>RCUS01001899.1_pt1 | contig 10035 bp, 7 predicted proteins | sample 2166221 | NCBI WGS metagenome assembly RCUS01 (sample SAMN09932758, study PRJNA488358) | compost metagenome | isolation source: compost soil in cyclohexanecarboxylic | place: Germany: Experimental Botanical Garden | reverse complement strand
TGTTCGAGCGCAACGCCTTCCTCGATCTGCCGTACTTCGACCACATGCATCGCTACCTGCCGGCATTGATGCAGCGCGCCGGCTGGAAGACCACCAGCGTGCCGGTCAACCATCGCCACCGCACTGCCGGCGTGTCCAAGTACAACAACCTCGGCCGCGCACTCGTCGGCATCCGCGACCTGCGCGGTGTGGCCTGGCTGATCACCCGCAGCAAGCGCACCGCAGTGGAGGAGCGTTGATGGATCTGGAGCTGCACTGGCTGGACCAGCCGCTGACCTGGCTGTACTGGACCGGCCTGCATGTGACCGGCTGGAAGCTGATCGGCTACACCGGTGCGTTGATGTTCGGTGGCCGCTGGCTGGTCCAGTTTGTCGCCTCCAAGCGCGCCGGCAAGCCGGTGATTCCGCGCCTGTTCTGGTACATGAGCGTGGTCGGCAGCCTGATGACGCTGAGCTACTTCCTGTTCTCGGCCAAGCAGGACTCGGTGGGCGTGCTGCAGAACCTGTTCCCGGCCTTCACTGCGTTGTACAGCCTGCAGCTGGACATCAAGCACCGCGGGTGGAAGCGGGACAAGGCCAGCCACTAGGTCTCCGGTAGACGCCGACCTTGGTCGGCGCTGGGTTTCTCCGGGTGCCAACCAAGGTTGGCAGCTACCAGAGCGGCCATGCTGGCGCCTCGGTGCTCCGGTAGACGCCGACCTTGGTCGGCGCTGGGTTTCTCCGGGTGCCAACCAAGGTTGGCAGCTACCAGAGCGGCCATGCTGGCGCAGGTAGACGCCGACCTTGGTCGGCGCAGGTGTGCCCAGCGGCAGGGGCATCCACGCATGGCGTGGATCTACTGAGGCCGGGCTCTGTCCCATGCCATGCGAGGCGTGGATTTTTCCACGCATCGAGCGCAAGAGCAGCCGACCAGCCTTCGGCGCTGGGGTCCGGCCTGCGGCCGTTCCCGGTCCTGCCTGCGTTGCAGGCAGGACCTTCGTCCCATGCCATGCGCGGTGCGGGGTGCCATGATCGGGGTCTGCCTTCCCGGGAACCTGTGCTCGTGAAAACCCGTCTTGCCGTAGCCCTGCTGATCGCCCTGTCTGCCCCTGCCGTGGCCCTGGCCGCACCGCCCACCGCCACCGCGCCGGCCAGCGTGGCCACTGAATCACCCGCCGACGCCACCTTCCGCGCGCTGTACGAGAAGGAATGGAAGTGGCGCCAGGACGGCGGCGGCGAGGCCAGTGAGGACGAAGACGCGCCGGCCAACGCCACCCGCATGCCCGACGTCGGCGCGGCCGCGCAGCAGGCACGCCTGAAGGTATGGGACGAGACCCTGGCCGCGTTGAAGAAGATCGACCCGAAGACCCTGTCGCCCGACAACCAGGTCAACTACGCGATCTACCGCGACCAGGTGTTCAACCTGGCCGAAGAAGTGCGCCTGCGCGGCTACGAGATGCCGTTCAACGCCGACTCCTCGTTCTGGTCCAACCTGTCCTTCATGGCCCGGCGCGAGATGAAGACCGTGCAGGACTACCAGAACTACATCGCGCGCCTGAATGATGTGCCGCGCTACTTCGACCAGCAGACCGACAACATGCGCGCCGGCCTGAAGCGCGGCTTCAGCGTGCCGCGTGCGGTGCTCGATGGTCGCGAGGTGTCCATCGCCACCGTCGCCGAACTGAAGGATCCAACCGAATCGCCGTTGTACGCGCCGTTCAAGAAGCTGCCCAACACCGTCCCGGCTGCCGAGCAGGCCAAGCTGCAGGCACAGGCCCGCGCGGCGATCAGCGGCAAGGTGGTGCCGGCGTTCCAGCAGCTACGCACCTTCTTCGTCAACGAATACGTGCCGCAGGCGCGTACCACCCTGGCTGCCGAAGCGATGCCCGGCGGCAAGGCGTACTACAAGCAGCAGATCCACGAATACACCACGCTGGACCTGTCGCCGGACGAGATCCACCGCATCGGCCTGGATGAAGTGGCACGCATCCAGAAGGAAATGAACGACATCATCAAGCAGGTGAAGTTCAAGGGCAGCTTTGCCGAGTTCCTGACCTTCCTGCGTACCGACCCGCAGTTCTATGCCAGGACGCCGGAAGAACTGCTGTCGCGTGCCGCATGGATCTCCAAGCGTGCCGATGGCCAGCTCGGCAAGTACATGACATTGCCGCGCGCGCGCTTCACCATCGTGCCGGTGCCGCCGGACATCGCGCCGTTCTGGACCGCCGGCCGTGGTGGCATGGGCACCTATTGGCTCAACACCTACAACCTGCCGTCGCGCCCGCTGTACAACCTGCCGGCGTTGACCCTGCACGAGTCCGATCCGGGCCACGCACTGCAGGGTGCCATCGCCGCCGAGCAGAAGAACCTGCCGGAGTTCCGCCGCAATGCCTACATCTCCGCCTATGGCGAAGGCTGGGCGCTGTACTGCGAGAAGCTGGGCGTGGAAATGGGCATCTACGAAACCCCGTACGAGGATTTCGGTCGCCTGACCTATGAGATGTGGCGCGCCACGCGCCTGGTGATCGACACTGGCGTGCACAGCAAGGGCTGGAGCCGCGAGCAGGCGCTGGCCTACCTGCGTGACCACACGGCGCTGAGTGAGCACGAAGTGACCACCGAAGTGGACCGCTACATTTCCTGGCCGGGCCAGGCGTTGAGCTACAAGCTCGGCGAGATCGCCATCGTGCGCCTGCGCGCGCAGGCGGAGAAGGAACTGGGTGACAAGTTCGACATCAAAGGCTTCCACGACACGCTGCTGAAGCAGGGCTCGGTGCCGCTGCCGGTGCTGGAGCAGCAGATCCAGGCGTACATCGCCGAGCGCAAGAAGGCCTGACCCGCCGCGTCGCCGGGCATGGCCCGGCGCTACCGGAACGCGCGGTGGTAGTGCCGGCCGCTGGCCGGCAACCTCAGCAGAAGGGGGCGGATCACATGATCCGCCCCTTTTGTCTTTCAGCCTGCCGCCCGCACCTTCGCCACGCGCGCAGCAAAGGTCGGCAGCACCAGCAGGGTCAGCACCGTGGCGGTGATCAAGCCACCGATCACCACCGTCGCCAGCGGCTTCTGCACTTCCGCACCGGAACCACTGGCGATCGCCATCGGAATGAAGCCGACGATGGCCACCAGCGCGGTGGTCAGCACCGCGCGGATACGGCTGGACGCACCATTGATCGCGGCCATCATCGGCACGTCACCGGCGTCCAGGCGCTCGCGGATCGCCTGCATCAGCACCAGGCCATTGAGCGTGGCCACGCCGGACACCGCGATGAAGCCCACCGCTGCCGATACCGAGAACGGCATGCCGCGCAGCAGCAGGGCGAGGATGCCGCCGACCAGCGCCAGCGGTACGCAGCTGAACACCAGAATGGCTTCCTTGCCGCTGCGCAGGGCCATGAACAGCAGGCTGCCGATCAGCAGGAACACCACCGGCACCACCGTGGCCAGGCGCTTTTCCGCACGCTGCAGGTTCTCGAACTGGCCACCCCAGGTCAGGTACGCACCCGGCGGCAGCGCCACTTCGGCCACGGCCGTCTGCGCCTCGCCAACGAAGCCGCCGAGATCGCGGCCACGCACGTTGGCCTGCACCACCACCCGGCGGCTGCCGTTGTTGCGGCTGATCTGGTTCGGCCCTTCGCTGACGCTGATGCGCGCGACCGAGGACAGCGGAATCACCACACCGGCCGGTGTGGCGATCGGCAGCGAAGCCAGTTGATCCGGGTCGTTGCGTGCGCTGTCGTCCAGCCGCACCACCACGTCAAAGCGACGGTCGCCCTCGAAGATCTTGCCGGCCGCCGTGCCGCCGATGCCGGTGGACAGCGCATCGCTGACGTCCGCGGCGGTCAATCCGTACTGCGCCGCTGCCACATGGTCGATCTTGACGTTGAGCGTGGGCAGGCCGGAAATCTGCTCCACGCGCACATCGGCCGCACCTTCCACCGCACGCAGTTTCAGCGCCACCTGGTCGGCCACCTTCTGCAGCTGGCTGAAGTCATCGCCGAAGATCATCACCGCCAGATCGGTCCGCACGCCGGAAATCAGCTCGTTGAAGCGCAGCTCGATCGGCTGGCTGAACTCGAAGCTGTTGCCCAGCTGCTGGCCGGCCAGCTTTTCGAAGCGGGCCACCAGCGCTTCCTTGCCCAGCTTCGGATCGGGCCAGTCCGCACGTGGCTTGAGCACGATCACGCTGTCGGAAATGTTGGTCGGCATCGGATCGATCGCCGCTTCAGCGGTACCGGTACGCGAGAACACCGTTTCCACTTCCGGTTGCTTGGCAATCGCCTTTTCCAGCGCCAGCTGCATCGCCAGCGATTGCTCCAGTGAGGTGGACGGCACGCGCAGTGCCTGCATCGCCACGTTGCCTTCATCCAGGGTAGGCATGAACTCGCGGCCGAGCAGGCCGAACGAACCAATACCCACCAGCAGCATCAAGCCCGCACCCGCCACCACCGATCGCGGCCGCGCGACGGCCTGGCGGATGATCGGCTCGATGCGCCCACGCAGCACGCGGATCAGCTTCGTTTCGTGCTCGCCATCATCGCTGTGTGCCTCGCCTTCCTTCAGCTTCGGCTCGCGCACCATCAGTGCGGCCATCGCCGGCACGAAGGTGAAGGAGAAGATGAAGGCACCCACCAGGGCAAGCATGAACGTCGCCGCCATCGGGTGGAACGTCTTGCCCTCCACGCCTTCCAGGGTGAGGATCGGCGCGAACACCAGCAGGATGATCAGCTGGCCGAACGCTGCCGGTCGCGCCATCCTGCGCGCCGAATCGGCCGCTACGCGCAGGCGTTCCATCGCGGTCAATGCACGGCCCAGTTCGGCGCGACGCTGGCCCAGCATCAGCAGCGTTGATTCGATCACGATCACCGCACCGTCCACCAGGATGCCGAAGTCCAGCGCACCCAGGCTCATCAGGTTGCCGCTGATGCCGAAGCGGTTCATGCCGATCACCGCGAACAGGAACGACAGCGGGATCACCAGTGCAGTGATCGTCGCCGCACGCAGGTTGCCGAGCAGCAGGAACAGCACCACCACCACCAGCAGCGCGCCTTCGGTGAGGTTCTTGGCCACGGTCTTGATGGTGGAATTGACCAGCACGCTGCGGTCCAGCACCGGCGCTGCCACGATGTCGGCCGGCAGCGACGTGTTCACCTGCTCCAGGCGCGCCGCAGCGGCCTGGGCCACGGTGCGGCTGTTGCCACCGGCGATCATCAGCGCGGTACCCAGCACGGCTTCATGGCCGTTGCGGCTGGCCGCACCCAGGCGCGGTGCGCGGCTCAGTTCGACCTCGGCCACATCGGACACCCGTACCACCACGCCGTTGCGGGTGGCCACCGGCGCTTGTGCCAGATCGTCGGTGGTCAGTGCCAGACCGTCGGCACGCACCACCAGGCCTTCGCCGGCACGCTGCACGAAGCCGGCACCGGCCTGCACGTTGGAGCGCTGCAGGGCCGTCACCAGATCGGCCAGGCCCAGGCCATGCGCGGCCAACCGCGCGCTGTCCGGATGCACGCCGTACTCCTTCACGTAACCACCGACGGTGTCCACGCCGGCCAGCCCGGGGCTGGAGCGCATCTGCGGCGCGATGATCCAGTCCTGCACGGTGCGCAGGTAGGTGGCGCGCTCTTCCGGCGTGCGCAGCAGATTGCCTTCCGGCGTGCGGTAGACCTCGCCGGCCTGCCAGCCGGCTTCGCCCGGCCTGGCCAGCTTCGCAGGATCGAACGCGGTGAAGTCCACCGTCCACATCAACACCTCGCCGAGGCCGGTGGTGACCGGCGACAGCATGGGCGACGCACCATCAGGCAGGTCTTCGGAGGCTTCGCGCATGCGCTCGGCGACCTGCTGGCGGGCGAAGTAGATGTCGGTGGCATCGGTGAAGATCGCGGTGACCTGCGAGAAGCCATTGCGCGACAGCGAACGGGTGGTGGTCAGGCCGGGGATGCCGGCCAGCGCGGTTTCCAGCGGATAGGTCACCTGCCGCTCGATCTGCTCGGGCGTCAGTGCCGGTGCCACGGTATTGATCTGCACCTGGCGGTTGGTGATGTCCGGCACCGCGTCGATCGGCAGCTTGCCGAGCTGGAACAGGCCCACGGCGGCAACGAGTGCAGCCAGGGCCACGACCAGCCAGCGGTGGCGTACCGCGGTTTCAATGATGAGCTTGAACATGGAAGGTCCTCAGTGCCCGTGCTCGGCTTCGCCCTTGGCCAGTTCGGCCTTGAGCAGGAACGCGTTGGCGCCGACGATGCGTTCGCTGCCGCTCAGGCCACCGAGGATCTCGATGCGGTCGCCGGCGCGTCGGCCGGCCAGCACCGGCTGCACCTTGAAGCCGCCCTCGACAGCGACGAACACCGCGCTGCTGCCATCCACGTTCTGCACGGCATCGGCCGGCACGCTCAACGCGCCGTCCTTGCCGTCGGTGACCACCACCGCCGACACCGGCGAACCGGCGGGCGGCAATGCCGCATTGACCGGCGTGGCACGGATCACCGCTACGCCGCCCTGCTGGCGCACATCGGCGGCAGAACCGGTGACGGTGGCACTGAAGCTGCCGCCCGGCACGGTCACTTCCAGCGTCATGCCCGGGCTGACCTGTGCGGCCAGCGCTGGCGGTGCGGTGAACACCAGCTCGTTCATCGACGGATCGGCGACGTCGGCCACCGGGCTGCCGGCCGCCACCACGCCACCGGGCGTGACCTGCACGTTGCCGACGATGCCGGCCACCGGGCTGGTGATGCGCACGCGGCCGCTGCTGTCGGGTGAACCGTTGGCGGCGGCCTGTGCCTGTGCGGCCGCGGCCTGCGCCTGTGCTGCCAGCGAGCGCGCGCGTGAGGTTTCCAGTTCCTGGCGGGCGACCACGCCCTGTTCGACCAGCGCCTTGTCACGGCCATGGGCCAGGCGCGCCGCCTCGGCTTCCGCAGCGGCGGCAACCGCATTGGCGCGGAACACCGCCGCCTCGCCGCTGACCACGATCGCCAGGGCCTGGTTCTGCTTCACCGCCGTACCCGGTGCGACCAGCACGCGCTCCACGCGCCCGGTCACGGTGGAGGCGACCGATGCACGCGCACCGATCGATGGCTCCACCCGCCCGGACAGCCGCGTCGAACCGCCGCCGCCGCGGCCGACGGCAACCACGTCGATGCCGGATGCCTTGATCTGCTCGGGCGTCAGCTGCACCACGCCTTCATCGGCGTCGGGCACCTTGTTTGTTTCGGCCTTGGCTTCGGTGCTGTCAACGGCATGACCATGGCCGTCGTCGGCCGCTGCCTTGCTGGCGGCATCCGATGCTGCCGGGGTCTGTGCGTTGCCGGAGCAGCCGGCCAGCAATACGGTCAGCAGCAGGCCACCAACCAGGGGGAAAGAGCGGGACAGGTTCATCGGGCCTCCACAAAAGGTGCGCGCCCTTCTAGGCGGGCGAGATCGATTTCCGCGCCGACGCGCGACAGACGCGCGTCCACAGCGGTGCCGCGGGCGGCGATGAGGGCACTGCGGGTACTGCGCAGTTCCAGCTGCGAGATGCGTCCCGCGTCGAAGCCGACGCGGGCCAGGCGATAGGCCTCCTCGGCGGCAACCACGCTTTCGTCGGCCGCGCGGGTGCGGCTGCCGGCGGCCTTCAGGCCCGCCACCGCCGACAACCGTTCCGCTTCGCTGTCACGGCGCTGCTGGTCCAGCCGCGCCTCGGCCGCGCGCTGTTCGGCACTGGCGGCGCGGATGCCACCACGGTTGCGGTCGAACAACGGGATCGAGAGGCTGACGCCCAGCGTGTAGGCCTGCTCGCGGTCCTCGCGGAAACGCGTCTGCGCGGCCGTGACGCTGAGGTCGGGCAGGGCACGCTTGCGCTCCACATCGACCAGGCGACCGGCCGCATCAACTTCGGCTTCGGCCACACGCACGGCCAGTGCCACATCGATGGCGCCACGCGGTGCCGGCGGTGCGCGGTCGAGCAGGCTGTTGTCGATGGTCTGCACCGGTGCATCCAGCAGGGCCGCACCGGCCAGGCGGGCCAGTGCGGCATCGCGGAAGGCCTGCGCCTCATCCAGCGCGGCGCTGGCATTGGCCACTTCGCTTTGTGCCTGCACCGCGCGCAGCTGCGGCTCGCGGCCATGCTTGACCATGGCGGTGACCGCCGCCGCATCGTCGCGGGTGAGGGTCAGCGCTTCGTCGGCCAGGGTGTAACGACGCAGGGCGCTTTCCGCCTGTGCGTAGATCGCCGCCAGCTGGCTGGCGACATCGCTGCGGCTCTGCGAACCGCGCAGGGCAGCGGCCTGTGCCTCGGCGCGGGCGGCGCGGACGCGCGCGCCACGCTGGCCCCAGACCTCCAAGGGCTGGGACAGGGTAAGCACGGTGTCGGCCCTGCCCATGCCGCCGTAGGAGCCGGTGCCCCAGGCGTTTTCGGCGGACCAGGAAAGGGAGGGGTTGGGCAGCGCCCGGGCCTGGTCGGCGCGGGCGTCGGCCGCCTCGGCCAATGCCGCGCCGACGCGGGTGCCGGGCAGCTGGTCGAGACGTTCAAGCAGGGTGTCGTACGAAGGTGCGGCTTGTGCGGCGACCTGTGCGGCGGGGATCAGGCCCAGCAGCACGGCGACGACCAGCCCGGCCGCGCGCGGCGACCGACGTGTCAGGATCGACATAGGGGGATTCCGGTTGTGAGTGAAACGGGAGCCCGCGATTGCGGGACGCGCTCAACTCACGCCCGGGGAGGACGTGCCAGTTCGTCCTGGGCGACCGCATAGGTCGCCGCGTCGCCTGCATTCATCCAGCGCGCCGGTTGCGGCGTGCCAAAGGCGGCGAAGGTGCTCGCCGGCAGGCTCAGGTTGGAGTGGTGGCAGTGGTTATGACTGCAGGCAGCGGTGTGCTTGCCGTCACTGTCATTGTCACCGTCGGGCTCTTCGGCAACCGACTCCACATGCACCACCGTGCTGTCGTGCGGTTCCACCGCACACGCCAGAACATCGGCCACCGGCACGACCACGAACGCCGCCATCAGCAGCATCAGCAGGTACGAACGAAGGTGGCGGGCGATCCGGCGCATGGAGGGGAGGCTAGCAAGCGGTTTTCGGTGGATACAATATCAATGGCCACCTCGGGAATTCGTCGGAACCTCCCGTTCAGGTGCGCCGCGCACGGAACTGCTGCTCTGGTAGGTGCCGACCTTGGTCGGCACGCCTTTCGGTCCGTGGGGTGCGACACCGGGATGCGCTTCTGTAGAGCCGAGCCCATGCTCGGCTGCTGTCGCGCGACCAGCTGCCCCGGTAGGTGTCGACCTTGGTCGACACGCTTTTTGACCCCCGACACATTGCCGGCCAGCGGCCGGCACTACCGGTCGGCGGGCAGCTTCGCGATCACCTTGATCTCGAACTGGAAGCCATACAGCCAGGTCACGCCGATACCGGTCAGGGTCGGGTACGGCGCTTCGCCCCAGTACTCCGGCACGATTGCCCAGGCCTTTTCGAAGTTGGTTTCCGGGTCGACCAGGAACACGGTCACGTCGATCACGTCGTCGAACGTGCAGCCGGCCGCGGCCAGCACCGCGTTGAGATTGTCGAAGGCGCGGCGCACTTGGGTCTCGAAGTCCGGCTCGGGCGAGCCGTCCTCGCGGCTGCCGACCTGGCCGGAGACGAACAGGAAGCCATTGGACCGGATCGCCGGTGAGTAACGGTTGCGCTCGTACAGCGCCTGCCGGCCGGCGGGAAAGACGACATCACGGTGGGACATAAGACGGATTCCAGACGGGAGGAGACCATCCTCCCCGCTGCCGCTGTCTGGATAAACCGCAATGATGCGCCTAGATTGATTGATAATTCCAAACAATCAGGGCCGCTGACATGGACCGCTTCGAGGCGATGCGGGCCTTCGCCCGGGTGGTGGAGACCGGCAGCTTCACCCGCGCCGCGCATACGCTGCAGCTCAGCCGCACCACGGTCACCCAGCTGGTGCAGCAGCTGGAGGCACATCTGCGGCTGCGGCTGCTCAACCGCACCACCCGCCGGGTCAGTGTCACCGCCGATGGCGCGGCGTATTACCCGCGCATCGTGCGTCTGCTGGCCGAGCTGGAAGAGGTCGAGGG
>RCUS01001896.1_pt1 | contig 10044 bp, 11 predicted proteins | sample 2166221 | NCBI WGS metagenome assembly RCUS01 (sample SAMN09932758, study PRJNA488358) | compost metagenome | isolation source: compost soil in cyclohexanecarboxylic | place: Germany: Experimental Botanical Garden | reverse complement strand
CATTTTTTATCCTCCATATTTTCAAAAGAAATCAGTAAATCTTTTCTACTTGCTTCAAATTTAGTGAATGTGACGTTTGCAGTATTAAGCATACGTTTAGATGCCTTTACTATATCAGTATCTGAATATTTATCTGAAAGATATATTATATCTTTTATTCCAACCTGTATAAGTGCTTTAGTACATTCATTACAAGGGAAAAGGGTAGTATATATTTTGCAATTTTCTAAGCTAGTACCTATGCTGTTTAATATCGCATTTAGTTCAGCATGACAGGTATATGGGTATTTTGTTTGCAAAAAATCTCCGGAATTCCCCCAAGGAAAATCATCATCAGAGCAGCCTTTAGGAAGTCCATTATAACCTATTCCGATTATTTTATTGTCAGAATTAACTATGCAAGATCCGACTTGAGTATTAGGATCCTTACTTCTTAATGAGGAGATAAGAGCAATCCCCATAAAATATTCGTCCCAAGATATATAATTTTCTCTTTTAGTATCAACCATAAATAAACTCCTTTACATAAAATATTATAGTTACATTATAACTTTTTTTATTATATAAATGTATTGAAAATAATTATCAATTAGAGTATACTATATTTAATAAACTTAACACTTTTTATTTATTTACTAGCGATAAAATATAAAATTAAGCGTTAAGTATATCCTCCATTAAAATTCACCTATAGCTAGAGAGTCAGCTTTTAAAGTTGGCTCTTTTTGATTTTCAAAAATAGTTACCTCACATAAATATATAGGAATAAATGTATTAAACTGAACATATTAAATATCTAGGAGGTGATATTTGTGATAAGAACTGTGGTGTGTGAAAAGGAAGGATGCAGTGGAAATAGTTTTTATTTAGAAAATAAGGATGAAAAATTAATATTAACTTGTAAAGAATGTGGAAGTAATTATGAAATAGATGTGAGTTATTATGATTATACTTTATTATCAGAATGCTCTAGGTGTAGAAATGATACATTTAAAATATTTAGGGATAGAGATAAAGAGGGTATATATTTAAAATGCGTAGAATGTGGTGGACCTCCAGAACACATTTATTTAGATGAATATGGTAATCAAATTAATTATGAGAGTAAAATTTTAAATGATGTTAAAGATAGGATAACTCTGTTAGATCAACGTATGTTTTCTTTAGAGAAAAAGATGGAAGAGTTAGAAAATGGACAAGATTTAATAGAAGAATCCTTGGCATATGTTTCAAAGTTCTTAACTGAGCGTAGTTAACATTTATGAGAGTACTAATTAAAGCCTAGTAGTACTCTCTTTTTATTTATGAATTCGTTTCATAAATGAAGGATATGTAAAAAAGTTCGCTTGCCATATAAATCCAGAAAAGCTTATTGAAGTAATACAGTTATGTTGCTATAATTAGAGCATATGGGAAAAAATGTAATGAGGATATATTTAAGCAAATGATAATAAAATAGATTGATAAAGTTATCTATTAGGGAAAAACATCATTAGAAAGGGAGGTTATTAAATGGTCAAAGAAAATATTATTGCTATGATTTTAGCTGGTGGACAAGGGTCTAGGTTAGGAGTATTAACTAAAAAGTTGGCAAAACCAGCTGTACCATTTGGAGGAAAATACAGAATTATCGATTTTACTCTAAGCAATTGTTCTAATTCTAATATTCACACGGTAGGTGTGCTTACACAATATCAACCACTAGAATTAAACTCTCACATAGGAATAGGAGACCCCTGGGATTTGGATAGAAGAGATGGGGGAGTAAATATTCTACCACCTTATCAAGAAGAAAAGGGCGGAAATTGGTATAAGGGAACTGCTAATGCTATATATCAAAACATACCTTTTGTAGATGACCATGATCCGGAATATTTGTTGATACTTTCAGGTGATCACATTTATAAGATGGATTATGAAAAAATGTTAGATTTCCATAAAGAACATGAAGCAGATGTTACCATTGCGGTTATTGATGTTTCTTTAGAAGAGGCATCTAGGTTTGGAATAATGAATACAAGAGAAGATTTAAGTATATATGAATTTGAAGAAAAACCAGCTGAACCTAAAAGCACTAAGGCATCTATGGGAATATATATTTTTAACTGGAGAACATTAAAAAAACTATTAAAAGAGGATGAAGCTGATAAAAACTCTAATAATGATTTTGGAAAAAATATAATACCTAAAATGCTAGAGCAAGGTAAGAAGTTAATGGCATATCCTTTTGAAGGATATTGGAAAGATGTTGGTACCATAGAAAGTCTTTGGGAAGCTAATATGGATTTATTAAAAGATGATAATGAATTGAATTTATATGACAATGAATGGAGAATATATTCTATTAATCCAGTAAGGCCAGCTCAATATATAGGACCACATGCTAGTGTAAAATCTTCCTTGGTAGTAGAGGGTTGTATAGTTCATGGAGAAGTAGAAAATTCAGTTTTATTTCCTGGAGTGTTTGTAGGTAAAAATACAGTGATAAAAAACTCTGTAATAATGCCAAATACTAAAATAGGTGAAAATGTAATTATTGATAAAGCTATAGTTGGAAATAATGTAACAATTAGAAGAGAATGCAGAATAGGGCATGGAAACAAGATAACTGTAATACCAGCAAAAGAAGATATTAAAAGTGGTACCATAATGGAATAAACCTAATGTTTATATAGATAAAGGGAGTGAGATTTTGAAAACTTACATGGGAATTATTAACCTAGATGAAAATGAGGGAAGAATAAATGAACTTACCAGAACCAGACCATTGGCATCTGTACCTATGGCGGGAAGATATAGAATCATAGATTTTATACTTTCTAATATGACTAATTCTGGTATCAACAATATAGGGATTTTCACAAAAAACAAATCAAGGTCCTTAATAGATCACTTAAGTAACGGAAGACCTTGGGACTTGCATAGAAAGATAGATGGATTAAGAGTTTTTAATTTTTCAGATGACGATTTATACTATGATGACGTGCATATATTCGCAAACAATATTGAGTTTTTTAAGTTCAGTAGACAAGAATATGTACTAATGGCTCCATCATATATGATTTGTAATATAGATTTTAGTAAAATTAGTGAATATCATGAGAATAATAACTCAGATGTTACAGTAGTTTATAAGAAAATAAATAATGGCGATAGTAGTTTTATTAATTGTGATGCATTAAGCATAGATGAGGAAAATAGAGTAATAAGTGTAGGCAAAAATATTGGAAGTAATAAAGAACTTAATATATGTATGGAAATGTTTCTTTTGAAAAAAGATTTATTTATAGAGATAATTTATGATTGTATAAAGACCGGTAAGTATAGAAAAATAAAAAAAGCTATTTATGAAAAGTTAGATGAGCTTAAAGTAAATGCTTATGAATTTAAAGGATACCTAAGTTGTATAGATTCTTTGGGTTCTTATTATAAGGCTAACATGGATTTATTAAATGTAAAGATAAATACAGAGTTGTTTTTTGATAATGGTCCAATATATACAAAAACTAAAGATGGAGGACCAACAAAATATACTAAAGATAGTGATGTTAAAAATTCTATAATAGCCAATGGATGTTATATAGAAGGAAGCGTAGAAAATTGTGTAATTTCTAGAAGTGTTCATATAAGAAAAAATGCAAAGCTAAAAGACTGCATTATTTTTCAAAATGTAATAATAGCAGAAGATGCTAGGTTGGAGAATGTTCTTATTGATAAATATGGTCATGTGGAAAAAGGTGAAGTTTTAAAGGGTTTAGAGAAGCATCCACTAGTTATGGAAAAAGAAAGAGTATTTTAAAGGACCGCCTCTCAATCTTTTTACAGTAAACTGTAAATTTAAGGTTGATTTAATAAACAATTATAGAGAAACAGGCTATAATTATTAAAAGGTAGTGATTTATATAGAAGATTGTGGGGTGGATATAATGAAAAAGAGTAACGTGTGTTTAATAGATATAATGGTTATAGTACTTGGGATAATGATGATTTTGTTTGTTAAAAACTCTACAAGATTTATAGGAGTAGGTTTAATATCTTTAGCCTTTACTTATCTATTAAGAGATAGATATAATATAATAAAAAAACTAAAGTAAGGGTTGATTATATGAATGACAAAAACAGAAAATTGATAAGATGGATATTATGGATAGCTTGGATGATAGTAATATTTATCTTTTCTCAATTGCCTGGAGATGTATCAGATGAACAAAGTAAACTAGTAATATATATATTTAATGTATTAGGATTAGATCTTAACAGCCATTTAGGTAATTTAGCTAATTTTGTTGTAAGAAAAGGGGCTCATTTTACGGAGTACTTTATTTTATATATTCTAACACTGAATGTATTAAGATTGTATATGGATAAAAGAAAGGCTTGGAATTATTCATTAGCATTTGTATTTTTATATGCGTGTAGTGATGAATTTCATCAATCTTTTGTACCAGGAAGAGGTCCAGCGTTTAGAGATGTACTTATAGATACTAGTGGAGGAGCTTTTGCATATATTGTGACTAGCGTAATCAATAGATTTAAAATAGGGAAGAAGTAGCGTAAAGCTACTTCTTTTTATTTTATAATAACAGTCTTAAATTCATAAAATGAATAATGATGAAATGAAAGTGAATATTCAAAAGGCTGTCCGTTATCTAAGAAACCAACCTGTTGAACATCAGCAATAGGGTCATTTTCCTCTAAACGTAGATGTTCTATTTCAAAAGGAGTAGCTTTTCTAACATGTATAGTCCTATGAGCACTTTGAATTTTATACCCAAGGGTATCTTCAATATACTCATATAAAGAACCTTCCAAAATAGATTTTTTAAAGTTAGGCATAAGTGCTAGAGGCATATAAGTCTCTTCGATGACAGTAGGTTTGCCATCTATTAATCTTAAACGAATGATTTTATAAACAAAAGAATCAGGTTCTAATTTAAGTTTTTCACAAATATCCTCATTTGCTGGGATAACTGCAAATTCAATTACTTGGCTAGTAACTTCATGTTTATAATTACTAGCTGTAAGTCCCTCAAACTGACTGGAAAGTAATAATCTTTGAATATCTTTGATCTGTACGTCTTTAACAAAGGTGCCGGCTCCACGTCTCTTAACAATTAGACCTTCGGCAACAAGCATATCTAAAGCTTTTTTCACAGTCATTTTACTAGCTTTATATTGTTCACCTAAATCCTTTTCAAAGGGTAATTGTTCATTTGGAATATAAACTTCTTGCAAAATCTTATCTCTTATATCATTAGCAATCTCAACATATTTTAGCATTATGAATCTCCTGATCATATCAAAAGTATATTTATTATAGTTTATATTTATAGTATAACAAAATTTATGAAATAAGAATAGATATTTACCATAAATTTAAAAGTATAGACTTTTATATTAAAAGTATGATATTATTTAACCGTAAAATAATATTTGAACCAAAATATATACTTTTAAGGGGGAAAATAAATGAATTATAAATTTCCAAAGAACTTTTTATGGGGAGCAGCTTCTTCAGGTCCTCAATCAGAAGGAGCTTCAAATAAAGATGGTAAAGGTAAAAACATTTGGGATCACTGGTATGAAATCGATCCAGAAAAGTTTTTTAATCAAGTAGGGCCACAAGATACATCAAATTTTTATAATTTGTACAAAGAAGATATACAAAGAATGAAAGATATAGGTTTTAACTCTTATAGAACATCAATAACTTGGTCAAGATTAATCCCAGATGGTGATGGGGAAGTTAATGAAAAAGCAGTAGAGTTCTATAATAATATTATAGATGAGCTAATAAGAAATGGCATAAAACCAATCATAAACTTATATCACTTTGATATGCCTTTAGCTATGCAAGAAAAAGGCGGCTGGGAAAGTAGAGAAGTAGTAGAAGCCTATGCTAGATATGCACGTAAGTGTTTTGAACTATTTTCTGATAGAGTTAAATATTGGACTACTCATAATGAACCTATAGTTCCAGTAGAAGGAGGCTATTTATATCAATTCCATTATCCTTTAGTAACTGATATGAAAAGAGCTGTTCAAGTAGCATATAATACTATGTTATCAAGTGCTAAAGCAGTTGCAGAATTTCATAAGCTAAATGTTGAAGAGGGAAAGATAGGAATAATACTTAACCTTACACCTTCTTATCCAAGAGATATAAATAATCCTGAAGATGTAAAAGCAGCAAATATTGCAGATTTATTCTTTAATAGAAGCTTTTTAGATCCATCAATATTAGGGGAATACCCTGAGGAATTAATTCAAATTATAAAAGATAACGATATAATTCCAGAAATTCATGAAAATGATCTTGAAGTAATCAAAAATAATACAGTGGATTATTTAGGCGTTAACTATTACCAACCACGTAGAATAAAAGCTAGAGAAAAGGCAGTAGATCCAAGTGAAGCCTTAATGCCAGAAACATTTTTTGATAACTATGAGTGGCCAGAACGTAAAATGAATATCTATAGAGGCTGGGAGATATATGAAAAGGCTATCTATGATATAGCAGTAAACATTAAAAATAACTATAAAAACATACCTTGGTATATTTCAGAAAATGGTATGGGAGTTCAAGATGAAGACAGATTTATAGATGAAAATGGAATGGTTCAAGACGATTATAGAATTGAGTTTCTTTTTGAGCACTTAAGATGGCTTCATAAAGGAATAGAGGAGGGATCTAATTGCTTTGGATACCATATGTGGACATTTGTAGATAACTGGTCTTGGACAAATGCATATAAAAATCGCTATGGATTCTATAGAGTTGATTTAGATAACAACTTTAAAAGAAGTGTTAAGAAAAGTGGCTTATGGTATAAAAAAGTTGCAGAAAATAATGAGTTAGTTGATTAATATTTCAAAAAATCGGCATTAGTTTTTAATGTCGATTTTTCTGATTTTATGGCATTGTATATCTCTTAAAAACAAAAGTATATATTTTTATGTAATAATATATTGACTTTTAATAGATATGGATATATAATTGTTTTGTAAGCATTTACATCATCTATTAAAAAGGGAGGGATTTAATATGAAAAAAATTAGATTATTCTGTTCAGCAGGAATGTCAACATCATTATTAGTTAGTAAGATGCAAGAAGCAGCTAAAAGCAAAAACATTGATGTAGATATATTTGCATATCCAGAAGCAGAAGTAAGTGAAAGAGGACAAGAAGCTGACGTAATACTACTTGGACCACAAATAAAATATCGTTTAAATGCGATAAAAGAAATTTATCCAGACAAGCCTGTAGATGTTATAGAAATGAGAATGTACGGGTTAATGGATGGAAACGCAGTATTAGAAAAAGCATTGAAATTATTAGGGTAATAATAAAATTTTTAAAATATAAAAACATTATTTTGGAGGGTTAAATATGAATAAGTTAATTGCTGTTCTGGAAGAAAAAGTTGTGCCAGTAGCTATGAAGATAGGAAATAATGCCTATCTAAATGCAATTAAAAATGCGTTCTTAAGACTTATGCCGCTATCATTAATAGGTGCTATGTTTATACTTATTAACAACGTATTTTTAAACTTTGGGGAAGGAACTTTCTTCTATCAAATGGGTATAAGATTATCAGAAGACACTGTTAAGTCTATTGCTCAATTCCAAAGCATCGGTAACGCTGCTATAAATGGAACAATAGGTATAATGTCATTAATGATACCTTATATGCTAGCTAGTGAAATAGGTAAAAAGAACAATGTTGATGAAGGAGCTACTGGTTTAATGGGTATAGTTTCATTCATAACATTAACACCAGCTGCAATAGGCATTGATTATACAAGCCTAATAAAAGATGGAGTTATAACAATAGATGTAGCATCTAAATTAACTCAATCAGTTGGAGGATTCTCAACATCATTCTTTGGTGGACAAAACGTTATATCAGGTATGCTTATAGGTTTATTTGTTGGAGAACTTTATTCATTTATAGTAAAAAGAGGATGGGTAATAAAAATGCCAGCGAACGTTCCGCCAGCAGTATCTCGTTCTTTCAGTTCATTAATACCAGGATTTATAATTTTAACTATTTTAGGTTCATTGTCAACTATATTATCAAGAAACGGTATGAATTTCCACGATCTTATAATTAAGTTTATAGCTACACCACTAACTAATGCAGGTGGATTAGTAGGAGCTGTATATGTATTCTTCTCAGCATTCTTATGGTTCTTTGGAGTACATGGAGCATTAGCTTTATCAGCGCTAGACAGCCCAGTTATGGGAGTTATGGCACTTCAAAATGTTGACTTATTCCAAAAATATGGATCTGTTGATGCTGCAGTTAAAGCAGGAGAGCATTTCAATATGTGGGCTAAGCCTATGATAGATTCTTATATATTCTTAGGAGGAACTGGAGCAACTTTAGGACTTGTAATAGCTATATTCTTAGCATCAAAACGTCCAGACTGGAGACAAGTTGCGAAGTTTGGTTTACCATCAGGTATATTCCAAATAAACGAACCAATATTATTTGGTCTTCCAATAATACTTAATCCAGTACTATTTATACCATATATAATTGTACAACCTATACTTGCTATAGTTACAACAATCGCATATACAATAGGATTTATTCCTCCAATAACTAACATGGCACCATGGACAATGCCAGTAGGTTTAGGAGCGTTCTTTAACACTAACGGAAGCATAAACGCTATGATACTTGCTTTAGTAAACTTAGCAATAGCTACATTAATATACTTCCCATTTGTAGTTGTAGGTAACAAGGTAGCAGAAAAAGAAAGACAAGAAGCTTTAGATAACCCAGAAGTAACTGCATAATATAAAATCTTAGGAGAATAGGCGTAAGCTGTTCTCCTAAGTTATCTTTTCACAAATATAATTAAAGCATTTAGGAGGAACAATAATGGAAGAATTACAATTAGCAGCATTTCAAATAATAAGTGAAGTAGGTACAGCGAAATCATACATAATGGAAGCTTTAGGATTTGCAAGAGAAAAGAAGTTAGAAGAAGCTAAAGAAACATTAAAAAAAGCAGAAGAACATTTAAAAGAAGGACACAAAGGACACTTTGATTTAGTTCAAAAAGAAGCAAGAGGAGAAAAGCTTGAGTTCTCTATATTATTTATGCATGCTGAAGATCAACTGTTAACTACAGCTACATTAAAAGATGTTGTAACAGAAATGATAAACATGTATACAATGATTCACGAAAAATAAGCTATTAATTTAGTCTATTTTAATTTATAATAAGGCTATTGTTTTAAATAAATACTAAATAGACTAAAGGTGGAATTAGATGAGAAACTTAAAAATGATCATACAATATGATGGAACACGCTATAAAGGATGGCAAAGACAGAAGGATAACGACTTAACTATACAAGGAAAATTAGAAAATGTTTTATCTAAAATGACAGGTGAAACTATACAAGTAATAGGTTGCGGAAGAACAGATTCAGGAGTTCATGCTGAGAATTATGTAGCAAACTTCCACACTAATTGCGAATATAGTATCAATACTATAATGGGATACCTATACGACTTTTTGCCAGAAGACATAGTAGTTAAATCTATAAAAGATACTGGTGAGAGATTCCATGCAAGATATAATGTTAAATCAAAAACTTATATTTATAGAATATATAATAGTAAAGTTAGAAATGTTTTTAACAGAAAGTATGTATATCATACTGATGAGAAATTAGATTTAGAAAATATGAGAAAAGGTGCTGAATATTTAATCGGAACTAATGATTTTCAAAGTTTTACTAGTCTAAAACCTAATACTAAATCTACCGTTAGAACTATTAATTATATAGATATAAAAGAAAATGATGGTTTAATAGAAATTGAGGTTAATGGAAATGGATTCTTATTAAATATGGTGAGAATTATTACAGGAACTCTTTTAGAAGTTGCAAAAGGAAAACTTAAACCAGAGGATGTAAAAAGAATTTTAGATGAAAAAAGAAGAGCAGAGGCTGGTCCTATAGCTCAACCTAAAGGATTAGTACTAAAAGATGTAACATTTTAATAAACTTAAAGCTATTGTAA
>RCUS01001892.1_pt1 | contig 10062 bp, 10 predicted proteins | sample 2166221 | NCBI WGS metagenome assembly RCUS01 (sample SAMN09932758, study PRJNA488358) | compost metagenome | isolation source: compost soil in cyclohexanecarboxylic | place: Germany: Experimental Botanical Garden | reverse complement strand
TGCCGGGGTGTAGATGCCTTCGAATTTCACGGTAGGTTCTCCAGTGCGTTGATCAGTGTTGTAAAGGCCGCGGCGGATCGACGCTGCGGCGGGTGGTCATGTCTTTCAGCCGAGCGATGCGGCCTGTTGCAGGTTCAGCGAACGGGTTTCCGGGGCCAGCGCCACCGAGAACGCCAGGCCGACGAAGGTCACGGCGGCGGCGGCATACATGGTGAACGCGATGCCGTAGCTATCCAGGGCCATGGGCACCAGCCAGGTGCCGACCGCCGCGCCGATGCGCGACAGCGAGGTGCCCACGCCCACGGCGCCGGCACGGATTTCGGTGGGGAACAGTTCGTTCGGGTAGACCAGCTGCAACACCTGGGCACCGCCGATAAACAAGGCGTAGGCGCCGAACAGGACGAGGATCAGCACCTCTGAACCGCCGTGGAAGGTGGCCAGGCCGAGCAGCGCCAGCCCCGAGAAGAAGAAACTCTGGATCAGCATGCCGCGCCGGCCCATGCTGTTGATCAGGCGGGTGGCAATGATGCAGCCGACCACGAACAGGAAGGTGATCGCCACCGAGCCGAACGCGGCCCAGTCGCCCTTGAGGTTCAGCGCCCCCAGCACCTTCGGCGCGAAGGCATACACGGCGAACACTGGAATCACCGAGCAGGTCCAGAACATGGTGACGAACAGCATGCGCTTGCCGTAGCCCGAGTGCAGCAGGCTGAGGAACGACAGCTTCTTCTGCTTGGGCTCTTCGGGCAGGTTGCGCAGCGAAAAGCCGTTGCCATAGACCTGGCGGATGACCGCCTCGGCCTCGCCGACACGGCCCTTGCTCAGCAACCAGCGCGGCGACTCCGGGGTGCCGATGCGCAACAGCAACAGCACCAGGCCGATCAGCGCCGGGCTGGCCAGCACCAGCCGCCACGACTCATCGCCGGCGTGGCGCAGGATCAGATCGCCCACCACGTAGGCGAAGGCGGCACCGGCAAACCACAAGATGGTCAGGGTCGCCAGGCGCGGGCCACGGTTCTTGCGCGGCAGGAACTCGACCAGCAGCGAGGTCGCTACCGGGTACTCGATGCCCACGGCAATGCCGATGATGAAGCGCAGCAGGAACAGGACCACGGCCGACTCGACCCAGAACTGACTGATCGACGCCAGCATGAACAGCACCGGCCCGACGAAGAACACCCGCTTGCGGCCGAAGCGGTCGGTCAGCCAACCACCGAGGAAGCCACCGAAGAAGATGCCGATCAACGCCGAGGCGGCGATCATGCCCTGCCAGAAGCTGGTCAGGCTCAAGCCTGCGGCCATTTGCACCAGGGCCACGCCGATGATGCTCAGCACGTAGCCATCGACGAACGAACCGCCACCCGAACGCAAAGTCAGCAACTGGTGAAAGCGGTTGAGCGGTACATCTTCAATCGAAATATTCGGACTTGTCATTATTGTTCCTGCTACTTCTGTACATGCACGTGTTCAAGGCGAGCGCGTCCGCGAAACTGAATACTGCGCTCAGCCCCGTTTGCTCGGACGCCCCCGCTCGATCATGGATTTCGGGCAAAGCGAGCCCGTACCGGACAAATGCCGTCCGGCGAGTTACATCACGTTGCTTACTTCAAAAAACGATCAGCTTTCTTTGCCAGCGCGGTACTGCCCCCACATCAGGTTGGCGTTCAAACCCAGCGAAACCAAGGGCTGCGGCGGGTTTGCGCAAGGGCCTGGAGCGTCCAGCAGAAACTCGATCAGTTCGTTCTTGTCGCCTGCCAGCCAGTCGGCCAGCAACTTCCCGGTGACCGTGCCACGGGTAACGCCCAGGCCGTTGCAGCACAGCGCTCCATAGACGTTAGGCGCCAACTTGCCGAAGAAACCCATGTGATTGCGCGACAGTGCCAGGGCACCGCCCCAGGTGTATTCGAAGTTCACATCCGGCAACATCGGGAAGCGCCGGGCGAAGGATTCGCGATGGCGTGCGACGAAGCGTTCGAGGTACTTGCGATTGCTGCGCCCGTCGGGGTTGTAGCTGAAGCTGTTACGGATCAGCAGACGGTTGTCGACAGTGCGGCGCAAGGTGGTACCGAACGGGTCCGCCGGAATCACGCCCCAGTAGGGCTTGCCGCCCAGGCGCGCTTGTTCTTCTTCGCTCAGCGGCCGGGTAATGCTGGCGTAGGTGAACACCGGCAGCATACGGCCCTTGAGGAAGCCGAAGCTCATGCCGAAGGCGTTGGTGGTGAGGATCAGTTTGTCGGCGGTGATCATGCCGTTGGCGTGGCGCAGCACGACCTTGTCGCCGTACTCGACGTCGGTGATCGGCGTGTGTTCGTAGAGCGAGACGTTGCTCGGCAGGCTGTCGGCCAGGCCCTTGACCAGCGCCGAGGGCTGCAGCAATGCCGTCCCGGGGGTGAACAGGCCCTTGCGGTAGTAGTGCGTGCCAATGTGCTCGGGCAGGTCGCGTCCGTCGATCACTTGGTAGGGTTGGTCGAGCTTGTCCAGGCCACGGCGATAGGCATCCAGCACGGCGATACCGCGGTCTTCGATGGCCGCCTGGTACTTGCCGCAATGGCGGAACTGGCACTCGATGGCGTGACGATCGATCAGTTCCTTGAGGTAGGTCTGCCCGCCGAGGTTGAGCTTGAGCACCGTCCTGGCGATGTCGATGTCGCCGATGTAGTCCTCGGCGCCGATGTCGTGCGGCAGGTCGATGGCAAAGCCGGCATTGCGCCCGGAGGTGCCGTAACCGACCTCCTGCGCCTCGATCAGCACGATCTCGTCGTCCGGGTAGTTCGTTGCCAACTGGCGCGCCGCGGCCAGGCCGGTGAAGCCGGCACCGACCACCACCCAACGGGCTTTGCTGTTGCCGCTATGGGCGGGCCGTGCGGTGCGGGGCTTGCTCAGGTGATACCAGCCACAGGTGGCATCATCGGCAGGCAACGAAGTTATTCTTGTCATTTCACTAACCTGGATCTTGTTGTTGACGAGCGATCAGCGCCAGCGGCGATGACCTGGAACTTCAAATCTCGATAGGCACATCCAAGCCTTGCGGTGCGGCGTATTCGGCCATGCGCCGGCGCGACAGCTCGAAGTGCTCGCGCACCAGGCGCCCGGCGCTCTGCGGGTCGCGGCGTTCGATGGCCTGGATCATCTGGTCGTGCTGGTCGCAGGCGGCTTCGAGGTCGCGCTGCATGTCGTCGGTGGTCGGGTGGCGATAGAAGATCTTGCCCAACCGGGTGTGGTCGATCAGCAGGCGGCGCAGGCTGGGCAACAGGTAGTCGTTGTGCGCCATCTTGCCGATTTCGAGGTGGAACGCATCGTTGTAGAGCACCCGGTTTTCCACGTCTCGCTGTTCGATGGCCTGGCGGAACAGCGCCTGAATAGCCTTGAGCGCTTCGATTTCCGCCTCGGTGGCATTGCTCGCGGCCAGTTGCGTGGTGGCGACGTAGATCAGCGGCGCAGCGACGAAGAAGCTGTGCAACGACTCGTGGTTCATCGCCGCGACGCGAGGCGCGCGGTTGGTTTCGAGTTCGATGTAGCCTTCGGCGGCGATCTGGCGCAGCAGCTCACGCACCGGTGGGCGCGACAGACCGAATTCATCGCACAGGGCCAGTTCGTCCACCACCGCGCCTGGGGCCAGCTCCATGCTGAGGATGCGCCGGCGCAAGGCTTCGGCGAGGACGGCCTTGCGGTCCTGCGGCACCTCGGCGGCGATGGGTTGGACGGTGGCTTTCATGGCGGCCTTCTTGGTTGTCATGGTGCTGTGTCTACTATTTGTATAATGACTATAGGGCACTGTTAGACAATGTGTCTACAGCAATCTGGATGAACGGCTGAATCTCTGCAGGCCTTTGTTTTAGAGGGTTTCAGGGGATTCGAGGGAGAGATTAAACACCCTGGGGGCTGCATTGCCAAACCTGACAGAAAACTCTCCAGACAAGACAAAATGGCAGGATCGATGTGGCTGGGAGGGCGCTGTTGCGGTTATTCCTGTGACAGCGGCGCGCGAACACCTTGGTGCACGGCAGGAGAGGAGCGACAACTTTTGAGCGCTGTCGACAAACCACTGGCCAATTCAACTGAACGCTCGCGATCGCCATCGGGTCAGCTGCTTACACTTCACACGGAGACCTTGCCATGCTCGATATCCATTCATCCCCGGCGTCGTCGCAACACAACGTCCAGGGTCTGGAAAGGGTCAGTTCGCTGGCCGGTGGTGCGCTGATGGTCAGCAAAGGCCTGCGCCATGGCGGCCTGGTCGGCTTGCTGCAAATGGTGGTGGGCGGCCTGGCGGTGGCGCGCGGCATCAGCGGGCACTGCTCGACCAAAGCCTGGTGGCAGCAACATCGCCAGGAATATCACCGTTTGCGCGCCGACATCGAGCGCAGCGCGGCAGAGCTGGAGGCCTTGAGGGACAGTGCCAAAGCGGCGACCCAAGGGGTGACGGTGACCGGCAAGGATCCACTGAGCGGGATTTGAGGCGGGCTTGCCCGAGCCGCTCCTTGGGTAGCGGCTCGGGCGACGGCAACGGCTAGCGCAACACCTTGCTCTGCAGTACCTCGGAGCGCCGTCCCAATACGTTCTCGCTGATCTGCACGAACTCCTCGGTGCTCACATCAGGCAAGCGCATCAACGCCCGGGCCACGTCATCCAGCGAACGCTTGGCCTGGGTGTGGATGCGGATCTCCTTGTCCAGCGCCTGCAACAGCAGCACGCCACGGGCAATCTGCGCCGCACTGGCGTGCTCGCCCTTGAGCTGCGTGACCTTGGCGCCCTGCTTGCTCAGGCGCGCCTGCCACGCTTGGTAGCGATCATCGCTGACCCCTCCGGCGCGGCGCAGCAGTTCGCTGGCGTAGTAGTCGGTGAGGCTCTCGACCAACCAGTCGTTGCCATCACGGCCGTGGATCTGCGCGAACAATTGCACCAGTTCGCGCAACAACGGGCTGCTGCCATTCTCGCTGATCATCGGCCGGGCGCTGTGCAGGTACAGCGACCCCTGAGCCGCCATCGCCCCGCGCCACATGCCGTCACGGGCGCCGACCAGCAGCAGTTTCGGTGGGTTGCGCGGGAACACCGCCTGCAGTTGCGGCCAGACGAAGGTCAGCAAGGTCAGGCTGTCCATCCGGCGCATGCCCTGGCCCACGGGCGCGGCCACGGTGACGTCGGTTTCGCCCAGGCGCGCGCGGCGACTGCCCAGGTCACCGGCGAGCATCCAGCCGGTAGGCCGGTCGAACAGGCGCGAGACATTGTCGATGCGGAATTTGTCCTTGCCGACCCGCGGCCAGGAGGTTTCGATGCTTTTCCAGCCTTCCGGCAGATCGAAGGCCAGGCGCGCGACCAGTTCGGTACCGTCCTGCTGGTCAAGGCGTGCGGCCGGCACCAGCTGGTCGCCGAGGAACAACGCCCAGTGCGGCGTGACCCGCGATGAATAGGCACCGCTGCGCAGGGTCTGATCCAGTTGCACGCGGTAGCTGAGGCTGGTCTTGCCGGCGGCCGGCTGCCAAACGCCACGCTCGCCCTTGTCCTGCAACTGCCATTGGCCGTCGGCCTGGAAGCCGCTGTAGGCCCCAGCCTTGCCCAGGTCGAAATCCAGGCTGCGGACCGCGCTGCCCTCGGCCAGGGTCAGGCGCACTTCGGCCTGGCCACTGGCCGGCAACAGGCGCACCTGATAGTCCAGGTCGACCTTCTTCGCCCAGGCCGGCGAACAGGCCGCAAGGCCGAGCACAATCAACAGCGGGCAACGCATACAGAAACTCCTTGTTTCCCAGCGGCGAGAACTGGCGCCGGTCAGCCGGCGCGAAAGATCAGGTGGTCTTCCCAGTCGTCTTCATCGACTTCATGCTCACTGAGCATACGCCCGGACTGGGAAATACGTTGTTCATGGACCTGCGTGCGGTCGCCGCAGATCAGGTGATGCCAGGCGGGCAGGTCCTTGCCCTCGCTGACCAGACGATAGCCGCAGGTGCTCGGCAGCCACTTGAACTGATCCGCCTTGCCCGGGGTGAGCTGGATGCAGTCGGGCACCTGGGCGAAGCGCTTGGGATAGTCGCTGCACTGGCAGCTGTCGAGGTCCAGCAGTTTGCAGGCGATGCGCGTGTAATAGATGCTGTTGTCGTCCTCGTCTTCGAGCTTTTGCAGGCAGCACAGGCCGCAGCCGTCACACAGCGACTCCCACTCTTGCGGGTCGAGTTGTTCGAGGGTCTTGCGCCGCCAGAACGGCGCGGTGTCAGCAATCATCACACGGGTTTCCTGCATTCATCTTGAGTCCGCGGCGCGCGGCGGCGCCAGTCTAGAGCCTGGCCTTCGGCAAAGCCAGACCGCTTGTCAGTCCCGACGGGAGGCAGTAGCGTGCGCTTTTCCCGTCCGTTCGCAGGAGCTGTCATGAGCGCCACCCCCCGCATTGCCGAATACGCCATCAACGAGCAGTTCATCAACCGCTGGTCGCCACGTGCCTTTACCGCCGAGCCGATCAGTGAAGAAACCCTGCTGAGCTTCCTTGAAGCGGCACGCTGGGCGCCGTCGGCATTCAACTCGCAACCTTGGCGCTTCCTCTATGCACGCCGCGACACACCAAGCTGGGAGCGCTACCTGAGCCTGCTGGTGCCGTTCAACCGCAGCTGGGCGCAACAGGCCTCGGCGCTGGTGCTGGTCATGTCCAAGACCACCTTTGCCGCGCCCGGTGCCAGCGAAGAAAAACCGGCCCTGTGGCACACCTTCGACACCGGCTCCGCCTGGGGGCACCTGGCCCTGCAGGCCAGCATCAGCGGCTGGCACACCCACGGCATGGCCGGGTTCGACCAGGAACTGGCCCGCCAGGAGCTGAAGGTGCCCGAAGGCTACGTGCTGCATGCCATGGTGGCGATCGGCAAGCTGGGTGACAAAGCGACCCTGGACCAAGCCCTGCAAGCGCGCGAAGTGCCCAGCCCACGTCGGCCATTGAGCGAGCTGGCGGCTGAAGGCGATTTCAGCCTGTAACTGTTCACCTGGCTGTGCCGGCCGCCCCCTTGGCCGGCATTGCCCACTCAGTAACCGCGCTGGAAATCCACTTCGCCGCGCAACCCCTGCCCTGCTGCATAGGCCCGCGTATTCTCGACGAACAACCGCACCATTGCCGCTGGCGAGGTGGGTGCCGAACTGTGCCCGGTCAGCAGCAACCCCCACGCGGTCCAGAACGGATGGCGCTGGGGCAAAGGCTCCTGGCGACAGACATCGATCACCGCGCCCGCCAGATGCCCTTCCTTCAACGCCTCGACCAGGTCGGCATCGACCACCGCCACGCCGCGCCCGGCATTGATGAACAACGCGCTGGGCTGGAAGCGCTTGAACAGCGCCGCATCGTACAGATCGTGGGTGGCCGGTGTATCCGGCAGCAGGTTGAGCACGTAGTCGACCTGCGCGACCAGGCGCGGCAAGTCCGCCAACCCAGCCACTTCGACGAACGGTGCCTGCTCACGGGCACTGCTGGCGATACCGTACAAGGTCACGCCAAACGGGCGCAGGAACTCGGCCACGCACTGGCCGATGTCACCGGTTCCGACGATCAGTACCTTGCGCCCTTCCAGCGTGCGTCCCGGACGATCATCCCAGCGTCGCTCGACCTGGCTGACCAGGCGCGACAGCACCTCGCGCTCGTGGCCGAGCATGTAGGTCAGCATGTATTCGGCCATGACCTGACCGAAGATGCCCACGGCGCGCGTCAGGCGATAGTCGCGCGGCAGCCCTTCGGCCAGCAGCGGCGTGATCCCAGCCCAGGTGGACTGCATCCACGCAGGCCTGTTGCCCTGGCGCAGCAGGCTCGCCAGCAGGTCCGGCTGGCCAAGCCATACCGGGCACTGCGGCGCCTGGCGCGCCAGTTCGGCGGAGTCGCTGCTGGTGAGGATTTCCAGGTCCGGAGCGGCTTCGCCCAGCAGGCGGGCGTAGGTGGCATGATCCTGTTCGGCGATCAGAACGCGCATCGTGGTGACAACCTTGGCAGACGAACGAAGACGGCCCGATCCTCGGGCCGTCCGGCAAAAGACATGACCAGGCCTGGCTCAGACCGGATCGTTACGGCGCAACAGCTCTTCGGGCAAATGCTCGATGTACTCGTCTTCGAGCGGCGGCATCTGCAGGTGGTAGCCTTGGTTGTCGAGGTTCTCCAGGACCTTGGCGATGTCCTCGCGGGCCAGCTTGCGCTCTGGGCTCAGCACCAGGTCGAAAGCGTGCACGGGGGTGCCGAAGAACGGCATCAGCCCCTCGGGTACACGCTCCAGGCCATCGGCCTTGAGCACGTAGAGGTACATTTCGTTCTTGCGCGGGCTCTTGTAGATCGAGCAGATACGTTTCATCGGGTCTCTCCGGCGCCGGCCAGGCTATCGAGCAGGGCCTGGCCCATACGCTCGCGACGCCAGCCGCGCAGCGAATCGGGCAATTGATAGGGGCCATTGGGGTAACCGCTCTTGAGCAGGGCTTCCAGGGCTTTCTTGCGCAGCATCAGCTCCGGGGCGATGCCCAGGCGCTCGCCTTCGGCCTGACCGATGGCGCGCAGCTGCTTGAGGATGCCCGAGGCTTCGATCGGCAGCGGCTCGGGCAGGCGTTGTGGCCATTGCGCTTCGGGCGTGCTGGCGGCGCGCTTGATCAGATCGATCAGCAGCTCACCGTCCTGACGAATGGTGCGCGGGTGCATCTCTTCGATCTTGGCCAGGGCCGAAAGCGTGGCGGGCTGGGTCTTGGCCATGGGCCACAGCGAGTGCTCCTTGAGGATGCGGTTGCGCGGCACATCACGGCTGCGCGCCTCGCGCTCACGCCAGGCGCACAGTTCACGCAGCACGGCCAACTGCTGGGGCGCGAGCTTCCAGGCCAGCTTGACGTCACGGTACAGGCTCTCGGGCTCGACTTCCCGGCGCATCTGCGCCACCAGCTCGGCGCCGTCTTCCAGCACCCAGGCGTACTTGTCGTCGGACAGCCGCGGGCGCAAGGCGGTGAACAGCTCGGCCAGGTGCACGGCGTCTTCGGCGGCGTAGCTGACCTGGGTCTCGGACAGCGGACGTTGCAGCCAATCGGAGCGGGTTTCGCCCTTGGGCAGCTCGATGCCCAGCACTTCCTGGACCAGTCGCGAGTAGCCCATGGAGAAGCCCAGGTTCAGGTAGCCGCCCGCCAGTTGCGTGTCGAACAGCGGCGCCGGCAGTTTGCCGGTCAGGCGCAACAGCACTTCGAGGTCTTCGCTGCAGGCATGCAGCACCTTGACCACGCCGCTGTCTTCGAGCAGTTCGGCCAGCGGTTGCCAGTCGCCGATCAGCAGCGGGTCGATCAGGAACGCACGCTGGCCGTCGCCAATCTGCACCAGGCCGGCTTTCGGATAAAAGGTATCGACCCGCATGAATTCGGTATCGAGCGCTACGAAGGGCAGTTCGCGCCAGCCTCGGCAGTGTTCGGCCAGGGTCTGGTCGTCACGGATCCAGTGTATTTCGATGGCCACGAGGCTCTCCCACAAACATTGGCGCGCAGTATATACGGCGCGGGCACTGCGGGTGAAACCTGGCGACCGCCGCGCCTTGCATCCTGCTGATAACGCGAATCGATCAGCGCTTGGCTGCCAGCCATGGCCGGCAGCTGGCGAACATGTCCAGCGACTGCTGGTAGACCTCGGTGTGCACCTGCAACAGGCCGAGCATCGAGTGGAACAGGTTGTCCTGCGACAGCGGTGCATCGCTGAGCTTGGCCAGGCAGTCGGTGTCGACGCCGAAGTCCTCCTTGTAGCTGTCGGAGAACCAGGTCAGCAGCGGCACGTGCTTCTGCTGCTCGGGGGCGATGGCGTAAGGCGTGCCGTGCAGGAACAGGTTGTACTCACCCAGCGACTCGCCATGGTCGGACAGGTAGATCATCGCCGTGTCGACCTTGTCCTGCTTGCTGCGCAGGGTGTCGATCAGCGAGGCCAGCACCTTGTCGGTATAGGCCAGGGTGTTGTCGTAGCCGTTGACGATTTCCTGCTCGCTGCACTGGTCCAGCGCGTTGCTCTGGCACACCGGGGCAAAGCGCTGGTCGGCAGCGGGGTAGCGCTTGAAGTACTCGGGGCCGTGGCTGCCCATCTGGTGCAGCACCAGC
>RCUS01001889.1_pt1 | contig 10074 bp, 9 predicted proteins | sample 2166221 | NCBI WGS metagenome assembly RCUS01 (sample SAMN09932758, study PRJNA488358) | compost metagenome | isolation source: compost soil in cyclohexanecarboxylic | place: Germany: Experimental Botanical Garden | reverse complement strand
CTGCGCGCTTCACCAAGCGCCTGGGCGACCTGCTGACCGACATCCGCACCATGCTGCTGTAATGCTGTTCCCTGTCTCCCTCTGCCGAGGGAGACAGGCTCCCTTTTCGAGCTGCCACGCTCGTACCTCAACCCCGTCACTTTGGCGGGGCTTTTTTTGTCCGCGCCCACCGAATCCCGCCCTATTTAAGATTCCAGCCACAATGCCGACACAGTTAATACAGGAAACTCTGTATCGCTTGTCAGCCTCAAGCGCATCATGCAACCTTGCCAAAACGCCGAGTAGCAGATTGCGCTATCTTCGCGAACAGCCTTCTTGAAGCGAGCTCTCCATGAAAAGCCAACCCGATGCCGCCAGCCGTATGGTGGCCGAGGTCGTGACGCAGCTGCCCGTGCCCTCTCGGCTCGGCATGTTGCGTTTCGAACGGCTGAATGAAGCCAGCTGGGCCCTGCTGTACCTCGACCCCGCCTGCGAACGTCAGTTCGGCCTGGCTGCAGTCGAGCTCTGCGCACTGGTCGGCTCGCCCTACGCCAGCTTGATGGAGCCCGAGGCTCGTTACAAACTGCATGACACCATCCAACTGCAGTTGGGGCAGCGTTCGCATTATCTGGTGCGTTACACCCTGCACACCGCACAAGGACCGCTGCACTTGCTGGAACTGGGCGAGGCCTACAAGCAGCACAACCGTCAGTTGTTGCGCGGTTACCTGATGGTGATTGACACCCAGCCCGGTGATGGCCCGGACCTCAGTGCCGCCGACCTGGAAACCCGCAACAATCGCCTGCAGATCGCCCTGCAACTCAATCAGCAGGCCCAACAGGAACAGCTCGAACACCTGGAGCGGGTACGCGCCCAGCAAGAGCTGATCCTGCACCTGGCCCGCCATCGCTACAACGCCAGCAACTCGCTGCTTGAGGCCGCCGAGCTGATCACCCGCAGTGCTTGTGAGATCTACAAGATCGACTGTGCGAGCATTTGGTACCTGGAAGGACAGCGCCTGGAGCCGATTTCCGCCTACTACCGCAACACCCAGGAATACCGCCTGCCCGACCCCATCGACGCCAGCCGCTTTCCCGACTACCTCGATGCCCTGCACACCAGCCGCGCTATCGACGCCCACAATGCCAGCCACGACCCACGCACTCGGGAAATGGCCGAAAGCCTTCGTCCGCGCGATATCAACGCCATGCTCGATGCCAGTATCCGCATCGATGGCCAGGTAGTCGGCGTACTGTGCCTGGAGCAAACCGGCTCTGCACGGGCTTGGCAGTCGGACGAAATCGCCTTTGCCGGCGAGCTGGCCGATCAATTCGCTCAGGTCATCAACAACCACAATCGCCGCACTGCCACCAGCGCCCTGTACCTGTTCCAGCGTGCAGTAGAGCAAAGCGCCAACGCCTTTTTGCTGGTTAACCGCGACGGCGTGGTCGAGTACGTCAATCCAAGCTTCACGGCCATCACCCAGTACAGCACTGACGAGGTCCATGGCCATCGACTGTCGGAGCTGCCGGCCCTGGAAAACCTCAACGAGCTGTTGTTCGACGCGCCGTCGAGCCTGGCCATGAGCAACAGCTGGCAAGGCGAGTTCAAGAGCCGCCGCAAGAACCTCGAACCCTACTGGGGCCAGTTGTCGATTTCCAAGGTCTACGGTGACAACCGCGAATTGACCCATTACATCGGCATCTACGAAGACATCACCCAGAGTAAGCTGGCTCAGCAACGCATTGAGCGTCTGGCCTACACCGACAACCTGACCAACCTGGGCAACCGTCCGGCATTCATCCGCAATCTTGATGAACGTTTCGCCTCCGACAACGACAGCCCGATCTGCCTGCTGCTGGTGGACATCGACAACTTCAAGCGGATCAACGACAGCCTCGGCCACCAGACCGGCGACAAACTGCTGATCAGCCTGGCCCGGCGCCTGCGCAACAGCCTGCACACCGGCGGCATCCTGGCGCGCTTTGCCAGTAACGAGTTCGCCGTGCTGCTCGACGACACCAGCCTGGAAGATGGCCAGGGCGTCGCCCAGCAACTGCTGCGCACCCTCGACAAGCCGATGTTCGTCGACAACCAGCTGATCAACGTCACCGCCTCGGTAGGCCTGGCTTGTGCACCGCTGCACGGCGTCGACCCCGCCAGCCTGATGAAAAACGCCGGCCTTGCCCTGCACAAGGCCAAGGCCAACGGCAAGCATCAGGTACAGGTGTTTACCGAGGTGCTGAACGCCGAGGCCAGCTACAAGCTGTTCGTCGAGAACAACCTGCGCCGCGCCCTGACCCAGAACGAACTCGACGTGTTCTACCAGCCCAAGCTGTGCCTGCGCAGCGGTCGCCTGCTGGGGATGGAAGCCCTGCTGCGCTGGGACCATCCGGAAAAGGGCATGATCCGCCCGGATCAGTTCATCAGCGTCGCCGAAGAAACCGGGCTGATCATTCCGATCGGCAAATGGATCGCCCGCCAGGCCTGCCGCATGAGCAAAGCGCTGACCGCCGCCGGCCTGGGCAACCTGCAAGTGGCGATCAACCTGTCGCCCAAGCAGTTCTCCGATCCGGACCTGGTGGCCTCCATTGCCAACATCCTCAAGGAAGAAGCCCTGCCAGCTCATTTGCTGGAGCTGGAGCTGACCGAAGGCCTGCTGCTGGAAGCCACCGAAGACACCCACCGCCAGCTCGACCAGCTCAAGCAACTGGGCCTGACCCTGGCCATGGACGACTTCGGCACCGGTTATTCTTCGCTCAGCTACCTGAAGAAGTTTCCGATCGACATCATCAAGATCGATCGCAGTTTCATCCATGAAATCCCCGACAACCAGGACGACATGGAAATCACCTCAGCGGTAATTGCCATGGCCCACAACCTCAAGCTCAAGGTAGTTGCCGAAGGTGTCGAGACCGCCGAGCAACTGGCGTTCCTGCGCCGCCATCGCTGCGACGTCGGCCAGGGCTATCTGTTCGACCGACCGATTCCGGGCACTGAGCTGGTCAGTAAACTCAAGCGCTATCCACGCGGCCCCGGCGCCTGACAGCGGCGTAACACTCGGGCACACTACGACTCTATCCCTTATTGTCCTATCTTGAAGAGGAATGGGTTCATGGTCCTGCGCTCGGAAATCCTGGTGAACAAAAACGTCCTGCCTACTGCGGAACAGGCCCTGCCTGGCCGCGAAACCCCGATGACCCTGCCCGAGAAGCACTTTGTCTTCAAAGACACCCCACTGCTCGGGCCGTTCTTCGAGAACGTCGACTTTGCGATCTTTGGCCTGGGTTGCTTCTGGGGTGCCGAGCGGCGCTTCTGGCAACGTGAAGGCGTGGTCAGCACCGTGGTCGGCTATGCCGGCGGCTTCACCCCCAACCCGACCTACGAAGAAGTCTGCTCGGGCCTGACCGGCCACACCGAAGTGGTGCTGGTGGTGTTCGACAAGGACAAGGTCAGCTACAAAGAGCTGCTGGCGATGTTCTGGGAACTGCACAACCCGACTCAGGGCATGCGCCAGGGCAACGACATCGGCACGCAGTACCGCTCGGTGATCTACTGCACCAGCCCGCAACAGCTGGAAGAGGCACTGGCAAGCAAACACGCCTACCAGGCAGAATTGACCAAGGCCGGTTTCGGCGAGATCACCACCGAGATCGACCAGGCGCCGACCGTCTATTTCGCCGAGGCCTATCACCAGCAGTACCTGGCAAAAAACCCCGAAGGCTACTGCGGTATTGGTGGTACCGGTGTCTGCCTGCCGCCTAGCCTGCAAGGCAACTGAGGGTTCGCCATGTCTACCGCGAGCATGACCCTGTTCCACTCACCGGCTTCGCCGTTCGTGCGCAAAGTCCTGGTGGTACTGCACGAGACCGGGCAGACCGACCGAGTGGCGCTGCAAACCGTCAACCTGACGCCGGTCAGTCCGGTTGCCGAGCTCAACCAGGGCAATCCAGCCGGGAAAATCCCAGCCTTGCGCCTGGCCGACGGCACTGTTCTGCACGACAGCCGGGTGATCTGCGAGTACCTCGATCAGCAACATGTCGGTAATCCTCTGATCCCTAAGGAAGGCTGGCCGCGCTGGCATCGCCTGACCCTGGCCTCGCTGGCCGATGCGATCATGGACGCGGCGGTGCTGACGCGTTATGAGACCTTCCTGCGCCCCGAAGACAAGCGTTGGGACAGCTGGATCGACGCGCAGCAGGACAAGATTCGTCGTGGTCTGGCCAACCTTGAGCAAGAACACATTGCCGAGCTGACCGCAGTGTTCGACATTGCGGCTATCGGCGTCGCCTGTGCCCTGGGTTACATCGACCTACGCATGCCAGAGTTTGGCTGGCGTGAGCAGCAGCCACAACTGGCAGCCTGGTATGCCCAGGTCAGCCAGCGGGCTTCGATGCAGGCGACGGATCCTTCTGTCACCTGACTGGCTTCACCCCTCGTGGGAACTGGACTTGCCAGCGATGCAGACGCCGCGCCATACCTGACACCGCAGCGATCTCATCGCCGGCAAGGCCGGTTCCCACACTGACCTGCGCAGTCCACAGGTTGGCAATACCCAGCGCCAACACCATCCCCAAGCGCCTTTCCTCGCGCAAGCCGCTCATTGTGAACGTCCCACGCTGGACCAATCCAAGCGGCGCGTCAGCACCATGAACACACCCAGCAGGCCGAACAGCAACAACGAGCCCATCAGCAAGGCATAGTCCTCGGCGCTGAGCAGGCCGTAGAGCATGCCGTAGAGCACCGCCAGCCCCAAGGCAAAGCCCAAGGCTCGCAGCAGGCTGTGCAGCACGTGGCTCAGGTAGAAGCCAATCAGCAACACACAGGCCCCGGCAGACAGTAGATAGGCAGGACCAAAGCCCAAGTGTTCGGACAACGACAACAACAACAGATAGAACAGCGCCAATGCTGCACCGACCAAGGCGTACTGAATCGGATGCACGGTGAGGTTCTTGAGAATCTCGAAGAGGAAGAAGCCTGCGAAGGTCAGGGCAATAAACAGCAAGGCATATTTAATCGCCCGCTCACTTTTGAGGTACTGATCCACCGGGTCCACAAAACTGACACCGAATGCCCGGCTATTGAATTCCTCGCACCCTTGACTGTTCACACACTGGCTCAGGGCGTCCTCCAAATTGGTGGAGAAGAACGAGGTCTGCCAGCGCGCCGAAAATCCACCCGCGTCAACCTTGCGGTTGCTCGGCAAGTAGTTGCCGACAAAACTTGGGTGTGGCCAGTTAGCCGCCATGCTGACACTGGTGCTGCGCCCTACCGGCAATACTTGCAGCTGGCCGGTGCCTTGCAGGCTGAGGTCGAAGGCATAGTCGAACAAGGTGTCAGCTTTGCCGTCCAGGCTGTTGAGGACCACATGGACACCACCGCCAAACCAGCTCAGCCGAGTACCCGCCTGGAAGTCCAGACGCTGATCGTTGAACTGCAGTTGCAGGCCCTTTTCGATACCGCGAATGTCGCTGATCCCTACCGCGAGAAAAGCAGGATCGAAACGGTAATCCTCAAAGTCTTGGGTTATCCCCCAATTGGCCGGTACTTTGAATTGGCCGCTGATGTGGTTATTGGCATGGAACAGACGCGTTTGGTAGATCCCTCGCGAGCGCAACTCGGTATCGATGCCCGCCTTGAGCTCGAAGGTTTCCGGCAGAAAATACAGATAACCGCTGACTTGCTTGGTTTCCTTGAAGGTTTTGCCCTCTTCGGTCTTCCAGCTTCGCTCGGTCTTACGGTACGGCACCACCAGCATTGGCCCGCTGATTTGCTGACTGAAGCTTGCGCTCTGGGCGATGTTTTCAACAACGTTGTCACGCAGCTCCTGGCGTTCGCCAATCAGGCCACTGATCATCAGCAGCGGGATCAGCAGCAGCACAATCAGGAAGGCGATGGCGCCAAGTTTGACACTCAAGGTTCGGTTCATGGGGGCAGGACTCCGGTTTCGATGGGCAGAGTCTGCGCAATCAACATGGAGCCCTTGGGGAGTTGTGTGGAGTCAATGTGCAGAGTGTGTGAAGTTTCAGTCCACGCGCTTGGCCGGCAGCCACAGGCGCACACGTACACCGTCCTCGACGTTGGCCACTTCAAGCGAACCGCCGTGCAGTTGCATCACCTCTTCGACGAAGTTCAACCCAAGCCCGGTGCTTTTGCGTCCACTGGATGGGCGCGGCAACGAATAGAAGCGCTCGCTCAAGCGCCCCAGCGCATAGTCGGGAATCGCCTCACCCTGGTTGAACAGGCTCAGAGCCACACGTGCGTCCTGCTGCTCCAGCTCGAACAGCAGCAGGCCACCAGGCGGTGTGAAGTCCAAGGCATTGTCCAGCAGGTTGGCAATGGCCTGACGCATGAGAAACGGCTCACACAGCAACCGGGTATTGGCTGGTACGCGCTGACGCACTTGCAAGTTGTTGCTTTCGATTCGCGCGCTCTGGGCCAATAGCAACTCGTCGACCAAGGTCGCCAGTGACACATGCTGCTGCTCTTCCAGGGCTTGCAGTTGTTCGACCTGGGCCAGGTTGAGCAAGCGCTCGATCAGTTGCTGCATGCGCGCGCTTTCGCTCTCGATATTGTCGGCAAAGCGCTGACGCTGCGCCTCCGGCATCGGCCCCTGCAACAGCTCTGATGCGCCTCGAATAGCCGCCAGAGGGCTCTTGAGCTCATGGGTCAGGGTATGCACATAGCGCTCGACATAGTCCTTGCCCTCCAGCTGGGTACGCATGCGCTCCACCGCCGCCGCCAGTTGCCCCAGCTCGCCACCGCGATAATGCGGCAGGGCGGTGCGCTCACCTTCGCTGACCGCCTGGGCGTAATGGGTCAGGCGGCGTAGCGAACGGGCCAGCCACCACGACAGCGCCGCACCGACCAACAACCCTAGACCGATCAGGCCCAGACCCAGGTACAACAACCGCCGCTCGGAGCGGTCGATATAGGGCTGCAGCGATTTGTTCGGCTTGGCCACAGTGACCACACCAATGATCTTGCCCTCATCGAGAATCGGCGCGGCCACGTGCATGACTGAAGAATCCGGGTCATCCGCGTCACTGCGAGTCGAGCGCGCACCATACTCACCGCGTAAGGTCAGGTAGACGTCGTTCCAGCGTGAATAATCCTCACCCACAGCCACGCCACTGGAATCGAGCAGAACCTTGCCCTTGGCATCGGTGACATAGATGCGGTGGTTGACCTGATTTTTCGACAACCCCCAGATATCCGCTTTGGGCTGCCGCTGACCGTAGGCACGCAACAGTTGAGGCAAACGGCTCTGGCCCAGGGTGCCGGCCTTGACATCATCGTGGAGGATTTCAGCGAGCAGGTTGGCCGTGTCCACCAGCGTCTCTTCGGTGGACTGTCGCACCCCAGGGCGAATCTGTTCACGCACAGTGCTGAGAATGAAAAAACCGGTCAGCCCGACAAACAGGAAATAGACCAGGAAAATCCGGATCCCCAGGCGCATTAGCTGTGGCTCGGGCTGTAGCTGTAACCCAGGCCACGATGCGTCTGGATTGGTTCGGCTTCGGCCGCCACCTGACGCAGCTTGGCACGCAGGCTCTTGATGTGGCTGTCGATGCTGCGCTCATAACCGGCATCAGCGGCCACCCCGACAGCATCAAGCAACTGCTCACGGCTGAGCACGCGTTCGGGCTGCTCCAGCAGACTTTGCAATAAACGGAATTCGTGGCGAGTCAGGCTCAGCGGTTGACCGTGGTAGCTGATCTGCATGCGCAGAGTATCCACCTGAAACACCTCAGGCGTGCTGCTCAGCGGTACTGCACGCGGTGTCATACGTTTGAGAATCGCCCGTACCCGCGCGGCCACTTCACGAGGGCTGAAGGGCTTGACCACATAATCGTCGGCGCCGATTTCCAGGCCCACGACCCGATCAATTTCACCGTCACGGGCACTGAGGAACATCACGGGCACTTCGCTGAAGCGCCGCAATTGCCGACAGGTTTCAAAGCCGCTGATATCCGGCAGACCGATGTCGAGAATGATCAAGTCAGCGGGTCGCTGACGATGTTGCTCAAGGGCAGCACTGCCCAAGGTCACCCACTCGGTACTGTGACCATCACCTTGCAGGGCAAAAACCAGGGTATCGGCGATAGCCGCTTCGTCTTCGACAATCAATATGTGGGGCATCTGGAGCTGCAAGCCTCAAGCTACACGCTTCAAGTAGAAGCAGATCGCGTGACGTTACACTGAACTGCTTGTTCTTGCAGCTTAGCGCTTGAAACTTGCAGCTGCGCCATTAGCACTCAGGTTTGCCGGCCGTGAATCGCCGCGCAGGGTTCACCGCTGCCTTGAACTCGCGCAGGGCCTTGGCACCAATCAGCAACGGATAGTTGAAGCTGCTGCGGTCGGTCAGGTTGACTTCGACCGTACGCTTGACGTCACCAAGGCACAGCTCAAGGTCCACTACCGGACGTTTGCTGACTTCTGCGCCCTCTCCATCTTCATCTTCATCGGCGCGGTTCTTGATTTTGCTGATACGCGCCAGTTTGTGCTCGTAGACTTTGCCGCTGGAGTCCTTGGTCGCCAGACGGAAACGCACCCACTCTTCACCATCACGGGTGAACAGCTCGATGTCTTTGGCCGACAATGACGCGGTCAGGGCGCCAGTGTCCATCTTGGCCTTGAGGGTTTCACCACCAAACTCGGGCAGCGTGATGTATTCGTAACGGCCATACAGGGTCGGCTCAGCAGCCATCACCGGCAGAGCGAGTAGCGACAACAGGGCAAGTACAGATTTCACAGGATCCGCTTCCTTGAGATAAGACAGTGTTTAGACTGCGAAGGCAGGATAGGTTCGCGGCAATAGCTTATTCAACACAATGTGAAACATTTGTCCGGCAGGAGCAGACCAGAGCATTTGGCGTACGCCGACAGGGTGCTTATCATTGCCGACCGCTTACTTGAATATAAGAGTTTTCTTATGCGCCGCTTACTGACGGGCATTCTTGTGACCACGCTGTTGCTGCTCAACACCTTGGTCCTGATCGGCCCATTGATGGTCTTTGCCCTGTTCAAACTGGTCCTGCCCGGCCGTTACCGCGACTATGCCTCTTGGGCAGTGATGTGGATTGCCGAGACCTGGGCCGAGATCGACAAACTGATTTTCCGCCTGTGCATTCCTACGGTGTGGGAGGTGCGCGGCGCAGAGGGCCTGCGCCTGGAGACCTCATATCTGGCCATCAGCAATCATCAGAGTTGGGTGGATATCCCCGCGCTGATCCAGGCGCTCAACCGGCGCATTCCATTCTTCAAGTTCTTCCTGAAAAAAGAACTGATCTGGGTGCCGCTGCTGGGGCTGGCTTGGTGGGCGCTGGATTATCCGTTCATGAAGCGCTACAGCAAGGCCTTCCTCAAAAAGCATCCAGAACTCAAAGGCCAGGACCTGGAAATCACCAAGGCCGCCTGCGAGTTGTTCAAGCGCCAGCCGGTAACCGTGGTCAACTACCTGGAAGGCACGCGCTTCACCGAAGCCAAGCGTACTGCTCAGCAGTCACCCTACCAACACTTGCTCAAACCCAAGGCCGGGGGCGTCGCCTTCGTGCTGGCAGCACTGGGTGAACAACTTGATGCCCTGCTCGACGTCACCATTGTTTACCCCGGCGACAAGGCCCCAGGGTTCTGGGACCTGCTCAGCGGTGCGGTACCAAAAGTGATCATCGACATCCAGGTCCGCGAGCTGGACCCGGCGCTGTGGAGCGGTGACTACGAAAACGATCCAGTTGTGCGCCAGGCAGTGCAGGACTGGGTCAACCAGTTGTGGCACGACAAAGATGCGCGGATCGAAACCTTGCGCACAGAGCTACGCTAAACAACCACGTTAACCGATTAAAATCTGTATTAATAATTAAGATAAGGGAATCTTTGTTTGCTATTGCTGGTTTAACTGGATAAAAATCGATCAACAAACAATTACAAAAAGCCAGGATCGATCAATGGCCAAGCAACCAAGCAACACTGCCCAGGCAGACTCCGCCCAACTGCGCCGTGTCCTCGGCCTCCCCGCCCTGGTGTTCTTCGGCCTGGTTTACATGGTCCCGCTGACCATCTTCACCACCTACGGCATCGTCACCGAACTCACCG
>RCUS01001888.1_pt1 | contig 10082 bp, 5 predicted proteins | sample 2166221 | NCBI WGS metagenome assembly RCUS01 (sample SAMN09932758, study PRJNA488358) | compost metagenome | isolation source: compost soil in cyclohexanecarboxylic | place: Germany: Experimental Botanical Garden | reverse complement strand
GAAGCGAGCAATACCATCGAAACCGCTTCACGCAAGACGCGCACGATTGAACGGAAGCTCCGGTCTGTTCAAGAGCTTCCTTCGAACGAATCCTCACAGTTAATCGGACATATGGAACCGGATGAAGAGCTTGCGTAGGTTGGCACACCGGCCCTTGAGATAAATAGCAATTATGAAGAAAGAGAAACCCAACGTCTCAAATACATAGGTTTCTCTTCTTCTTATCTCGCTACATGAAGACGCCTCCGGCATTCCTGCCGGAGGCGTCTTCATGTGCATGCACAGGCGGCCGCTTTTTATACGGTGCCTAATATTTTGATGCCCTCCACGATTTGCTCATCGGAAGGCGTGGAGTAATTCAGCCGGAACGAGTTGCACGGCTCCTGTGTATCGATCAAGAAGGCTGTGCCCGGAACGACCGCCACTCCCTTGGCAGCGGCCTGCTTGCAGTACTCCAGCATCGGTTTGTCCGCCGGCAGATCGCACCACAGGAACAGTCCGCCATCCGGATGGGTGAACGTAATTGACGAATCCATGTATTGTTCCAGGCTGTTAATCATCAGTTCGCTCTTTCGCCGGTAAACTTCGCGGATCAGCTTGATGTGGCCCTCATAATCGTATTCCGTCATGAATTTATAGGCCAGCAGCTGCGGGAGCATCGCCGTATGTACGTCTTCCCCCTGCTTCGCTACCACCATCTTCTGAACGACCTCCGAAGGCGCCAGAACAAACCCGAGGCGCAGCCCGGGGGACAGTATTTTGGAGAAGGAGCCTACATAAATGACCAGCCCTTCGTCATCCAGCGACTTGATCGTCGGGATATCCTCGCCTTTGAATCTAAGCTCGCCGTAAGGGTTGTCCTCCAGAATCAACACCCCGTACTTCCGGGCCAGCTCGTAAATGGCTTTCCGCTTCTCCAGGCTTGTCGTGATGCCCGTCGGGTTCTGGAAGCTTGGGATCAAATACAGAAGCTTGACGTTCTTCTCCGTCTTCAGCGCATGCTCCAGTTGTTCGATATTCAGCCCGTCAGGCTCCATCGGAACTCCGACCAGTCTGGCTCCCGCAGAGCGGAAGGAATTCAGGGAGCCGATAAAGCTGGGACTTTCACAGATGATGGTATCGCCTTCGTTGCACAGCACTTTGCAGGCCAGCTCGATTCCCTGCTGGGCGCCGGAGACAATGATCAATTCATCCGATTCCTGTCCGACATTATGGCTCTTCAGCAGTTGTTTCTTTAATACCTGGCGAAGCGGCTCATATCCTTCCGTTATGCCATATTGCAGAGCAGCTACGGGATTCTCCTCCAGAATCGTCTGCGTAAACGAGCGGATTGCCTGGGCCGGGAAGGTCTCGACCGCCGGGTTCCCCGCCGAGAAGGGAATGACATTCTGCCCCGAGCTGGCTTTCAGAATTTCACGAATGATGGATGGCTGAAGCGCCGCAAAGCGGTTCGAAAATACATAATCCATTTCTTAATGCCTCCAAGTTTGAGCTATACCCAAATTTTTAACCGTATTTAACAATCACCTTAACATGATCTGTACGCTTAAAACAATCAAATGTTATGGACTGTCCACCGTGAAACTGCCGAACATCCGCGTTCGGGTGAACCGCTGTTTGTCTACGGCGTAGCCGGATATGTCAAACTCCTCATACAGCTGCGGCAGCTTGCGGATGGATTCCTTGACCTTGACCAGATAGAGGCGGCCGAAAGAAGGCGCGCCCAGTCTGTCTCCGGGGCTGGACTCAGAGGCGCGCTCGTAGACAGGCGCAGCGGAAAGCGAGATAAGCCCCGTATCCCCGGCGGCGACAGCTTCCTCAATCGCCTTCCTGACACCCTGTTCAGTCCACACTCTGAGCATCCATGCGTCCTGATTCGTAACGGCGGCTATATGAGCGGGAAGGCTCGGGACCGCCTGTGCGTTGCCGGCAAGCACCTTGTCCGGCACGGCGGCGGCTTGGGCATCGGATGAAGACAGCAGCAGCATAATGGACGCGGCCATGCCTATGTCTTTGACCGCTTCGGCAAGCGGAAGCGACACGACGGTGGCCCCTGAGCCGCCGGCAGTTCCGGCGGCACTTGCGGTTGCGGTGGTTCCGGCTCCGGCGGCCCCGGTACCGGCAGCGGCTCCCGCCCCCGCGATTCCCGCTCCCTCAGCGGCAGCGGAGGTGCCGCCCGCTGCGGCAGTTGCGCCTCCGGCAGCTGCGGTTGTACCTCCGGCAGCTGCGGACCCGCCGCCGGACGCCAGCGCCGCCGCTCCGGTGCCGGTCGCCACGACGACCAAAGCGGCGGTCAACACGATCAGGCTTACCGCCGCGCATACAGCGGTTATGCCGTCCATGATCTTGTCGCGCTGTTGATTAATGGCGTCCCATTCCTTCATCTGCCGGATTTCCGCCAGGGATATATTCGTCAGGAGCGGCGTAACATACGCCATGTTCCTCGGACCAAGCCCCATCATTTTATAATGAACCTGAAGCAGACCGGCGGTTCCGCTCATCCTTGCCCTCGCCGGCAGCTCATGCACCTGCTGGTAATAGCCCGCGTCGCCGCATAGGAAATACCGCTCTCCAGGCTTGCCGATGAACCGGGAGTACATAGCGCCCCGAATTCCGTCCCTGCTGCCGCTCAGTTCATCAGCGACCGTCTCCCACCGCAGCTTGAGCAGGGGAACCTCGAATACATTCGTAATAGCGGAGATCGGCTCGGGCCGGGGAACGGGCTTCTCATCAACCTCCACGATTTCCAGGTTCCCGGCAGCGGTCAAAATTCTGCGGATCTGCTCCTGCTCCAGATTAACGGTGGTAGTCCGGATAAAATGGGTCAAGATACGAGCCGCCGTGTACTTGGCAAGCCGCTCCTTCTTCTTTTTCAACCGAAACTCAACGCAGAACTTGTAGAGCAGAATGCCGTCTTCCTCCCGGATCACCTCCAGATAGATCTCAAAAATATCCACCCCGAGCTCCGATTCTAGCTCCAAATCCAGGAGATATTTCAGACTGAAGCGGAATTTGCTGAGCAGTTTGATCTTCTTCTTCCGGTTCCGGGGATAGACCGTGCCGGGTTTATAGAACCCGAGACCATACCGGCTGTACATGTCCTTCAGATTTCTCATTTTATCCCTGCCAGCTTTAATCCCCGAGCTGCTGTGCGGCTTGATTTCATAATACTCTTTGCGGTCTCTTCTCAATGTCGAAATGTCCGGCCACTGGAAGTTGTCCTTCATCAGCGTCTCTTTCTTGTTCCTCAGATGAGGATGGCGCCCCATCAGCATGCTGACATAGTCTTCTTTATTTCGCTTGTCCCACCATTCTTCAAGTGAGGTTTGAGCAAGGGTTGCCAGGGCCTTCTCCGGGTCTGCCGGCGACAGCGCTCCCGTCTCCAGCAAATAGTCGATAATGATGGGCACCTCGGCGATTTTCTCGCCGAACTCCCGCGATTCCGGAGAATTCCCGAAATATTCGCTCGGAGCGAAGCACACGCTTTTATAGAGCAGAGTAGTGGCGGTTCCCGTCAAATCTCCAACACCTCCATAAGCAGTATAGGGTGTGTACGCAATCATAATCGGGCCATACCATAATTGAAGCCTGCGCCAACAAGCAGAAAGTGAAGGACAACGGCGCTGTACTTGCAGTATGCGGTAAAAATGTACTCAAACTCAATATGTAAAATGTTTTATTTTGCAGGAGACATTAGAAATTGCTAGGGAGAGTGTATTCGCGAGAATAATGGTGCATAGCCGTGCTTCCTCCGGGAGGCTCCGAAGGAAGCGGCGGCGGCTTGCTTGAAGCGAGGCGAGTGCAATAATGCGAAGAGGCTGCGGGAGAAGCAGACGTACTCGAGAAACCGGTACCTCTGCAATCTCGGGAGAACCGGACAGGCTGCGCCACGCCGCAGACTGCAGGAGAACCGGTACCTCTGCGGCCTCGGGAGAACCGGACAGGCCAAGACATGCCGCAAGACTACGGGAGAATCGGTCACTCGTAATTGGAATTGTAAGAGGCGACCTGCTGCAACCCTGCCCAACCTGCCAACACGCCATGACGGGAGCTATGCGCTGGCGCTAATAGCGGTAGTAAATATTTTCTCAAGAAGCTGCAATGCGCCTCTGTATCCGATGTAGCTTTTGTTCAGAACGACTTCATAGGACGCCGGAAATCCGACTTCGACGATGTTGCCCTTCAGCGCCTTGGCTGTGTCTCTTTCCCATGTCGTTCCAAAAATAATCGGGGGCTTATGCCCGAAATCAGTCTCTCTGAGCAGTTTGCCGACGATATAGCCGTCTTCCACAAAATCGACAGTGGTAGCGACGTCATGAGCGAGCTGCTGATATTGCTCTGCGATGGCTTCCCGATATTTTTCCGGCGCATTGTCAGTGATGATTTGTCTTTTGGGAATTAAGCCGAGCTGGTTCACCAGAAACTTGTTCAAGGCCAGATTGTACGTGCTGTCCCCGACTACGGCATAGGTTGCCGGCAGGCCCCACCAATATTCGGCGTAGAAATCATTGAAATGCTCCAGGTAATAGTAGTATTCTTTCTCTTCCTGCTCGATGAACGATTCAGCCGGCGCAGGATCAATTCCCGCAAATTCAACGACCTCTCTAATAAAAGCAGCTGCCTGCTGCGCACCGATCGGCAGCACCGGGATGTGCAAATACGGCTGATTGTACTTTTGTTCCAGATGCTTGGCCGTCTTCAGCCCGAGCCATGGCGAGACGACCAGATTGAACTGGGCATGCGGGATCGTCTTCCACTCCTCGACGCCGCCCGATTTGCCGCCGAACAAAATGTTGACCCTGAACCCGGCCCCCTCCAGAATTCGCTTCAGCTCGGTCAAGTCCCCGCGCCAAAATGTATTCTGATACGGCAGCTCCGACCAGACATTGATCAGCCCTTTTTCCTTGTGATCCTTGTCAATCGCATATTTATCCACGTATTGATCAATGATGGCTGACGCTATGATCTCATGGCCGATGAAGTTATTGCCCTTAAACCCGCCGGTTTCGGCATACACAATGGGCACTCCCTGCTTCTGGTATTTACTGACGACCGCTCCGACATCATCCCCGACCAATTCTCCGATGCACCCGTTCAGTACAACGAACAGGTCGCCCTCTATGATCTTAAGCGTGGATTTGATTAATTCATCCAGACGCTTCTCGCCGCCGAACACGACTTCACGCTCACCGGCATTGACACTTGGCGAGACCGAGCCTCCCGAATACCCGCTGCCCTGGAAGCCGTTGTAAAAAGCCAGGCTCGTATATTGCTTGTCCATGCAGCCCGGTCCACAGTGCCCGATGGGAACGGCGCCCGGAATGGATACGACGCTGTACAGGGCGCCGACGGCACAGCCGTAGCGCACCTGATTGATTGAATTGGTCTGCCCGTGCTCATTTTTGGTAACAGCCATGGTAGTCTCCTTTTCAATAAGAAATCGTGGTCTACGCGTCGATCAATTCCGGGTGCTTGGAGAGGATGTATGGATCTTGTTGATCAAGCCACCACTGCTTGTAAGGGAGCTTTGCGTGCTTTTTCAAATCATCGTGAAATTTCTTGTGGGCAAGAATGTCCAGAATGGCTTCACCGAGATTAAGGATGCCATCATAGCCGATCGCGATATGTTCATCGCCCAGTGGAGCTGCGGGAATTCCAAGCTTGGAAGCCAGCGGCGCAAGACCGTTATGCCGAATCAGAATAAAATCAGGCTTGACCTCCTGCAGCAGACCGTAGAATTGATACTGCTGTCTGTTGCTTACATTGAACGACGGGACCTCGCCGTAATTTTCAATCAGATGTCCCAGTGAATCCTCCCTCGTATCGCCGCTGTCATAGACGGGATCATGGTGGAACACCAGCGAGCCGTCAACCTGGATATCCAGCTCTCTCAGCACTTGAATCAGTCCGTGGGCGTAGGCGGAGCCTGTGGCGACGTATCCTTTTAAACCTTGCAGCTTCTTCTTGAGCTCGGCGATCTTCGGCTTCACTCTGGCGTGTTCCTTCGCAATGTACTGCTCGACAAGCTCTTCCCGATGGGTAACTCTGCCGAGTTCGCGCAGCCATTCATCGGTTCCGGCGAATCCGTAGGGCATCGGAGCTTTGACTTCGGGCACGCCGAATTCCTGCTCCAGCGCCGCCGCCATATACGAAGAGAGCGTATAGCAGAAGCCTACGGTCGCCGCCGCTTCAGACAGCTGCTCCAGATCGGAGACGGAAGCCATGTCCACCACATAATTGACTCTTAAATTCAGCTCTTTGAACATCGGGGTAAAAATATCCGACCCCCAAAGGCTGATAACGTTGACGAGATCCTCCTGCTTTTTCGTGCTTTTTTTCACAATCTGCCGCAGGATGCCGTGCTGGGTCGCGTCAAAGCCCGTGCTCCAATGCTTCGATCGGAATCCTTCACAGAACAGAGGAATGATGGGAATCCCCAGCTCCTCCTGCTTCTTCTTGGCAACACTTTCGATATCTTCACCAATGATCCCGGTAGGGCAAGAGGTTCCTATGAAAATGGCTTTGGGCGAATACCTTTCCCAGGCATCGTCAATGGACTGCTTGAGCTTGCCAAGCGCGCCGAACACCATATCCGTCTCCTGCAGGTTCGTATTGATGATCCGGATATTCTCGACTTTATGGCCTCTCATGGCCAATCCGTTGCGGTAGATTGAATTGTAAGGAACTTGTCCGGCGCCGCAGCCGATCGGCGAATGCTGGATCAGCACCGCATCTCTGACATTGCCTGCCTGGCATTCAACCATTTGCTCACTGCACACCGAGCCTTGAGTGAACGGCCCTTTCGCTTCGCACAGCCGACATCCATCTTTATTGCGCTTAGTCTTACATCCGCTTCCTCTGTGCTGATAGCCTGATTGTGTGTGCAGATCCGATGCTGTTCCGTTCCAGGCGATGATGGTGCCGAGCCGCCGCTCGCGATTTTGAACTTCAGTCATCTTCAAATTGATCTTGCCCATTCGCTATCCATCCCCTTCTTATCCCTTGTAACGCCCGTTGATCTGTAATGGCAGCATTGCAGCAAACATAGTTAAATATCATACTAAATAGCTAGGAATTATATGTAATGACCAAAGTATATATTTGCGTTCTAAATCTGTCAATATATTCAATGGCTTATTTTGTAAGGCGAAAAATACCGGCCATTGCCGGTTGTGAAACCTGCTGCAGACGGTGGACCAGGAGCCATGACTCTGGAAAAATAACGCCTGGGGCACCGGGTTCACGCCGCCTGCAGCATAGCATTCAGCAGCTGCCAATCATCAATCGTCAATCGTCAAGGTCAGATCGGTATCGACTTGATGTCGATGTCTATCCCGCTTGTCGGCGTATAATCGAACCAGCTGGCGATCAGCGAGGCGCCGGCGGCCGCCGAAATATCGGCATCCAGCCCCTCTCCGCCCTCCTTGCCGTCGGCTCCATAGGAGATCAGATCATAGTCATTGCCCGATCCCGGGCATCTATAGATCAATTCATTGCCCCAGGCATCCTTGTACGGCGCGCCGGGAAGCGAAGACAAATCCGCCGGATAGCTTCCGGTGGCGTTCTTGACCTCCTCCAGCGCCTGGATCACCTTCTCCATGAGTCCCCAGGTTGTTCTCTGCTCCGGATACAGCAAGGGCCGCGAATGCTTCTCGGGGTTGGCGGGAGGTATGCCGGAATAATTCGTCAACGCTTTGCTCTGGATCATGTCCGCTATCGAGACATAAGGGGATTTGTAGCTGCCTGATATTTTGCCGGTCTCCACCAGCTTCATGAAATCCTCCTCGAAGCCGGGCCGGATCGTCAGCACAACCCGCGCATAACCCGCGCGAAGAAAGTTCTGATGCTCCGGGTCCGGATGCTCGAAGAGCATTTTCTCCCTGCCGATTTTCTCGCTGCCCCAGAAGTAGGGGAACAGGAAATAGAGCAGATTCTCCCACTCGACTGCCTGGTGAATGAATTTGACGAACTCCCCGAACGCCAGAGCACCCAGCGACGCGGCATCACTGACGCCTTTCATGGTAGGCGAAAGGTCATCCGAACCTTCTTTCCAGAAGTGCAGCTCGTTATCGAAGATGGTCTTCAAGCTGTGATCGACCGACGGCGTGGAAATGGGAAAGCTCGGACCCACGAGCCACAGCATGATGCACCGCACGAACTCCTCTCTCTCCAGACGGCGCAGAGACAGATTGTCTCTTCCGGACAACTCGATCCAGAGCCGGTCCCGCTCCGCTTGATAATAAGCCTGCCTCTCCTGATAGCGGGCTTCCGCAGCCGTGCGAATGGCGTTCCAGGAGGCCAGCTGCCAATTGGCGAAATGGGCGTCCGTTCTTTCATAAGTGACCGTCAGGCTGATCGAAGCGACGCTGATCCCGAGGTACATGTAGGACACCGTCAAATGTCCCGATTGTCCGAGCAGCCTTGCAAGAGGGCTTTTGATTACACCCTGCTTGTTGTCGGGAAGGTATTGAAAGCTGTCCTGGCCGTTCAGAACGTGAAAGACGACTCCGTTCTTGGCGGCGGGCCATGGCGTCACCTGCGCTTCGAATGAAGCCTGGTGCAGCGTATAGCCGGGAGGAACATCGAATTCCAGCTTGCCGTACAGCGTCTTCTGCGCTTCTCCCGAAGCGATATAAGGGATTTCCTGGGTTGGGAGCATGACGGGACCGATGATGAGGTCCGGAGGGGGAGCGATGGCGGCGTTCACGCTTATGGACTCGGACTGCCAGTTCGAAGCGTTCAAGTTCGCAGGCTGCAGGTGAAAAGAGAACGGCTTGCGCAGCTCCGCATCCAGCTCGGCAATCTGCTGGTAGCGCGCGAATAATCTGGCGCCCGGAGTCGGAACGGTAATGTCATAGGTCATTCGAACGCCGTAGCGGAACAGGTCGGTCCGCCATTTTCTCATTAATCGGAAGTAGTCGATGCGCAGAGCTTTGTCCGAATGCGGGTTGGTAATGGTGCGGAAGGAGCTGTCTTCGACCCCTTGCTTGGTCTCCAGCTTGATCGATACTTTATGCTCCTTGCGGGATCTGGCGGATGCCTTCTCCGTAATTTCGCGGTTCCGGTTCATGGACTCCTTGACGGACTTCCGTTCTTCGTCCGAGCTTGCGAGACCGAGGCTCGTCGTGATGCTGACCGTTCCGAACTGGCTGTAGGAGGCGGAGGCGCCGAAGTTGAGCGCGTTCGTGTGGCGGGATTCATTTTCAGAGGACATGGAGAAATCCGTCTTCTCCGCCACTCCCCGCTCGCTGTAGCTTTCGAACGAATCCTGAACAATTTCATCGAACTCCCGGGATGACGTAGACCACTCCTTATGCGAAATTGTAACCGACTCGGAGGGTGCGAGCGGCACCGTGAAGATCATCTCGCCCCGTTCCTCTCCGGCCGGATAGATTTCAAGGCGCTCCAGATGCAGCTCTCCGACGGGCGCAATGTCTCTATGCCTCCGGAACGCATTGATAATGATGCGCATGGCGTCATCGCGCTCTACGGGACGGGCGATTTCGGCGAATCGCATCAGGGAGCTGTACGGGATATCAGCCAATTGGGATGCCAGATGGATATTGGAGTACCTCTGGAGTTCAAAGGACAGGCCCTTGACGATTCTCAAGCATTCTTCCATCTCTTTCTGCAGACCCGGCTCCTCCTGCCGGATTTGCTCCGACACGCGGGCAATATCTTCTCTGGTCAGCACGAGCGCCCGCAGCAGATTCGCCTTCTGGACGCCGCCTCCGGGATATTTGTCCGTCTCCTTCTTCTCTTCATCCGTCAATCTCTTCTCCATGTAATTGGCCGTAAGAAGATGCCTTTTGCTGTTGATCAGTTCCATCCGTTCCAAGCCTCCCATTCTTAGTCAAGCTGCACCAGCACGACGTACAACCCCATGACCTTGATCAAGCGAAGTTTCTGGATGAATCTTCCTTATTTCTCTCATTATAATTCAAATTTGTACTAATGGAGAACAGGAATTCGGGAGCATCTTCTATGGATTATCATTCAGTGTAAAGTACGTATTCACTCCCTTACATGCGTCCCCTTATACAGAACGGGTATTGCCGCTGCTATAAGGATCATCCCCATAA
>RCUS01001884.1_pt1 | contig 10103 bp, 7 predicted proteins | sample 2166221 | NCBI WGS metagenome assembly RCUS01 (sample SAMN09932758, study PRJNA488358) | compost metagenome | isolation source: compost soil in cyclohexanecarboxylic | place: Germany: Experimental Botanical Garden | reverse complement strand
TGGACGACATCGTGGTGTTCCATCCGCTGGACAAGCAGCAGATCAAGCAGATCGCACGCATCCAGATGCGCGGGCTGGAGAAGCGCCTGGCCGAGCGCGGGCTGAAGTTGGAGGTTTCCGATGCGGCGTTCGACCTGCTCGGCAACGTCGGCTTCGATCCGGTGTACGGCGCGCGCCCGCTGAAGCGTGCAATTCAGGCACAGCTGGAGAACCCGCTGGCGCAGAAGATCCTGTCTGGCGCCTTCGTCAACGGAGATACCATCGAAGTCGGCAATGAGGGTGGGCATTTGGTTTTCAGGAGTACCTGATAGAGCCGAGCGGGGTGACCATATCGACAAGGGCCAGCACCGCTCGTGGCATTGCAGTTCCAGACAACCCAAGGTGAAGATGATGGGCAAGATCATTGGTATCGATTTGGGCACGACCAACTCATGCGTGGCGATCATCGAGGGCGCAAAGGCCCGCGTGATTGAGAACTCAGAAGGCGATCGCACCACGCCGTCGATCGTTGCATACACCAAGGAAGGGGAAATCCTGGTGGGCGCACCTGCCAAGCGCCAGGCGGTCACTAACGCGAAGAACACCTTCTACGCCGTAAAGCGCCTGATTGGACGTAAGTTTGAGGATCCTGAGGTCCAGAAGGACCTCAGCCTGGTCCCATTCAGCATCATTTCCCACGACAATGGCGATGCGTGGGTGGCTACCAGCGACGGCAAGAAGATGGCGCCGCAGGAAGTCTCGGCCAAGGTGCTGGAAAAGATGAAGAAGACCGCCGAGGACTTCCTCGGTGAGAAGGTCACCGAAGCGGTCATCACCGTGCCGGCCTACTTCAACGACAGCCAGCGCCAGGCCACCAAGGACGCCGGCCGCATCGCCGGTCTGGACGTCAAGCGCATCATCAACGAGCCGACTGCGGCTGCGCTGGCCTATGGCCTGGACAAGGGCGACAACAAGGATCGCAAGATCGTTGTGTACGACCTGGGCGGCGGCACCTTCGACGTGTCGATCATCGAGATCGCCAACGTCGACGGTGAGAAGCAGTTCGAAGTGCTGGCCACCAACGGCGACACCTTCCTGGGCGGCGAAGATTTCGACAACCGCGTCATCGAGTACCTGGTTGACGAGTTCAACAAGGACCAGGGCATCGACCTGCGCAAGGATCCGTTGGCCCTGCAGCGCCTGAAGGATGCTGCCGAGCGCGCCAAGATCGAGCTGTCCAGCGCCCAGCAGACCGAAGTGAACCTGCCGTACGTCACCGCTGACGCGTCGGGTCCGAAGCACCTGAACATCAAGCTGACCCGCGCCAAGCTGGAAGCGCTGGTGGACGACCTGATCAAGAAGTCGATCGAGCCGTGCCGCGTCGCCCTGAACGATGCCGGCCTGCGTTCGAGCGATATCGACGACGTGATCCTGGTCGGTGGCCAGACCCGTATGCCGAAGGTGCAGCAGGCGGTAACCGAATTCTTCGGCAAGGAACCGCGCAAGGACGTCAACCCGGACGAAGCCGTGGCACTGGGTGCCGCGATCCAGGGCGGCGTGCTCGGCGGCGACGTCAAGGACGTGCTGCTGCTGGACGTGACCCCGCTGTCGCTGGGCATCGAAACCATGGGCGGTGTGTTCACCAAGATCATCGAAAAGAACACCACCATCCCGACCAAGGCCTCGCAGGTGTTCTCCACCGCCGAGGACAACCAGTCGGCCGTGACCGTGCACGTGCTGCAGGGTGAGCGCGAACAGGCCCGCTTCAACAAGTCGCTGGCCAAGTTCGACCTGTCCGGCATCGAGCCGGCCCCGCGCGGCCTGCCGCAGGTGGAAGTGTCCTTCGACATCGACGCCAACGGCATCCTGCACGTGTCGGCCAAGGACAAGAAGACCAACAAGGAACAGAAGGTCGAGATCAAGGCCGGTTCGGGCCTGTCCGAGGAAGAGATCGCACGCATGGTCGGCGATGCAGAGAAGCATCGTGACGATGACCTGAAGTTTCAGGAATTGGTTGCTGCCCGAAACCAAGCCGATGCCTTGGTCTACACGGTGCGGAATGCGGTCCGCGAACATGGAAGCAAGGTCGGCGGCGAAGTCATCGGCGAAGTCGAAGCGGCACTGTCCAGCGTCGAGTTGGCGATGAAGGGCGAAGATAGATCCCAGATTGAGTCGAAGACGCAGGCGCTGGAGCGTGTGGCTGCTCCGCTTCTGTCAGCGGCCACGTCGCAAGAGCAGCCGCAGCCAGGAGGCAGTGGTGCTGACCACGGTGCCGGCGGCGGAGATGACGTCGTGGATGCGGACTTCACCGAAGTCAAGGACAAGTAAGAGCAATTTGACGCGTCATTCAACGCGCCAATGGCAGACAGGGCAAGGGCGCAACGGAATCCGGTTGCGCCCTTGCTGCTTTATGTCCAGCGCCTACGATCCAAGCTGTGTTACGTGTTCAGTGATAGCTGGTCTCAGCACTAACTTTTCCGCGGAAGACACGGTAGGACCACGCGGTGTAGCCCAAGATAACGGGAAGCATGACCGCCAGACCGACCAAGCTGAAGCCAAGCGAGGATGCGGGTGCCGCAGCCTCCCAGAGCGTCAGTGTCGGCGGCAGGAGATAGGGCCACATTCCAAGCACAAGACCTAGATAGCCAAGAATGAACAGAGACAGGCTGAGCACGAAGGGTGCCAAGTGATGTGCCGGACGCTTCTCGGCCCGCCACAGGGCTACGGCGACGGCCAGAGTGAGCAGCGGGACAGGGGACAGCCACCAGAAGTTCCCGTCACTGAACCATCGGGCCATCAACCGCAGGTCGAGGAACGGGAGCCAGCTGCTGACCAGCCCCATCGCCACAATCACCGCGACCACCAGCGGGCGGGTCAAGCGCCTGGCCAAGGCGTGGGTCCGCCCTTCCGTCTTCAGGATCAGCCACGTACCGCCGAGCAGGCCATAGCCAGCCACCAGCGCGGCACCGGTGAGCATGGCAAAGGGACTGAACCACAGGAAGGGGCCCCCGACGTATGCGTCATTCACCACCGGCACGCCTTGCACCACTGTGCCCAGGATCACGCCCTGCGAGAACGCTGCCAACAGTGAGCCGAGGCCAAAGGCGACGCTCCAAAGGCGTTTCGAACGATGGGCCTTGAACCGGAACTCAAAGGCCACCCCCCGGAAAACCAGCGATACCAGAAGCAAGAGCACTGGCAGGTAAAGCGCCGAAAGCAGCACGGAGTAAGCCTTGGGGAACGCCGCCAGCAATCCAGCGCCGCCCAGCACCAGCCAGGTTTCGTTACCGTCCCAGATTGGGGCGGCGGTATTCATCATGACATCTAGCTGTTCTTCGTCCTCGGCAAACGGCGCCAGAATGCCGATACCCAACACAAAGCCATCCAGAACCACATACATCAGAACACCAAAGCTGATGACGCCGAACCAGGCAACGGGCAGCCACGTAATAGAGTCCATGTCAGCGCTCCTCAGAGGGATTGATCGGCAGCGGAGATCGGGCGCGCCGGAGTGCGGTCGCCGCCCTCGAGCGATGGACCGGCATCATGAGCACGCGGGCCGTGGCGCAGGATTTTGACCAGATACCAGATCCCCCAACCGAAGACGAATGCATAACCTGCGATGTAGACCGCCAGCGAAAGCGCGGTCATCCAGGCAGTTTGTGGCCCCACCGCATCGGCGGTACGCAAAACGCCATAGACAATCCAAGGCTGGCGTCCCATCTCAGTGACGAACCAGCCTGCGACCAGCGCGATGAAGCCGCTTGGGAGCATCCAGTTCCATACGCGCAACAGCAGTGGTGACCCGAATAGCTTCTTGCGCACCAGGGCGAGTGCTGAGAGCCAAGCCACCAGTAGCATCAGGCTGCCCAGTCCAACCATGATCCGGAATGCATAGAACACAGGAAGCACCGGCGGCCGTTCACTGGGAGGTACTGACGTCAACGGCGCAAATGTGCCGTCCAGAGAGTGCGTAAGGATGAGGCTGCCAACCCTCGGGATGGCAATCTCCAGATCGTTCCGCTCCTGCTGTTCGTTGGGTACGGCGAAGACCACAAGCGGAACGCCCTCGCCGGGCGGGCCCTGGTGCCAATGGCCCTCAACGGCAGCAATCTTCATTGGTTGGTGCTCGAGGGTGTTGAGGCCATGCATATCGCCTACGAAGATCTGGATTGGGACGATGAGTGCGGCGAAGACAACTGCGGCTTTCAGCATTTTTTTGCCGGCCTCCGCGTGCTCCTTGCGTCGCAGGTACCAAGCACCCACGCCGCCAATGACGAAGCAGGTGGTGATGAAGGAACCCAATGCCATGTGCGCCAGGCGGAACGGGAACGACGGATTGAAGACCACCTCCGCCCAGTTCACTGGATGCACGACGCCATTGATCATTTCGTATCCGGCAGGGGTATGCAGCCAGCTGTTGGATGCCAGGATCCAGAAGGTCGAGAAGAGCGTTCCAAGCGCGACCATGCAAGTGGACAGGAAGTGCAGACGCGGGGAGACCCGGCCCCAGCCAAACATCATCACCCCAAGGAAGCTGGCTTCCAGGAAGAATGCGGTCAGGACCTCGTAGGTCAGCAGTGGGCCGATCACCGTTCCCGCGACCTGGCTCAGGCGTGGCCAGTTCGTGCCGAACTGGAAGGCCATGACGATGCCGCTGACCACCCCCATTCCGAACGAGACTGCGAAGATCTTCTGCCAGAAGAAGAAGAGCTCACGCCAGACAGGGTTCCGGGTTCGTAGCCATCGCCATTCCACGAAACCCAGCCAGCTCGCCAGGCCAATGGTGAATGCCGGAAACAGAACGTGGAAGCTGATGAGGAAGCCGAATTGGATCCGCGACAGGATAAGTGCGTCCATAGAGGTCTCGAGGGTTCGATGGAGCGGAGAAAGGAGGCAGAACTTCGCTGGAAGCATGCACTTCATCGCGAACGGTGAAATGCACAGTTCGTACAGGCTGAAGTCCTTCAGCCAACCGCAAGGGCCTACCGTGCCAAGGCATAGTGGTCATCGCTTGGCCCGGCATCTGCAAGGCCGGGCTTATCAGATCAGGCACCCAGCTCCTGGAAGACGTGCCCATTGGCTTCCAGGGTCTTCAGTACCTCGGGAGGAATTTCGTTAGACCAGATTTCACCCTCTATCGACCAGTCCGATGGATCGGCAAGGTCCGGAAGACCGGCGCCTTTACGCACGTAGAGCGCCAATGTAGGGCGGGCTGGGTTCGTGTATAGATCAAAGCACTCGGGAGGCATCGTGGCACCCTCAATCTCGGCAACGTGATCGGGAATCCTGCTGGTTAGGTGCTCATGCATGAGCGAGTGCAATGGAGTCCAGTCCCAACAGACGGTTGGGGTGGGAGTACACATTGAAGCCTTCACTGCGCGCAAAGCCAACGAGGCAGATCCCTGCTGCTTTTGCCAGGTCGATCGCCAACGCGGTCGGAGCCGAAACTGCAGCGACGATTGCCATTCCGGCAATGGCAGCCTTGCTGACCATTTCATAGCTGGCGCGACTGGATAGCACCAGGATGCCGGCCCTTGTCGATATCGAGCGTCGCGCGAGGGAGCCGATCAGCTTGTCGAGCGCGTTGTGCCGGCCAACGTCTTCGCGAACCTGCAGAATGCGGCCATCTGGGTCTGCCCAAGCTGCCGCATGGGTTGAGCCTGCAGCAGCATTCATCGGCTGGCCCTGCTTCAGTGAGGCCAAAGCCAATCGCACCGAAGCCGCAGAGCAGGCTGCGGAATGGTCAAGTGGCGTTGGCGTGCGAAGGACCTCCTCTAGCTGGCTGGCCCCGCAGATGCCGCAACCACTACGGCCAGGCAGGTTGCGCCCTCTACTTGTAGTGACAAGGACCGGCGCATCACTGGTCACAGTCATGGCCAGCTCCATGCCTTCCAGGCGCGGGCGGACTTCTACGCTTAGGAGCTGGGCCGGGTCAGCAATCAGTCCTTCCGTCAGCGAGAAGCCGAGGGCGAAATCTTCCAGATTCGCGGGGCTCGACATCATCACTGAGAACGCAACATCGTTGTAGAGCATGGCCACCGGGACTTCTTCAGCGACGCTGTCCATGATCGAACGGCGCACATCGCCACGCCACTGGATGGTCCGCCGGCGCACGATGCCGTCAATGTCTCCCGCGAGGACTGGGCTGGGCTCAAACATATGAAGTGGCCTGGCGAGTTGGGGGGCCGGGGCGTACGCGACAGCTGGCCCGTTGGCAGGGTAGGGGGCCACGATATCCGTGTGGGGCTCCAATGCTGGAGAGACTATCCCTAGGACGCGCGCGCTACTACGGCCAAAAACAGCGAATACGCGTGCATGGACAATTTGGCGCAAATGAGCGGACAGCTTGGGCCACGGCAGGCCAATGGAGTGCTGAGGCGACGGCAAGAGTGGTCGTAGGTGTCTGATATCAAAGGCGTGTTTAACGAACGTACGATGTGAACGCTTTGTGATGACTGCGCTCAACCGTCACCGACGCTCCGGAGGTTTGCGGCATCCAATATGATTTTCCGCGCCACTGCGCCGCGCCCGGCCGCCGCGAGGACGGACTGTCCGACAGGGCCGGACACACTGTCCGTAGCTGCCGAATCTGTTGCGTGCTTAACTTTGCTCACTCCCAAAACATGTGCCGCGAGTGCCTGTCATGCCAGAGCAGAAGATCCCCCGTTACAAGGCCTACGATCATCCCGCCGGCGGCTGGGGAGCCGCAGGTGCGACAGCCAAGGTTCTGATGGAGCAGAGTGTCATTACCAAGGGCTCCAAGGCCTTGCTGTCGATGAACCAGCCGGGAGGATTCAAATGCCCCAGCTGTGCGTTCCCGGATGCTGATCACACCAAGAAGCTCGAGTTCTGCGAGAACGGGGCCAAGGCATTGGCATGGGAAGCGACCAAGCATCGCGCGACTCGTGAGTTCTTCGCCCAGCACACAGTACAAGAGCTGATGGCGCAATCCGATTACTGGCTGGAGATGCAAGGCCGGCTAACCGAGCCCATGCGCTATGACGCGGCGACCGATCACTATGTTCCATGCAGCTGGGATGACGCTTTTGCGACGATCGGGCGTCACCTGCGGTCTTTGTCGAGCCCGCATGAGGCGGAGTTCTACACGTCTGGGCGCACACCCAACGAAGCTGCGTTCCTGTACTCGATCTTCGTTCGCGAGTTCGGGACCAACAACTTCCCGGACTGCTCCAACATGTGCCACGAGCCAACCAGCCGCGGTCTGCCGCCGGCAATCGGCATCGGCAAGGGCACTATCGTGCTGGACGACTTCGAGCATGCGGAGGCCATCTTCGTCATCGGGCAGAACACGGGTACGAACTCACCCCGAATGATGACCAACCTGGTGGAGGCACGAAAGCGCAAGGTTCCGATCGTTGCGGTCAACCCGATGCCAGAGCGCGCTCTCATCCGCTTTGCCGAGCCGCAGGACGTCGTGCAGATGGCGACGTTCGGTTCCACCGAGATTTCCAGTGAGTTCGTTCACATTCGGATTGGCGGTGATCTGGCCCTGATCAAGGGCATGATGAAGGCTATGTTCGAGCGGGAAGAAGCCGGGGAAACGGTGCTCGACCACCAATTCCTGGCCGAGCACACAGTCGGGCTGGATGCGTTGCGCGACGAGGTGATGGCGCAGGACTGGGACGAGATCGTGCGGGTGTCCGGGATCAAGAAGGAGCAGATCCTGCGCTGCGCCGAGATATACGTCCGCTCCCGCGCGACCATCATCTGCTATGGCATGGGCCTGACCCAGCACCAGCAGGGCTCGCGCTTACTGCAGCAGGTGGCCAACCTGTTGATGCTGCGCGGAAACTTCGGAAAGCCTGGCGCAGGTATCGCGCCCATCCGCGGGCATTCCAACGTGCAGGGCGACCGCACTGTCGGCATCGACGAGAAGCCAACGCAGCGCTATCTCGACCGGGTCCGCGAGGTATTCGGCTTTGAGCCACCACGCGAGCATGGGCACCATGTCGTGGAGTCAATCGAGGCAATGCTGGCGGGAACTGCCAAGGTCTTCATTGGCATGGGCGGCAACTTCATCCACGCCGTGCCCGATACCGAGGTGTCCTACCGGGCCATGCGGAATCTGGAACTCACTGTTGGCATTGCCACCAAGCTCAACCGTGGCCACCTGGTGCACGGGAAGGAGGCGCTGATCCTTCCCGTGGTAGCGCGGTCGGAATGGATCCATACACCATTGGGCGAGCAATTCATCACCATCGAGGACGCGATGTCGAATGTGACCGCCTCGCGGGGCGTGCTGCAGCCGGTGAGCGAGCATGTTCTGCCTGAGGTGGAGATCGTATGCCGCATGGCGATGGCAGCACTGCCCGATAGCAGGGTCGATTGGGCCGCCTGCATGTACGACTATGACCACGTCCGCGATCTGATCGCGGCGGTCTATCCCGAAATCTACACAGGCTTCAATGAGCGCATCCAAGCGAAGCATGGCTTCCACCTGGATATTCCGCCACGCCGTCGAGAATGGCCAACACCCAATGGCAAGGCCAACATCCTGGTGTTCCCCGGACTAGAAGTGAATGATGTGGTCGAGGATCCGACCATGCTGCGGCTGGCGACGGTGCGCTCCCATGACCAGTACAACACGACGATCTACAGCTATAACGATCGCTATCGTGGCGTGTACAACGACCGCATGATCCTCTTCATGAACCTGGAGGATCGTGTGGCGCGCGGGATCAGCAAGGAAGGGCAGGTCAGTCTGGAAACGATCTCCAGCGATGGGGTGCACCGCCGGGTCGATGGTCTCACTGTGCTGGACTATCCCATGCCACGGGGCGCAGTGGCGGGCTACTACCCTGAACTCAATCCGCTGCTGCCGCTGGACTACTTCGACCGTATCAGCGGAACCCCCGCAGCGAAGTCGATCCCAGTGCGAGTGGTCATTTCGCAGTAATAATTCCGACGCGCCGTCGGGAGGAGGATACATGTCAGGCCAACTCATCCGGGTACCAGAAGCGCCGGCCCCGGCCGGGTCGGGGCAGCCTGCGCGGGAACTCACCGACGGCTTTGGTCGCAGCTTTCCGTACCTGCGCTTGTCGCTCACTGAAGCCTGCAACTTCCGTTGCAGCTACTGCCTGCCCGACGGGTACCAGGCCGATGGCCACCCGCGTTTCCTGCAGGTGGATGAGATCGGCCGCCTGGTGCGGGCCTTTGCCGCGCTGGGGATGAGCAAGATCCGCCTGACCGGTGGCGAGCCCAGCCTGCGCAAGGACCTGGATGAGATCATCGCCACCGTGGCGGCGGTGCCGGGCATCCGCAAGGTAGCCATTACCACCAATGGCACGCTGCTGCCGCGTCGCCTGCCGGGCTGGCACCGCGCCGGCCTGACCGCGCTGAACGTGAGCATGGACAGCCTGCAGCGCGAGCGCTTCAAGAGCATCACCGGGCACGACCGCCTGCCGGAGATCGAACAGGGCCTGGCCCTGGCGCAGGCGCTGGGCCTGCCGGCGATCAAGCTCAACGCAGTACTGCTGCGCGGCCTGAACGACGACGAGCTGCCGCAGTGGATGGACTACCTGCGTGACCGCCCCTTCAGCGTGCGCTTCATCGAACTGATGCGCACCGGCGACAACGAAGCCTATTTCCAGCGCCACCACCTGCGCGCCGACCTGGTGATCGAGCAGCTGCTGGCCGCTGGCTGGCACGAACGGCCGCGCGCCGCCGATGCCGGTCCGGCGCGCGAATTCGGCCACCCTGACCATCGCGGCAGCATCGGCATCATCGCCCCGTATTCGCGTGACTTCTGCAAGGGCTGCAACCGCCTGCGGGTGACCGCCAAGGGCGACCTGCGGCTGTGCCTGTTCGGCGAATTCGGCGTGCCGCTGCGCCCGCTGCTGCAGAGCGACGATGACCATGACGCGCTGCTGGCACGCATCACCACACAGCTTGGCCTGAAAGCGGCCGGGCATGGACTGCATCAGGGCCAGACCGGGCTGATCCCGCACCTGGCCTCCATCGGAGGATGAGCAACACGATGAGTGGGGAATTGAATGCGGCCTTCCATATGGCCGATGTCCGCGACAAGCGCATTACCCGCCGCCGTGCGGTGGCGGTGGGCGAGCTGCATGCCGGACCGGTGGCCTACCCGCTGATTGTCG
>RCUS01001882.1_pt1 | contig 10107 bp, 6 predicted proteins | sample 2166221 | NCBI WGS metagenome assembly RCUS01 (sample SAMN09932758, study PRJNA488358) | compost metagenome | isolation source: compost soil in cyclohexanecarboxylic | place: Germany: Experimental Botanical Garden | reverse complement strand
GACTCCGGTTTCTACGAATTCGAGCAACTTGACGGCAAGCGCACGCGCCTGAACAAGGACCAGATTCGTACCGTCAAAGAGCTTTGATTGCACCGCTATTTTGGCAAACGCCCTTTTAACAACAAGGGCTTGCGTACAAAAAGACGATGCAGTAGGATTTCGTTCATCGGAGTGTAGCGCAGCCAGGTAGCGCGTCTCGTTCGGGACGAGAAGGCCGCAGGTTCGAATCCTGTCTCTCCGACCAAATCCTGCTCAAAAAGCCCGCCATTGTGCGGGCTTTTTGTTGTCCTGCATAAGCTGCAGGGCGCGTGGGGCGCGTAGCGGCCCCACGCCCACCTACGCGGTCAACCGCGAAGTCACCTCGCCCAACTGCCCCGACAGCCCATGCAGGCGCTGCCCGGCTTGCTCGGTGTGCTGCACGGCTTGCTGGTTGGCCGTGGCGATGCGGGTGATCTCGATCAGGTTGCGCGAGATGTCCTCGGCCACGCTGGTCTGCTCTTCAGCGGCCGTGGCGATCTGCCGGTTCATGTCGCGGATCGCCTCCACCGACAGGGTGATGCGCTGCAGCATATGCCCCGCCTGCTGCACCTGCTCGGCCCCTTCCTCACTGCGCTGCTGGCCGCTTTCGATAGCCTTGACCGCCTCGACCGCGCCCGACTGCACCGCTTCGATGATCTGGTGAATCTCGGCAATCGAGGCCGCCGTACGCTGGGCCAGGCTGCGCACCTCGTCGGCAACCACGGCAAAACCACGCCCCGCCTCGCCGGCACGCGCAGCTTCGATGGCCGCGTTGAGGGCCAGCAGGTTGGTTTGCTCGGCAATTCCGCGGATCACCTCCAGCACCTTGCCGATACGCGTACTGTCGGTTTCCAGGTGGCGAATCACCGCCGCCGTGCCGGCGATCTCACGGTTGACCACGCCGATGATATCGATGGTCTGTTGCATCACCTGCTCGCCCGCCTGGGCACTGTGATCGGCTTCGTCGGCCGCCCGCGCTGCTTCGGCGGCATGGCGGGCCACTTCCTGTGCGGTGGCGGACATTTCATGCATGGCCGTGGCCACCTGGTCGGTGCGCTGGAACTGGTCGTGGGTGCCGCGTGCCATGTCGCCGGCAATGCTGCGCAACTGGCCGCTGGCGCCTTCAAGCTCCTGGGCGTTGTCCTTCAAGCGACCAACCGTCTCGGCGAGAAAATCCCGCAGGGTATTGGCCGCACGCGCCAGGCGCCCCAGTTCATCCTCGCGGTGGCTGTCGACCCGAGCGGCGAAACGGCCCTGGCTCAACTGCGCGACATACTCGATCAGCTGGCGGATCGGCTCGACCAGGCTGCGGTTGATCCGCCACAGGCTGAACAGGCCGACCACTACCGCCGACACCAGCATCACCAGCAGGCCCAGCCACACGGTACGTTCTGCACTGGCGCTGAGGCTGGCTGCACGTTCGCCGGCATCGGCACGCAGTTGCTCGACCAATGCGCTCATCTGCTCGCTGGCGGCACGATCCACGCCCTTCACCGCCAGGTCGCCCGCGACCGGGTCAGCGCCTGCGGCAAGAAACGCCTGGCGCCCCTGGGCGTAGGCCTGGCCCAGCTGCCGGTGGCTGTCGCGCAACTGCTGCAGCGGGGCCTTGAGCTTGTCGTCGCTGCTGTCGATCAGTTGCCCGAGCAATTGCTGAACCTGCTGCTCACGGCGCTCGAACTGTTGCCAGTACTTGTCCAGCTCGGCCGGCTGGCGACCGCGCAGCAACACGTTCTTCCACTCCTGCACCTGGATCTTGAATTGCAGGTTGGCCTCATCGATCAACTGCGAAGCGCGCAGCGGCCCATCGACCAGTTCGGCATAGCCGCGCACGCTGGAGGACAGGAACTGGAAGCACACCAGGGCGATCAGCAGCATCGCCGCCAGGCTACCGCCAAGCAGGGTGAGAATTTGCACTCTGAGGGATTTACGCAACATCGCGGATCTCGGGAACCAGGAGGAATAAAAACGGCGTGCGGGTGCAGCGCCGGGAAGACATCCATGTCCTCGTTCGCAGAGCAAAAAAAGGCTGCCATCCGCCGATAGCAGCCAGCTCGAGCACGCTCGTAACAGCCGAGCCAGATAGTCTCAGGCAATTGCTACAGATATGTTACAGATGCACTACAGGCTGCCAGGACTGAACTGCAACGAGGCCAGCCTCGCATACAGCGGACTCTGCTCGATCAGTTGCCGGTGAGTCCCCACCGCGACCAGTCGCCCCTTGTCGATCACAGCGATCCGATCGGCGTGTTGCACCGTGGCCAGTCGGTGGGCGATCACCAGCGTAGTGCGGCCGGCCATCAGGCTGGGCAGTGCCTGCTGGATCAGGTGCTCGCTCTGTGCATCGAGGGCACTGGTCGCCTCGTCCAGCAGCAGAATGGGGGCATCGACCAACAGCGCGCGCGCGATCGCCAGTCGCTGGCGCTGCCCGCCGGACAAGCCGATACCGCCTTCGCCCAGTGGCGTCTGGTAGCCCTGCGGCAATTGCTGGATGAATTCATCGGCATGCGCCCCACGCGCCGCCGCCTCGACCTCGGCCAGCGTCGCCTCGGGGCGACCGTAGCGAATATTGGCCTCGACGCTGCCGCGAAACAGCGACGGATTCTGCGCGACCAAGGCGAACTGCCGGCGCAGCTCGGCCGGATCCAGTTCGGCGATGGGCTGGCCGTCGAGCAGGATGCGCCCCTGTTGCGGATCATAGAAACGCAGCAGCAAGTCGAACAGCGTCGACTTGCCGGCACCGGAGGGCCCGACCAGCGCCACGGTCTGCCCGGGCTCGATGATCAGGCTCAGGCCATCGATGGCCGCGACCGATGGCCTGGAGGGATAGGCGAACTCGACATGCTGCAACTCGATACGCCCGCTGATCCGCTGCGCTGGCAGCGTCGCGGGCTGCTCAGGCGGCAGGATCGCGCTGCGTGCGGCCAACAGCTCGGCGATTCGCTCCGCCGCACCTGCTGCACGCTGCAGTTCGCCGATCACTTCGCTGAGGGTGCCGAACGCGCTGCCGACGATCAGGCTGTAGAACACGAAGGCGGCCAGCTCCCCCGCGGAAATACGCCCCGCGATCACATCCATGCCGCCGACCCAGAGCATCACCCCGACGGCGCCCAGCACCAGCACGATGACCAGGGTGATCAGCCAGGCGCGCTGGGCGATCCGCTGCCGGGCCACGGCAAAGGCCGCTTCGACGGTGTCACCGAACAGCTGCTGATCTCGCGCCTGGTGGTTGTAGGCCTGCACGGTCTTGATCTGCCCCAGGGTTTCGGCGACGTAGCTGCCGACATCCGCCACCCGGTCCTGGCTCTGGCGCGACAGGCTGCGCACGCGGCGGCCAAACAGCAGGATCGGCGCCAGCACCAGGGGCAAGGCCACCACCACGATACTGGTCAGTTTCGGATTGGTGACGAACAGCAACACCACGCCGCCGATCACCATCAACGCATTGCGCAGAAACATCGACAGCGACGAACCGATCACCGACTGCAGCAGGGTGGTGTCGGCGGTCAGCCGGGACTGGATCTCGGAGCTGCGATTGTCTTCGAAGAAACCCGGATGCAGGCCGATCAGGTGATCGAACACCGCTCGACGGATGTCGGCGACGCAGCGCTCGCCGATCCATGACACCAGGTAGAAACGGCTGAAGGTGCCCAGCGCCAGGGCCAGCACCAGCACCAGGAACAAGCCGATGGTCTGGTTCAGCTGGTGTGCCGAGCGGGTCATGAAGCCCTGGTCTACCAGCAGGCGGATGCCCTGCCCCATCGACAACGTGATTGCAGCGGTGACCACCAGGGCCAACAGCGCCAGCAGCACCTGTCGGCGGTAGGGACGGACGAACTGCCAGGCCAGGCGCAAGGCGCGGCGTTGAGCGGAGGAAGGCGAGGATGGCATGGCGCGGACCAGAGGTTGCAGGAGACCGCAGACTACCATTCATCCCGCAGCCGCGCCGCAGGCCTGGGTTGGCGGCTATAGCTTAACGTTCTAACCCAGCGCTGGAGCTTTGCCGCGCTTTCTGGTGGACTGTTCCTGCCGTGACGCCCGCTCGGCTGTCACAGGGCAGTCACGGCACAGGGTTAACCTGAGCTTGAACCTGATGAGGAGACCGTAGATGAGCCTGCAGCCTAACAGCGACACCGTGAAGCCCCAGACCACCCCGCAACCGAAGGTATGCGGTTCGATCATCGACGCCCACGGGCGCGAAGTCGAAATCACCGAGCAGATGATCCAGAAGGCTTGCGATGAACTGGAAAGAAGCCGGGTCGAAAAAGCCCGCAAAGGCTGAACGAAGAATTGATTGCAACCCGGCCCTCGCGCCGGGTTTTTATTGGCCCTTGCTCAACGCAGGGGCCGCCGGTCAGACCAGCTCCCCACCCAACGCATTGACCAGCTGCGCCAGCTGCGGTGCCTCGCCACGCAGGCGTACCGCCAGCCCCTCGATCTCGCGTCGCGGCGGATACTGTTTGCGCAACTGGTCGAACGCCGCTCGCTGCTCGGCCGGATCCTCGCTCAGGCTGCGGCGGAAATCGGCATCGTCACGGCGCGGGTCATACACCGCACGGCACAGCGTGGCCAGGGCCCAGGCAGGGTCGGCGCTGGCATCGAGTTCGAGCTGCGCCAGCGAAGGCTTGGGCAGCAAGTCGGCCAGTTGCACCTGCTCGGCCACACCGAGGAAACGGCACAGCGCCTGATAGATCTGCGCCGTGCCACGCTGACGGCCATCGAGGCTGTAACCGGCAATATGCGGCGAGGCCAGGGTGCACAGGTCAGCCAACTGCAGGTCGACCTGCGGTTCACCCTCCCACACGTCGAGCACGGCATGCAAGTCTTCACGGTCGAGCAACAGCTCGCGCAGCGCGCTGTTGTCCACCACTGGGCCGCGGCTGGCGTTGATCAACCAAGCCCCGGGGCGCAGCCGCGCCAGCTGCGCTTGGCTCAGCAGGTGCCAGGTCGGGTGTTCGCCACCGCGCTGCAACGGGGTGTGCAGGCTGATCACATCGCACTGTTCAAGGAGCGTGTCGAGGCTCACGTAGTCGCCTCCCTCGGCGGCCTGGCGCAGCGGATCGCACACCAGCACCTTCCAGCCCAGGCCATGCAGCACACGGACCAGACGGCTACCGACCTGACCCGCGCCCACTACGCCATAGACCCGCTGCGGCAACGCCGCGCCATCCAGCTCGGCCAGGGTCAACAGACTGCCCAGCACATAATCGACCACGCCACGGGCATTGCAGCCAGGCGCACTGCTCCAGTGGATACCGGCTTGGGCGAAGTAATCCAGGTCCAGATGATCGGTGCCGATGGTGCAGGTGCCGACAAAACGCACGCGGCTGCCTTCGAGCAATTGCCGGTCGACCTGGGTCACCGAGCGCACCAGCAGTACGTCGGCATCCTTGACGCTGGCGGCGTCGAGGCTTCTGCCGGGGTAACGGCGGATCTCGCCAAAACCGTGGAAGAAGGCATCGAGCAGCGGGATGTTCTCGTCGGCAACTATCAGCATGGCGCTCTCCTGTCAGGGGAACGCAGTGTAGGCGCTACGGCAGACAGGTTCCAGCGCGGTTCAGTCGGCTTTCTTGCGAATCCAGTAGAGGAACGTGCCCGCGTCTTCCTGCTGTTGCAGCAACTCGTGACCAAGGAAGTTGCAGAACTTGGGAATGTCGCGGCGGGTCGAGGGGTCGGTGGCGATGACCTTGAGCAGACCGCCTGCGGCCAGGTCGCGCACGTGCTGATGCAGCATCATCACCGGCTCCGGGCAGTTCAGGCCAGTGGCATCGAGGATGGCGTCGGGGGTGAAGTCAGTCATGGAGGGCTCCGCAAATGTTCGCCATTGTCGCTCCCAAGCACAGGCCGGCGCAAATCCCCGCCGGGGGACCCGCGCCCGTGCCTGGCTCAACGGGGCTTGAGGTCCAGCCTGCGCAGATGACAGGTCACTTCCTCGCGGTCGTGATACAGCTGCTTGCAGGCTATCGAGACCTTGACCTTGCGCGCCTTGAACGTCGCGTCCATGCGGTCCAGCAGGCGGCGTACTTCGGCATAGCGCTGCTTCATCGGCAACTTGAGGTTGACCACCGCCTCGCGGCACAACCCCTCGCCCAGCCAGGTCTCGATCAGCGCCGTGCTGCGCGCAGGCTTCTCGACGATATCGCAGACCATCCAGTCCACCGTGTGCTTGGGCTGCCAGGTGAAACCGTCAGCCATCAAGTGCTGGACCAGGCCGGTGTCCATCAGGCTTTCGGCCATCGGGCCGTTGTCGATGGCGGTGACCAGCATGCCGCGACGCACCAGTTGGTAGGTCCAGCCACCCGGCGAGGCACCCAGGTCGACGCCGGTCATGTCGTCGCCCAGGCGTTGATCCCACTGCTCACGGGGAATGAACTGATGCCAGGCTTCCTCGAGCTTGAGGGTCGAGCGGCTCGGCGCCTCGCGCGGGAACTTCAAGCGCGGGATGCCCATGGGCCACAGCGCGCTGTTGTTGGCCGGGGCAACACCAACGAACACGCGACGGCCACTGATGAAGGTCAGCAACAGGCGCGGGCGGCTGGCGTCCTCGACCAGCCGGCCGGCCTTCTCCAGCGCCTTGCGCAGCGGCACTTCGAACTTGCGGCAGAAGGTCGACAGTTCCTTGCCATCGTTGCTGTCGAGTACTTCGAGCCACAGGCTGCCGAACACCGGGTAGCGGGCCAGGTGCTCAAGCAGCACGCTGATGCGGTCGGTCTCGGGCAGTTCGAGGTAATCACCGCGGGCCCACTGGCGCGGGAAGATCAACTGAGCGAAACGCAGTTCCCCCATCAACCGCTCGGCTCCGTCTTCCTCGCTACAGACAAACTCGGCACTGGCGCTTTGCGGCTTGCCTTTGGCATAGCCGGCAATCCCCAGGCGGGCAGCGTGTTCGCTGATTTCGGCGCAGACCTCGCCCTCGAAACCGGGCCGGCAATGCATGAACAGGGTATTCATCTCTCACTCCACTACGGCTGGCGCGCCACAGGCGCCGGCAGGGCGGCGATGATAAAGGAAGATCGGAACCTGCGACACGCCCCGCCGGTCCAGAAAAGGGTCAGGTGGCGCAAAGCGGTCTAACCTGACCTTTCAGCCAGGTCCGTGCCGTGCGGACCGATACAGAGCGGTGCCACCGGCAACCCTTGAGTCGTTGCCGGACACCGGCGCAGAAGGAGTTGGCAATGCCCTCGCTCGATAGCCTGAACACCCTCAAGACCTTGAAGGTGGCCGACCACACCTATCACTACTACAGCCTCGCCGAGGCTGCCCGCACGCTGGGCGATCTGCAGCGCCTGCCGATGTCGCTCAAGGTGTTGCTGGAGAACCTGTTGCGCTGGGAGGACGGCAAGACCGTCACCGGCGACGACCTGCGCGCCCTGGCCAAGTGGCTTGAGGCACGCCGCTCCGACCGCGAGATCCAGTACCGCCCGGCGCGGGTCTTGATGCAGGACTTCACCGGCGTGCCGGCAGTGGTCGACCTCGCCGCCATGCGCGCCGCCATGGCCAAGGCCGGCGGTGATCCGCAGCGGATCAACCCGTTGTCGCCGGTCGACCTGGTGATCGACCACTCGGTGATGGTCGACCGTTACGCCACGCCACAGGCCTTCCACCAGAACGTCGACATCGAAATGCAGCGCAATGGCGAGCGCTACGCGTTCCTGCGCTGGGGCCAGAGCGCGTTCGACAATTTCCGCGTGGTGCCGCCCGGCACCGGGATCTGCCACCAGGTCAACCTGGAATACCTCGGCCGCACCGTCTGGACCCGCGAGGAACAGGGCCGTACCTACGCCTTCCCCGACACCCTGGTCGGCACCGACTCGCACACCACCATGATCAACGGCCTCGGCGTGCTGGGCTGGGGCGTGGGCGGGATCGAGGCCGAAGCGGCGATGCTCGGCCAGCCGGTGTCGATGCTGATCCCGGAAGTGATCGGGTTCAAGTTGACCGGCAAGTTGCGCGAAGGTATCACCGCCACCGACCTGGTCTTGACCGTGACCCAGATGCTGCGCAAGAAAGGCGTGGTGGGCAAGTTCGTCGAGTTCTACGGCGACGGCCTGGCCGACCTGCCCTTGGCCGACCGGGCCACCCTCGCCAACATGGCGCCCGAGTATGGCGCCACCTGCGGTTTCTTCCCGGTCGACAGCGTGACGCTTGACTACCTGCGCCTGTCCGGCCGCCCCACCGAGACCGTGCAACTGGTCGAGCAATACTGCAAGGCACAAGGCCTGTGGCGCCTGCCTGGCCAGGAGCCGGCATTCAGCGACAGCCTGGCGCTGGACATGCAGGATGTCGAAGCCAGCCTGGCCGGGCCCAAGCGGCCACAGGACCGGGTCGCGCTGGGGCAGGTCAGCCAGGCCTTCGATCATTTCATCGAACTGCAGCCCAAGCCGCTGGCCAGGGAAGTCGGTCGCCTTGAGAGCGAAGGCGGCGGGGGCGTTGCGGTAGGCAATGCCGACCAGGCCGGGGAAATCGACTACACCCACCAAGGCCAGCGTCATACCCTGCGCGATGGCGCCGTGGTGATCGCGGCAATCACCTCCTGCACCAACACCTCCAACCCCAGCGTGATGATGGCGGCCGGGCTGGTGGCAAAAAAGGCACTGGAAAGAGGCCTGCAACGCAAACCTTGGGTCAAGAGTTCGCTGGCCCCAGGCTCCAAAGTGGTGACGGAGTACTTCAAGGCCGCAGGGCTCACGTCTTATCTTGACCAGCTCGGTTTTGACCTGGTCGGCTACGGCTGTACTACCTGCATCGGCAACTCCGGGCCATTGGACGAGGCCATCGAACAGGCCATCGGCAGCGCCGACCTGACCGTCGCCTCGGTGCTCTCCGGCAACCGCAACTTCGAAGGGCGCGTACACCCATTGGTCAAGACCAACTGGCTGGCCTCCCCGCCCCTGGTGGTGGCCTACGCCCTGGCCGGCAGTGTACGCATCGACTTGACCCACGATCCGCTCGGCACCGGCAAGGAAGGCCAGCCCGTCTACCTGCGCGATATCTGGCCCAGCCAGCAGGAAATCGCCGCTGCCGTGGCCAAGGTCGACACGGCGATGTTCCACAAGGAATATGCCGAGGTGTTCGCCGGCGATGCACAGTGGCAGGCCATCGAGGTACCGCAGGCGGCCACCTACGTGTGGCAGGCCGACTCCACCTATATCCAGCATCCGCCGTTCTTCGACGACATCGGCGGGCCACCCCCGCAGATCACCGATATCCAGGGTGCGCGAATCCTGGCGCTGCTGGGTGACTCGGTGACCACCGACCACATTTCCCCGGCCGGCAACATCAAGGCCGACAGCCCGGCCGGGCGCTACCTGCGTGAGCAGGGCGTGGAGCCCCGCGACTTCAACTCCTACGGCTCGCGGCGTGGCAACCATGAAGTGATGATGCGCGGCACCTTCGCCAACATCCGTATCCGCAACGAAATGCTGGGGGGTGAAGAAGGCGGCAACACCTTGCACGTGCCCACTGGCGAGAAGCTGTCGATCTACGACGCGGCCATGCGTTACCAGCAGGAAGGCACCCCACTGGTGGTAATCGCCGGCCAGGAATACGGCACAGGTTCCAGCCGCGACTGGGCAGCCAAGGGTACCAACCTGCTGGGGGTCAAGGCGGTGCTGGCGGAAAGCTTCGAGCGCATTCACCGCTCCAACCTGGTGGGCATGGGCGTGCTGCCGCTGCAGTTCAAGGCCGGCAATGATCGCAAGCAGTTGGGGCTGACCGGCAAGGAGCAGATCGAGGTGCTGGGCCTGGACGGTGCGCAGCTGCGACCCGGCATGAGCCTGCCACTGCGCATCACCCGCGAGGATGGCCAACAGCAGCAGATCGAGGTGCTGTGCCGCATCGACACCCTGAATGAGGTGGAGTACTTCAAGTCGGGGGGCATTCTGCATTACGTACTGCGCCAGCTGATTGCAGGCTGACGCAGCAAGGGCGCGGGGCTGCCAGACAGCCCCGCAAACCTGCGGGCTAACTGGCCGTTAAATAATCATTCAATAAAACCCAAGGCATGCCGATACCTCTCCAAAGCCTTGCGGATTACCCACCCATGCGTAACAACCAGCCGATTACCCAGAGAGAACGGACTTTCCCTGCCCA
>RCUS01001881.1_pt1 | contig 10108 bp, 9 predicted proteins | sample 2166221 | NCBI WGS metagenome assembly RCUS01 (sample SAMN09932758, study PRJNA488358) | compost metagenome | isolation source: compost soil in cyclohexanecarboxylic | place: Germany: Experimental Botanical Garden | reverse complement strand
GCACACTGTCAACCTGATGAGCATGCGCCAGCTTGTGAGTGACATCGAACACTTCAGCACACTCACCAGCCTGCACATCGTTCCGCCCTTGTGCCCAGTCGATGTATCAGTGTTCAACTTTGACCAGACCGAGTCGTTGCTGGAGCGTGCCTATGAACAGACGCTTCGGTGGCTGGACCGCGGTGGGCTCGAACGAACCAAGGTACCTGGTGCCCTGACCGTACACTCTCATGCCCATGAGCATTGAGTGTCGAAGTCGTTCATGCGCTGACTGATCACTGACGGAATATCGATTGGGGCCGCCTTGCGGCCCATCGCCGGCAAGCCGGGCTCCCACAGGTCCAGCACAAACCTCAAGAGTTGCGCGGCCCCGGTGGGAGCCCGGCTTGCCGGCGATGGGCTGCGTAGCAGCCCCAAGGACGCTAACTGACTGGCATTCGGGTGAACCCACTGCCACAGTAACCGCGCATGCTTTCAGGATTTACGACCTAACGCAGCAAAGCCAACATGCTCGCGGCATCACTGAGCTCGAACTTGCCAGGCGCCTCGACCGCGAGGTGCTTGACCACCAGGTCGTCGACCAGCATGGCATAGCGTTGCGAACGTCGGCCCATGCCGCGCGCCGAGAGGTCCTGCGCCAGCCCCAGCGCCTCGCTGAACTCGCCGTTGCCATCGGCAATCATCCTGACCGCCTCGCCCACCTGCAAGCTAACGCCCCAAGCATTCATGACGAACGCATCATTGACCGAAACACAGAGAATTTCGGCAACCCCGGCGGCGAACAGGTCGTGTGCCGCAGCCACGTAACCTGGGACATGTCGCTCCGAACAGGTGGGCGTGAAGGCGCCTGGCAAGCCGAAAATCACCACTTTTTTCTGTTTGCAGCGCTCGCGCAGGGAAAATGCGTTCGGGCCGATCGCACAGCCACCCTCGCCGTTGCTGTACTGGTAAAGCGTTACGTCGGGCAGAGAATCGCCGGTCTTGATCATTGTTGTCTCCTGGGTAGGTAATAAGCGTTCGACAAAGAGGAGATTGAAGTTTCAGTGGCGTGGTCGAAGCACGCTGTCGATCTCGGCCACTACCTGCTTCGTTGCGTCCTCGATGGTCCCTTCGTTACGGCACAATACCCAGCCATGATCCGCAACCGCACGCTCGAACGCCTCGGTACAGGCCACCTGCTCGTCCAGGCTATGGATCACCGTGCTGCCCAGCCCGCGCGTACGTGCTGCGGCCCTGGCCCATGAGGTGTCAGGGGCCGTGACGACCCCGACATGCAAATCTGGCACTCGCACATTTCGTTCGATGTTCAACTGCAGGATCTCGGCAAACGGGACAGTGCGGCGAAATGCGGCATCCGACGGGTACCAGCGATCGATCAGGATGATGCTGTCCGCTGGCTGCTTGGGTAGAACGTGCAGGGAAATCCAGGCACGGCTTTCGGCAAAGCGCTCACACACCCTCAACTCCAGGTCCCGAGAGGGGCTTCTGACGAGTTGGTTGACGAGGGCCATGGTTGCCCCCCTGTAGGGGTCACTTTTTTTCTCACAAAGCCGGATCACTTTCTTGTTGTCAGCCCTCAGGGCTTTGGTCACGGCCTCCAGAAGGGTGGTTTTGCCGGTGCCCTTGGGTCCATCGATGGAAACAAACAGCGGGCGGTTCATTTTTCAGTACCCGTTTGGCCAGGCGCGGGATAAGACCATTGATCGCAGGCTATCTGCAAGGGTTGCCCGAGAAGAGAACATCTGTACTCCAAAGCGGGTTCACCACAAGCCGGTAGGTCTATGCAGCACCTGTGGGAGCGGGTTTACCCGCGAAGAAGGCAACGCGGTGATCGTCAGCGGCGCTGCTGATCGCACCACTCTCGCAACAGGCCGGCAAACTGCAAGGCGGCTTCTGACAAGGGCCGGTCTGTGGGCGAGGTCAAGCCGATTGGAGCGCGCAGCAACGCGCTGCTGAATGGCAGCTGCTGCACCAGGCCCAGGCGCAAGTCCAGGTCGACCACGCCACGCTGGACGAACCAGACACCGTCGTAATCCTGCACATACACCCGCGAGAAGGTTTCGCTCAGCGACTCCTGGATCTGGAAGCCGTCTGTAGCGCCGTTGGACAACAGGAAGTTGTCGACGCTGATACGCACCAAGGTGCCCTGGGGCGAAACCAGCAGGGTGTATGGCCGCAGATCATCCAGCTGCAGACGTGCGCGATCGGCCAATGGGTGCCCCCGCCGCACGACCAGCAGCAGGTCTTCTTCATACAGCGCTTCGAACATCACCCCGACCATGTCGCGGCCAATCAGGCGGCCGACGATCAGGTCCAGTTCGCGCGTACGCAGTTTGCCCACCAGGTAGTCATACACGCCAGATGCCACTTGCACCTGAACATGCGAATAGCGCTTGCGCATTTGTGCAATCACCGGTGCCAGCATGTAGCCGGCTGCCGTCGGCAAGGCACCCACCCTCAGCAGCTGTGGGGCTTGCGGCGCAACCTGCACCTCGTCCAGCGCCAGGCGAAAGCTGGCCATCGTTTGCGCGGCGTGCTTGTTGAAGGCTTCCCCGGCCTGGGTCAGTTGCACACCTTTGCGCCCGCGCACCAGCAGCTGTACGCCCAGCTCCTGCTCCAGTTCCTTGAGGCTTTTCGACACCGCCGACAGGGTGATGTGCAGCAGTTTCGACGCTGTTACCAGGCTGCCGGAGCTGACCACCGCGAGAAAAACCTTGAAATGCCGCAGGTTGATGGAGGACAGGTTCATCGTTAACCCCTTTTGATCAACCTACAAGTTAACCAACAGAGGATTTTATATCAATTTAATCAACCGCTAATTTGACCTAGCATCACTCTATCTTCCTGGCACCGAACAAGGTCCTGCCCATGACGCAGCAAAGACTCCCCAGGCTTGGCGCTTCCAGTGCATCGCTGCCCAGTCTGTCCCCTGAAGCATTGGCTGAGCATCTGGTGGCCGAGGGTTATGAGGGCGTTGAATGGCGTGTCGCTGACACCGCCGGCCTGAACCCCAAGCAACCTTGGGATGCGCGCAGCAATAACCGCTGCACGGTGGCGGCCACGCCCCAGGCGATCGGTCGCATCTACCGGCATTGCCAGGCGCTCGGGCTGGAGATCATCGGCCTGAGCCCTTACCTGGAAGTCGGCGATCTGCAGCAGGCACATGCACTGATCGAACTGGCGGGCATGGCCGGCCGGGCGCGCCTGCGCCTGTGGGCACCGGGCTACCAGCACGAGCGCTACGCCGACGGTTATGGCCGGATGCGGCGCTTTCTCGACCAACTGCTACCGCTTGCCGAGGCGGCCGGCATTCGCCTGGTCCTGGAGGTGCACCAACGCACCATCTGCTCGAGCCCTGCATTGGCCATGCGCGTTGCCGAACATTATCCCGCCGAGCACCTCGGCATCATCTACGACCTGGGCAACCTGGCTATCGAAGGGCGTGAAGATGTGCAGCTGTCTATCGACCTGATGGGCGCGCACCTGGCCCACGTCCAGGTCAAGAACGTGGCGTATACCCCGCAACAACCCGGCGAAGGCTGGAGCTGGCAGTGGTGCCCGCCCGAGCAGGGTGTGCTGCCGCTGCCGGCCATGCTCTCAACGTTGCGCGCCAACGGCTTTGCCGATTGGGTATCGATCGAAGACTTCGACACGCACTACAGCGACGAGCAGAAGCTTCGCCGCAACCACGGCCTGATCAGCCGCTACCTGAAACTGACCCCCTTCGTTTCCGCTGCAAGCCCTGAGGTAACCTGCCCATGAATACAGCTTCCCCACTGCGCCGCGTCGCGCTAGTCACTGGCGCCGCCGGTGAACTGGGCCGCGCCATCTGCATCCGCCTGGCCGAGGATGGCCTGGATATCGCGGCGGTCGACCTCGACCTGGACGCGGCCCACAGCCTGGTGGAACAACTGCAACTGGAAGCAGATCAACGTGCCATTGCCATTCGCGCCGACCTTGGCGACCCGGCTTCCATCGCCGCGCTGGTCGAACAGGTCGGCAGCGCATTCGGGCGCATCGATGTGGTGGTCAACAATGCTGCGGTCAACCATCGCGGCTCGATCTACGACTTCGATACAGCCAAGTGGGACCACATGATGGCGGTCAACCTGCGTGGCCCCGCACTGCTGTGCCAGCAGGTCGCGCCCTACTGGAAACGCCAGGCTAGCGGGCGCGTGATCAACATGGTCTCGCGCTGCTGGGTCGCCGGCGGCCCGCCAGCCTACGTGGCTTGCAAGGCCGGCCTGGTCGGCCTTACCCGCTCGATGGCCAGGGAACTGGCGGAACATAACGTCACCGTCAACGCCATTGCACCGGGGCTGTTGCCCTCGGCTTTCACCCTCGACGGGCGCGATGCCGAGAGTTTCGAACGGATGGCCCAGGGTTCGATCAGCAATACCCCGCTCAAGCGCCTGGCCACACCACAGGACATCGCCGGCACCACCTCGTTCCTGGCGTCACCGGACGCAGCCTTCATCACCGCCGAAGTCCTGCATGTTTGCGGTGGCAGCCAGTTGGCCCCGTTCGGCACGCGCTGAGCCTGTTCTACCTGCACCGCACAATTACAAGAAAGGTATTGCCATGAACGCTTCCGCCCCGAACAACCGGCGCATGGCCCGCAGAGCTGCTTTTGGCAGCTTCCTGGGCAGTGTCGTCGAGTACTACGATTTCTTCATCTACGGTTCTGCCGCGGCCCTGGTCTTCAGCGCCCTGTTCTTCCCCTCGTCCGACCCCATGGCCGGTACCCTCGCGGCCCTGGCGACCTTTGGCGTGGGCTACATCGCCAGGCCAGTCGGCGCACTGGTCTGCGGCCATCTGGGCGACCGCATCGGGCGCAAGCAGGTGCTGATGATGACCCTGCTGTTGATGGGCATCGCCACCTTCACCATCGGCTTGCTGCCAACCTACGCCAGCATTGGCGCCTGGGCGCCCGCACTGTTGGTGGTCTGCCGCCTGCTGCAGGGTTTTTCCGCCGGCGGCGAGCAAGTCGGCGCCAGCCTGCTGACCATGGAGCATGCCCCCGGCAAGCACAAGGCGTTCTACACCAGCTGGTTGATCAACGGCGCCTCCATGGGCTCGATTCTCGCCACCTCGGTATTCATCCCGCTGTCGATGCTCAGTGAGGAACAGTTGCTGAGCTGGGGCTGGCGCATCCCGTTCCTGCTCAGTGCGCTGATGGTGATCGTGACCTGGATGATTCGCCGTGGCGTTGACGAAAGCCCCGAGTTCAAGGCCAGCAAGCCAGCGCAGCAGCACCTGCCCATTGCCGAGCTGCTGCGCAATGAGCGCCGGGCATTCATCACCGTGTTCTGCTGCGCGCTGATCTGCACGGTGTCTTCGCTGGTGATGATCTTCGGCCTGTCCTGGGCCACCAACAACCAGGGCGTCGAGCGCTCGTCGATGCTGACCGCCATCGCCGCCAGCCAGGCCGTCGCGTTGCTGTGCCAGCCACTGTTCGGGCTGCTCGCCGACCGCATAGGGCGCAAGCTGATCTTCACCGTGGGGTCGCTGGCCTGCTGCGCCGGGGTATTTCTGTTCCTGTGGTCGATCACCACCGGCAACATCGGCCTGATCATCGTCAGCACCGTATTGCTCAAGGCGGTGTTCTACAGCGCGCCAAACGCCCTGTGGCCGTCGTTCTATGCAGAAATGTTCAGCATCCGGGTGCGCTATACAGGTGTGGGGCTGGCCACCCAGCTGAGCTTCATCATCGCCGGCTTCTCGCCCAGCCTGTGCTACGCGTTGATGTCGAACTCAAGCGACTGGTTGCCGGTGGCCTGCTTCATTGGCGGCCTGTCGTTGGTGGCGGCCATTGCCGCGCTGGCGTCCAGGCCGGCGACGCAATCAGCGTCAGCAGCCACGCCAACGCTGCACGCCCAGGTGTAACAGTGATCACCCAGGTGCTGGTCCGCCAGCACCTGCTTTCCAACACCTCACCCCTGCGCCACAACCTTGTTTCGCCCGGTTTTTTTCGCCATATACAAGCGCTCGTCCGCACTTTTCAGCACAGCGCTCGATACCTGCTCCGTGGTTTCGCGACAGGCAACCCCAATGGAAATCGTCATCGCCCCGACCTTGTCCAGCGGGCTAGTGGCTATCGTTGTGCGAATGCGTTCGGCAATGTCGGTCGCCAGCTGCAGGCTGGTGTCCGGCAACAGCAGGCAGAACTCTTCACCCCCTGCCCGGCAAGCCAGGTCGTCTGCTCGTGAACAGGACTGGATGATGCTGGCGATGTGCTGAAGGGCAACATCCCCGACATCGTGCCCCCAAGTGTCATTGACGCGTTTGAAGTGGTCGATATCCAGCGCCAACGCGCAATACTGCTGGCCCTGCTGGTCGAGGATGGTCAACGCCGCGTTCATGCCCCGGCGGTTGATCAACCCAGTCAACGGGTCGCTTTCTGCAATGTGGTTCAGGTTGCTGATCTTCTGGTCCAGCGACCTTACCCCGGCCATCAGGGCATAGCGAATGGCGGCAGCCTCCGCATACCAGGCATTGAGCGTTTTCAGTTCCCGGCTGGCATCAAGGTCTGGCACCTGTTGCGCGCTGCGGGCCAGCTGGCGCAGTGGGCGGGTGACCAAGGTGGACACCGCCAGAATCAGCAGCAGCCCCAACAGGCTTACCGGCAGCAGTTTCAGCAGCATGTCATGCATCAGGGCGCGCAGTGGATGCAGCGCGTTCTCCCGCGGCTGCTGGGTCACGACCGCCCAATGCGCGCCTTTGACTTCGGCATACCCTGCCAACATGGGTACGCCTCGATAGTCGGTTGCTTCCAGTTCCCCTTCTCCCCCTCGCAAGGCCGCATGGGCAGTGGCGCTGGAGCTGAGCACCGCGCCCAGCCTGGCTGGATCCGGGTGGTACAGGATCTGCAAGTTCTCATCCACGACGAACGCGAAGGCGTCAGCAAGTTGATGCCTGCCGATCAGGATGCTCATTGCTCCGCCTTCTCGAAGCTTGACCAACCCGCCGAGCACGCCGAGCACATCACCGTTGCCATCGAGTATGGGGTTGGAGATCAAGACGCTGAAGGTGCCGTCAGGTGAGGTGAGGGCCTGGCTGACCAAAGGGCGACGTGCAGTTGCTGCCTGCCTGACAGCCTCGGAGAGTTTTTCGGCTTTCGAAAAGTCCAGCTGCGGGTAGCCACCAAGAATCAATCCCGAGGCATCGGCAACGATGACGACTTCAAGCTCTGAATCCTGCACTTGCAATCGTTTCGCTTCTGCTTTGGCGAGACTGAGATGGGTGAAGTCCTCCCCGATCAGCTGGCTGCTGTATTGCAGGCGCTCATGGACCGAATCGATAAACGCGTCGATACCCGACGCCACCTTGTAGGCATAGGCTCTGTGGGACTCCAGCGCCGAGTGGATCAGCGCATCCCGCAATACCCCATACGCCACCACCAGGCAAGTGACCAATGTCACCAGGACACTGGCTGACAACAGCGATAACATCAGGCCGCGAATACCTATGTATCGCGCATTGATTCTTACCATGAACACCGGCTCCCCCTGCCCCCTTCAGAGCGTAGAAGACTCCGGCATCGGTGCAAGGACAGCGATAGCTGCCTCAGATGCGTTGGCTGTAGCTCGACAATGCGCTGTCCAGCGCTTCCAGAAACACCCTCACCCGCGCCGGCACGTAGCGACGGGTCGGCATCATCGCCCACACGGCCAACTGCTCCATCTGTGCGTCCTGCAGCACGATTTCCACCAACAGGCCATCACGGATGTGCTGAAACACATCCCAATAGGCCAGCATGGCGATGCCCAACCCTTGCACAGCGGCAGACCTGACGGCATCCACACTGCTGGTACTTATCCGAGCTTGCATGCGCCGATACTGCAGGTTGCCGTCGACCACGAACGGCCAGCGCGGCACGGCCTGCAGCATGATGCAGGCGTGCGCTTCCAGCTCCGCCAGCGTAGCGGGCTGGCCATGCTGCTGCAGATAAGCGGGCGCCGCACACAGAACCCGCGGGTTGGGAGCGATCTTGCGTGCCACCAGTTCCGAGTCGGCCAACGGCGCCACGCGCAGAGCGAGATCCAGGCCCTGCCCGACCAGGTCTAGCACCCGGTCCGACACATCCAGGTCAATGCGCAGGTCCGGGTATTGCGCCAGTAGTCCTGGCAGCAGGCCGACCACGATGCCTTGGCCAAAAACACTGGGCGCAGTGAGGCGCAACAGGCCTTTGACAGTGCTTGATGACGGCCGCAACTCGCCCAGGGCGCTGTCCTCGGCCTCCGTCATCGTCCTGGCATACGGCAGCAGCGCTTCACCTTCGGCAGTCAGGGACACGGCGCGGGTGGTTCGATGGAAAAGGCGTGCGCCAAGCTCTTCCTCCAGCGCGGCGAGCCTACGGGAAACCTGCATGGGCGAAACATCGAGCTGGCGGCCTGCCGCCGACAGGGTGCCGGCGGCGACGACAGCAAGAAACACACGCAGGTCAGCAACAAGCATCACTTTATCCTTTATGGTTAAACCGGCTTCTCTACGGCCGCGCTTGGTCAGGCGTATACCCACCAGTAGCCTTGGCACATCAGCGCAAACCGTATGCTATTTCTGGCCAGAGAGGAAATCCTATGACACGTTCCATAGCACGAACCTTAACGCAAATCGATATTGCCGGGCGCGCACTGTGCAATCGCCTGGCGGTGGCCCCCATGACCCGCGTCAGCGCTACCGAATCGGGCGATGCCACAGCGGCAATGGCCCACTACTACGAACGGTTCGCCAAGGGTGGTTTCGGCCTGGTGATCACCGAAGGTCTGTATACCGACCAGGCGTACTCACAGGGCTATCTGAACCAGCCCGGCATGGCAAATGATCAACAGGCACAGGCCTGGCGATCGGTCGTCGAACGGATACAGGCTCACCAGGGCGCCGCTTTCGCACAGCTGATGCATGCGGGCGCCCTGAGCCAAGGGAATCGCTTCAAGCGAGGCACCGCGGCGCCTTCAGCGGTACGGCCCAAAGGCGAGCAAATGCGTTTCTATTACGGGAATGGGCGCTATGCCGAGCCCAGAGCCATGACTGATGAAGACATCGCCGATGTCATCAGCGGCTTCGCCACGGCCGCGCGACGGGCCATGCAGATTGCAGGTTTCGATGGCATCGAGATTCACGGCGCCAACGGCTACCTGCTCGACCAGTTCCTCACCGACTACAGCAACCAACGCGCTGATCGCTGGGGTGGCAGCACCGCGCAGCGTGTGCAGTTGACGCTCGAAGTCATCAGCGCTGTTCGCGCCGCGGTGGGCGATGTACCGCTCGGAGTGCGTATTTCCCAAGGCAAGGTCAACGATTTTGGGCACAAGTGGGCCGGTGGCGAGCAGGATGCCGAAGCCATCTTCGGCTCGCTGCAAGCTGCCGGCGTCGACTTCATCCATGTCACCGAACACGAAGCCTGGCAACCGGCCTTTGCCAGCAACGCTGCCAGCCTGGTGAAACTGGCGCGCCGCTATGCGCCAGGCACCCTGCTGATTGCCAACGGTGGCTTGCAGGATGCGCAGCGTGCCGCCAGCGTGCTGGACGAGGGTGCCGATATCATTGCGCTCGGCAAGGCGGCGCTGGCCAACCCGGACTACCCGCAGCGGCTGGCCAGCCAGCAGGCACTGATGCCGTTCGACCCGGCGTTGCTCGGCCCGATTGCCAATATCAAGGATATCGAACTCGCCCGCTGAGCAGGCGGCGCGGTGCGTGGCACGGGCTTCGCTTGCGCGACCCCTGTGGGAGTGACCTTGTGTCGCGAAAGGGCTGCAAAGCGGCCCCCGGATTTCAGCGTCAACGCAACAATCGCCGGGGCCGCTTTGCGGCCCTTTCGCGACACAAGGCCGCTCCTACAGGGACGGCGCCAGCCTTGTGAGTGGCGCCGAACCCGTCAGGCCTTACACCGCCAGCGCGCGCTCACGCAGCTCGCTGTTGAGGATGCGGTCGTTCTCGCTGTAATCGACCGGGCAGTCGATCACGTGCACGCCCGGGGTCTTGATGCAGTGCTCCAGCAGCGGCAGCAGGCCTTCGGCGCTTTCCACGCGGTGGCCGTTGGCACCGTAGGCTTCGGCGTATTTGACGAAGTCCGGGTTGCCGTAGTCCAGGCCGAAATCGGTGAAGC
>RCUS01001877.1_pt1 | contig 10125 bp, 9 predicted proteins | sample 2166221 | NCBI WGS metagenome assembly RCUS01 (sample SAMN09932758, study PRJNA488358) | compost metagenome | isolation source: compost soil in cyclohexanecarboxylic | place: Germany: Experimental Botanical Garden | reverse complement strand
AGAAGTTGTCCACCAGCTTGAACACCAGCTTGGCGTCGAGGATGAACAGCGAGGTACCGCGCAGCGGCTTGATCTTGACCAGGTTGAGGCTGGTCGGCACGTACAGCGAATGCACGTACTCGCCGAACTTCATCACCTGCACACCGCCAACCGCCACGTCCGCAGAACGACGCAAGAGGTTGAACATGCTGATACGGGTGTAACGGGCAAAGCGCTCGTTGATCATTTCCAGGGTCGGCATACGTCCGCGAACGATGCGATCCTGACTGGTCAGGTCATAACTTTTGACACTGCCCGGTTCAGCATTGGTCTCGGTTTGTACCAGCCCATCGTCGACACCGTGCAACAAGGCATCGATTTCATCCTGGGACAGCAGGTCCTGCACGGCCATCGGTGGCTCCTACTGCAATACGAAATTGGTGAACAGCAACTGGTCGATGACCGGTTTGCCGACTTCCTTCTGGGCGACTTCCTGCACGCTGGCGGTCGCTTTCTGGCGCAACATTTCCTGGCCGACGGGGCTTGCCAAGGTGTCGAAACCCTGCCCGGAAAACAGCATCACCAGGTTGTTGCGGATAACCGGCATGTGCACCTTCAATTTATCCAGCGCCGCCTGATCACGCCCCTGCAAAGTGATGCTCACCTGCATGTAGCGCTGACGACCGTTCTGGTTGAAGTTGACCACGAAGGCGGGGGCCAGTGGCTCATAGATCGCTGCAGGCTTGAGGTTGCCGGCCTGTGCCGCGTCTGCAGCAGGCTGGTCCGCAGACTTGTGCAGGACAAACCAGGTGGCACCCACCGACAGGCCGATAGCCAGCAACAATGCCAGCACCAGCAGCAGGATCAGTTTGAGTTTGCCTTTCGCGGCCGGGTCTTTCTCTGCGTCGCTCTTCGCCATGCCAATATTCCGTCATTCATCGGAGAATTCAGTCACATGGCGTGGGTTGAGCAAGTGTTATGCCAACCTGGTAAAAGAAGGGGTGCCCAGAAAAGACCACTCTGTCTGACCCGCTGTAGCCGCGGTGAGGCCGATCAGGCGTAATAGTCCACTGCACTGGAGCCAATCACTGTCTGCTGCTCGATGGGTGCAGTACTTGCAGCCACTTCGCCGCTCTCACCCGTCTCATTGCGCCGCGCCGCTACCCCACTCAAACGCGGCGAATCCGGATTACTTTGCTGTTGCTGCTGGCCACGAGACTGATCGGCGACATTGACATCTGGCTGCCCGAGCCCTTGCTGGGCAAACATTTCCTTGAGCCGGTGGACCTGGTTTTCCAGAGCTTCACGCACGCCAACATGGCCGCTGGTGAAGGTAATCTGCGCCTGTTGCTCAGGTGCCAGGTTAACGCGGATATCCAGCCGCCCCAGCTCTGCTGGCTCCAGTTGGATATCGGCCGATTTCAAACTCTGGCTGGAGAGGTACATCACCCGATTGACCAGGCCTTCAGTCCAGCCCCCCTGGTTCATCGCCAGAGGCTGATGCAAAGGCGCTGCAGCGACCGGTACCGCTGTGGCGGTTTTTACCGTGGCCGCCTGGGTCAAGGTACTCAAGCGCTCAGCGAAGTTATCCACACGGGTGTCACTGGAGGCGCTCTTGAGGTCCTTGAGGCCATCATCCAGTAATCCGGCAAAGGCTTTCTCACCACCCTCACCCTGCTCGGCATCAGCACCAGGCTTGTCGAGCAGCGCCGCCAGGGTATTGACGGCTGGTTGAGCGGACGCCGCTTCTGGCTGAGCTGTCGTCGGTTTGCTGGCTGCATGCGCCGAGGTGGTACCCTGGGCTTGCGCGCTCTGCTCCAGCGCCATGCGCAAGGCAGGCAGATCGGCCAACGGGTCTGCCTCCGGGTCGAATTCAGGCGTTGGCGCAACGGCAGCTGCCTGGGCTTGCAATTGTGCCGCCTGGACCACCGGCGCCACGGCTTCGGCCTGGGCCTGGATCAACTGGGCACCTGGCTGAGCATCGGTCACTTGACCGGCCACCAGGTTGGGATCGAGCAGTGTCGGGTCCGTCGCTGCGCCAGGAGCGAGCGTGTCATCCTGCCCCTCAGGCAAGGTCTTGCCGCTACCGGCAAGCTTCGACTGCTCGGCGGCATCGTCCTTGCCATCGACAGCGTCTTTGCTGGCGGCGGCGTTTTTGTCACGCTTTAGCGCCTCGGCGCTCGTCGGCGACTTTTCCCGAGACTGCTGGGCATACACACTGGAAAAGCCCGAAGCCTTGTCACCCGCCACCTGCGGCGACTTCTCCGGCTGATTAGCGGCTGCGCGCGAGGGCTTTGCCGCGACACCGACTTGCAGCAATGGATTGGAAGCGACAGGCATGTGGGCATCTCCGCGAAGAGGTCTTGAACATTAATGAGCGAAGACACTGCAAGAGCCACGCCAAGTTGCCACAAAACCACTCAACCAATCGAAACCCGATGGCGCTCATCGGCATACAACTGACGAACCGCCTCGTATTCGCGGTCAATCTGGTTGATCAGGTCCTCGATATCGTTCAGCGGTGGCTGCTTGACGCGCTCTTCCAATTGCCGACACAGCTCGGCCAGGGCTTTGGCGCCCATGTTGCTGCTACTCCCCTTAAAGCTGTGCGCCGCATAGCCGAGTTGCTCCGGGCTGGTCGCCTCGTGCAACTGACTGAGGCGGATTTCGGAGTCTTTGAGAAAGGTATCGAGCAACGTCAGGTAGTCATCTTCCATGACCTCCTGCAAGCCGCTTAACACCTCATGATCGATATGGATATTGGACACTTGCTCACTCCTTGATCAAGTTAGATTATGCCAGAGCCTCCCAGGCAAACTCCACGCATACGCGGCGCCCCTCGTCAGCCCAGTCAGCACGCCGGCTCAGCCGCCGTATAAGGTTCAACCCGCGCCCGAACAAGCCCTGCTCAACCAGCGGACGCGCAAGCACTGTACGCACATCGAAGCCCTTGCCGCTATCTTCGACTTCAATGATCAGACGCCCGCCCGAACCTTGAGGTTCAACCTGCACGCTTATTCGAATATAGCCACTGCACAGCGCCTGCAAGCGCTCGTTGCGCTGACGATAATAATCGCCGAAACCCTGCGCATCTCGCTTGAGCGCCGAATCAAGGCCCAACACACCATGCTCCAGGGCATTGGAATACAACTCCGTCAAGACGCTATACAGCGCCCCGCTCTGCGCCCGCAAGCCATGCACCTCCTGCAGTAGCTGGAGCAAATAGGGTAATGGATTGAAACGCTTGAGGGTTTCGGCGCGAAACTCAAACTGCAGCGACCAGTCCAGCGGCGTCGATTGCCCACTGTCGGAGTAAATCACTGGCGAGGGTGACAACGCCTCCGGCTCGACCAGCGCAATCTCCAGCAGGCTCACATCATCACGGTAGCGCCCACCAAATGCCTGCAGCGCTTGCTGCACCTCCTCGAACAACAATCCTGGCTGACGATTGGCGCTGAGCACCTGGCGAAGCCGCTCGACACCGAACAACTGGTCGTTCTCGTCACTGGTGTCGACCACCCCATCAGACAGCAGAAACAAACGCTCGCCCAGCGCCATGGGCAACGCCTGAGTAGTATCGTCAAACCGCTCGGGCGTCAGTACGCCCAAGGGTAAGTGCCGGGACACCAACGGCAATGGTTCCGCACCGTCAGCAGCCAACAGATAACCATCCGGCATGCCGCCGTTCCAGACCTCGACCATGCGCCGCTGAAAACTCAAGTTGAGCATCAGTGCGCAACAGAACATATCCACAGGCAGGATGCGCTTGAGCTTGGCGTTCATTTCGCGCAGGGTTTCCGCTAGGCCATAGCCTTTGGCCGTCATGCCGTAAAACACCTCCGCCAGCGGCATTGCCCCTACCGCTGCAGGCAGGCCATGCCCCGTGAAGTCGCCGAGCAGCACATGCATATCCCCGGACGGGGTAAACGCCGCTAGTAACAGGTCGCCGTTGAACAGCGCATAGGGCGATTGCAGGTAGCGGATATTAGGCGCACTCAGGCAACCGGCATGAGCCACTTTGTCGAACACCGCCTTGGCCACCCGCTGCTCATTGAGCAGGTGGTGGTGGTGACGGATGATCTGGTCACGCTGCTCCAGCACCGTGGCCTGCAGGCGGCGCAAGCGATCCATGGCCTTGATCTTGGCGGCCAGAATCACCGGACTGTAGGGTTTTGCCAGAAAATCGTCGCCCCCAGCCTCAAGGCAACGCACCAACGCTTGCTCTTCACTGAGTGAAGTCAGGAAGATAATCGGCACCAGTGCCTCACCTGCCAGCGTCTTGATTTGCCGCGCCGCCTCAAAGCCGTCCATCACCGGCATCAATGCATCAAGCAAGACGATTTGCGGATGACACTCAGCAAACAACGCCACCGCCTGCGCGCCGTTTTCAGCCGTGAGCACCGAATGACCCTGGTTGCGAACGATACGCGCCAGCAGCAGACGATCCGCCGCACCGTCTTCGGCGATAAGCACGGTCAAGCCTGACTCAGGCATAGCCTGGATCAACTGATATCGAACAGTTTGTCGAAATTGGAGATGGCGAGGATCGTGCGCACATCCGAGTTGGTATTGACTACACGGATATCCGAGTCATCACCACCGACGTGATCACGCAGCATCAACAGCATGCCGAGCGCCGAACTGTCGAGGTAGGTGGCGTCCTTGAGATCGACCACCACCGAATCGGGCTTTTGGCCCTCCCCCCTGCGCTCATACGCATCACGAAAATCTTGATGCTTGCCAAAGTCAAAACGCCCCTTGACTGAGATCGTCAGCTTTTTCCCATCCTGGGACAGCTCAGAATTAACTGCCATGCTGGAGATTCCTTCCATTACGACGACTACACACAGCTACAAGGTTTAGCAGCCTGGACACCTTGCGGCAACCCTTTCCCGGCCTAGCCCTGCATCAGTAGCGATCATGACGCGGCAAACGCTGGGACAACTCGTCGAGCAGTTTTTGCTCACGCTTGTCTTCAATGATCCGCGCCTCATCGATATAGCGCTGGACCAGCTTGCGCAAGCCCTCAACCCGAGCATAAGCCTGTTGCCAGGTACCACGGGCGTTGTTGAGGTTGTTTTGATGCCAGGCCAGGCTTTGGCGCTGCTGGGTCATGGCACTTTCAAGCTGTCCGAGAAAGCGCTGATAGTTGACCAGCCAGCTACCAGAAACACCCTGCCCGCCGCGGTCGATCCATTGCAACTGGTAGTCTTCACGAAAGCGGTCGAGCTCAGCGAGTTTGGCCTGCGCCATGTTCACCTGCTGCTGGAACTGTCCCAGGCGCTGAGCCGCCTGGCGCTCGGCGTTCTCGGCCATTTCCACCACTGGCGTCAGACGTGCGGCACGACTGGGCTGAGCCATGGCTTATCAGGCGCCTGCATCGGATTTTGGCTGGGTGAACACGCTGGCCAAGTGCTCACGACTCTGCTGCATGCCGACATTGTCGTTCAAGCCCTGGCGCAGGAAGTGCACCAGTTTTGGCTGCAGGGCAATCGCCAGGTCAGTCTCGGCATCACCACCGGCCACATAGGCACCGACACTGATCAGGTCGCGGCTCTGCGACAGGCGTGACCACAGTTGCTTGAACTGCTGGGCCTCGCGCATCTGATCCGGGCTGACCACCTGAGGCATGACCCGGCTGATCGAGGCTTCGATGTCGATGGCCGGATAGTGACCCTCTTCGGCCAGACGTCGGGACAGTACGATATGCCCGTCCAATACACCCCGCGCCGAGTCGGCGATCGGGTCCTGCTGATCATCACCCTCGGACAACACGGTATAAAACGCGGTAATCGAACCACCGCCCGCCTCGCCGTTACCAGCACGCTCCACCAGCTTCGGCAGCTTGGCAAACACCGATGGCGGATACCCCTTGGTGGCTGGCGGCTCGCCAATCGCCAGGGCAATTTCCCGCTGGGCCTGAGCGAAACGGGTCAGCGAATCCATCAGCAACAGGACATTCTTGCCCTTGTCGCGGAAATACTCGGCAATCCGCGTGCAGTACATCGCGGCGCGCAGACGCATCAGTGGCGCATCATCGGCCGGGGAGGCAACGACCACCGAACGCTTGAGGCCTTCGGTGCCAAGAATATGTTCGATGAACTCCTTGACCTCACGACCCCGCTCACCGATCAGGCCGACGACGATGATGTCGGCCTCGGTGAAACGGGTCATCATGCCCAGCAGCACGCTCTTGCCCACGCCGGTACCGGCGAACAAGCCCAGGCGCTGACCACGCCCTACGGTCAACAAGCCGTTGATACTGCGGATACCGACGTCCAACGGCTGGCTGATCGGGTCGCGATTGAGCGGGTTGATGGTCGGGCCATCCATCGGCACCCAGTCTTCGGCCTTCATCCCGCCCTTGCCATCCAGCGCCCGTCCGGCACCATCAAGGACCCGTCCAAGCATACTCATGCCCATCGGCAAACGGCCATTATCCGCCAGCGGCACTACCCGCGCGCCCGGTGCGATGCCGGCAACACTGCCGACGGGCATAAGAAAAACTTTGCTGCCAGCGAAGCCCATGACCTCCGCCTCGACCCGCACCGGATGATGGCTGTCGTCGTTGATTACCACGCAGCGGCTGCCAATGGCGGCACGCAAGCCTTCGGCCTCCAGGGTCAAACCGACCATACGCAGCAGGCGGCCCTCGACGACCGGCTGGGTTGGTAGTTTGACGGTGTCGGCGTAGGTACCCAGGCGCTTGGCGAAACTGGTGCGTTCAAGGCGCATCGGTGCTGTCCAGATCGACGGTCAAGTCGGGCGCAGCCGGATGCAGCCCCTGATCGTGCAACTGATCGAACAACTGCACCAGGGCCTTTTCGATACGCGTCTCCATGGTCGCATCGATACGGCTATGGTCGGTCTCGATGCGGCAACCACCTGGCAGCAGCGCCTCATCTTCAAGCAACTTCCAGCGTTCTTCGTGACGCTCGCGCAAGGCTTTGGCCTGCTCGAAGTCTTGCGGATTGATATGAATACGGATGTTGTCTGCGCCCATCGGCAGCAGCTTCAGGGCTTCGCGCAACACCTGGCTGATCTGACTGGAATCAATGCGCAGTTCGCGCCCGATGACTTCCTTGGCCATGTGCGCAACCAGACTCACCAGGCCTTTCTCGATCTGGCTGTCCTGCTCGGCAATGGGCTCCAACAGGTTGCCCATCAGTTGCTCGAGGCTGGCCAATTTGGCCGCCAGGGCGACTTCGGCCTCTTGCCGGACCTTGAGCTGAGTGCTGTGGAAGCCTTCACGCTCACCGGTGGCAAAGCCTTCGTTGTAGGCTTCCTGACGAATGCTTTCGAGCTCTTCGAGGGTCAGCGGCTGGACTTCCTCCAGCGGCACTTCCTCGACTTCTTCCTGAACCACTTCAGGTTCGGGCTCCGGTTCAGGCTCGGGCTCCGGGTCAAAGCTGGGCAGCGCCCAGCGATTGAAGGCCTCGACTTCAGCGGCGCGAATCAGCTCACTCAGGTGCTCGTTGGTTGACATGATTGCACGCACTCATAAAACAGTTTTTTGGAACCGCAGCCAGCGATAAGACCCGCTTAGATCATCTCTTCGCCGCCCTTGCCACCGAGCACGATTTCTCCGGCTTCGGCCATACGGCGGGCGATGGTGAGGATTTCCTTTTGCGCCGTCTCGACATCGCTGACACGCACTGGGCCCTTGGCCTCGAGGTCGTCGCGCAGCAACTCGGAGGCACGCTTGGACATGTTCTTGAAGATCTTCTCCTTGACCTTCTCGTCGGCACCTTTGAGCGATACCACCAGCACGTCGGAAGACACTTCGCGCAGCAGCGCCTGAATGCCACGATCATCAACATCAGCGAGGTTGTTGAAGACGAACATCAAGTCTTCGATTTGCTCGGACAGATCGCCATCGATGTCGCGAATCGCGTCCATCAGCTGACCTTCCACAGAGCTGTCGAGGAAGTTCATGATATCGGCAGCACGCTTGATACCACCCAGGGTGGTACGCGCCGCGTTGGAGTTGCCGGAGAACTGCTTCTCGAGGATCTGGTTGAGTTCCTTGAGCGCCGCCGGCTGCACGGTGTTCAGCGAGGACACGCGCAGGATGATGTCCAGGCGCACCTTGTGGTCGAAGTTGCCCAGCACTTCACCGGCCTGATCCGGGTCCAGGTAGGCGACCACGATGGCCTGGATCTGCGGGTGCTCGTAGCGGATCACGTCGGCAACGGCGCGCGGCTCCATCCACTTCAGGCTGTCCAGGCCGCTGGTGTTGCCACCGAGCAGGATGCGGTCGATCAGGCCGTTGGCCTTGTCTTCACCCAGGGCCTGGGTGAGCATCTTGCGGATGTAGCCGTCGGAGCCGACACCCAGGCTGGTCTGGTCGCCGACGATCTCGACGAACTCGCTCATCACCTGCTCGACCTGCTCGCGATGGACGTTGCCCATCTGCGCCATGGCCACACCGACCCGCTGCACTTCCTTGGGCCCCATGTGGCGCAATACCTGGGCAGCGTCGGTTTCGCCCAGGGACAAGAGCAGGATTGCAGCCTTGTCGACCCGGGTCAGTTTCGCGGTAAGGGCTCGGTTATCACTCATCGGCGTTGATCCACTCTTTCACGACCTGGGCCACACGACCCGGGTCTTCGGCCACCAGGCTCTTGATTGCGTTGAGCTGTGCATCGTAGCCCTCGCTCGGGCTCGGCAGCAGAATGCTTTGCGGACCACCCAGGCTCACGCGGTCGTTGGCCAACTCGCCATCCAGACCGAGCATACCGCCCAGTTCCATGTCGCCATCGGCACCGGCGTTTTGCTTGCCATGGCCGGTGATGTTGTTGAGTACCGGGCGCAGCACGCCGAACACCAGCACAAGGATGAACAGCACACCCATGACCTGCTTGATGATGTCCCAGAACCACGGCTGCGAGTAGAACGGAATCTCGGCGATCACCTCGCCACGGTCAGCGGCGAACGGTACGTTGATCACGCTGACGCTGTCGCCACGGCTGGCGTCGAAGCCCACCGCGTCCTGCACCAGGCGGGTGAAGCGCGCCAGATCTTCGGCGCCCCAGGGTGCACGGGTGCTGTCACCGGTGGCCGGGTCGATCTTGACCTGATCATCCACAACCACTGCCACCGACAGGCGATTCAGGCGACCCTGTTGCTGACGGGTATGGCTGATGGAGCGATCCAGCTCGAAGTTCTTCGTCGACTGCAGGCGCTTGTCCGCAGGATAAGGCGCAAGCATCGGCTGGCCGGTCGCCGGATCCATGATCTGCTGACCGTTGGCATCGAGCAGCGGTTGACCTGGCTGGATGGCCGCTGCGGCGGTTTGCGCGCCACCGGTGGTTTGCGGTGCGGATGCCGGGCCAGGCGGCTGGTTGCTCAGCGCGCCCGGCACACCTTGCGGGCTCATGCTGCTGGAGCGTTGTTCATTGACTGACTGCTCGCTGCGCAGCGCCGGCTGATCCGGGTTGAACTGTTCGGAGGTGGACTCGACGGCACTGAAATCGACATCGGCCGACACTTCGGCCTTGTAGCGATCATTGCCCAGCACCGGCTGCAGGATGTTGTGCACACGCTGGGTAAGCATGCCTTCCATGCGCCGGCTGTAGTCGAACTGCTTGCCGGCCATGGTCAGTTCGGAGTTGTTGATCTGGTCGGAGAGCAGGTTGCCCTTCTGGTCCACCACGGTGACCTGGGACTTGTCCAGTTCCGGCACACTGGTTGCCTCCAGGTTGACAATCGCCATCACCTGGCCGGCTTCCAGGGCGCGGCCCGGGTACAGCTCGACCAGCACCGAGGCACTCGGCCGACGCTCGTCACGGACGAACACCGAGCTCTTCGGAATCGCCAGGTGCACGCGTGCGGCCTTGACGTTGTTGAGGCTGGAGACGGTGCGCGCCAGTTCGCCTTCAAGACCACGGCGATAACGGGTGGCCTCCATGAACTGGCTGGTGCCCAGCCCCTGTTCCTTGTCGAGAATCTCGAAGCCGACATTGCCGTCGCTCGGCGCCACACCGGCGGCGGCCAGTTTCAGGCGGGCACGGGAAAGGTCGTCGGCCTTGACCAGCAAGGCGCCGGAATTGGGTTCGACGTTGTAGGGAATATCGGCGGCGGCCAGGGTTTCCATGACCTGCTTGGTGTCCATGCCCGCCAGGCTGCCGTACAGCGGACGGTAGT
>RCUS01001876.1_pt1 | contig 10133 bp, 11 predicted proteins | sample 2166221 | NCBI WGS metagenome assembly RCUS01 (sample SAMN09932758, study PRJNA488358) | compost metagenome | isolation source: compost soil in cyclohexanecarboxylic | place: Germany: Experimental Botanical Garden | reverse complement strand
CCAACGACGAGATCCTCAAGTCGGTCAAGGTGATTTCCGGTGGTGAGCAAGGCCGCATGCTGTTCGGTAAGCTCATCCTGCAAAAGCCGAACGTGCTGATCATGGACGAACCGACCAACCACCTGGACATGGAATCGATCGAGGCGCTGAACCTGGCGCTGGAGAACTACCCGGGCACGCTGGTGTTCGTCAGCCACGACCGTGAGTTCGTATCGTCGCTGGCCACGCGCATCATCGAGCTGAGCCCGAGCGGTGTAGTGGACTTCAGCGGCACCTACGATGATTACCTGCGCAGTCAGGGCGTCGTGGTCTAAGCAGTACAGCTGCCAGCCCCACAGCACCTTGTGGGCGCTGGCCTTGCCAGCGATGCGGGTATCCCATCGCCAGCAAGGCTGGTTCCCACAGCGCATCAGCACGCTTGAGCGCTGAAAAATTAGATAGCCTGCTTCCTTTTATCGTCGCCGCCAGCGATCATGGGCCCTCTCCCACGCCTGCCTGCGAACAAGCTCATGTCCGCGTCACCACCCGCCCCCGTCAGCAGCTTCTCGGTCACCCTGCAAATCCTTGCAATCGTCTTCTATACCTTTATTGCCTTTCTCTGCATCGGCCTGCCGATCGCGGTATTGCCGGGCTATGTGCATGATCAACTGGGCTTCAGTCCGGTCATTGCTGGCCTGACCATTGGCCTACAGTACCTGGCCACCTTGCTCAGTCGGCCCTTCGCCGGGCGGGTGGCCGACGGCAAGGGCACCAAGCAGGCCATCATCTATGGGCTGCTGGGTATTGCCATCAGCGGCGTGCTGACCTTCGCCTCGGCCTTGACGGTCAATGTGCCGACGCTGAGCCTGCTGATGTTGCTCGCCGGGCGCCTGTTTCTGGGCATTGCTCAAGGGTTGATTGGCGTGGCCACCTTGAGCTGGGGCATCGGTGCGGTGGGCAGCGAGCAGACAGCGCGAGTGATTTCCTGGAACGGTGTTGCTTCCTACGGCGCTATCGCCATCGGCGCGCCAGTGGGTGTAATGGTCGCAGACCACCTGAACTTCGCGACGTTGGGCCTGATGTTGACGGCATTGGCGGTACTGGCGTTACGGGTGATCCGCGACAAACCGTCGATGCCGGTGGTGCGCGGTGAGCGTTTACCGTTCTGGTCTGCTTTCGCCAGGGTCGCACCCTGTGGCATGGGCCTGACCCTGGCCTCGATCGGCTACGGCACCCTGACGACCTTTGTCACCCTGTTCTACCTGGAGCAAGGCTGGACCGGCGCGGCCTGGTGCCTGAGTGTCTTTGGCTTGTGCTTTATTGTTTCGCGGCTGTTGTTCGTCAATGCCGTCAATCGCTTTGGGGGTTACCCCGTGGCCATTGCCTGCATGAGCACCGAAGCCCTGGGCCTGGCCTTGCTGTGGCTGGCACCCAATCCGGCGCTGGCGCTGGTGGGGGCCGGGCTGACCGGCTTTGGCCTGTCGCTGGTCTATCCGGCGCTGGGCGTTGAGGCGATCAAGCAAGTGCCGGTGTCCAGCCGCGGTGCAGGCCTGGGTGCCTACGCGGTGTTTTTTGACCTGGCGCTGGCCATTTCCGGGCCGCTGATGGGAGCGGTGGCCCTGCACCTGGGCTACGCCTGGATCTTCTGCATTGCCGCCTTGCTGTCGCTGACGGGGGTTGGCCTGACGCTGCTGCTGGCGCGTCGCCGCCTCATCATTGATCGGCCGTGAGCCCTGCCCGCTCAGGTCGACTCAGGGTTTGGCTGAAAAAGTGCGCCGCTTCAGCTTGCAATGACAGGTGAATACCTTCGCGATCCACCCCCTCCGGGTCGTTACACAGCGTCGCCATGTGCTGGCGTTGTTCATCGTCGCACGGCGCCATAAAGACAAAATGCCCGGCACCGGCCAATAAGCGATAGTTGGGCGTCACCGGCAGTTTGCGCGCCAAGGCCTGGGCGTTCTTGTCGACTGCCACTAACTGATCCTGATCACCGCTGTAGATCAATGCCGGTACCTTGACCTGAGCCAGCGCGTGGCGACCAAACATCAAACTCAACGGCGCCATCAGCATCAACGCGTGGATTCGGGGGTCGGCCTCGGCACTCAAATCAGCGCGGTCAGCGATCAGCACGCCGTTGGTCTTGCAGGCATCGGCATCCAGCGGCCGTTCCAGGCAATAGCGACGCAAGCGCTCCGGGTCCGGTTGTGCACCGGAAAGGATCAGCGCGGTTTCACCGCCTGCCGAGTAGCCGATCATCCCGACCTGTTCGCCACGGATATAGGGCGCGAGCAACGGATCGTCAAGACTGGCAGTAATCGCCGCACTGATCTGCAGCGGCCGCCCATAGAGGTTACTCAGGGTACCCAGGCGACTGTGATCGTGGGCGTTATCGCCTGGGTGGGTGACCGCCACCACCACAAAACCCCGGCGCGCCAAGGCACTGGCCAGGTCATGCAGGGCCAGCGGTGTGCCAGTGTTGCCATGGGACAGCATCAGCAGCGGGTAGCGGCCAATGGCCACTGGTGCGCCTTCGCTGGCGGCGACCCGATAACCGTCGATGCGACTACTACGTTCGGGCCCCGTAGAGGGATAGAACGCCAGCGCTTGCACCGGCTGCGCGTCCAGCGGGTCGGCGAACACCATGCGGTGCAAACCGACACTCCAGTGCTGCGCCGGCTCAGCATTCGCCACACTGGCAGCGCCAAGCCAGCCCAAGATCAAAAACGCAGCGAATGTGCGCATCGGCGTCACCCTGCCCGGTTGATGATCCAGCATAAAGCCAGGCGTTGCGACGTGGATGAAAGCTCAATGAAAAAACCGACAGCAGACGAGGTCTGCTGTCGGTTTTATTACAGCTTGAGCGGTGATCAGGCCGCTGCGAACAGCTCGTTGCTGATCTGCGCTTGCGCTGCACTCATGGCGTTGTTGCGATGCTCTTCGCCATAGGCCAGGCCGTGGGCACGAACGATTTCCAGGTCAGTGATACCGATGAAACCGAGGAACACCTTGAGGAACTCTTCGTGACCAACACCCGTTGGTTGGCCGGCATGCAGACCACCTGCGGTGGACACCAGGATCACCTTCTTGTCACCACACAGGCCTTCAGGGCCAGCTTCGGTGTAGCGGAAGGTCTGACCAGCGACGGCGACGCGATCGATCCAGGCCTTGAGTTGGGTCGGGATGGTGAAGTTGTACATCGGTGCAGCAATCACCACCGCATCGGCAGCGAGAAACTCTTGCAGGGTGTCGCTGCTCAGCTGGGCTTCGTGCTGCTGGGCGGCATCGCGCATGGCTTCTGGGGTCCCGGCAGCTACCAGCGTAGCGGCAGAGAAATGGCTAATGGCGTCGGCAGCCAGGTCGCGGTAAACCACTTCCAGATAAGGATCGGCGGCTTTCCAGGCGTCGACCACGCTGCGGCTCAGCTGGCGGGAGGCGGAATTGTCGCCCAGGATGCTCGAATCGATATGCAACAGTTTCATGGGACTCTCCTGAATGAAGACCGCATCTGGGCGATCACGATGGGAAGAATCCTACCCGGACGGCGAATAGCTGATAAGTCAGCAAAAATGCGTTAGTTTGTCCTACTGACAGGACAATGGTGAGCGCCATGCAAGACCTCAATGACCTCTTCTACTTCGCCCGGGTGGTCGAAGCCGGTGGTTTTGCTGCTGCCGGACGCCTGCTCGGGATCCCCAAGTCGCGTCTGTCACGGCGCATCGCCGAACTCGAAGAACGTCTGGGCGCGCGCCTGCTGCAGCGCACCACCCGCCAGCTGAAGTTGACCGCAGTGGGCGAGCGTTACTTGCGTCACTGCCAGGCCATGTTGCTGGAAGCGGAAATGGCGGACGAGGCCGTGGCCAGCATGACCAGTGAACCGCGAGGGCGCTTGCGGGTGTCGTGTCCGGTGGGGCTGGCCCACTCGTTATTGCCACACGTGATCAGCCGCTTTCTCGAACGGTATCCGTTGGTACAACTGGACATGGTGCTACTCAATCGCCGGGTCGACCTGATCACCGAAGGCATTGATGTGGCCCTGCGTGTGCGCGACTTGGGTGACGAGGACCCGGCGTTGGTCACGCGCCGCCTGCGCCAGGCACAAATGTACCTGGTGGCAGCGCCCGGCTTTGCTACAACCCATGCCCCGCTCACCCCCGAGGACCTCAATGGCTTGGCAGTGCTGGGCGCGGTTGACGTCGACCGTCTGGTCCATCTGCGCCTGCTCGACGACCGTGGCCACAAACACGAACTTGCCCTGGAAGCGCGCCTGGCCATTGACGACTTTGTCGTGCGCAAGCAGGCCGCTCTGGATGGTCTGGGCTTCACCGCCCTGCCGATCATGCATTGTGAAGAGGAGCTGGCCCGTGGCGAACTGGTTCGGCTGCTGCCAGACTGGTCGCTGCCGGGCGGTTATTTGCAAGCGGTCTACCCGCACCGACGCGGCCTTCTGCCTGCCGTGCGGGTATGGATCGACCATTTGGTAGAGTCGTTTGCCGAGTGTGGGGAGCGTTATGTCTAAGGGAGCAATCAGCCCGGCGCAGGTGGTGGACTTCTGCCTGAGCCTGCCCGGTGCACGGGAAGACTACAAATGGGGCGGTGTACGAGTGTTCTCGATTGCCGGCAACAAGATGTTCGCGGTGTTGGACCTGGCCGGCGCTGGTTTGTCGTTCAAGGTCGACAGCGAGCTGTTCCTCGGTTACGTCGACCGCCCCGGCGTGCGCCCGGCACCGTATCTGGCACGGGCACACTGGATCAGCTTGGCACCCCCCTACCCAATGGCTCGCGAGGAGCTCTGCGACCTGCTGCAGCGCTCCCACCAACTGGTGGTCAGGCGCCTGCCCAAACGCCTGCAGCCGGGCCTGCTTATCTGAGCAGCGGGCCCAGGGCGCTGCCCAGCCAACGACCACCGAGCAGCAGGTGGTCGACCCAGAACAGCTGGTGCACGGCAACAATGGCCCAGAAACTCAGCTGAAACGACAGCTTTCGGGTTTTGTGCCGAAAGGCCTGCTGGGCCAGTAACGCCCCTGGCCAGCCGCCGCACAACTCACTGGCGTGCAGGACTTTTTCCGGGGTCCGCCAGCCTTGGACACGTGCTTGCTGCTTGTCACGCCAATACAGCGCAAAGCTGATCAGACTGGCCAGCGGATACGCCACAGCGGGTAGCCATGACTGGCCGCTGAGCAGCATCTGTAGCGCACCACCGAGCGGCAGCAAACACAGGCCGAAGAACACCAGGAGTTTACTGCGCGGGTGCTGGACAGCGCTGTTAGCGGTAACAGCGCGTCGCGCAGAAGCTTGAGTGCGGCTCATCGATCAACCGTGCGCCGTGGCCCAGTCGACCACACCGAACTGCCAGGTGGCCAGGATGATCAGGCCAAAGACAATCCGGTACCAGGCAAACATCGCATAGCTGTGGTTGGCGATGAAACGCAGCAGGCCGCGTACCGCGATCATGGCGAAGATGAACGAGACCACGAAGCCAATGGCGAACACCGGGAAGTCATCCGGCTGGAACAGATCGCGGTACTTGTAGCCCGAATACACCGCGGCACCGACCATCGTGGGCATGGCCAGGAAGAATGAGAACTCGGTTGCTGCCTTGCGCGACAGGCCAAACAGCAGGCCACCAATAATAGTCGAGCCGGACCGCGAGGTTCCCGGGATCATTGCCAGGCACTGGGTAAAGCCGATCTTCAGGGCATCGGTCCAACGCATGTCATCGACCTGCTCAACCTGGACCACGTGCTCACGGCGCTCAGCCCAGAGCATGATGACCCCACCGATTACCAACGCAGTGGCTACCGTGATGGGATTGAACAGGTATTCATGGATCAGGTCGGCAAACAGCACGCCCAACACCACTGCCGGCATGAAGGCGATCAGCAGATTGGCCGTGAAGCGTTGGGCCTGACGTTCCTTGGGCAAACCCAGGACCACGTCGAAGATCTTGCGTCGAAATTCCCAGACCACCGCCAGGATGGCCCCTAGCTGAATGATGATGTTGAAGGCCATCGCCCGCTCACCACCGAAGTTGATCAGGTCGGCAACAACAATCTGGTGCCCGGTACTGGAGATCGGCAAGAACTCGGTCAAGCCTTCGACAATACCCAAAATGACGGCCTGCAGGCCGGTCCAAAGATCCATTATTCCCCCACGAAGCGATGCCTATGGCACGCCCCCGTTGTAGTTTCCATCAGCCAAAGCCAGGTTCGAATGCCCGGTCGTTTTACAGCGACAGTTGGTCGCAAAGTCGGCAAAAAAGTTCAGCCACCCTTCAGGTTTGTCCCGACCGGGCCGAAATCCTATCAGACCTCTCGTGTAAACGCTGCTGGTCGGCACTACACACCTTGTACGAATCAGGCACTTAGGCCTTGGTCGAGTAGGTGGTGGGGGAAAAGCATGCTGGTATGCGCAGGACAATAAAAAGAATCCGGGGTGACCGTTCCATGAAGACTCTACGAAGCCTGTCAATCAGCCGCCGCTTGTGGCTGATCCTGGTAGTGGCGGTGGCGATGCTGTTGACCTTGGGCCTGCTGATGCTCAGGCAGATCCATGGCGATCTGTACCAGGCCAAGGCCGAGAAAACCCGCCATGTGGTGGAAACTGCCGCCGGTGTGCTGGCTTATTATCAGGGCCTGGAGGCTAGCGGCACCCTGAGCCGCGAGTCGGCCCAGCAACAGGCCTTGAGTGCAGTACGCGGCTTACGCTACGACCAGAATGACTACTTCTGGATCAACGACCTGGGGCCGAAGATGATCATGCACCCGGCCAACCCCAAGCTCGACGGCCAGGACCTTTCCGCCGTGCGCGACCCGGACGGGTTTGCCGTGTTCAACGAAATGGTCGCCTTGGCCAAGGCCCAGGGTGCGGGCAGTATCGACTATCGCTGGCCCAAGCCCGGCGCCAGCGAGCCGGTTGAAAAGACCTCGTATATCCTGTTGTTCAAGCCCTGGGGCTGGGTTATTGGCTCAGGTATCTATATCGATGACATGCAGAACGAGTTCTTGCGCCAATTGCGTGACGCCTCACTGCTGGGTCTGGGCATCGCCCTGGTCATGACCTTGCTGGTGGTGGTCATTGCCCGCAGCATCTCGCGCCCCTTGCAAGAGGCAGTGGATGCCATGGCCATGATCGCCAGCGGCGAAAGCGACCTCACCCGCCGTCTGGATACCCATGGCCGCGATGAAGTCACCCGATTGGGCGAGCACTTCAATCGCTTTACCGGCAAGCTGCAGGGGGTAATCAGCCAACTGCAGGGTGCCGCGCAGGCACTGGGTCAATCGGCAGTGGATGTCGGCAACAATGCCAATCAGGCGCAACAGCACAGCGAACAGCAATCGGCGCAGATGGAGCAGGTGGCCACGGCGATCAATGAAGTGACCTACGCTGTGCAGGATGTCGCCCGTAATGCCGAACAGGCGTCCACTGAGATGCGCGACGCCCAGCACCGCGCCGAGCAGGGTCAGCAGAGCATCCACGGCAGCCTGCAGCAGATCGATCAATTGTCCGGCACCATTGATGAAGCGGTCACAGTGATCCAGACCCTGGCCGGCCAGAGCACGCGAATCGGTAGCGTGCTGGAAGTGATCCGTTCGATTGCCGAACAGACCAACCTGCTCGCGCTCAACGCGGCCATTGAGGCGGCCCGGGCAGGCGAACAAGGCCGTGGCTTTGCCGTGGTCGCCGACGAAGTCCGTTTGCTGGCCCAGCGCACCCAGCAATCGACTGCAGAAATCCAGAGCATGATCGAGCATTTGCAAGGGCAGTCCGAGGCGGCAGTCAAAGCGATCGACGCCAGCAGTTCAGCCTCTCGCCAGACGATCGAGCGAGCCAACGAAGCGGGGGTCAGCCTGGACGCCATCAGTCAGGCGTTGCACAACCTCACCGCCCTCAACGCCTCGATTGCCAGTGCGACCCTGCAGCAGTCTCACGTCGTCGAGGACATCAACCGCAGTGTCACCGACACCGCCGACCTCTCACGCCAGACGGCAGTGGCGGCCCAACAATCGAGCAGTGCGGGAGTGGCATTGAATCAATTGCGCGAACAACTGGATCGGTTGTTGGGGCAGTTCCGCGTTTAACCCTCATCACCGGCAAGGCCGACGCCTACAGGGAAGCTGAACACGGACACTTGTGGGCGCCGGCCTTGCCGGCGATGGGCTGCAGCGCAGCCCCAATCATGTACAATCCTCGCCCTCCCCCGAACCTGCCTAGGAACGCCGATGTCCGGCCTCGAACTGTTCGCCGCCGTGCTCGGCGTTATCGCCGTGTGGCTCACGACCAAACAGAACCCCTGGTGCTGGCCCATCGGCCTGGTGATGGTGCTGCTCTACAGCTGGATCTTCTTTGAAGTGCGCCTGTACTCGGACATGCTCCTGCAACTGGTCTATGCCGTGCTGCAGCTCTATGGCTGGTGGCAATGGACGCGCCCGGACAGCCAGCGCGAAGCCCGTCAGGTAACCCACCTGGATACCCAGGCGGTGCTGTTCGGCCTCGGCCTAGGGTTGCTGGGCAGTCTGGCGCTGGGCGCAGCCATGGCCAGCTGGACCGATGCCGCGCAACCCTGGCTGGATGCGGCGCTGACCGGCTTCAGCCTGGTCGCGCAGCTGTGGATGGCACAGAAGCGCGTGCAGTGCTGGCCGCTATGGATCGTGCTGGACGTGATCTTCGTCGGCCTGTTCCTCTACAAAGCGCTCTACCTGACTGCAGCCCTCTATGCCCTGTTCACCTTGATCGCCGTGCAGGGCTGGCGTGAATGGCGCCGCGATCCGGCGCTGGTCAACGCATGAAGGTCCTGGTCCTGAGTGGTCCCGAGTCCAGCGGCAAGAGCTGGTTGAGCCATGAAATCCAGGCCCACTTCGGTGGGGAACTGGTCAGTGAGTATGTTCGTCACTTTATCGACGAACAGCGCCGCGACACCTGTTATGCCGATATTCCGGCAATCGCTCGCGGCCAGCTGGCCTGGGAGGACGCCGCCCGTGCCCGCCAGCCCGAGCTGTTGATCCTCGACACCCACCTGTTGAGCAACCTGCTCTGGAGCCGGGTACTGTTCGGTGATTGCCCGGCCTGGATCGAACAGGCCCTGCTTGCGCGCCGCTATGACCTACACTTGCTGCTCGACCCCGCTGGTGTCAGCTGGGTCGGCGATGGTCAGCGCTGCCAACCCGCCCTGGAACAACGTCAGGCATTTTTTGCTGACAGCCTCGATTGGCTGCAGCGCAATCACCAGCCTGTGCAGGTCATTGGCGGTGACTGGGCCCAGCGCAGCGCGGCAGCCCTCAATGCCGTGCAACATCTACTCAATGGTAAATCCCCGGCTTGCGCCACCGAGTGTTAGAGCACTGATACACCCCACTGGGTCAAATGCCCCGTATTTGCGCGACATCCCCCAAAATCGGTGGTGGTGTTAATCCGCTGATACAACCCGCGAAAAACCCTTCCGGCGCAGCCAGCGGCCTGCCAAGCGAGCGATTGGCAAGCTTGTGTCTCATGATTGATACAACAAAATCCCGACACGCGCCGATAACGCCTTCAACCTGTTGATTCCTAATCAATAACAAAAACCGGCACACCTTCTGCTGTCTTCCACGCAACGCTGAAAAGCGCCAGCACACAGAAGAAGGAATTGCCGCCGTGGAGAAATTCAATAAAGGCATGTATCGCATCCTGCTGCTCGGGTGCGCGCTGGGATCAAGCTTCAGCCTGCCTGTTCAGGCCGAGAACGGGATCGTCGTCATTACCCGAGATGTGCAGCCGCGCATGGCAATCCGCGCACCGCTGGTTCCCGATCCTAACCCGGTCACCGTCAATACCAACCCATCCGCCCATATCCTCAAGCAAACAAACGAGTTGAGCGATGGTGATTTCGCCGGCATCAGCAGCGGCGCAGGCATTAGCTCACTGGTCACGCAACAGACCAACAACCTGGGCGGTCATATCAGCAACCAGACCCAACTGCCCAATCTCGCCGGTGGACGTTCCACAGGCGGCGGCAACGGCATCTCCAACATGGTCAATTCAAGTGTCCAGAAGGGCCTGGCGCCCCTGCAAATCCTGACTGGAGGCAAGTGAGATGAGGCACACGCTGCTGATTCTGGCCACCTTTTGCAGTGCACCGGCCTTCGCCCAACCCCCAGTAATCAATAACGCCAACATCG
>RCUS01001870.1_pt1 | contig 10146 bp, 8 predicted proteins | sample 2166221 | NCBI WGS metagenome assembly RCUS01 (sample SAMN09932758, study PRJNA488358) | compost metagenome | isolation source: compost soil in cyclohexanecarboxylic | place: Germany: Experimental Botanical Garden | reverse complement strand
CCCCACGGTTGACACCTCGCAACACCTTATCAGAGTAGTTTTCACGGTAAGCGCCCCAGTATTCCTGTATCGATTCGATCACCAGGGTTCTCTGAGCCGTGAGGTAATCCTCGCATTCTTTGCGCGTTCCTATTACCGATGCCCTGCCCTCAGGGCTAACCATGGCACTCCTTAGAGATGGGGATCTGGGGTCCGCGCCCGTCAGATCTCCTCCCATCGAGGCCGTACCGAGTCTAATTCTTGGAAGCGTATTCCCTCTCGATGAGGTCCCAAATAGGGGTTGCCATTGGTATTTCGACCAGCTAGGCTCTGGCCAACGGCCCTTCAAGGCGGCCGTTGGCCCGAGCCTGACGAGACATCAATGCTTGAAAATTGTCGGCTCCGCTACACTTCATGTGAGGAAGTAAGCCAAATGGAAATCGGCGCACAGCAAGGTTCAGAACCTTGCCAATCCCCTTATCGATTGCCTTTGGCTAGCTTTCCATATTGCTCGAAATTTGGAGCTTCCTATCCATGAGTACAGGCATCGTGTTCAAACCGGTTAACGGAGCACACGCCGTCGTCGAAACAGTGTTCTTCTTTGAGTTCGCGGCTCAAATCCTGCCGGACGAGGTCATCCAAGAACACCTAGCGGTTGCCTACGCCGATGCCCTTGCTTGCGTTGAGAAAGCAGGCTCTATCGAGTTGAGCTTCGATGCTGCCACCCAAGAGTCGAGCCAAAGAGAGATTTTCACTTACACGTTTTCCAACGGGAGCGATGAGGAGAACGAGGCTCTTGAATGGGCTGTACGCATTACCGATGGCATGCAGGTTTCCATTCATTGCACGGCTTACACACGCTGGGATGCTGTATCGAAACAAGCATTCCAATTACTAGATAAGCTCGCAAAGCACTCTCAGAGCTCTCTTGAGTTGAGATCGTTGGGGTTCAAGGTGGTAGATCAGTTTCGTTACGAGCCGACTGAAGGCGCTTACGATTTGCGTTTGCTCTGCAACCCGAGCAGCAGTTATCTATCTCGCAAGAATTTTGAATCAGAAGACCGCTGGCACAACAACTCGGGCTGGTTCTGGAAGCACCCTAACGGGCGACAGATACTGAATCACCTGAATGTGAATTCCTCTGCCGTATCGGTACAACATAAGGTTCCCCACACCTATGTCACTATCGATCACGTCCAGGTGCTGCGTAGAGAGGATGACGGAGACATCTTGCTCGATCCGTATGACGCAGACCAATTCTCTCGCGTAGCCAATGATTTCTTCGAACCGCTACACGAACAGAACAAGCTGGTAATCAACGACCTTTTGACTGAGGAAGCTTGTCGTCGTCTTAGTCTGGTCGTGGGAGGAAAACAATGAGCGCTACTTTACTTAGCAATCCTTTTGCGAACACTCAGGAAACCGCCACTGTCGGTGGGAAATGGCTTCCACCTGCCAAGACTACCGGTAAAAGCAGAATCATCTACGTAAAGGCGGGATGTATTCAACGAACGGTGAAAAGCACCGATAGCTTCGCTGGCTCATTCGCATGGGTAACGCGAGCTTTCCTAGCCGGCAGCCAAGTGCAGAGCACCCTACGTGGACAAGTGAAAGCTAATTTGTTCCCGCTCTACGACTTCCGCCAGGCTCATACGCTCAAGAACAGCCTGCTTGGAAGAATTCGTAGCCTGCTCGATCTGGCGCCGGGATGGGACGGCTATGCAGCGAAGGTTCCCGCTGTAGCCGCCATTGATGAAGCCGAGCAATTTTCGAGCAACGTGCTCCCAGCCGATGATTTTCAGTTGCCCACTGTCACGGCAGCGGCAGACGGTGAGGTAAACTTTTCTTGGAAGAACTCACTCGGCTACATTGATCTTGGCTTCTACGGTGACGGAAGCTACTCCTACTATGCCAAGACAGCAGTTGGCCATGAGTTCATGAGTGATGAATCTTCCGTTACTGAGCACCTTCCAGAGCAGGTTTTGAAGATTATCCGGGGAATCTGAGCTCATGGATGTACCGCCACTGTCCGAAGATGAAAGCTTGGTCAGAGCATTCTTTTGCCCAGAACAGCACGATGGCCAAGAATTCCTGGCCACGGCTGTCAGCCTCGATGACTTGAAGGATCGCGGATTCAGTGTTGATCGTCCGATACTGACTCCGCTTTCGGTGCTGACGCATCGCGTGGATAGTCAGCGTGCGAATAAACCTGACGTACGTGAGTTTCCTAAATACTCCCAGCTTTTCTACGCAAAGCTCAGAGAAGACAGGGACTCAGCAGGACAAGATTACTTCGACGTCCAATCCTCTCCTATTTCGAAGACTGAAGACGAGCCAGCCAACCCTGGTCACGCCTCCATCTACAGTGCTGACAAAAGCCTGGGTAGGGGTGGTCTGCGCAAGGTGCGGACAGAACTCATAAAGCATCTGAACAACATCGTGGATCTTGAGACCATCGCATATCTCCGCGACTCAGTGTAAGAGTGATTTGGACGCTCAAGACCATGGATGCATCGGCATTCAGGTCCATAGGTGTTAGCGCTGATGAGTCAGCAAACGCTTAGCAATTGCGTCCGGTAGTGCTGAGAAAAGCTGACTTGGCAGGTTGTCCCCGAGGGCAAATCGCCAACCACCAGGTCATAGCCGATTACTGACTTAATTGCCTTTTGCGATTTGGGGCGCTGCAAGTCATCGAGAGACCAGGTTTGGGAGGCCGAGGGGAGGGCTTCATCAATAGACGTCGCTTCCAGCAACTGAACGTGCTGCAGGACAGCATGGTCGTCAGGCAGATCATCAGCGACTCGCTCTGAATACCTGTGAAGCGCCGGTTCTGCCAGAACGTATAGCCACGCTTGGTCATCCTGGTCTGCCGTGCGCCTAAGGATCCGCCCAAGAACTTGCCGATAATGAAGCTCGGTTCGGATTCGGCTCAGGTGGCAGCATACCTGGAGGCGGGGGATATCCGTCCCTTCGCTGATCATTCCTACAGCCACGATCCAACGTTGGCTTCCGACTCGAAAATCATTGATCACTTGCTGCGCTTCTGGGGTCTTGTTGGTAACCACGGTACAAGACTCGCCCATGTGCTCCAGGGTCCGTGCAATTTGCTGGGCATGCGCGATGTTGGTAGCGACAATAAGACCCGCAGCATTGGGGGTCTTATCGCGAACCTGGTTCAGCTTCTGGCACCCTAGGCCAATCAGCTGTAGCAAAACGTCATCATGGCAAAGCAGGTCTTCATATGAGACCGGCGACTCTCCCAGAAGCTGGGCGATGCTGGGAAAGATCGTAACTGTATTTTCGTTGTCCAGTTCTTCTGTCAGCCGGACCATCTGGTTATCCAAGACGGTTATCCGAGGGGAGCGACAAACTCCATCAACAATGGCTTCCCGTAACCCGTATCGGTAGTCACAGATAAGCTGCCCTTCTGGCCTCGAGTACCGGGCAAGAACGATCCCTTTTTGATCTGATCGCCAAGGGGTGCCGGAAAGCGCAAGCGTAAACTCCGCACGGTCCTGAATGCGCTGGATAATCTTTTGACCCCAAGCATTGCTCAACAACATGTCGTGACCGGCACAATGATGAATTTCATCGAAAACGGCGAAAACACGATAGTCATCAAACAATCGCCAAAACTCTTCGGTTTGATACTCCATTGCTTGGTAGGTACACGCTGTTCCGATAGCACCGATTAGGCCGTCGAGGCGACGATTAAGCACCGTTGCAAACGTCGAGCGGAACCCGTCGACAACCTGACAGGAAGGGGCGAAGCAGAGGATGAGGTCGATAGTGCCTTGCTGGAGAAGTTTCTTTGCAAGCTCCGCAGCCATTCGTGTTTTGCCAGCTCCTGGAGTGGCTTGGCAGAAAAAATGAGGGTAGTGGGTGTATCGATCGAGAGCTATTGAAATGCACTGATCTTGCCAGGTTCTTAGGTCAGCTCTCATGCAGCGGCCAGGCTCTCAAGTGTTTTTTCCAAGGCGCGAACATGACCTAGAAGCTTCGAGCTACGATCACGAGCTTCGAAATATTCGTTTTCTATACGATCTTTAATGTGCGGCATTTCCTCAAAAAGCTGCTTGTACCGCTCTGTTTCCCCCATCGAAGAAAGGAAGTCGAGGCGGATTTCTTTAAGTTGCTGCTCTAAACGGCTTATCAGATTGAGATCAATCTGACCGATCACTGATGGGGCTTGGGCTGCATCGTGAGCTGCGGAGGAAATTTCGGCGAAGCCACTATCCACAAGCACCAGATTGAGGCTCGCAGGAGTTTCGAGCAAGTGATACACCTGGCCGCGCTGTCGGTGCTCCTCATCTCTGGCAATCCACCCAGCACGAACCAGGCGGCGGATTTGCTCGTAGACGTATCGCCTTAAATCACTGAGCCGAAAGCTGTCTGGATCGAGATATTGGGCATAGGCATCACGGAGGTCACGCGTCGTGAACTGCGCGTGCTGAGGCTGGCGAAGCGGGTCAAATAGATGCCTGTCGAATGTGAACGTATCCGGTTTCATGCAGGCACCCACAGAAATGCTAAAGCAAAAATACGGATTATAGTCCGTGGCCTAATAGTCCGCAAACGCAGGATAGTTTCGCCTCATGAGGTTCGAGGCGGCTATGAGGGATCTGGCAAAAGCATTGGGTAAACAGATACGACAGCAACGAAAGGCAATCGGGCTGTCCCAAGAGGCTTTGGCCCTCCTTTGCAAAATTGACCGCAGCTATATGGGACGTATTGAGCGTGGGGAAGTAAGCATTACGATCGAGAAGCTCTTTCAAATAGCCGAATGCCTGGAATGCGACCCTGCTTGTCTATTGCCTCCCACTCAGGAGGCTGAATCAGGACACCTTCCCCCGGTTTCCTGATCAGGTGAATCTTCAACGGGCCCTATCACTTCACTTGCACCGACAGAATCTTTTCAACCGCATCACGAAATCCTGGCTTGTGAACCTGTCTTCCAGCGCCGTCAAGAATTTCCCCTCGTTGTCCAATTCTCAGGCCCACTAGCCCTAGCGTTGCAGGATCGATAGCGGCCTTCAAAGACTCCAGTTCCGCGCCATTTAGAAGGAGCTGTTTTGATACGGCCTGCCCTGCTACAACGCCCAATACGATGGGAGCGCTGCTCTGCTGGCTTTTTCGCGCATCCTTTGCCTTAAGCGCTCTTAGTTCCTTGGCTAACAAAGTGACGCTCATCCGGACTACTGGATCAGAAATATGGTCAATCCAGTCATCTGTCCCAGCCTTGGGTCGACTGAGCACGGAGGTCAATTTCCAGGCCTGGATAAGTTCCCGATAATGCAGGCCCGTCGAGTTAACAATAGATTTTTCCCCAGGTATGGGTAGTCCACGGTCTTTGCCCAGATTGACGATATTCTTATAAGAAAAGTCCGTGGAGCCGCGCTCATGCAACAACCCACATGCTTCATGCACAGCAGTTAAACTCCGCTTACGGCGTCTATCAGTGGATTGTCCAATCAGGCGGTCGTAGATTGTTTGTGGTGAAATCGTCGATTCACTCATGGATTGCCCTCTCCTGACTCAATGGCCGCGTTGCGCCATTTGTCAGGATGTTCTGAATTTCGTTGGAAATACGAGTCATTTTCGGCTTATACGCGTCTATATCAAGGAGCATTAGATCTCCGGAAAATAGATCATCAATACGCTCCCAAGACCCTAATCGACTGAGAAGTAAATGGTTGAGCTCATTGATTACGACTAGTTTTTGCTGATCAGTCAGACGGAACATAGCGGGCTTAAGATGGTTATTCTCAGCCATCCGATCAATCGCCTGTGAAATCAAGGGGACTGCACGTGAAGGGTTCGCAGATCGGTAGATTGTTGCGTTCTGACATATTTCAGATAACAGGTGGTACTGCGTAGTGGACTCTTGAATTGACGCTCCAACTTCAAGCAAATCCCCTGATACTACAAGCCTAATATCCTCCGAGGCCCCCTGATTAGAATTCTTGTCATTCATAAGGCTTAAGCAGGCCTGAATAAAGTGATTGACTTGAACATAATCGTTCAGCAACCCGTCGAGCTTTCCACCAGACTGTTGCTCATTTGCCGTGGCTTGCTTTCGCTCCCATTGCTTTGTATCTGGCTCGCCCGCTAGACTTGCATCGTAAAATTCCGCCTCTAGTTTGCGAACCATCCTTGAGAATTCTTCGAATCGTCCACTTTCCGTATATATCTCTAGTGATATCTCATTGGCCAGAGCCACCAACCCCCCAAGAAACGGTATCCCTGTAACAAAGAACCTACAGCGCGGACAGTTCTTCTGTCCAAGGTACCCAGAAACTACTGCGCTAAATACCTCATTTTGTCCCGACTTGAGTTCGGGTCCACCGATGTGGCAACCGGAGGCGGACATTGGACAAATCCCCCAGTCAAAAACCACACATGCCGAATTTGGAACATCAGCTTCTATTAAAGAACGGTTACCGTCGGTAACGATGAGCTGATCACGTACAGGATGAAGGCCTTCTAGCCTGATAGTGTTGGCATGCCCCTCAGCAACTCGCTGGGCGGCGCGCTTCTCAGTTTCTCCCATTGTCCTGCGCATTTGCTGACTACTCAGCTTTACATAATATATAGTCATTACTAAAGAAGAGTGCCCAACCAGTTTTGAGATCAAGTGTATAGGCGCATCTCCGTCTGCGATGAAAGCTGTGATTAGGCTAACGCGCAAGCTGTGCGGGGTGTAAACGGATAAGTATTTACTCCGCGCCATGCTGTCTGGCTTTGATGCGAGATTTTCTCCATCCCGTTGAATCCGATAGAGCAGTAATGGGAGCGTGTATTCAAACGCGGACCTAGTGTGCAACGGTTTCCCAGATGAGTCAGTGCGGAACAGGAAACACTGCGTCCCACGGGCCTGCAAAATCTTTTTGTTAAGCCTGTCTTTACCTAACACCCTCTGAATCGATATCCAAGAAGTCGGCTCTGATAAAGGATTGTATTTGGTCTGCCAGTCCCGCAGCGTAATGAACCAGTAGATCAGGTCATCGGGAACCCACTCTACTTCGTAGCCACCCTCACCAACCCCGGTTTTATTAGTTGTTACATAAATTTTTGGAAGGCCTTGCTCTCCACGCTGGATCATTCCTTGCGCACGCGGTTTTTTGCTGCCCTTAGAAACCAAAGAAGATAGATTTTTTTTCCAAGTTACTTTTCCATGCTCTTGATCTAAGAATGGCATTTCAGCATCCGCTTCGCCGCTATCAAGGAGCGAAATTTGAAGGCTCCTCAGTGGAAATCTGAGCAGCGTATATAACGCAACAAATCGCACAGGTGACCAGACTTGGCAAACGCGGATCCATTGCTGTTTACCGTCGATCACGCGCTTTACATTCTCGATTCGCCAAACGCAATTCGGATCTTCACGATCAATTAGTTTTTCATCTACTTCCGACCAATCAATACGAGTGCAAAATAGTTCCTGCAGATGAGGTAAATCCTTAAATTTTGGCTGCTTAACTAAAGCATGCTCGCTATCAGGCACCAAATACTGCCGTGCGCGCAATATGTACTCATAGCCGAGCGGTACTTTAGTCGATTGCGTTGGGCGATATACGTGCAAGCTATCGGCAAAGCCCGCCATTATTGTCTCGAACGGATTTCGGCACTCAGAAAGCACTATTGCTTCATGCCCGTCCGTATCCGTGCAATACTCATTAAGCGCCCAGCTATAAAAACTCAGTATATGCCCATGGGTGGGCCGGCGCGCGTATTCTGGCTGATCTTCAATGAATTGACGGTAACCCTCAGAATTAAATGGACTACTCCTCATCAACAAATGTCTTGTTTCGTCAGGCAGCTCTTGCGGTAGATAGTAGCCCGCGATAAATCTTTTTAAGCTTTTCTTCTTTTGCACCAAATTGGTTTGATCATCAAGCCATTGTTTAACGTCACCCCATAAATTAGGATGGCGTAAAGTAAAGTTAACTGGCCTATCTTTCCCGAGAAAATCATACCAGTCTAACCAGCCATAATTAGCGAATACTGAATCAGGAGCTGTCGGTAGCCTAGGGTCCTCCTTGTATCGCGCGATGTACTGCTTGCGAGTCTTGACACCAAGAATCTGAACCGCCTCCTTAGCCTCAGACAGGGTACTGTAGTAATCTGGCTTAGTATTTCCTAGAAAATCATACCAGTCCGTACTTTCACTATAGAAGACTAGAGGGGCAGCAGGTAGTTTAGGATCTTCAAAATATCGCGTTCTATACTCGGATATACTTTTAATGCCTAGCGCTTGCACTGCCTCTCGTGCTTGGCTGTATGTACGGTACGAGTCCCGTTTCTTGATGTTAAGGAAAAAGTTCCAGCTTATCCATTCGGTGGAGTAGAAGCTTTTTGGCTCTGACGGAAGTCGATGGTCCTCGCGATAACGTAGTTTATAATCCGAAGAGTTTGTAATCTGCATCGCAAGCGCCGCCGCTTTAGCTTGGGCCAACGTGGCATAAAATGGCGATTTACCAACAAAGCTTCGAAACCCTTTCCAACCAGAATTTTTATAGTACTTCTTCGGACTTGGCGGGAGTTTAGGATCCTTAGAGTGCCTTTCCTTGTATTCCTTTTCCTTTGTAATACCTAGGTTTTGAACTACGGACTGTGCCTCTTGATAGGGGTAATATTTTTTTGCTTTGTTCCCCAGGAAATGATACCAACCTTTCCAGTCCGCATAAACCTTAGAAGGGTTGGCGTAAAGCTTGGGGTCTTCTAAATATCTATATAAGTACTCCTTCGACGTCTTGATACCGAGTGCCTGTGCAGCTTTGCGAGCCTCCGTATAATTTTTATAAAAGTTACGCTTTGGAGCGCCCAGAAAGCTAGACCAATCCGACCAACCTTGTCCTCGGTAAATATTTTGAGGTTGGGATGGCAACCTTGGATCTTTCCTACACAGCAAATTATATGAATCCCTGGTTCTCGCATTTAGAGTCACGGCTGCTGCTTGGGCATCTGAGTACGAGCAATAAAAATCGCCCTTCTTTTCTTTCCCAAAGAAGTCATGGAAGCCTGTCCAGCCTGCGTTGGCATAAAGAACTTCTGGGTGAGGAGGAAGCCTAGGGTCCTCTGATTTGCGCATCTTGTAAATTGGAAGGCTCGTTATGCAAAGCGCTTTTGCCGCTGACGCTGCCTCAGCATAAGTAACGTAGTAAGGATTCTGCATCCCTAAAAATGTTTTCCAGTCCACCCACCCCTTTTCATTATAGTAAACATGCGGGTTCGCGGGCAGCTTTTGATCTTCGCGGTAACGCAGTTGGTACTCTCTACTAGTGGAGACGCCTAGCGACTGAGCGGCGGCTTCGGCTTTGGAGTAAGATAAGTAAAAACTAGCCCTCCTCTCAGTGCCTAAATACTTGTTCCATCTCGTCCATCCTTTTCCCGCGAACACTCGTTCGGGTTTGCGCGGCAAACTTGGATCGGTAGTAAAGCATAAAAGGTAGTCTGCCCTAGAAGTTACCCCCAATAATTGCGCCGCCTTTTGTGCTTCGGCGTAGGATAAGTAGCGTTCGGGTTTTACAATGCCTAGGAAATCGTACCAATCCTTCCACCCTCTATTAGCGTATATTCTTTGAGGATGACTAGGAAGCATCGGATCAAAATGATATTGCGTCTTGTAGGCAACTGAGTCCACAATTCCTAACTCGCGTACAGAGCGCTGAGCTTCAGCATACAAATGGAAGAGCTTCTTCTTCCCAGCCATTATCTACCCCCCCCTATTGGCCAGCTTTGTTATTTGCATTTATGTTTGCATGCTGCAACGAAAGTTTTGATTCCAGTTCGCGAAGGCCCTCTCGTATATCCTTGGCGGTCGGTTGTGTGTAGGTCTCACTTGAAGCGATCGATGCATGGTGCAAAGCACTTTTTATTTGCAATGGAGTAGCACCGGCTTTTGCCAATCGCTGTCCGTATGCATGCCTATGCCCGTGAGGAGTTGTGCCTTGAAGCTTCTCGTATTCCAAACCAATACGCTCTACAGCTAACTTGTGCGCTTTTCGAAACATTCGATGAGAGTAAGGTTGCCCGTTTCTATTGGTGAAGGCGTATGGGTGATCATTGCCACTGCTGGGTTTTTCTCTTTGCTTAAGATGATAGTCCCTCCACAAGATGGCAAAAGTCTGTGCGGTTTCATACGGATAGAAAAAAACTTCGAAACAAATA
>RCUS01001866.1_pt1 | contig 10155 bp, 9 predicted proteins | sample 2166221 | NCBI WGS metagenome assembly RCUS01 (sample SAMN09932758, study PRJNA488358) | compost metagenome | isolation source: compost soil in cyclohexanecarboxylic | place: Germany: Experimental Botanical Garden | reverse complement strand
GCCCAGGGCCGCCTGGTGGTGGGCGAGGTGACCCCAATGGTGCCCACCGAGGTCCGCGTAGACGATCGGGCGCTGCCACTGGGCACCCAGTTGGCCGAGATCGAGCAAACCGCCACCGCTGGCCGCCAAGCCGGCATGCACCTCACCTTCCCGGTCCTGACCGAGACCGCACGCACCTTCCGCCTCACGGGCCCGGCCATCGAAGCGGGCACGGTGGCTAAGACGGCGACCGAGACCACCCAGGTGGGCTACGACGGCGTGCTCTACCTGGAGCAGCCGCGCCCCGGCCTGACGGTGGAGGTGGAAGGGGTCTGCAAGGCCCAGCTGCCTGCGGACCTTGGGGCTGCGCAAACGGTGGCCGAGGTGGCTTGCCGCTGATGGGGAAAGCCTTTGGAAACAAAGGCTTGCTACGTCGCAGGTGCTGCGGAAGTGGCCCTCTACCATGGGGGTGAACGATACTTGGGGCTTGTCTTAGGGGATCACTGGATGCCACTGCTTTCTTGGTTCAATCGCGACGCAGACCTTACACGCGTCGCCTTGGCTCCTTACCGGCTGCTGGAGCCGGTTGCGAAGCTTTCCTATGGGGAAGAGGATTCGCCCAACATGCTCATTGAGGGAGACAACCTCGATGCGCTCAAGGCACTGCTTCCATACTACGCAGGAAGGGTCAAATGTATCTTCATTGATCCGCCTTACAACACGAAAAGTGCGTTTGAGCAATACGACGACAACCTGGAACACTCCAAGTGGTTGTCGATGATGTATCCCCAGCTGGAGCTTCTCAAAGAGCTCTTGGCGCCGGATGGATCGCTTTGGGTGTCGCTAGATGACAATGAAGCTCATTACTTCAAGGTCATCGCTGACGAGGTCTTTGGACGGAAAAACTTCATTGCAAGCATCGCCTGGCGGAAGCGTGATGGTGCGCCGAACGATCGCAAGATCGGTAGTGTCCATGATCATGTAATGGTATGGGGTAAAGCTAAAGGTTCGACCGGAAAAGCGACGCTCGCGGAGTTGAGCTTTAACTTGATGCCCCGCACCGATAAGGCGAACTCGCAGTATCGGGTATTCGCAGAGCCTGACGGCCCGGATGATCGCGGGCCGTTCCGGAAGATTGACACGACGGCTAACGGCAAAGGGGGGCGATTTGTTCAGAGCCTGTTCTATCCCGTCACGAACCCGCACACCGGTGAGGAAGTCTGGCCTCGAAAGGGCACCTGTTGGCGGCATAGCAAGGCAGATATGGAGGCTCTTCAGAAAGATCGTCGTCTTTACTGGGGTGTGGATGGTCAAGCTAAAACGCCCATGCGGAAGCTATTCCTTGATGAGGCAAAACAGGGCATGACAACGCCCACCATTTGGGAAGACACTGGTCTCAATCAGCATGCGAGTCGTGAGATGGAGCTCCTCTTTGGGGAAAAGGCGGCGTTTGAAACCCCGAAGCCGGAGGCCCTTCTTCATCGAGTAATTCATGTTGCAAGCAACCCCGGGGACATCGTGCTCGATAGCTTTTTGGGGAGCGGGACTACGGCTGCAGTTGCGCACAAAATGGGGCGGAACTGGATCGGCGTCGAGCTTGGTGATCACGCACGGACGCTTTGCGTTGAGCGAATGACGAAAGTAGTTGATGGAGAAAAAGGTGGCGTGTCCGAGCTGGTCGAGTGGGAGGGCGGAGGGGGGTTCCGCTTTTACAAGCTCGGCGTGCCCGTGTTTGATGAAAACGGACACATCCGGGAGGGCATTCGCTTTGAGCATCTGGCCGCCCATGTTTGGTTCGCGGAAACAGGAACGGCACGATCAACACGCGCTCCGAAGGACGCCTTTTTGGGTGAGCACAGCGGAGTTGGCTACTACCTGCTCTTCAATGGGATATTGGGGGACATCACCAAGACAGGCGGGAACGTCCTGACCCGAGCCTTGGTGCGTAAGCTTCCCAAGTTCGACGGCCCCAAGGTGATCTACGGGGAGGCAAGTGCTTTGGCTGAAGAGCAACTTCGCGAGCTTGGTATCACGTTCAAGCAAACCCCCTACGACATCAAGGCGCGTTAACTATGGCACTTTCTCTAAAGATCTATCAGAAGCGTGCTCTGGCCAGTTTGGAGGCGTATTTGGGCGATGCTCGGCTTGCTGGACCGGTCCAAGCCTTTGAAGACAATGTCGACAAGGGACTGGTGTCCACTTACAAGCCCATGCCAGGCCAACCAGCAGTGCCATACGTGTGCCTGCGTATTCCCACCGGTGGTGGTAAGACTGTGATGGGTGCGCACATCATCAAGGCTGCCGCGGACACTGTCCTGGAGCGCACCCGTCCACTGGTCTTGTGGATGGTGCCTTCCACCCAGATCAAGAACCAGACGCTGGATGCCTTCCGCGATCCGCGCCACCCATACCGCCAAGAGTTGGACGGAACCTTTGGCGGGCAGGTGGCCATCTTTGACGTCGCGGATTTTGCTCAGATTCGCCCAGCAGACTTGGGGACCAAGACCTGCGTGGTCATCGGCACCGTCGCGGCTTTACGCGTAACCGATAAAGAAGGACGCAAGGTCTACGAGCACCACGAGGACCTGGAGCCCCATTTCGGCGGATCTACGGGTGATCTGAACTACCTGGATAAAGGGCCAAATGGCAAGTCGCTTGCGTCCTTTGCTAACTTGCTCAAGCTCCACGGGCCGTTGGTCATCATGGATGAGGCTCACAATGCCACCACGAAGCTCTCTTACGAGGTCTATGAGCGCTTGGGTCCCAAGGCCGTAGTGGAGCTTACGGCCACGCCGGATGCCAGTAGCTCTAATGTCTTAGTAAGCGTGGCTGCCTTTGAGCTCAAAGACGAAAAGATGATTAAGTTCCCGGTGGTGCTGAAGGAGCACAACGGGCAGTGGGAGGTGGCGGTCAGTAGTTCGGTCGCCCGTCGCAATACCTTGGCCAAATTAGCGCTGGGCGAGCCGGACTACATCCGTCCAATTCTGCTCATCCAAGCTGAAAGCGCCAAAGGAACGGCCACGGTAGAGCAGGTCAAGAAGCACCTGATGGATGTCGAGAAGGTTCCTGAGGCAGCCATTGCAGTTGCCACCGGCGATCATCGGGGTATCGACGGACTGGATCTGTTCGCCAAGGATTGCCCAATTGAGATCATCATCACCAAGCAGGCGCTCAAGGAAGGGTGGGATTGCTCCTTCGCCTATGTGTTTTGCTCGGTGGCACAGGTCAAGAGTGACAAGGACATCCAACAGCTGTTGGGGCGCGTGCTTCGCATGCCCTACGCTACTGCTCGCAAGCAGGAGGCGATGAACAAGGCCTACGCTCACGTAACCACCGAGCGCTTTGGCGCGGTGGCCGGCGAATTGACCGATGCCTTGATGAAGATCGGCTTCAATCCTATCGAAGCCGCGAGCGGCATCCGCGCCGACTCCAAGCCTGGCGACGAGCTGGATCTGCAAGGTGGGGAGCACAACCCTCTGCCGACGCCGGTCCTACGTTTGACGGTGGCGCAAGAGCCCGATTTGACCAACACCCCTGCAAAGGACCACGAGCGGGTGGTGTATGTGCCCAGCGAGCAGGGGAAGGGCGGGGTGGTTGAAGTCACTGGTGAGGTGGGCGAATCCACTAGCGAAGCCATCCTGGAGGCAGTGCCAGCCAAGGCGCGCGAGGAGACCGAAGAGAAGCTGCGCCGGCACCAGCAGGTTGCGGTGGCGGTAAAGGCTCCTAGCGAGAACGGTGCGGTCTTCGGCGTGCCCCGTCTTTGCATGGTCGAGCAGGGCGAGCTCGAGTTCATTGATCAGGGTATGGTAGCCACCGATTTTGCGTGGGACTTGTTGGCAAGTCCGCCGGACCTAGGCAGTTTCCGCTTCAACGAGGAAAGCAAGACATTTGAAGTCGACTTGGATGGTAAGGAGGTGAGCTACCACCTGATCAAGGATGATGTGGCTACTTACTTGCCAGGTTTCGCCCAGGACCGAACGGTCACCGATTTGGTTGGCTGGTTGGATCACGAGGTCCGCGATCACACCGTCAAGCAGCCGGTGCTGCGCGAGTGGCTTCGAAAGTCCGTTGATGGTCTGCTGAATAGGGGTCTTTCGTTGGAGCAGTTGCTCAAAGGGCAGTTCGTCCTGCGTCGAAAGCTCGTCGAACAGCTCGCTGCCTCAAAGGCGAACGCTTACAAGCGAGGATTTCAACAGGCGTTGTTCGGAGGTGGCATGGACGTCGTGACCAGTGATGATCCTGGTCATTCTTACACCTACCCGGCAGACATGACGGCGTATCCTGCGCGCTACTACTACCAGGGGCCATATCGCTTCAAGAAGCATTACTACCCGGTCCCTGGCGATATGAATTGGAAGACGGGAAAGGGCAAGGTCACCGAAGAGTTCGATTGCGCTCAGGCCATCGACATGATGGACGAGGTTGAGTTTTGGGTGCGAAACTTGGTTCACCCATCCCAGTTCTGGATGCCAACTTCTAAGCAGCGCACTTACCCGGATTTCGTCGCTCGTCTTACCGATGGGCGTCTGCTGGTGGTGGAATACAAGGGAGGTGACCGATTCTCCGCTGATCAGGAAAAGGAGAAGCGGTTGGTCGGACAGTTGTGGGCTGAGCGCAGCGACGGGCGGGCCGTCTACCTCATGGCGCAGTTGAGGGATGAAAACAACAGCAGCCTTACGGATCAGCTGAAGGCAGCGATCGGTAAGTAATCAGGATAACAGGGGGCAATGGAATGGCTGTCTACATCTCAAGTTTGGATGTTCTGAATTTTAGATCATGTGTTTCCACAAGCTTGCAGCTGACCAGCTTTACACCGCTGGTTGGGTTGAACAATTGCGGGAAGAGCAATTGCCTTACCGCGCTCCAATGGCTCGTGCGTAAGGCAAAGCTTGGTGTGGAAGATTTCCACGAGCCGACCCTGCCGGTGCAAGTGATGGGAACACTGCGTGGGATCACCGAGGCTGATCTGGCGGTCCTGGAGCAAAAGCATCGAAAGAAGATTGAAGGACACGTTCGGGACGGGGCGCTGATGGTTCGTCGCGAACAGCAGGTGCCTGGGGGCGACACTGAACTGACCGTGATGAATCCCGACACAGGCGACTGGGAGCCGAACCCTACGGGCATCGATAACGCCATCTCAGCACTCTTTCCAGATCCTATTCGCATCGGAGCAATGGAGAATGCTGAGGAGGACGCCAGTAAGGCCAAGACGACGACCACGATCGGCAAGCTGCTGGCCTCGATGCTTGCCGCTATCCAAGAGCAGCACGAGGAGGCCTTGACCCCGCACTTGGCAGCCATCCTAGGAATGATCTCTGCAGAAGGTGGGGATCGTTTTAAAGAGTTGGGTCGCATCGACGATTCAATCAATCGTAAGATTTCGGATCTTTTTCCTGGTATCCACATCAAGCTGGATTTCCCAGTGCCGGTCTTCAACGACCTCATTAAGGCGGGAACTGTCAAAGTTTACGAAGGGGAGGGGCGTGGACGTGCCTTCGGGTCATACGGCCATGGCGCGCAGCGCGCCATCCAGATGGCCATGGTCCGGCATCTAGCGGATCTGAAGCGTGGAGCAGCGGCTGCGGGCGGAGTAACGCTACTACTGGTGGACGAGCCGGAACTCTTCATGCACCCGTTTGCAGTGGAGCAGGTGCGTGAAGCCTTGCGTGCGTTGTCAGAGGCTGGATATCAGGTCGTGTTCTCAACCCACTCTGCTCAGATGATCTTGGCCAAGGACGCGAAGAACGCGCTGCTAATGACGAAAAAGCATCCGGAGGGAACCAAAGCACGTCCGCGCATGCAATCCGTCGTAGAACAATTGGTGGACAATCCCACGCATCAACTCCAGCAGCTATTCAGCCTGACAAATTCGTCTCAGATATTGTTTGCCGACAAAGTCGTGCTCACAGAAGGGAAGACCGAACTCCGGCTGTTGCCATCCATCTTCCAGTTGGTGGCGGGCAAAACCATGGGGCAGTCATCGTTGGCAATTGTTGCGATGAGTGGGGTCTCGGATACTCGTAAGTCAATGGAAGTTTTGTCTGCCCTCGGGTTGCCTGCGTGTGCCATCGTGGACTTGGATTTCGCTTTCCGCCAAGCAACAAAGCATGGGTTCCTGCAGGCGGATGATCCCGATGTTGCTGCGTGCAAGAACATTCTCGCGAGGATGGCAGGCGCGGGCCTCGTGTCTTTAGACGGAGCGTTGCCTTGCAAGGGGATTCAAGGGCCGGCTTCGAAGGCATTCGAGTTGCTTGCGGCCGATGACGAAGCAAAGCCCCACATCGCTGCTTTAATACAGAAACTGCGTGCTCAAGGCCTTTGGTTGTGGGGCGCTGGTGCCATTGAGCCTCACCTTGGGATTTCGGAGAAGTCGGAACACGCCTGGCTATCTCTCCAAGTCCGATTGGAGAGCGAGCCACTGGAAGATTGCTGCTCGGACGCAGATGGCATTCGATCCTTGATCGAATGGCTGGACGCCCCGCCTGCGGTTCAGCCGGCATGAGCGGCCGCGAGTGGAGCGCCTATCAGCTGGTGGATTCCGAACGGGAGCTCCGCGTCTCGGAGCATCGGTTCTACGTTGAGCAGGCCAAGACCCGCCTTCTGTCTCAGTTCGCCAACATTGAGGCGGAGGCCGATCAAGCGGAATCCGAGCACTGGGAGCGCAGCGGTCAGTCCTTCGACCCTGACTGGCACGACCCTGGCGATCTAGCGGACGCTGCGCGCGATCACGGCGTCGAGTTCTACCAGCTTCTAAGTGAGATGCATGATCGAACCCGCCTCAGTGTGGTGGCTGGCATGTATCACCATTGGGACAAGACATTTCGACGCTTCCTCGTTCGTGAGTTCAGGTGGCCCAAGTTGGTGATCGGCGACAACACGCGGCGCGCTCTTTGGAAGCTGGATAGCGCGAAGCTGGAGAGGTTGCTTGAAGCCATCGGCTTGGACCTTTCTGCTCTCGCCTGTTACCCACGCATTGATGCCATGCGGTTGGTCGTCAATGTGTTCAAGCACGGGGAGGGGAAGTCATTGGACGATCTCCAGCTGCGCTACCCGGAGTTCTTGCGAACAAGTTCTCACGGATGGAACTTGTTCGACGACACCGACATGGAGGTGTCGGATGTTCACGTCGATGACTTTGCTGCGTCTATTGAACTGTTCTGGCGTGAATTGCCGGCTACCGTAAAGTTCGACGAGGCAAACCTAGATGTTCCAGACGATTTTGCAAAGGCCTGGAACAAAGACCTTGAGGCGCAGAAGGTATCTCGCTTTGTCAAACAGCACGACATTTAACCGGTGTTGTCTCTTTGAGTAGCCCGGGTGAGCGCTTGGTTCCATCGAAATAGTGAAATGGTGGAATCGAAGCGCTCGTGGCTCAGGGCGGAAGTCGGGGCTGGGGCGGCGGCGTTAGGTGCTCCGGAGCGCGATGTTCTAACGAAACTTTTCGTAGATGAGCTTTCCCGACCGTTCGAGCCCCGCATGGAGGATCGGGGTTTCCTCGGGGCCATGGTGGAACTCCAAGTCAACCGGGATGGGCAGTCGTTGCGCTAGTTCGGCCTCCCATTGCTCGGAGTATCGGCTGAAGGTCGCGAACCCATCGCTAAAGTCGACTCCTGGTGCCGCTGAAAGATCAAGCTCCACCGCGATGTCAATGTCGCTGTCGGGGCGATGATCGCCTCTTAGTCGGCTCCCGAACAAGTGGATCTTCGCGATGATAGGTTCTTGGCGAGCCCATTTCAGCAGCACTGCTTCGATCACTTCTAGGTCCATTGCAACTCCAATGTCAGATCTGCTGTCCAGCCGGGGCGGACTCTATCATCCCATGATGCGTGCTCTTGGATCTGCTGCCGCGCGCGCAGCAGCTTACCGGTCGGGCGGTGTATGCCGGCGACAAGCTATTCGGTCTTCAGGTAAAGCATGGGCGTCCCATCTCCCTCACGGGCCTACCCCCGATCTAAGCGTTCCATAGTTCAGCAGGTGAAGCAGGCACTCGGCCACGTCCAGTGCGGCGGCGGCCCACTCGTCATCATCGCCCAAATGCGGCTCTTCCTTGCCCCCGTGGAAGAGGTTGTTGCGCACGCGGCGTGCGGCTTCGACCAATGCACTGGCATTGGATTGCTGAAGGGGCAGGCGCTGAAAGACGGCGCGGTTGAGGCCGTTGACCACCGCCACCTCTTGGACCATCGGGCGATCACGTGGAGGTGTGAGGATTTGCTCGTGCGTGCTGTCCGACACCCGATCGAAGAAGAGTGAATCGTCCAGCCGTGACATCGCTTCATCCACCGCGGGCCAGTTCACCTGGGCCATTCGGTAGGGACCGGCGCGAAGAAAGCCTGGATCGTTCTTGAGGCGAAACTCCAACTGCGCGAACGCCCGCAGCAGGTCGAACGCGAGGGGATCAGAGACGGGCATGGGCGCCTTCAAGGTCGGTGGAGGACGTGGGCTTTTGAATCTGTCGGCCAGAGGCCGCAGATTCTGAGTTTAGCCGTCCCGAAGCACTGGACACCGCGCCGCTCTCTGTTTGCATGGGGGAGAAGGAATACAAACGTATTCCATGGGAGATGGGTATGGGATTCGAAGGAAGCGGGCTTCTTTCTCGAAAGGACGTCCTCCTCTACACCCTAACGGCCCCTATCTGGTTTCCTCGAAATTGGGTTGTGGGCAAGGTCCGGCGATGGCGGGACGACTTGCGGACGCCGCCGATCATTAGGTTGCTTGAAAGCTGGGAACGCGAACCTGCTCTGGATGCCTTGAGGCATTTGATCGCAGAAGGCGCCGACGTGAACGCTCGGCGCAAGGAAGATCAGGAGACTCCGCTGCTCATGGCTGCGAGGCGTGGATGGGTCGAGGCCTGCCGCGTGCTGTGTGCAGCGGGGGCTGATCCGAATTCTCAACGGCACGATGGGTGGGTGGCTCTCTACTCGGCTGATCTCTACAGACATGTTCCATTGCTCACTGTGTTGCTCGAAGCTGGGGCAGACCCGGATGCCTTGGCAAGCACTGGGTCGCCAGAGATCAGAAATGGCATCGACGAATGGAAAGCGAAGCGGGCCGCCGCACATTTGAAAGTATCCCTCCCTGGCACTGATGAGCCCGTTCGGACGAGCAAGCCGCGGCTATGAGGCTGATCCCATGAACCTACAACTCACATGCATCTGCCGGGAGGACATGTTCGCCGATGGGTTTTCCTTCGCAGAACTGCTGGACGCGCCCTTGGCCGCGTTGCGCTGGGGTGGTGCGTGGTTGACCCAGTTGAAGCCCGGTGGGCCGGTGACCGAGGACGCCATGCGGCGCTTTGCTATGGGCCAGGAGCTCGATGGGCAACAGCGGTTGTGGGAAGGCGAAGACCACCACACCTGTGCGGCGGGCTACCGAGTCTCGTTGCGCCTGCCCAAAGGGTTCGCGGCGTTACTGGACACCGACGGCGAGGAGAGGGCACGGCTACAGGCTGCCCACCGCCACGCCGTTGACCATGCGCTGTCGTCCCTGCCGTTCCAGCGTGATCACCGGGTGCTCTTCGTTGCATCCGATCGGTTGGAGGATGACTGGACGCACCACTGGTTGTTCGCCATCGCATGCGCACCGAACGGAAAGTGGGAACGGCTTGCGCTGAGCTTGCGGTTGGCGGCCAGCGAGGACGCTTACACCCACGCCATGGGTGCCTTCATGGAAGCGTTGCTGGAGACCAAACGATTGGAGCGCTTCTTCCGCCCAGCCCCCGTGGGCCGACTGAGGCAGAGGCTGTGACGCTGACGTCCAAGCCTCCCTTGACGGCCGTGCTGCCGAAAGTGTCCCTTTCTTCAACCTTGCGCCAGGCATTGGCCGCACGCGCTAGAGCAGCCGGGGTGAGCGAGAGCGAAGCCGTGCGCCAATGGCTCACCGCCTACCTGGCGCGCCCCCAGCTGCTGCGCTCTCCCGTTGCCGGCCCCAGGGACGACCGCCTGCCGCCTATCCGGGCTTCCCGAGACCTGGCCGACCGCGTCCGCCGCGAGGCGCAGCGGCAGCACGTGAGCGTGGCGGAACTCATCCGTCGGGTGGTTGCGTTCCACGCGTTCTGAGGCGCAACTTGGCCACGCTCGGCGGGTGCCACTTGCCCTTCGCCAAGCGTTTCTGCACGAACGCGCGGTAAGCCTCGGGGGAGGGCGGCGATTTGCGTTTGTGCCGGCGTGTGTTGCAGAG
>RCUS01001864.1_pt1 | contig 10164 bp, 7 predicted proteins | sample 2166221 | NCBI WGS metagenome assembly RCUS01 (sample SAMN09932758, study PRJNA488358) | compost metagenome | isolation source: compost soil in cyclohexanecarboxylic | place: Germany: Experimental Botanical Garden | reverse complement strand
AGCTATGTCCTTTTGTGCTATATCTTCATAATAAAATAGTAGGGTTACCATTTTTAAATCCTCATTTAATGAATCTATAGCTTTGCTTAAGTCTAGGTTCTCATAATTATCTAAATGTGTTTTTTCATTTTCTATATTTTCTATTGATATCAACTTCCTATTTTTCCTTATTATAGAGTTACTTTCGTTTATCAAAATTCTTATAAACCAAGTTTTGAAATATTCTTCTTTTTTAAGGGAGGATATATTTTCATAAGCTTTTATTATGGTATTTTGAATAGCATCTTCTACATCCTCTTTTGAGGATAGTATTCTACTAGCAACTCTATAAAGGGTTTGTTCATGCTCTTTTATTAAAAATGTAAAAGCTTCTTTATCACCATTCTTTATCGAAGTAATTACTGACTCTTTTTTAGCTTTAATTTTTATGAAAGGTATTACCTGCATCCTCTCTCCCCCTATTTCTATCATTCCTTAGCTAAGGTTACACTTATTAGATGTATTTGCTATGGAAAATGCTCGCAACATTTACAAAAATTATTTTCTATAAGTTGCTTGTACATAAATATAGTTCGCACGCTAATTAGTTGTTTATATAAATATGATATTTTTCACTAATTTTTCTTAAAAAACTACAAAAAAAGAGCACCTTTCGGTGCAAGTAAATTGAATCAGTTGCCATTAGATTCTTATTTTATCTAACTTGGCTATGAAAACGCGCATTTCCATAACATTGATATTATAGCCTAAAACTGCCATGTTTAATTGTTAACATTCTGTTAATTTTATTCCAAAAGGGATAAATTCAATATTTTTCTTAATATTCTGCTGTTTCTGGAGCCATAAGTAAAGCTATATTTAGGTTTCCATTTCTACAACGTAGCTCGTCTAAAAATTTCTTTTGACTTACTGTTTTATCCATTGTCACGGTATAAACCAGTTCAAATAAACTTCCTAAATTAGTTGTTTTAACTTTTTTAAGCTCATATCCTGTTGTGAATTTCTCAAATACATCATCAAAAGCACCTTCGTAGTCTAAATCTTCCGGAATAGATATTTTTAATAACTTTTCTGATACATTTTTATTCCCAAAGTTTATTAAACTTAATATAAACATAAGTGCACAAAGGATCGCTGTAAATAATATTGCATAACCTATAAAGCCCGCTCCTGTAGCTAATCCTGCTGCCATAGCAAATAACACATATGATATATCTTTTGGGTCTCCTGGGGCACTTCTAAATCTTATTATTGAAAATGCTCCTGCTAAACTAAAGGCCCTAGCAACATTACTTCCTATCAATAATATTATTATGGCAACTACAGCTGGCAAAAGTACCATGGTTAGTGCAAAGTTTTGTGAGTATAATTTTTTACTGCTTGTTTTCATATAGGTAGTGCTAATTACTCCTCCTAGGATAAATGACGCCCCTATTATTAATAATGCAGTTACTAAAGATATTGTGGAATCAGTTGTTGTGGTTGTTGAGCTGAATATTGATTCAAGCATATGTTAAGTTCCCCTTTCGCATCCATACTATTTTTTATCATATTTTTATATTCATTACCGTATTTTGAAAAACTTGAGCTATACAATTTATATTCAGAAAGTAATTTTGAAAACCATAATGGCACAGTGTTTTCTGCTTTTACTTCCATAAGCCATAAATCATCTTCCACTAAATTATTTCCATAATCACCATACTCAAGTTTTAAATCATATCTTCTGGTTCTTATATTAGTATCAAAAGTTACTCTAAACTCACGATTTTCTTTCTCAAAATAAGCTATCCTGTCATAAGCTATATAAACCTTTGGTTCTAAATCATATATCTTCAATATATAAGATAGTTCCTTTAATACCTGCTTGTTCATATATTCCTTATACTCTGGCTTAATACCTGTATCTAAAAATTCGTAGGCTTCATCTAACTTCAAGGTTGTTCTCCTTTTATTAACTATACCTTTAAACTTTTTCTTAACCTCTAAATATACTTTGTCGTTTTCTTTAGGTACTCCATAAGATCTTAGTCTTACTTTTTCCTTATATTTAGGTTTATCTAAGGATCTTCTTATTAATAAGTCGTCCTTTGTATCATAATAAAGATTTGATATTTTATAGAACTCATCATTCTGGTTAAATTCATCCATTTCCATACGTTTTAACAGTTCTTTCTTAAAGTCTACATATGTGTCTTTATCCATTTGAAATTTGTTCTCGTATCTATTAAACACTTCTATAGCCATACAACTCACTCCTTATACTATTTCATTAATTTTTGTTAACAAGAACTTAATAATCTATGTTTAAAGTTTACTTTTTTAACCTTAAACCAACCTTAAAGAGTTTTTTAAGCTAATGTCTATCCTCTCCCCCTTTAAGCTTCATTTAAGCTTAGCTATGATATAATTAGGATAAAAACTACTTTAACAGGAGGAATATTATGAGGATTTTAGTAGTGGAAGATGAGATTCATTTATCAGAGGCTTTATCTCAAATATTAAAGAAAAATAATTATACTGTAGATGTAGTTCATGATGGTGAAGATGGATTAGATAATGCCTTAAGTGGTATTTACGATATTATACTATTAGATATAATGCTTCCTAAAATGGATGGATTAACAATTCTAAAGCATTTACGAAAGGAGGAAATAGCTACTCCAGTTATACTTTTAACTGCAAAAGGAGATATCTCTGATAAAGTTAAAGGGCTAGATACCGGCGCGGACGATTATCTAGCAAAACCATTTGCAACTGAAGAGTTATTAGCTAGAATACGTGCTCTTTCAAGACGGAAAAGTGAAGTTATAACAGATAACACCCTAAAAATAGGCTCTATGGAGCTAAATCCAGCTACCTTAAAGCTATCTATGGGTGATAAAGAAATTAAGCTTATATTAAAGGAAAGTGAACTCTTAGAACTGCTTATTATACGCAAAAATGCTGTTACCTCTAAAGAGTTAATAATAGAAAAGATATGGGGCTTTGATTCTGAGGTTGAGCATAATCATGTAGAAGTTTATATATCTTTTTTAAGGAAAAAACTTTTGTTTTTAGATGGGGATGTTGAGATTAAAACCATACGTGGGGCTGGTTATATCTTGGAGGTTAAAAAATAAATGTTTAAAAAGCTTAGAAATAGATTTCTAATTCTCAACCTAGTAATTATTTCTGTAATGCTTCTTATTTCCTTTACTTCTATTTACGCAATAACCCACAAAAATATCTACACTCAGATAGATATGGATTTAGATAAGCTTTCCGGAAATGATGATAAAGGTAACAAACCTAAAATTAATGGTGACATGCCTAATGATAAACAGATGGATGGACCCCAAAATGATTTTACTAAAGGGCAAGGTCCTATGGAAAGGTATGCCTTCACAGTTACTACTGATGGCAATTGGAACAAGTTAAGCACTTTTTCACGCTTTAGTATCTCTGATGAATTTTATGAATCAGCAAAAAAGGCAGCTATAAATAAGAAGGTTAATAGAGGATATATTTCAGTTGACGATACTGATTTAGCCTTTGTTATAAACCATACTTCCAGTGGTTATAACTTATATTTTTTAGACATAACCTTTCAAAAAAATACTCTCAGAAGTTTGATTTATACATTTACAATTGTCGCCTTCTTTATGCTAATAATCATTTTCCTAATTAGTAGATTTTTTGCTAATAGATCAATTCAGCCTATAAAAGAAGCCTTTGACAAACAAAAACAATTTATAGCAGATGCATCCCATGAGCTTAAAACACCTCTAACCGTTATAAATACAAATGTTGACGTACTTCTTTCAAATAAAGATGACTTAATACATAATCAATCTAAATGGCTATACTATATTAAATCTGAAGCTGAAAGAATGAATAAACTTACAAGTGATTTATTATACCTAGCTCAAGTGGATTATTCAGATGTAAAGATGATTTTTTCTGATTTTAACTTAAGTGAAGCCGTAGAACATATTATATTAACTATGGAAGGAGTAGTATTTGAAAATAATATCGCCCTTCATTATGATATTGAACCTAACTTAATAGTATCCGGTAATATAGAGCAGCTAAAACAAGTTATACTGATTTTCCTTGATAACGCTATTAAATACACAGATAAAAAAGGTAAAATAAATTTAGTTCTAAATAAAGCCCATAATAAAATCAATTTATCTGTAACTAATACAGGAAAAGGAATTCCAGAAGAACATATCTCCAAAATCTTTAATAGATTTTATCGTACTGATAAATCTCGTGCGAGAGATAGTGGCGGATATGGGCTAGGACTATCTATAGCCAAAGCCATAGTCGAACAACATAACGGAAAAATATCTGTAAAAAGTATTGTAGATAAAGAAACTACTTTTACTATCGAATTACCTAAAAATAAGTAATAAAAGCCTTTATACTAGCTATAACTTAATTGCTAATATAACGGCTTTTTCATATTACCTATTCTACAATATTTAAAATATCTTTAGAGGGTTTTAATGGCCCTCTTGATGAATCAACATAAGCATCTTTATCTCCATATTGAAAACATTCGCTTTCATAAGCTTTATCAGATTTTAGATTAAAATATAGTCTATAATAATTAATATAAATAAATTATACATAACTTTCCAAAAAGTAGAAATAATTAAACATAATAAAAAACTATAGCTAAATGTGCTATAGTTTTTTACTAATAAATTTATTGTTTTGTTGGAGCTTGCTGTCCATCAGTTGATGTTTGCCCCTCTGTTGGTCTCTCACCATTTTGAGTTCCATTTCCATCGCTTGGAGGTTGTTGCCCATCAGTTGGTGCTCCTTGCATTCCTCCTTTACCACCTTGACCTTTCATTCCTCCTTGTTGACCTCCTCCTGGGCCCATTTGGTTAGTTCTAGCTTCTGTTACCCCTGATTCTGATAACCAAGTTACTGAGTTAGATATGGAAAAATCAACTACTTTTGTTCCATTAGTATATTTTCCGTTAGTGTAAAGTCCATTTTTTGCTGTTCCTGTTGATGATCCTCCCGAATATAATGTATAAGTTTTATCTTTTTGTATTTCTGGTGAACTTATAACTATAGATTGATAATCATTATTAGGTGCTATGGTTATAATATCATTTCCCTCACTATCTTCTAAATGCACTATTGTTCCAGCTTGTTGTTTACTAGTATAAATCATGCTAATTGTGTTTTGTGTTGAGCTATCTGATGTTGCTTGTGCCATTCCTGAACTTCCATAAGCTACTAATAATCCACCTGTCATCTCAAAGCTTCCATCATAGTCCAAGGCTCCATTTCCATCGTTTGTAGGTCCACTAACGATCACAGTTCCATTTGTCATATAAATATATCCGTTTGAGTCTAATCCATCTCCAGATGCATCAACCATAATATAACCACCATTTATAACCAATTTATTATTTTTATTCGCCTGTCCTGGTGCATTATTTTGAGCTGATTCATCATCTCCTCCAGCTGCGTTTATTCCATCATCACTTGCAACTATGTTTATATCTCCTCCATTTATAGTTATTACTGAACCCTCAAGCCCTTCATAACTTTTTGATATATCTATTTTACCATCGTTAATAACTAAAGTATTATCAGCATGCACTCCATCATCTCCAGCTGATAATGATAAGGTGCCTCCATTTATTACTATGCTATTATTTGTGTGTACCGAATCATCAGCAGAATTTATGTTGAATGTTCCTCCAGCTATTCCTATCTCTCCTGATGCTTTTAGACCTTTGGTACTTGTGGTATCATCTGTACTACTTGATTCAGATGTTTGCTGTGTATTCGTGTTTTCACCTTGCTTTCCACCAAATCCTCCGGGTCCTCCCATATCATTATTGGTTTTGGCAGGTGCATTTTCACTTCCTCCGCCAGCAGTAATATTAAATTCACCATTTTCTATAAGCAAATAAGTTTCTGCTTGTATTCCATCTTGCTCTGCCTCTATGTTGAATTTTCCACCTTCAATTGCTATAAAACCTTTCGTTGTATCTGCATCATTTGTAGATTTAATACCATCTCCTCCTGCATTTATAGTAATGTTTCCAGAATTGACTGCAACTAAATCTCTTCCTACTATACCATTATCAACAGATTTTACTTCTATATCTCCTCCAGTTATTTTTAAATCATCTTTAGTCTTTATCCCTTTACTGTAATTACCATTTACAATCAATTTTCCTGACCCATTTATAGTAAGATCATTTTTGCTGAATAAAGTTGCATCTGGCTCATCCTCTGAATTTTCTAATGAATATTCTTTTCCATCCGTTAATGTATTTACTGTACCTTCTTCGATGGATATTATTGTTTTTTCTGCCTTTTTAGAGTATATTGCAGGATTATCACCGTTGCTTATATCAACTCCATTTAGTACTAATCTAACTATACCTTTATCCTCATTATCGATTAGTATTTGACCATCCGTTAAGGTTCCACTTAATACATAAATACCTGCTTTCGTTATGGTTATTGTGCTATCCTTAACTTCCACCCCATCTCCCTCTACTGTAGCTGATGCTCCATTTAATTTAATGTAATTAGGACTTTCATTTTTCCAATCTATATAACTATCTTCCTCATCGTAACTAACTAATTCACTTATTACTGTGCTTATACTCTTATCACCTATTATTGCTGCTATTGTTTGCTCTGTTGTCGTATTACTTGAAGTGTCTGTATTTGTTTTTGTACCTCTAGTACATGAATATAAAAAACTTGTGCACAAAAGTGCTGCTATTAACTTACTATATATTGATTTTCTATTCATATTTAATTCCTCCATTTCATAGGTTTATTTTATTGTGCATAACTTAAACAAACCTTAAATGAATTAATTTAAATACAAAAAAACTACCTAGTAGAGAAATTTAATTTCTATCTACTAGGTAGCTCAGTTATTAAGTTTATATTATTTTAAAGACTCTATTAAAGCATCTAACTTAGGATCTGACATGAAATTTTTAATTGTTACTAATTCAGCACTTGGGCAGCTCTTTTTTGCTCTGTCTGCTAAATTTTCTTGAGTTACAACTATATCAGCATCTCCTGGTATTTCATCAACTGATGAATGAGTTACTTCTATATCTAAACCTAATTTTTGAACTTTGCTTCTTATTTTTGAAGCTCCCATTGCACTTGATCCCATTCCAGCATCACATGCAAATACTATTTTATTTACTTTTCCAGTCTTTTTAACTTTTAAGTTTTGTACAGCTTCTTTAGCTGATTCTAAATCTTCTTCATCTTGTACCTTTGCATTTTTAACAAATATTGAAGCTACTAAGAATGAAACTACTGTTGAAACAGCAACACCTGCAATTACTGATAGGAATGATCCTTTAGGTGCTAATGCCATTATAGCTAATATACTTCCTGGTGATGGGCTTGCTACAAGTCCTGCACCTAATATTGAGAATGTGAATACTCCACTAGCTCCACCAGCTATTACTGCTAATACTAATGCTGGATTCATTAATACATAAGGGAAGTATATTTCGTGAATTCCGCCAAGGAAATGTATGATTATTGCTCCTGGAGTTGAATCTTTTATAGATCCTTTTCCAAATACAAAGTATGCAAGTAATATTCCAAGTCCTGGACCTGGGTTAGCTTCTAGTAAGAAGAATACTGATTTACCAACTTCTTTAACTTGTTCTACTGCTAATGGACTAAGTATACCGTGGTTAATTGCATTGTTTAAGAATAATATCTTACCTGGTTCTATGAATATTGATACTAGTGGTAAAAGATTTGCATTTACCATAGCTTCAACTCCGCCTTGTAGTATAGTAGTTATTGCTACTACAACTGGACCTATACCTGTGTATGCTAGCATTGCTAAAATCATACCTAAAATACCGATTGAGAAATTGTTTACTAGCATTTCGAATCCAGCAGGTATTTTTCCATCTACTGCTTTGTCAAACTTTTTGATTACCCATCCTGATAATGGTCCCATTAGCATTGCGCCTAGGAACATTGGCATATCAGCTCCAACTATAACTCCCATTGTAGCTATAGCTCCGATAACCCCACCTCTTTGTCCACCTACTGTTTTACCGCCAGTATAAGCGATTAGTAGTGGCAATAAGTATTTTATCATTGGGTCAACTAATTTTGCAAAATAATCATTTGGTATCCAACCTGTTGGTATAAATAAAGCTGTTATAAGTCCCCATGCTATAAAAGCACCGATGTTTGGAAGTACCATTCCACTAAGGAATTTACCGAATACTTGAACTTTGTTTTTAAATCCACCATTTTGACTCATTTTTTATTACCTCCTTTTGATACTTTCATTATACGTTTACAAGTAGTATGATTTCAATCTATAGATACTGCTACATTGTCACCAAGGGTTAGTGACAAATTTTTATATCTTTTTATCTAGATAGTGACACTTCTAAACCATTGATTTTACTGAGTTGTAGCCCTATAGTTTTTTTGGAGTCTCTATCTACTCTATAGATTTCAGCCATTCAACTTATATGTTTCTCAAAAATAAATGTTATTATAATGGAAATAGTTAGCAATAAAATTGCTAACTATTTTTATATACATACATGACATTATTTAAATAATTCTCTAACTTGTTCATACTTACTTTCTATACTTATAAGTATGTTTTCATCTGATATCTCAGAAACTTCTTGAACAGCTCCTTTGATTCCTTTTTCTTTTATTAGCTCTTGTAATTTTAAGCTTTGAGGATCTTCTGGGTTATTGTAATATAATACAGCACCTACTCCTAGTAGTAAATTTTCTGTACTTATACCATATGACATAGAGTTTAATAGAGGTTTAACAAGTCTATCACCTTTACTTAACTTTCTGATAGGTTCTCTTCCTACTCTTTTTATATCATCTTGAAGATATGGATTTTTAAATCTAGCTATTATCTTATCTATATACTTTAAGTGAGCATCTCTGTCAAAATCATATTTCTTTACTAATCCATCTCCGCTTTCTACCATAGCGTGGTATACAACTTCATAGATATCATTGTCATTTATGCTTTCTTCTATAGTTTTATAACCTTTTAAATTACCTAAATAGGCAGTTATTGCGTGCCCTGTATTTAATGTAAATAACTTTCTTTCTACATATGCTATAAGATTTCCAGTTAAGTTCATTCCACTTATTTCTGGAATTTCTCCTCTAAATCCGTTTCTGTCTACATTCCATTCATAGTAGTTTTCAACTACTACATCAAGTGGATTCTCCATTTTCTCACTTACTGGAGGAACAATTCTATCAACAGAGCTATTAGGGAAACCTACGTATTTATCCACAGTTTCCTTTTCTTCTTCTGTTAAATATTTAAATATTTCTTCTTTTAAAACTTCTGATGCTCCTACTGCATTCTCACAAGCTATTATGTTTAAGTTCTTTTCTATCCCTTTAGCTAATCTATTTTTTATTCCTTTTGCTAAAGTTTCTGCTATTTTGCTTAATATATTTACCCCTACTGCTGTAGTCATTATATCTGCTTCAAGTATTACATCCATTAATTTTTCATTGTTTATATTTAAAGCTGAAACATTTTCAACTTTTTCATCTCTTTTTTCATTATCTAATACATGAACCGTATAATTTTTAAGTTCATTTATTAACTCAACAACGGTATTGTTAGCATCTACGAAAGTAACCTCAAAACCAGAGTGAGCTAAAAGTTCACCTATAAATCCTCTTCCTATATTTCCTGCTCCTATTTGTATAGCCTTCATATCTCTTCCTCCTATTATTTTATACTGCACTAGCAAAAAGTTTGTATATTTTGTCTTTATCTCCAGTTGTATATAACTCTTTTGTTATTTCTTCATCTTCTAATACTACTGCTATGTTTGAAAGTATTTTTATGTGTTCATCACCTATTCCAGCTATACCTATAACTAAATATGCTTTTTCATCATCAAATTGTATTCCATTAGGGAATTGTAATACTACTATTCCTGATTTTTTTATATTTTTCTTAGCCTCACCTATTCCATGAGGTATAGCAACCCCCATGCCTATATAAGTTGTTACAACTTCTTCTCTTTCTTTCATAGCTTGAATGTATTCTTCTTCAACATATCCAGATTCAACTAATAATCTTCCTGCCATTTCTATAGCTTCAACTTTACCAACTGACTCTAAACCTAATCT
>RCUS01001863.1_pt1 | contig 10169 bp, 9 predicted proteins | sample 2166221 | NCBI WGS metagenome assembly RCUS01 (sample SAMN09932758, study PRJNA488358) | compost metagenome | isolation source: compost soil in cyclohexanecarboxylic | place: Germany: Experimental Botanical Garden | reverse complement strand
AACCGAGGCGCGCATTCTACGCTTTCCTCATTTGCTGTCAAGCGTTTATTTTGAGAGTTTTTAAAACCGCTTTCTTTCGAAAGCATTCAACCTCAACAACTTTCCGCTTGCCCCGCTGCGTTCATCGCTGCGAGGAGGCGAATAATACGCGCTTTAAATTCAGAGTCAACACCTTGATCTGAAAAAACTTTCTACCACTGTTTTGCGACTCCCCCGCAACTAATGCAGGCGCAGTCGATCTGTAGAGAAACACCCAGCTGGAGCGTAGCGAACATGAGCGATGCGCAAAGCGACAAGACCCCTGGCCTGTCACCGGACGAAGAACAGGAAGTCAGCCACAACCAGCCACCCCGGGCTGCGGTACTGCACGAGATCATCCGCTACCAGGGCGATCAGGAACTCGAACGCACGCTCGCCGCCCTGTGGTGGTCCGCCTTGGCCGCCGGCTTGAGCATGGGCCTGTCGCTCATGGCGATGGGTTTGTTCTACGCCCGCCTGCCCGCAGGCGACGGTGCGCAAGTCATCGCCAGCCTCGGCTACAGCGCCGGCTTCCTCGCCGTGATCCTGGCGCGCCAGCAACTGTTCACCGAAAACACCCTGACCGCCGTGCTCCCGGTGATGACCACACCCACCCTGGCCAATCTCGGGCGCCTGCTGCGGCTCTGGAGCGTGGTACTGCTCGGCAATCTCGCCGGCACCCTGTTGGTGGCCTGGGTAATGCTTGAGCTGCCGATCTTCGACAGCAAGACCGACGTGGCCTTCCTTGAAGTGGGCCGCAAGGTGATGAAGAACGATATCAGCCAGATGTTCGCCAAAGGCATCGTCTCTGGCTGGATGATCGCCACCATGGTCTGGATGATTCCCTCCATGGAGCACGCCAAGATATGGATCATCCTGATGATCACCTACCTGATGGCGTTGGGCGACTTCACCCATATTGTCGTTGGCTCGGTGGAAGTCTCCTACCTGGTGTGGGCCGGCGACGAAACCTGGCGCAGCTTCTGGCTGGAGTTCGCATTACCGACACTGGCGGGCAACATCATCGGTGGCAGCTTCATCTTCGGGCTGATCAGCCATGCCCAGGTGCGCAGTGACAGCGGCAAACCGCCCTCGCAGCTATTGAAGGAAAAAACCTCCACACGCAGAACGGACTCGGATCATTGAGCGTCACGCGTGGCCACTGCGCGCCGGATTGCCCTGCCCTGCTCGCGCGCCGGCCGCGGTTGCCACCAGTTCTGCCCCGCGTGGGGCGAATCGAGGCTGACCCGCTCGCCCATCTGCGGCGTACACAGCCGCACCTGCGCCGCTGAAGTCAGCGCCAGGATGCGCTCGAACGGTTCCTGCCAACCATGGATGGACAGATCGAAAGTGCCATTGTGAATCGGCAGCATCCAGCGCCCGCGCAGATCGAGGTGCGCCTGCAGGCTCTGCTCCGGCTGCATGTGCACGGCTGGCCAGGCCACATTGTAGGCGCCGGTTTCGATCAGGGTCAGGTCGAACGGGCCAAAGCGCTCGCCGATCTGCCGGAAGCCATCGAAGTAGCCGGTATCGCCGCTGAAATACAGCCGCAGTTGCTCGTCTATCATCACCCAGGACGCCCACAGCGTCCGGTTACTGTCGAACAGCCCGCGCCCGGAGAAGTGCTGCGCCGGTGTCGCGACGAAGCGCACGCCTGCGACTTCGGTTTCCTCCCACCAATCAAGCTGACGGACCTTCTGCGTGGGCACGCCCCAGTCCATCAGCAGGTCACCGACGCCCAATGGCGCCAGGAACAGCTCGGTACGCGGTGCAAGCAGGCGTATCGCTTGCTCGTCGAGGTGATCGAAATGATCGTGGGAGAGGATCACCGCAGCCAGCGGCGGAAGCTCATCCAGCCCCAGAGGCGGGGCATGGAAGCGCTTCGGGCCCGCCCATTGCACCGGCGAGGCGCGCTCGGCGAAGACCGGGTCGGTCATGAAGAAGCGCCCGCGCAACTTGAGCAATACCGTTGAATGCCCCAGGCGCCAGAGGCTGTGATCGGGTGCGTCGAGCAACTGCTGGCGAGTCATCGGCTGAACACTGACGGGCGTGGCAGGACGTGTCTCGGGCGGTTTACGCAAGAACAGGTACTTAAGGCCGATGCGCAACTTCTTCATCACGCCGTCCTGCGGCAACTGCGCCTGATTGTGAAAGCGTCCGTCGCGCTGTGGTGCCGGCTCACCGGCAGCGTGGGTAGCCATGGGAACCATGAGCAACAGCACTCCAAGCAAGAGGAAAGCCTTCATGTTACCCCACAGTGATCGGATCAACCGTGAATTGGCTTGTAAGGTCATTTTTCGTCGATGAAACACTGTTCAACAATATTCATGCGAGTTATGCGATAAACGGTGCTTCAGCAGAAGAACGATGACCAAGATGGATAAACGCAGCGGCAAAGGCCTTTCATTCGCCAAACGCATCTACCTGCCGCGGGTCATCGGCCTGGGGATCGGCCTGTTCAGCGTCATGGCCGCCATGGCGCCGCTGTCACCGCCCACCTGGGCATGGCTGCTGGTACTGTTCAACGGCCTGTTGTGGCCGCATGTGGCCTACCTGTGGGCCGCCCGTTCGGCCATGCCCTACCAGGCAGAACAGCGCAACCTGGTGCTGGACTCCCTGATGGGTGGGTTCTGGACCGCCGCCATGCATTTCAATCCATTGCCCAGCGTGACCGTGCTGTCGATGATGACCATGAACAACGTCGCCGCCGGCGGTAAACAGCTGGTCGCCCGCGGCGTGCTGGCCCAACTGAGCGGCATGGTGCTGGCTACATTGCTGCTCGGACCGGGATTGCAGTTGATTGCCACGCCTCTGCAGATCTACGCCTGCCTGCCCATGCTGACACTCTATCCGCTGGCCCTGGGTTGGGTCTGCTACCAGTTGGCGATCAAGCTGGCCGAGCACAAGCGTCGACTCAGCGCGCTGAGCCTCACCGACAGCCTGACCGGGTTGCTCAACCACGGTGCCTGGAAGGACCTGCTGCAGCTGAAGTTCCAGAACTGCCAGCAACAGCAGACCCACGCCGTCATTGCGCTTATCGACATCGATCACTTCAAGACCATCAACGACACGTTTGGCCATGTGGTCGGCGATTGCGTACTGCGTCAGGTGAGCGCGGAGGTCAAGCGCAGCCTGCGCGAGGCCGACCAGGCCGGTCGTTATGGCGGCGACGAGTTCTGCGTGATCCTCCCGGACACCAGCGAAGCCAATGCCTGCCTGGCCATGGAGCGTCTGCGCGAGCAAGTCGCCAGCTACCGCAATCCACAGCTGCCACATCTACGGATCAGCCTGAGCATTGGCTTGTCTGCCTTCCAGGCCGACCTTGAATCGCCAGACCACTGGCTTGAGCAGGCTGACAAGGCGCTGTACACCGCAAAGCAGGGTGGACGCGACCAGGTCAATTTTTCCCAGGGCGACGCCGCGACGCTCAGGCTGGCCTATCCTGACTGAACCTTCCTTGATTGCCTGACGGGAAGCTGTAGTTGACGAAGGAGTCGCTCGTGCATGGCCAGGACCGCCACCCCTCCAACCGCCGGCCCCACCCCTCGTCTACAGGTCCGTCAACTGATCGCGGGCTTCTGTGCGGTTTTTGGCCTCGCCTGCCTGGTTACGCTGGGCGCGCTGTTGAACATTGCCGCTACCCTGGACCGCCAGGAACGAGAGCGCAGTACGTTCCATGCCACCCAGGCCCTCGAGCAACGCCTGCTCGCCTCGCGCCAGTTCCTCTCCAGCTATGCCGTGTGGGACGCCGCCTACGAACACCTGGCCGGCAAGACCGACTGGCAGTGGGCTTATGAAGAGAAGAACGTCGGCGAATCGCTGTTCAGCGCCAGTGGCTACGAGGGGGTGTTCGTGGTGGAGGACCAACGCACCAGCTATGCCCTGTTCAAGGGAAAACCCAGCAAGGCGGACGCCACTACCTATATAGATGCCCCACTGCAGCCGATCATCGACCAGGCCCGGGCCGCCGCCAGTACCCGCGAGCAGAACACCCACTTCGTGCGCTTCAACGGCTGGCCAGCCGTGCTCAGCGCAGCCGCCGTGCGCCCGGACAAGGACGTCTCGGCCAACGAGGTGAGCCAGGCGCCGGTCATGCTGTTCGTCGACCAGTTGACCGAGGACAAGCTTCAGCAGTTGGGCGCCGGCGCGGGCCTGGAACGCCTGCACATCGAGCGCAACAACGTCAGCGAACACGGTGACCTGCGTATCGTGCTGGGTGATACCGGCTACCACCTGGCCTGGATCAGCCCGCTGCCCGGGCGCCAATTGCTCTGGGCGGTGTTGCCGCCGTTGCTGTGCGCGCTGTCGATACTTGGCCTGGTGATGCTCTACCTGTTCCGCCATGCCTTGCGCAGCTCACGGGCAATCGACCTCAGCCTGTTGCGCCTGCAACAGAGCAACCAGGCGCTGGAAGCCAGCGAACAGCGATTTCGCGCAGTGGCCGAGGCCGCTTCCGACTGGATCTGGGAAACCGATCGGCAACAACGTCTGACCTACCTGTCGCAACGCTTCGTCAGCGTCACGGGTTACCAGGTCGAAACGTGGCTCAGGCAACCGCTCAACCAACTGCTGACCTGCGATACCACACCGCTGTCGCCGTGGCTCGATGCCCAGGCAGACGCCGACCCGCAGCAACTGGCCAATCTGCGCTGCGCCTACCGCGACCACAATGGGCAGAACCGTTTCTGTCGGATATCGGCGCGGGCCATCCGCTACGACGGCAAGCTCACCGGGTTTCGGGGCACCGCCAGCGACATCACCGACGAAGTCGCCGCGCATGCGCGCATCCAGCACCTGTCCCAGCACGACCCGTTGACCGGCCTGGCCAACCGCAACAAGCTCGCCAGGCACCTGGAGCAGGCACTGCTGCGCGGCAGCGACTCGCCGTCACTGACCTTGCTGCTACTGGACCTGGACAACTTCAAGCCGGTCAACGACTCCCTCGGCCACGCCGCCGGGGATGCGGTCCTGCAGGAAGTGGCCGCGCGACTGCGTGACACCACCCGCGACGTCGACCTGGTCGCCCGCCTGGGAGATGACGAATTCGTCCTGGTGCTGCACGGCATGGACAACCGCAGCGAAGTAGACCGCCTCTGCGCACGCCTGATCGACCTGTTGCAGCAACCCATCGAATTCGCCGGCCAGCAACTGCGCATCGGCGCCAGCATTGGCATCGCCCAGACTCGCAGCCAAGGCTACGATGCCGGTGAGCTGATCCGCTGCGCCGACATCGGTCTGTACCAGGCCAAGGCCGATGGCAAGAACACCTGGCGCTACTTTGCCGCCGAAATGAACCAGCAGATCCAGTACCGCCGACAGCTGGAGAACGACCTGCGCCGCGCCCTGCAGAATCAGGAATTCGTCCTGTACTACCAACCGCGCTATCGCCTGGGCGACCTGCGTATCGTCTCGGTCGAAGCCTTGCTGCGCTGGCAACATCCACAAGAAGGCCTGCTGGGGCCGGACACCTTCATTCCGCTCGCCGAACAGAGCGATATCATCGTCGCCCTGGGTCGCTGGGTACTGCGCGAGGCATGCAACACCGCCCACGACTGGCCAGATGACTTGCTGATCTCGGTGAACCTGTCACCCGCGCAGTTCCTGCGCAGCAACGTGGTCGCCGATGTACGCGACACCCTGCTGGACACCGCGTTCCCGGCCCAGCGCCTGGAGCTGGAGATCACCGAAAACGTGATGCTCAATGACATTGAAGGTGCATTGGGCACCATGCTCTCACTCAAGGAGCTGGGCGTGCGCCTGAACATGGATGATTTCGGCACCGGCTACTCGTCACTGGGCTACCTGCGCACCTACCCGTTCGACAGTATCAAGATCGACAAGCGCTTCATCGCCGGCCTGGGCAATACCAGTGGCAGTGATCGCGCCGTGGTCCAGGCCATCATCAACCTGGGCGAGGCCATGGGCTTGACGGTCACCGCCGAAGGGGTGGAAACCGAGCAACAGTTGCGGATTCTGGAAAAGGACCGCTGCCACGAAGTCCAGGGCTATTACCTGAGCCGACCGCTGGACCAGCAGGGCATCGAAGCGTTGTTGCGCCAGGCGTCGGTGCCGTCAGCGGATGTCTGCTGAGCTACTTGAAGCGCCGCACAGGTTCAGCGCAGGCAGCGTTCGGCGACGATTTCCGGCAGGTCACTGCGCCGCAGGTAAGCGCGCAAGGGCTCGGCGATGTTCAACCGATCATCCACATGCTGCTCCAGCAGCAGCGCCAGGCGCGCTCGGCACAATGCCATGCGCGACCCTTCATCAGGCCGCCAGACGAATTCGCTGCAGGGGGTGATGCTGTCGTCGGCTACATCCATGCCGAACGAATCCTCGGAAAAACGCACGATATGGACCCCGCGCTTGCCATGAAAACCGACGAAGCCCTCGAGCTGGTCGGCGGCGCTGCAGATGTCCTGGGAAGTGATGGCCATGACGTAACCTCGAAAATGATCGAAAGTGACGCACGCTTGGCGGGGAACGGTTACCTCTGCCGGGCAACTCGAAGGGTCAAGCCTAACCCAAGTTCATTGCTCATGCACCTGCACACTGGCCGTCATTCCCGCGCTCAGGTTCATCCCCTGGGGTATCTCGTCCAGGCGGATACGCACGGGTATCCGCTGCGCCAGCCGCACCCAGTTGAAGGTGGGTTCGACCTCGGGCAGCAACTGGCTGTCCGGGTTGCTGTTGCGGTCAGTGATGCCGCGGCTGATGCTTTGCACATGCCCTTGCATCGCTTCGCCGGCGCCCATCAGCCAGACCTTCACCGAATCGCCCTCACGAATACGCGGCAGTTTGGTTTCCTCGAAATAGGCCTGGATATAGAACGTCGAGTCGTCCACCAGCGCCATTACCGCCTCCCCGGTATTCACGTAGTTGCCCTCAGCCAGACGCAGGTTGGTGATATGCCCGCTGCGCGGCGCGCGCACTTCACTGCGCGCCAGGTTGATCTTGGCAACCTGCAACTGGGCCTGGGCTTCGTGCAGCTCGCCCCGGGCAATCGCGGCATTGATCTGGGCATTCTCGCGCAGTTCGGCGCTGATCGCCTCGGGCCCCAGCGCCGTACGCCGGGCGGCTTCTCGCTCACGCAAGCGCAGTTGCTGGCTGCGGGTTTCGGCCACGGCACTGGCCTGGTCGAAGGCGGCCTGGAAGCGCTCGCGGTCGATGCTCATGAGCAGGTCGCCGGTGTTGACCTGCTGGTTGTCATGGACCTTGAGTTCGCGCACCCAGCCGGACACGTCCGGGGCAATCACCACCACGTCGGCGCGCACACGTGCATCGCGAGTCCAGGGCGTGAGCATGTAGTACTGCCACAGCTGATAGCCGGCAAACACGGCAAGGGCAACCACACACAAGGTCACCAGGGTACGTACGGCAGCACGCATCGATCGACTCCTTACAAAGGTCCCAGCAGACGCACTACCAGGAACAACACACAAACGAACAAGGCGCTATCGAACAGCGCTTCATGCCAGATCCAGCGGCCCAACGGCGTGGCCTGTACTACCAGGCGCAGAACGCCAGTGACTAGCAGCGCCATCAACACATAAACCAGAAACGGGCTGAGCAACACGCCGCCCAGCGCCCATTCACGCAAGCCCATGGACATCCTCCTGCCAGCGGCACCACTTGCCCCAGCTCTTCTGCAATTGCCGCACGGCACCAACGGCCAGACGCAGCGAATCGCTCGATGGCTGGCGGCGCAGGGCGGCGATGAACTGTTCGCTAGCGCTGTCCAGGCGCTGTCCCCGGCCGGGCGCCGGCCCCTTGGCCAGCACCGTTTCGACCTGTTGCAGGTACTCACGCTCGGCACGCCCCAGTGGCGCCTGGGCCACCGCAAGGCACATGCGCAGGTGCACCAGTTCGTCACCGATGTCCAGCCCGTGCACACCATCGTCCCAGCGTTTGCGCTGATCCGCAGGCAGTTCGTTGGCCTGCCGCGCCAGTTGCATCAAGCGGTCGGCCATGCGCCCGCCGAACCAGCTGTCGGCCCCGCGCAGGTCGCGCCGGGTCAGGCGCACCAGATCGCTCTGGGTCGCGGCGCGCAGGCGTCGGCCAAGCCAGGCCGGGTGACGCAACACCAGCAAGCGGAAGGCCAGCACTGCAGCGCCCACGCCCACGAGCATCGCCAACGCACTGTTGAGCATGCTGGCCACGCCGAACTGCATGGCATTGAGTGGTGCCACCAGCACAATGAAATGCAGGCAGTAAGAGGTGGCCGTCGCCCCCGTGCGCGGATGGGCCATGCCCAGCGCCCCGAGGAACAGCGGAACCCCCATCCCCAGGCACAGCATGGCGAAGCTGCTCCATTGCGGCAGAAGGATCTGCCCGACCAGAAATGCCGCCGGGACCGCCAATAGAATCCCACGCAGGAAACTCAAGCCGATCTGCGCGCCGTTTTCACGGCTGGCGAACAGGCTGCAGACCACGCAGGTCAGAATCAGGCCACCAGGTGCCGAGGGCCACGCTGTCGCCAGCCAGAAGCTGCTCATTACCAGAAAGGCCAAGGCACTGCGCGTGCCGAACAACAGCGCCAGCGACCAGTCGCGATGCGCCGCCAAACCTTGGGCCACATCCTTCGGCGCCCTGCCCGCCTCGACATCTTCAAGCGCCAGGGTCGCGGCCAAGGTGAAGTCCAGCAACAGGGCCATGCGTGCCAGGCAGTAGTGCTCGTCGGGGCTTATCTGCTCATCATGGGCGGCATCCCAGATGCGCTGACGCAACAGCAGCAAGCTGGGTCGGTCGGGATTGGCCAGCTGCTCACGCACCTGCTCAAGCCAGGGCGCAAGGCGCCGAGCTTCGTTGTCGTCGAGCTGACGCCACTGCCGACGCACCGAGCGCGAGATGCGCAGCAACACCATCAGCTTCTGGCTCAACCCGCGAATGGCACGGGCGCGCTGACGTCCACGGCTGCCTTCGAACCAGGCATGTTCACGCTGGGTATCGATCGCGACGATTCGCCCGAGGATTTCCAGCAGCCCTTTGCGCGCTTCGTCCTCGCCACCGAGCATGGCGCTGGCTGTCTGCAGCCCGTTGTGCCAGGCCTGGCGCGCCTGCCCGGCCAATTGCTGCTCGACCCGCAATGGCCAGAGCAAGGCACTGGTGGCGGTGGCACAGAAGATGCCAAGGCAGATTTCGGTACACCGCGCCACGGCCTGGTCGAATACCTGCAACGGGTGGTCGATCGCAGGCAGCGCGATGATCGCAGCGGTATAGCCCGCCAGCACGAAGGCATAGGCCCAGGCACTGCGCAGCTGGGTGGAGGCTGCCGTACACAGGGCCAGCCACAGGGCGAGGGTCATCAGGAACAAACCGGGGGTCTGGGCAAACAGGCCGATGAACAGCACCGACATGATTGTACCGACCAAGGTCCCGGCCAGCCGTGCCAGGCCTTTTTGCACCACCATGCCCGACAGCGGCTGGGCTACGATGAAAGCCGTCATCAACGCCCAGGACGGCTGCTCAAGCCCCCAGCGCATGGCCAGCCACAACGCCAGACCGCCGCCGAGCAGGGTCTTGATGGCGAACTTGATGGCGAGGCTGCTGGGTGCGAACAGGGCCTGCAAAGTGATGGGCACGAATCGGACCTTGCGCGAGGGTCGTATAGGAAAGATAGACAATGGCAAACAGAATAATGCGCAACATATTAATTAGCTAGCTAATCATCTTTAGAGGAAAGTCGGCTTTACAGAAAACCCGGACAAAAAAAATGGGCGACCGAAGTCGCCCTAAATGCCTTGCGTGCCCGTGAATCCGGAAGATCAGCGCGGCTTGCGCTTGCTCGAGTCCTTCCAGATGAAAATGCCTAGACCGGCAAAGAACACCAACATCAACCCGACCGTGACCACACCTGCGATAACCACATTGTCGAAGAACATGTCGGCCTCCCTCTTTTCGTTTGCCGTTGTCCGATGGATGCAAGGTAACGAATGTGGGGGCGGGGAAAATTGATCGGGGTCAATGGTGCCCGGGACCGGGCACGCGAGGCGGGTGCAGGGTTGACCTGCGTCAAGTTTCAGCGCTTCTTGGGCTTGCTCTTGGGCTTCTTTTTCTTCGCCTTGCCCAGCGGCATGGCTTGCTCGAAGGCCTGACGCACTTCGTTCAGGCGCTTTTCCTTGAGGTCGTGGACGCGCTTGGCGCGTTCGGCATCG
>RCUS01001862.1_pt1 | contig 10170 bp, 8 predicted proteins | sample 2166221 | NCBI WGS metagenome assembly RCUS01 (sample SAMN09932758, study PRJNA488358) | compost metagenome | isolation source: compost soil in cyclohexanecarboxylic | place: Germany: Experimental Botanical Garden | reverse complement strand
ACTTCAAGCAGAACATGTAATTATTATTGGATGTGGCCTGGGGTACTATTTGGAGCAATTGCTGGAATATTCCAAAGCTCCTAATATCTATGTTTACGAACCGGACATTCATATTTTTAATGCATGGTTATATTCCAGAGATGTTCAGAAAGTGTTAACCGATCCAAGAATTAGATTATTTGTTGTAGGAGATGATGATTTACTTCGAACCCAGTTTTCACTGCATATTTCCCAGTATGCTAATAAGTCTATGCATATCGCTGTTCCTCCAATATACAACAAAATGTTTCATTCAATCATTAGTAACATGCAATCCAAAATTATAGAGGCTCTTTATGCACAAATGTCAAATCAAGCTACTCTTGATACTTTTCAGAGTGAATGGGTGTCTAATATTCTTTATAACTTACCTTTTGTTATGGTTAGTACGCCTGCATCGAAGTTAAAGGGAATTGTTGAGGGAATACCTGCTATTATCATAGGATCGGGTCCTTCACTACAGTATGATATTCCCCACCTTCGTGATTTGCAGTCCAAATGCCTAATTATTGCCGCAGGATCAAGTATACAAGCTTTAGAACATCATGGAATTACCCCACATATGGTTGTATCTATTGATGGGGGTCTTCCGAATTTTAAAGTCTTTGAGAATGTAGATACAAGCAAATCAGCATTACTATATTGCCCTCATATTAATTATAATATATTGGAACATTATGAAGCCCCATTAATTACGGCAGTTCTCAGTTCAGATTCAATTACTCCCAAATTTGTTGAGGCAGAAGCCCTTCCCGTATTTAGATCAGCAACTTCAGTAACGGGTGTAGCACTTCAGGTTGCTGCTTATATGGGGGCTTCAGAAATCGTTCTCGTAGGCCAGGACCTTTCATATCCTGACAAGCAGTATTATTCATCTGGTATAAAGCATGCTTCTAAAGAACAAATAGATGAACAACTGAGAGAGGCTACCGAGCTAGTACCTAACGTAGATGGCGGACAAAATCCTACTACATCGAAAATGAAAATAACGTTGAAGGATATGGAACTTCAAATTCAACTAATAGCTCTTAATGAAGTTAAAATCATTAATTCTTCTAGACATGGAGCTCTCATTGAAGGCACTGAATGGATAGCAATGGATCATTTGTCCGATCGATGGAAACTGTTATCAAATATAAACATTGATTTGAATAAGTTACTAATACAACTAACAAATGAAGAGAAAGCAGCAACCTTGTATAAATTAAAAACTGAATTAATTTCTTTGTCTAAAGATACGAATGATCTTGGAAAACGTATTAAACAATTACTTTCCATGATGGATAATTTAGCTGATAAGTTAGCTAATGGAAAGATCAAATCTATATCTAATCGGTTAGTTGAAATAGATAAATTATGGACTCGGATTACAAGTCAACAAGCTTTTGAAATGTTATATTCTTTTTCATTGAAGCATCATATCAATAACTACATGAAGTATGTTAGCGAGATAGTGGAAACAGAAAATGTGCGGAGTAAGTCGATGCTGATTGTGGAACATTTGGGAACGCTAGTTAGAGTGATGGATGACTTTACTCCTGAGTTATTAGAAATATTAAGTAATGCTATGGTTCGTTTACAACGCATCTTAGATGAAACGGGTGAAACCAATCATGAACAGTCAATTTAGCGGCAAGAAGGTTTTAATTGTTGGAGGCACAGGTACGATTGGACAAAGCTTGCTGCGTGAAATACTTATGGATGGTCCTGAGGTAATCCGTGTGTTTAGTCGTGATGAATATAAGCAATTTCAATTGCAGCAGGAATATAAAGAGTATAGTAATATAAGGTATCTAATCGGGGATGTGCGGGATTACAACCGTTTAGAAAGAGCTATGCAGGATATAGATTATGTTTTTCACACCGCAGCCATGAAGCATGTTCCCGCTTGCGAGTATAATCCATTTGAGGCGGTACAGACGAATGTGCTTGGAACTCAAAATGTGATTCAGGCAGCATTGTCCTGTGATGTGAAGAAAGTTATTTTTACGAGCACTGATAAAGCGATCTCTCCAACAAATACTTATGGAGCATCAAAGTTGATGGCTGAAAGGCTTGTTGCAGCTGCACAATATCAGGCAGGCTCTAAACCGACCAAGTTTGCAGCTGTGCGCTTTGGTAATGTTATGGGATCAAGAGGTTCTGTAATTCCGCTCTTCCAATGGCAAATCGAGGAGAAAAGAAAGATTACAGTTACTTGTAAAGAAATGACTCGATTTATGATGAGCTTAAGACAGGCTACGGAATTAACGTTAAGAGCTATGGAATTGGCACAGGGTGGGGAGATTTTTGTGCTTAAGATGCCAATTGTAAAGCTTCTTGATCTAGCGAATATAGTAATTGATCAGACCTGTAATAGATTGGATATTGATCCGTCAAGTATAGTAATTGAGGAGATAGGTTTGCGTCCGGGTGAGAAAATGTTTGAAGAATTAATGACTGAAGAAGAATCAAGAAATGCACTGGAAACTGAAAGCATGTTCATTATTCGGAATACATTTATAGAAGAGCATAGTTATTTGAAGACAGTACCCGCAAAGGTACAAAGTTATAGTTCACATAGCTATGAACCAATAGATTTAAGCGATTTGAAATTATTATTTCGAAAACTGTAATTTAGTAGTGCATGACAGAGTTGTTCGCAACAAAAAGAAGGAACACCTTACAAGAGGTGATTGAAAGGAAGTAATAACAAAATGAATGGTAGCAAAGTTACTATTAACCAATATGGATTTTATGAATTGTTAAATAAGCCTGATGATTTAGAATTGGAAAGTTACTATAAAGATGTTTATTATCAAGAATCAAGAAGCAGCTATTCTAATTCGTATGCTGAGGACGAAATTCAATATTTTAAAAATAAATATGAGCAAAAATATAGTATTTTGCTAGAACACAATATACTTTCCTGTGATACAAGACGATTTTTAGATATTGGATGTGGGGAAGGTTGGGGGCTTGACTTTTTTCACTCTAAAGGATGGAAGGTTAAAGGTCTGGAACATTCTGAATATGGTTGTTCTGTCCATAACCCTAAGATGCTTCCGTTTTTATTGGAAGGGGAACCAAAAGATGCTTTAAAGAATTTAATTTCGGAAAATAATAAATTTGACGTTATTTTGTTAGATAATGTATTAGAACATCTGAAAAACCCTTTGGAGATACTAAAGTATTGCTATCTTCTGCTATCTGAACAAGGGGTGTTGTTGATCGAGGTTCCGAACGATTTTTCAATTGTTCAAAAGAGATTATTGGAAAAAGGATTTATCAACGAAGAATTTTGGGTTGTAAGTCCTGACCATATATCATACTTTAATAAAGATGGTTTGACTAATCTGTGCTCAGATGCAGAGTTGAATTGTATAGATATTATATCAGACTATGCTATTGACTTTGATCTATTTAATCCTAACTCGAATTACAAAGCAGACTCTACTTTGGGCCCGAGCTCTCATAGGTCAAGAATTGAGATTGAGAACATGCTGCATAGTATTTCTGTAGAAAAGACAAATAAACTTTATCGTATATATGCTGAGTTAGGGATAGGAAGACAGATTATAGGCTTTTATCGGAAGAAGAGCAATATCTAATTTAATTACTAAAGGATGATATACTTTGGAGAATGATGAATTGATGATAAAGGTAATAAGCAATGCAAAAAAAGAAGAATTGGATAACCGGAAAGCTATAGCGAAGCAATTGAGAAACTCTGAAATTCCTGATGTCGAATTATTAGATAATTTAGGCCTGTATTTAAGAAGACAAAACCTATCAAGAATTCTCTATATAGATGAACTATATAGAAAAATAGTTGATGTTCATGGGGTTGTAATGGAATTTGGGGTAAGATGGGGACAGAATTTAGCTTTATTTGAGTCACTTCGTGGGATTTATGAGCCATATAATTATAATCGTAAAATAGTCGGATTTGATACCTTTCAAGGTTTTGTTGGTGTTGAACCTGAGGATGGTGAGAAGGTAAAGATTGGGGATTATGCTGTCACTGACAGATATGAAGAGCAACTAAGCACGTTGTTAGATTTTCATGAGAGTGAGAGTCCAATTTCGCATATGAAAAAATATGAATTGGTTAAAGGTGATGCTTCTGAAACCATTTATGCTTATTTAGATAAGCATCCTGAAACTATTGTATCCTTGGCTTATTTTGATTTTGATTTGTTTAAGCCTACTCGTGATTGTCTTCAAGCTATTATGCAACATACAACAAAAGGGTCTATTATCGCTTTTGATGAATTAAATAGTTCTGCCTTTCCTGGAGAAACATTGGCTTTAAAAGAAGTATTGGGGCTAAATACTTACGCAATTAAACGTAGTCCACTTAATCCGTTGTGTTCGTATATAGTTATTTAGTGATGCTGCGTCTTATGAGGAAGCTTTGAACTGGAATGCCGAAGCTTACCGTGGGAGTGAAGACATTGTGTTAAGCCGTTACTATGACTATGTAAGTACCAGACTGAGCGACAACTTTTCCCGAGGACTCGCGACACAGAGGTAGTTACTTATGAAGCATTTGAGATAGCTTACAACTGCGTCTCCATGAAATACGGGTTCGAACAAGTTATACCTTATATTTATAAACAGCTGTAGCAATTTAATAGATCCTTGACTCTTTGAACGGAATCCGCTGCTGTCTGCAATCAATGCTCAGGTGAAGCAAAAAAACTAGGCGAATAGTAAAGGAGAAGGCCTATGAGATATGTACACTTGCAACATGATTGTTTTGAAATAGGATTATATAAGGTGACTACTCTTCGCAAGCAGGATATGCTGCTCATCAAACAGTGGCGTAATGAACAAATGGCTGTGCTGCGCCAAGCTGCTTTGCTTACGGATGAGGACCAGCTGCGGTATTATGCGGATTATGTTAAACCTTCTATTTCGAACAAGAATACTCAAATTATGTTGTTCAGTTACTTTCTTAATGATGAGCTTATTGGGTATGGAGGGTTGACGAACATCGATTGGGTGAATAAAAGGGCAGAGATATCTTACCTTCTCGATACAGAACGCAGCAGTGAGGAGAATCAGGAGCAATACAGCAAGGACTTTTCTACTTTTCTTAGATTAATGCTGAGAATTGCCTTTGATGAATTGGACATTCACCGATTGTATACAGAAACCTTTGATATCCGGCCGTTGCATATAGCTACACTGCAGAATACGGGGTTTCTTCTGGAGGGCCGTATGAAGGATCACGTTTATATAGATGGCAGATATGTTGATTCATTATTACATGGATGTATAAAGGAGAACACAAAATATGCTAAAGAATAAGCGGGTATTCGTTAGCGGTGGAGCCGGCGTAATTGGAAACGCGCTTGTCAGTATGCTGATTGAAGATGGGGCCATTGTTTATGTGGGCGATTTGAAGGCCAGACCTTCTCATTGGCCGGCGTCTATCCGCTACCGGCAGGGTGATCTTAACGAAATTACGCCAGAAGAGCTTCGGGAGTTCGCTCCGGAGTATTTTTTTCATTTGGCGGCTACCTTCGAGAGATCAGAAGAGAGTTATGAATTTTGGAGTGAAAATCAGCGCCATAATGTGGATTTAAGCCATCACTTAATGGATTGCCTCAAAGATTGCCCATCCTTAAAAAGAGTAGTGTTTGCCTCCAGTTATCTGATTTTCAATCCAGAACTGTACCAACTGGAGACAGTGGCGGAGACTCCTATTAGCTTGTCGGAAACTGCGCCAATTTATCCCCGTAACTTATGCGGCATGGCCAAGCTGATGCATGAAATTGAGCTGCGCTTTCTTCAACATTTCTCTGCCGGGCAATTTACAACAGTTGCTGCGCGGATCTATCGAGTCTATGGGAAAAACTCAAGAGATATTATCTCTCGTTGGATTCAAGCCCTCCTTAAAAAGGAAACCATCCAAGTTTATCGTAAGGAAGGCTTGTTTGACTATATTTATGCGGAAGATGTAGCCCAGGGGTTGTTGAAGCTCGCGGGCACTGATGCTACAGGCATTGTGAATCTCGGTAATGGCCGTGCCCGCAGAGTAGAAGAAGTGATTAACATACTGCGTTCCCACTTCCCAGATTCAACCATAATCGAGGGCAACAGTGACATTGCCTATGAAGCTTCACAAGCGGATATGAGCCGGTTTGAATCGGTGACTGGTTGGAGACCTTCAAGGCAGATTGAGGATGCCATCCCTGAAATGATAGCACATTATAAGGGCGTTTCGAAGCATGAGCAACTATTGGCTGGTGGAGGAGCGGTGCTGGTCTCCAGTGCTGCCAAAAAGGTACCTTTGCTAAAAAGTGTTTCCAAAGCGATAAGCAAATTAGGTCGGACCTATCCATTGATTAGTGGGGACAGTAATCCTAATGTCATAGGGCGCCATTTCACCGATTCCTACTGGCAGATGCCGCGACTAGACGAAATGGATTTTCAGCAATTTTTAACCAAGTGCAAAGAAAAGGATATTAAATATATTATTCCTACCAGGGATGGAGAATTGGTCTATTACTCACGTTATAGAGATGAATTGCACCAGAAAGGTATTGCAGTCATGGTATCAGATTCATCCGGAGTTGAGGCATGCTTGGATAAACTGCTGTTTTACCGCCGGGGCTTGGCATTGGGATTTCCTGTAATTCCAACTACTGAAGCGCCAGTGGAATTGGAAACATCATCCTTTGTTGTCAAGGAACGTTTAGGCGCCGGCTCAGAGTCGATAGGATTGCATTTAAGCCTTGATGAAGCGAACGCACATGCGCTTAATCTACAGCAGCCTATTTTTCAGCCGTATATTCAGGGTTCAGAGGTTAGTGTTGACGTATACGTGCAGAAGAATGGTAAATGCAAAGGTGCTATAGCACGGAGACGTGAGCTTGTTGTCAACGGGGAGTCGCAAATTACAACAACTTTCCGAGAGGAAAAATTGGAGAAGCAATGTGCAGAATTTGCAGAGAAGCTAGGCCTATATGGACATGTGATTTTCCAAGCGATTATTGACGATGATGGGGATTTCCATTTCATCGAGTGTAACTCACGTTTCGGAGGAGCTTCCCGGTTAAGCGTAGAAATGGGTCTCGACAGCTTCTATTGGTTCCTGCTTGAGGCAGAGGGCAATGACCTGACAGAATATCCATTTATTCGTTCAGGTCAGGAGAAACGGCTGATTCGTTATGCTGAGGATCTGATTCAATGAAGGTAGTGGTATTTGATCTGGATGATACCCTTTATCACGAGATGGATTACGTAGAGAGCGGGTTTCTTGCAGTAGCGCAATTGTTGCATGAACATTATTCTACTGCTGTTGATGTGAGCTTGAGTGTAATGCGAGGTGAACTTCATGAGAATGGGCGGGGGAAGGTATTCGATCGGGTACTGGAGCACCATCGACTTTATTCACGAAGTTTGGTTCAAAAGTGTCTCGCTGTCTATCGTGGACATGTACCACAGATTGCGCTAAGCGATGATGCGGTTAGATGTATAAGATTCTTAGAGCAGAAGCAGATTCCTGTGTATATCGTTACCGACGGTAATAAGTTGGTACAAATGCGGAAGCTAAAGGCTCTCGGATTGTATAGTCATTCCGCTATTCGTAATTGTTATATCAGTAGGAGATTCGGGATTAAGAATGAGAAACCGTCTCCTTATTGTTTTTTGCAGATCTGTACCAGGGAGAAAGTAGAGCCGTCAGAGGTTGTATATATTGGCGATAATCCAAATAAAGATTTCGTGGGTATTAAACCTTTAGGGTTTAGAACCGTTAGAATATTAAGAGGCGGATTCGCACAACTGACAAAACCTGCTTTATACGAAGCTGAACGGACAATCAACAGTTTGGATGAACTATTCGGTAGTGATTGGGACTTCAGAACCTAACCTGAATTTGAATAACAAGGGGATAAGGAGAAAAGCATGGAATTTCAATTCGGAGACCGCTGGATCGGAAAAAAACATAAGCCCTTCGTCATCGCAGAAATGTCGGGGAACCACAATCAATCACTAGACCGGGCGCTTGCTATAGTCGGGGCTGCAGCTGCGGCGGGAGCCGATGCCTTAAAGCTTCAGACCTACACCGCAGATACGATGACACTTGATATTCATGATGGCGACTTTTTTATTGAAGACCCTAAGAGTCTTTGGAAGGGTAACTCGCTATATAATCTTTATCAGGAAGCTTATACACCATGGGAGTGGCATAAACCGATTTTTGACCGCTGTGCAGAGCTTGGTTTACTGGCCTTTAGTACTCCTTTTGATGAGACTGCAGTGGATTTTCTGGAATCGTTAAATGTGCCTGCCTATAAGATTGCTTCATTCGAAAATACGGATATCCAGTTAATTCGCAAGGTTGCTTCCACAGGAAAGCCCATTATCATTTCTACCGGTATGGCTTCTATTGCGGAATTAGATGAAACGGTGCGTGCTGCTAGAGAAGCCGGAGCTCAGAATATTGTGCTCCTTAAGTGTACTAGTACGTATCCTTCATCGCCTGATAACACAAATATTTTAACGATCCCACATATGGAACAGTTGTTTAAATGTCAAGTTGGTATTTCCGATCATACCATGGGTGTCGGTGTATCTGTGGCCAGCGTTGCATTAGGAGCTACAGTGATTGAAAAACACTTTACATTGCAACGTGCCGATGGCGGGGTGGATTCAGCGTTCTCCTTGGAGCCTGAAGAAATGGCTGCTCTTGTAATAGAATCTGAGCGGGCTTGGCAAGCGTTGGGTGTGGTTTCTTATGGAGCATCAGAGCGGGAACAGGAATCACTGAAGCACCGACGCTCCCTATACATTTCTAAGGAAATGAAACAAGGTGATGTGTTTACTCGTGATAATGTAAAAGCGATTCGGCCTGGAATGGGTCTTCCTACCAAGTATTTGGATCAATTACTAGGAAGGAAAATCAGCAAAGATGCTTCTACAGGAACAGCCATAACTTGGGATTTGATCTAATGTAACAAAAATGAAGCACCGATTAAGTCGTTACTCAAAATACTAACAAATATTGTACGAGGAGGTTAAGGTTGTTGAACATTCTACTTACAGGCGGAGCGGGCTTTATCGGCCGCTGGGTTGCCAAAAAATTACTAGATGAAGGACACCGGCTATGGATACTTGACGACTTATCGAATGGCCAAGAAGAGAATATAGAAGAGTTTCGGAGTCATCCGGGTTTGCAACAGTTTACTAAAGGGACAATCTTGGACGAAGCTTTGTTGAATGATCTTTTTGAAAAAAATAAGTTTGAAGTTTGCTATCATCTGGGTGCTTCGATCAATGTGCAGGATTCAATCGATGATCCGAAGACAACGTTTAGCAATGATACGGTAGGTACATTTATTATATTGGAGCAATGCCGCAAGCATAAAACGAAAGTAGTATTTATGAGCACTTGTATGGTATACGATCGTTGCAGCGATAAAGAGGGCATCACAGAATTGCACCCGACAAAGCCGGCTTCACCTTATGCAGGCGCAAAGGTTGCAGCAGAGAATATGGTCCTCTCTTATTACTATGCGTATGGTTTGCCAACTGTAGTAATTCGTCCGTTCAATACGTACGGGCCTTTCCAAAAGACAGGTGGAGAAGGTGGAGTAGTAGCCATTTTCATTAAAAACCACTTAAGTGGTAAGGACCTCAATATCTATGGTGAAGGAACTCAGACCCGTGATCTCCTTTATGTGGAAGATTGCGCCAGGTTTGTGGTTGCCGCAGGGTTTTCAGAAGCAGTTAACGGTGAGATTGTAAATGCAGGGTTAGGTATGGATATTTCAATAAATAGTTTAGCACTTCAAATTACCGGAGATGCTTCGCGAATTAAGCATGTGGAGCATATTCATCCACAGAGTGAAATACAAAAGCTGCTATGTAATTCTACCAAAGCCAAGCATCTCCTGGAGTGGGAGCCAAAAGTTACTTTGGAAGAGGGCATTGCACGTACGACCGAGTGGATTAAGTCCGGCGGTCTCAACTAATTCGGATGGATAAAGGAGGAGACTCTGATGACGGATAGGTTCGATACATCGTCTTCCGAACCGGTTCGCTCAGCACTTTTGCCTTATGGACAGCAATGGCTCGACGAGCAGGACATCGAAGCTGTAGTTAAAGTGCTTAGGGGAGATTTTATTACCCAAGGAC
>RCUS01001861.1_pt1 | contig 10176 bp, 9 predicted proteins | sample 2166221 | NCBI WGS metagenome assembly RCUS01 (sample SAMN09932758, study PRJNA488358) | compost metagenome | isolation source: compost soil in cyclohexanecarboxylic | place: Germany: Experimental Botanical Garden | reverse complement strand
TCCGTGGGGACATTGCAATTCATTCCGAGAAGTTGGCACATGGTCTGTTTGCAGCAGGGTAACTCGCCTACCATACCATGCCAGCCAGGCAATTGGTATGGCGGCGATCGCCATCAAACGGGACTAGTGCAGCAGGACAGGCTGGCTCATGAGGGAATCGTAGCTGCCCAGGAATTCATCGATCTCTTCCATGCTGGGTTCGCTGGCGATGAGTTCGGTGACGTCGCGGCGAAAATGCTGCGCCAGCACGCCGGCAATGAAGGTTTCCCGCTTGCCGCCCTTGTCGACGATTTCATAGCCGCCAAAGCGCAGCGCTTCCAGGTCGACGTCGGCGCCGAATTCCACGACGCTATATTGCTCGCTGTTATAGATCAGGTTCATTTTGCATCCTTCGCTCAAGCAGGAGGAACTCCTGCGGTGTCAGAACAGAGGTGGGGCTGGCACGGCGCAATTTCAAGCGCCCTGCCGCCCCGCGGGCTACGGAGTTGTAACGAGATGCAAATTGCGACTGCGGTCATTGCGTCAGGACATCGTCAGGAAACCACTTTCAAGCAAGCAGCACGTCCGCTTGCAGCGCCAGCAGGCTATCGTAGGGACTGGCGCCCAGCCAGCTGCGCAATTGTTCGATGTGCGTGGCGTCGGCCAGGCTGATGAACAAGCGCGCAGGGGGATGGCGCAGCAGACGATTCAATGTTACACGCAATACGAGATTGCCGCTGCAGCACAGGCAACCGGGTGCGATACGCAATAGTTGCAAGGGAAACGAGGGAGAGGGAGAGGCTTGTTCGGCCAGGCCGGCCAGGATGGAGTTGCCGTCAGCCAAGCCTTCCAGGATCACGGCAACGGCTTCGTGCGGCCGCAAGGCGGCGGCAATGGCCGCCTCGCGGTCAGCGGCACGTGCGCCGCTGACCAGGGTCAGCGGCGTTGGCTGCCGCCCGCTTGGCGTCACAGGCTTTTCTTGGCCAGCTTGCCCGGTTCGACGCCCAGCTGCTTGAGCTTGCGGTACAGATGCGTGCGTTCCAGGCCGGTTTTCTCCGCCACGCGCGTCATGCTGCCGCCTTCGCGGCCCAGGTGGTGTTCGAAATACATGCGTTCAAACGCATCGCGCGCCTCGCGCAGTGGCAGGTCGAACGACAGATTGTAGCCATGGCCCTCGGCCACCGCCGGCACGGCGATGCCCGGGCGCACCATCAGCTGCTGCGGCGCGCTGCCGCCAAAGCTGGGCACGGGATGGCTGCTTTCCTCGGCCACGACGGGCGCCACCGGACGCGGCGCCACGCTCGGCGCCCGCACGGTTTCCTGGGCTCGCGTCAAGCCTTGCTGCACTGCCTTGAGCAGCTTTTGCAGGGCAATCGGTTTTTCCAGGAAGTTCAATGCACCGATGCGTGTCGCTTCGACGGCCGTATCGATGGTGGCATGGCCGGACATCATGATCACCGGCATGGTCAGCAAGCCATCGCGCTGCCACTCCTTGAGCAGGGTCACGCCATCGGTGTCGGGCATCCAGATATCCAGCAATACCAGATCCGGAGCACCGGCGGCACGCGCTTCGCGCGCCTGCTGCGCATTTTCGGCCAGCTGGATAGCATGTCCTTCGTCGCCCAATATTTCCGAGAGCAACTCACGGATACCCATTTCATCATCCACTACGAGTATGTTTGCCATTCGTGTCTTGCCTTCCTCATTTCGCCGGCCGTCGCGCACGAGATGCACGCGCGGACAACTATGATTTTATTAGTGTTTTAAATACTAAACCAGACGTTCATGCCAGGAATTCCTGGGCAGGAGCGTCGGGAGCTAACTTTAACAGTAAAATGACCACCGAAGCGCCATTGCCGTCGACCCGATTCTCGATATCGATGCGTCCACCATGTTCATCGATGATTTTCTTCACCATCGCCAGCCCCAGGCCCGTGCCACGCGCCTTCGACGTGACGTAGGGTTCGAAAGCCCGCGCCAGGATCTTCGGCGCGAAACCGGGGCCATTGTCGCTGATGGCCAGCCGCACGGCGATATTCACGCCGCCGTCCGCACTGCGATAATGAATTGCTTCCGTCCTCACGTCAATCCGCGGATGCGGCGAGTCCGGCGGCAGGTCCGCCATGGCGTCCTGCGCATTCTGCAGCAAGTTGTGTATGACCTGGCGCAACTGCGTCGGATCGCCCATCACCATGGGCAGATTCGGCGCCAGCTGCGGGTGAATGATGTCGCCATCGTCGCCGCGCAGATACAGGTTCAGGATCTCTTCGATCAGTTCGTTCAGGCGCAGCGGCACCAGCACGGCGGGCGGCGTGCGCGCATAGTCGCGGAAGTCATCGACCATGCGTTTCATGGCGTCGACCTGCTTGACGATGGTGGTGGTGGCGCGGCTCAGCAGGTCGGCGTCCGGCTGCTCCAGCTTGCCTTCCAGCTTCATCTGCAAGCGCTCGGCCGACAGCTGGATCGGCGTCAGCGGATTCTTGATTTCATGCGCCAGGCGGCGCGCCACCTCGCCCCAGGCGATCGAGCGCTGCGCGGAAATCACGTCGGAAATATCATCGAAGACGACGATATAGCCGCTGCCGGACTCCAGCGGCAAGCGCGAGCCGCGCGCCAGCAGGGTGATGTCGTGCTCGTCGGCGCTGCTGCCCAGGCGGCGCGGGATTTCGATCTGCCGCTGCCAGTGCAGGCGCTGCTGGTTGCGCCCCGAGGCCGACTGCGCGCTTTGCGCCGTAAAGGCGCTGACGATGGCGGCGCCAAATTCTTCCATCCCGGCAATATCCGCCAGCGGCTGGCCCACCATGCTGGCGCCCGGATGCTGCAGGATGCGCTCGACCGATTCATTGCAGGTGACTAACTTAAAATCGCCATCGAGCACCATCACGCCTGCCGACATGTTCGCCAGCACCGATTCCAGGTGGGCCTTGGCATTTTGCAGGGCCGCACGGTTGCTTTCGACGGCCGTGCGGGCATCGAGCAGCTGGCGCGTCATGATATTGAACGATTGCGTCAGGGTTCCCAGTTCATCCTTGGTGGCGACGATGGGGCGCGGCGACAGGTCGCCCTCGGCCACGGCGCGCGTGCCTTCGGCCAGCAGCAGCAGGGGCTGGGCCAGGTTTCCCGCGATCAGGAAGGCGCTGCCGATGGCGCCAAAAATGGCCAGCAGCAAGGTCAGCGTGAGGATTTCCATGTACATCTTGCGCAGACCCACGCGCGCGACAAAACGTTCCTTGTATTCGCTGTAGGCGGCGCGCAGCATCTCGCCATTCGTCGCCAGCTTGGGCGGCACGGCTTGCAGCAATTGCAGGTAGCGGGGCGACACGGACGGCCCCGGCACGGCGACAAGCACGCGCAGGCGCAGGCTGGCGGCCGCGTCCAGCGCCGCCGGCGGCCCGGCACGGCTGCCGCCACCGCCCGATTCCATGCTGTCATCATGCAATTCCAGCCCCCCTTCCGCGGAGGCGTAGCCGGCCGGCAAGGCCGCCTGCGCCAGCATGGCGGGAGTCGGCAAGTCGGCCGCGCTGTGCGGGCCGGCGCTGGCCAGCAGCACGCCATCGCCGCTGACGATCATGACATTTTGCATGCCCTCTTCGCGCAGCAGGCTGGTCAGCACGGCGGGACCGGCCACGGGGTCGGCGCGCAGCTCGTCGACGGCCTTGTGGCCCCGCTTGTCAAGCTCGACGAGGGCCGTATCGAGGCCGGCGCGTCCCAGTTCCAGGCCCGATTCCAGCGCCGCCTCGATCTTGACGTTGAACCACGATTCAATCGAGTGGGAAACAAAACGCACCGAGACGACGAAAATCACCAGGCCGGGCAGGATGCCGACGATGGCAAACAGCATCACCAGGCGCGTCATCAGCTTGGAGCCGAACTTGCCGCTTTTATAGCGCGCGTACAAGCGCCCGAGGGAAATGCCGACCAGCGCCAGCAACGAGACAGCCACGGCCGCATTCAGGCCCAGCAGCCAGGAATAGTAGCGGTCGAAGAAACCGGAATTGTCGGAAGCCGACGCCAGCAGGAACAGCAGGATACTGACAATGCCGCCGCCCACCACCAGCAGATAGCGCAATGCTTGACTCACTACTCCGCCGTATACAAGAAGGTTTTTTTATTCGAAGCCAGGCGCCAGTCGCTGTTATTGAAGGCATTGACCTGTATCGGCTTGGGCAGATAGTCACGGTCCATGCCCATGCGCAAGGTCACGTTATACGTCTGTCCCACTTTCAGCGCGCCGCGCGGCGCCACCAGCCAGCGGCTGGGCCGGCGGATCAGGAACAGCGCGTCGTCGAGGTTGGCAAAGCTCTGCTGCACACCGCCTCCCGTCGAGACATGGTATTGCCGCGTCAGCACGTTATAGGACAGCCGGCTGGTCTGGCGCGCCACGATGGCCTTTTCATCGAACCAGTACCAGCGGGGCCGGGTCAGTTCGATTTCCGTCGTGAAAAACAGGGGCACGCCGTGCTGTACCGCGTCATCGAGGTCGTGATTGAGCTCGAAGGAATACGTGGCGGCCAGCTTGTAGCCTTCTTCGCTCGACTCGATGTAGGCGCGGGTGATCTCGACCATATCGGCGGCATGCGCGCGCGGCATGCTACATGCCAGCATCAGCAGCAGGGCCAGGAGTCGGAAGAGTCGTGTTGTCACAAGTGTGCCGGTCGTGTCCGTAAGAAAAGGTTCGACGAATCGCTCAAGCCGCATTTTTTTGGAATAGCGCATAGAACAAACCGTCATGGTCCTGCTCCGCGCTGCCAGTTGGCAACAGCTGACCAGGGGCGGTCAAGCGGGTCGCATTATTACGCACCGCAAATGCTGCCGCCTGCGCCTCGGACTCTTGCGGCCACAATGAACAAGTCACGAACAGCAATTTACCATCGGGGCGCAGCATCTGCCACAGGTTGTCCAGAATTTTGGATGAAAGTGTTGCAAGTTGGAACGCGTCACCCTTGCGGCGCAGCCAGCGGATATCCGGATGGCGGCGCACGATGCCCGACGCCGTGCACGGCACGTCGGCCAGGATGCGGTCGAACTGCTGGCCATCCCACCAGGCGCTCGATTGCGCGTCCTGCGCCTTCAAGGTGGCGTCCAGTCCCAGGCGCTCGAGGTTTTCCGCGATGCGCGGCAGGCGCTTGGCGTCCGCGTCGATGGCAGTCACCTGCACGTCGGCCAGTTCCAGGATATGGCACGTCTTGCCACCCGGCGCGGCGCAGGCATCGAGCACGCGCATGCCGTCGTGCAAGTCGAGCAGCGGCGCGGCCAGTTGCGCGCCGGCATCTTGCACGGACACGACGCCCTGCTCGAAACCGGGAATCAGCGCCACGCCGATCGGCTTGTCGAGGCGCACGGCGAACGGTCCCACCTGGCGCGCGGCGATGCCCGCTTCCGCCAGCACGGCCAGGTACGCTTCCACCGTGCTCTTGCGGCGGTTCACGCGCAAGGTCAAGGGCGGCACGGCATTGCCCGCCGTCAAAATGGCTTGCCAGTCGCGCGGATAGGCCAGACGCAGCGAGTCGATCCACCACTGCGGATAGTTCCATTGCGCCAGCGGCTGCTGCAGGGCCGCTTCCAGCAGGGATTTGCGTTCGCGCAGGAAACGCCGCAAGACAGCGTTAACCATGCCCTTGGCATGCGCCAGGTCAGGGTGCGACGTGGCCACCGTGACAGCCTGGTCGACGACCGTGAATTCTTCATACGGCTGTTCGTCCGCTTCGGCCGACATCAGCGACAGCGCGCAGCACAGCAGCGCGGCCAGCATCGGCGGCTCGGGTGCTTTCGAGGTCATCAGGCCAACCAGGGTTTCGCTGCGGCCCAGCTGGCGCATGGTGCGGTAGGAAATGTCCTGGATGGCGCCACGCGCCTGCGGGCTGGCATTCGACTGCGCAAATACCTTGGCCAGCGCTTGTGGCAGAGCCGTGCCGGTGCGTACTTGCGCCACGGCATTGGCCGCGCCCAGCAGGCAAAACGCCAGCGAATCGGCGCGCAAATCCGGCTGGAAGCCTGGCTGCAAGACTGGTTTCAGGTCGGGATGGTAGCTGGGACGCAATTTTGGCGGAGTGGCCGGGCCTGGCGCCGGCTTGGTTTTCAATTTCAGCGTTGGGCGCTTGTTCATAAATTATCCGGTGTGGCTGCGCGCGGCTGGCGGCAATTGCACTCACGGCCGCGCGTCATCAATAAAGGGTCGATTGTAGCGTTTGTGGCGCCCTCTGAACCAGGCGATTGCAGCGATCAATGTAAATTGCGGCAAAAAACTGCATATATACAAGCAGAATGCCGCATGCTGATGTTTTCATGCACCAACAAGAGCATGCCGTCCTGATAATATCGTGAAATACCTGCGCACGGGTGCTCGCCCGCCGACGGGTGCGCAAGCGTATTGTTCCCGCCGGCAAACCAGTATAATTAACGCAGTCCGGGCGGCTGTTGCCAACGCCGTCCGTTTTGCTTTTGGATTCATTCTATTCATTCTTAACGCGGTTCCACCGCCATCCTGCTCATGCTCGCCCAACAGAAACAAGAAATCATCGCCCTGTTCCAGGCCGCCCTCGCTCCCGTCCTGGCCGGCACTTCGCTTGCGCCTAGCGTGGTGCTCGAGCGACCACGCGATGCATCGCATGGCGACGTCGCCTGCAACATCGCCATGCAACTGGCCAAGCAGCTGAAACAGAATCCGCGCGAACTGGCGCAAACCATCGTCACGGCCGTGCTGGCCAATCCGGCCGGCAAGGGCCTGGTCGAAGCGGTGGAGATCGCCGGCCCCGGCTTCATCAACGTGCGCGTGTCGAACGCCGCGAAACAGGCCGTCGTGAAAACCATCCTGGGCGAAGGCGACAGCTTTGGCCGCAGCACGGCAGGCGCCGGCAAGCAAGTCATCCTGGAATTCGTCTCGGCCAACCCGACCGGTCCGCTGCACGTGGGCCACGGCCGCCAGGCAGCGCTGGGCGACGCCCTGTCGTCGCTGTTCGACGCGCAAGGCTATCAGGTGACGCGCGAGTTCTACTATAACGACGCGGGCGTGCAGATCCAGACCCTGGCCAATTCCGTGCAGGCGCGCGCGCGCGGCTTCAAGCCGGGCGACGCCGAATGGCCGGAGTCCGCCTACAACGGCGACTACATCGCCGACATCGCCAACGACTTCAAGGCCGGCAAGACCGTCTCGGCCAGCGATGGCCTGCCTGCCACGGCCAATGGCAACGTCGAGGACATCGATTCGATCCGCCCGTTCGCCGTCACTTACCTGCGCAACGAGCAGGACATCGACCTGCAGGCGTTCGGCGTGAAGTTCGACAATTACTATCTGGAATCGTCGCTGTATGCGGACGGCAAGGTCAACAGCGCAGTGGAAACCCTGATCAAGGCCGGCCACACGTATGAGCAGGATGGCGCGCTGTGGCTGCGCACCACCGACTTCGGCGACGACAAGGACCGCGTCATGCGCAAGACGGACGGCACCTACACGTATTTCGTGCCGGACGTCGCGTATCACCTGGTGAAATGGCAGCGCGGCTTCGTGCAGGCCATCAATATCCAGGGCAGCGACCACCACGGCACCATCGCCCGCGTGCGCGCCGGCCTGCAAGCGGTCGACATGGGCATCCCGCAAGGCTACCCCGACTACGTGCTGCACAAGATGGTCACCGTCATGAAGGACGGCGAGGAAGTGAAAATCTCGAAGCGCGCCGGCTCCTACGTGACCGTGCGCGACCTGATCGAATGGTCGGGCGGCGGCGACATCGCCAAGGGCCGCGACGCCGTGCGCTTCTTCCTGATCTCGCGCAAGGCCGATACGGAGTTCGTCTTCGACGTCGATGTGGCGCTGAAAACCACGGATGAAAACCCCGTGTATTACGTGCAGTACGCGCATGCGCGCATCTGCCGCATCCTGGAAAACTGGGGCGGCGATGAAAGCACGATCGCCGGCGTTGATTTATCTCCACTCACCGCGCCGACCGAAGCGACCCTGCTGGCAACCCTGGCCGCCTATCCGGAAACCCTGGCGCGCGCGCAAGCCGAACTGGGACCGCACCAGGTCGCCTTCTACCTGCGCGACCTGGCAGCCAACCTGCACAGCTTCTACTTCGCTGAAAAAGTGCTGGTCGAGGACGAAGCCGTCAAGCTGGCCCGCCTGGCCCTGGTGGTCGCCGCGCGCCAGGTGCTGCGCAATGGCCTGGCCCTGATTGGCGTATCCGCGCCAAGCAAAATGTAATCGCGAAGGTCAAACCGTACATGAGTCACGCTTCCCGCTTTTCTTCCGCCCGCCGCCAGCAGGGCAATACCCTGGTCGGCATCATCATCGGCCTGGTCATCGGCCTGGGCATCGCCGTGGTGGTCGCCCTGGTGATCACCAAGGGCTCCTCGCCATTTACCGACAAGTCGGGCCGCGCCGGCAAATCGGCCGAACCGACGGCCGGCCAGATCGCCGACCCGAACAAGCCGATGTACGGCAACAAGGAAGCGGCCAAGGAAGCGGCGCGCGACTTCTCCAAGGAGCCGCGCGAAGTCGCCTCGCCAACGCAGCCGGCATCCCCTGCACCGGCGCCCGCGCCAGCGCAGCAGCCAAAGGCGCCGCCACCGGATGCGCTGCAGGAACTCATCGGCACCTTGAAGGACAAGCCGGCGCCGAAAACACCGGCCGCCGCGCCAGCGCCGCAAGCGAAGGCCGATGCGGCCGGCGACAAATGGATTTATTATCTGCAGGCTGGCGCCTTCCATGACATGGCGGACGCCGAAAGCACGCGCGGCAAACTGGCGCTGCTGGGATTTGAAGCGGCCATCAGCGACCGCAGCACCGACGCCGGCGTGCTGCACCGCGTCAGGGTCGGGCCATTCAACCAGCTCGAAGCGATGAACCGCGCACGTACCAAACTGTCCGAAAACGGCATCGATGTCGCCGTCGTCCGCAACCAAAAATAAGGAACCAGCATGCGTTTTCTGAAAAAAGTCCTGTTTGCCGCCGCCCTGTGCGGCGCTGCCATGGGCGCATCCGCCTCCCCGGCCGAGCCAAAGAACGGCGTCGAATACGAAACCCTGGCCACGCCGCAGGCGACGGAGTCGGGCAAGAAGGTCGAAGTAACGGAGTTTTTCGCCTATTACTGCCCCCATTGCAATGTGCTCGAACCGCAGCTGGCGGCCTGGGTCAAGAAACAGGGCGACAACATCGTCTTCAAGCGCGTGCACGTGTCGCGCGATGACAGCGTGGCGCCGCAGCAGCGTTTGTTCTTCACCATGCAAGCCATGGGCCTGACCGACAAGCTGCATGCCAAGGTATTCAATGCCATGCACGTGGAGCGCAACCGCCTGGCCACCGATGATGCCGTGTTCGACTTCGTCGCCAAGCAGGGCGTGGACCGCCAGAAATTCATCGATACCTACCGTTCGATGGGCATCTCGGCCCGCGTGCGCCATGCCGACTCGATGATGCAGGCGTATAACGTGACGTTCTGGCCCATGATCGCCATCGATGGCCGCTACATCACCTCGCCGTCGCAGGCGAACCAGGGCAGCAAGTCGGCACAGAACGAAGAGCAGCTGAACGCCCAGGCGTTGACCGTGATGGACGTGCTGGTGGCAAAAGCCAAAGCGGAAAAGAAATAAGCATGCGCCCTTCCCTGGCGCGCCCGGGCATCGCCTGATGCAGCGCGTTTTCATCACGGGCGCGTCGAGCGGCCTGGGCGCCGCCCTGGCGCAGCACTACGCACGCCAGGGTGCCCGGCTTGGCCTGCTGGCCCGCCGCGGCGAAACCCTGCAGCAACTGATCGCCACCCTGCACCACCCTGAACGCCACCGCGCCTACGCCGTCGATGTGTGCGACCACGCCGCCCTGAAAAACGCGGCCGCTGACTTCATCGGCCAGGCCGGCGGCATCGACGTCGTCATCGCCAGCGCCGGCGTCTCGTACGGCACCTTGAGCGAACACGCGGAAGACCTCGACGCCTTCGCCCGCCTGATGGCCATCAATGTCACGGCCACCGTCGCCACCTTCGCCCCCTTCATCGCCAGCATGCAGGCGCAGGGCAGCGGACGCCTGGTGGGCATCGGCAGCGTGGCCGGCATCCGCGGCCTGCCCGGCGCCGAAGCGTACAGCGCCTCGAAGGCGGCAGTGATCAGCTACTGCGAATCGCTGCGCCTGGAACTCAAGCCGGCCGGCGTCAAGGTCGTCACCATCACGCCCGGCTACATCGACACGCCGATGACGCGGCACAA
>RCUS01001858.1_pt1 | contig 10191 bp, 8 predicted proteins | sample 2166221 | NCBI WGS metagenome assembly RCUS01 (sample SAMN09932758, study PRJNA488358) | compost metagenome | isolation source: compost soil in cyclohexanecarboxylic | place: Germany: Experimental Botanical Garden | reverse complement strand
AAGCGCAGGCGGTTCTCCAGGCTGCCGCCGTACTGGTCGCGGCGCTTGTTGTACAGCGGCGAGATGAACTGGCTGAGCAGGTAGCCATGGCCCATGTGGATTTCCACCGCATCGAAACCGGCCTCGCGGGCCAGGCGCGCGCCCTGGGCAAAGTCGCGCACCACCTGCTGCATGTCGGCCTCGTTCATGGCCTGTTTGAGGAACATGCCGCTCATCATGCCGATCTTGTTGAAGCCGCCACTGGCCGACAGCGGCCTGGGGGTGGAACGCTCGCGAATGAAGGTAAAACAACCGCCATGGGTGATCTGCGCGCTGGCCAGGCCGCCTTCGCGGTGCACCGCGTCGGTCAGCGCCTTGAAGTGTGGCAGGCTTTCGCGCTCCAGGATCAGCTGGTTGGGCAGCGTGCGGCCGTCGCGGCTGACGGCGCAATAGGCGACCGTGGTCAGCGCCACACCGCCGCTGGCAAGGCCGGCATGCAGCTTGGCCAGTTGCCGGGACGGCACGCCCTGGGCGCTCATGCCCTCGTTGGTGGCGGCCTTGATGAAGCGGTTTTTCAGGGTCAGCGGGCCGATGCTGACCGGGCTGAACGGCGATCGATTGGGAGTCTGGTTCATGGCAGGCCTTGTCCTCGGTGCAATAGGGCTCAGAAGGTGTACTTGGCGTTGAACGACAGGTAGTCGCGGTCCGCCAGCAGGCGGCCCTGGGCGATGTCCGGCGAACTCAGGTAGGCGACGTAGGTCAGGCCGACCTGGAAGTTGCCCAGGTACTTGAAGTCGCCACCTACGGTCAGGCGCTTCTCGTCTCGGCCCAGGCCCTGGTAGGCGCTGCCGTCGACGTTCTGCTGCCAGATCACCCGGGTGGTCAGGTCCAGGCCGTCGGCGATGGACGGGTAATCCATGTAGGCGCCGACGCCGAGCAGGGTCGAGCCACGGGTCTGGACGTTGGATTGGAACTCGTCAAAGCTGCCATCGACACCGGCACCGCCGCCGCTGATGACCAGGGTGTCGACACCCTCGATGTACTGATGCACCACTTCGCCCATGAAGGTGGTCTGCTGGGCCAGCCAGCTCGGGCCAAGGATGTACGAGGCGTTGAGGTTGCCCTGCCAGATCTGCCCGGTGGTCGGCGCACCATTGTTCAAATACACCGAGGCACCGTCGCGGTAGCTGAGGTCGCCAGCGTACTGCACCGAATCACCGACCTTGGAGCTGAAGCTGACCCCGGTCAGTTCGACATCCTCGAAATAACCCAGGCGATAGGCCGGCGCTGCGCCGGTATTGGCGCGCTGGCTGATGCGTGAATTCGAGGAATAGTGGGTCTGCCCGGTGAAGTCGAAGAACAGCGAGCCAACCCGCTCGTGATAGCGATAGTGGAACAGCCCCACCTCGGTGTTCTCGGTCACCCGGTAGCGCACGCCCATGCCCCACTGGCCGCTGTCGCGTGGCTTGACCTCACCGGCATAGTTGACGCCGGTGAAGGTCTTGTCCGGCAGGCTGTCGATCACCCCCGCACTGAGCCGGAAGAACTCCGCGCCTGGGCCGAAGTAGTCGCTGCCGAAGTAGTCGCCGACCGGGTTGAGCTCGGTTTTCTCCCACTCGTACTGGTAGAAGCCGACCAGCGCCAGGTCCTCGTTCAACGACCAGGAGGCCGAAACCTGGCCTACCGGCAAGTAGGCGTCCTTGGCCTCGGTGCCCGGCACGTTGAACTTGGTCGCGTCCACCGGCGCCTGGCCCTGGCTGATGTTGGCCCAGAACAGGCTCTCGCCCCAGGCCACCAGGTGGCGGCCGGCTTTCACCGACAGGTACTGGGTTTCGCCCAGCTCGTAGTTGCCATACACGTAGGCATCGAGCAGCCGCGCCTTGCTGCCGCTCAGGCGCCGGGTGTCTTCGACAAAAGCATCCGGCCGGCCAACCTTGTTCACCGTCAGCGGCGAGTCGTTGGCGTTGCGCTCGTGGTAGACGTCGTCGTAGAAGTGGCTGCCGCGCACCACGGCACCCACGTTGTCGTGGCGCAGGCGCAGTTCGCCGAACAGGCTGAGCCGGTTGGTGATCAACGACCCGCGCTTGAAGTTGCGCGTGCCGTCGTCGTTGTTGATGTCGTTGAGGTACTGGTTGGCCTGTTTGGCGGTACGCATCGACGCGGTGTAGTTGACCGTGAGCGATGAGTCCAGGGTGGTGTCCTCCCCCAGTTCCAGGGTTGGCCCGGCACTCGCGCCGCCACTGGCCAGGCCGATGGCCACGGCCAGCCAGCGGCGCCGGGCCAGGCCGGTGTTCGACGTAGACATACTGCTCTCCTTTGTTGTTATTGTTTTCTTCGTCCGTTTGCAGAAGGTTCAGGCCTGGGCCACGACAGCGCTCATACCTGGGCCATAGCGGCCCTGAGATCATTCTTGGCGACCTTGTTCGACGGGTTCAGCGGCAGCGCCGGGAAGAACCGCACCTGGCGCGGCACCTTGTAGTTGGCCATGCGCTCGCGGCTCCAGCCGATCAGTGCCTGCTCGTCCAGTTGCTGCCCCTCGCGCAGCACCACGCAGGCACAACCGACCTCGCCCATGCGCGCATCGGCAATGCCGATCACCGCCACCTGGGCGATGGCCGGGTGCGCCAGCAGTGCGGCTTCGATCTCTGCCGGGTAGCAGTTGAAGCCGCCGACGATGTACATGTCCTTGAGGCGGTCGGTAATGGCCAGGTTGCCCTGCGGGTCCAGGCGCCCGACGTCACCCGTGTGCAGCCAGCCCTCGGCGTCGATGGCCTCGGCGGTGGCAGCTGGGTCCTGGAAATACCCCTGCATGATGTGGAAGCCGCGCAGGCAGATTTCCCCGGTCTCGCCCTGGGGCAAGGCGCGGTTGGCAGCGTCGCGGATGCTCACTTCAGTGCCCGGTAATGGCCGCCCGCTGGTGCCGGCAATGACTTCGGCCGGGGCCTGCGGGTCGCACAGGGTGGCCAGGCCACCACACTCGGTCAGGCCATAGGCGGTGGTGACCACGCTGAAACCCAGCTCGTTGCGCATGCGCTCGATCAGGCTGGGCGGGATGCTCGCCGAGCCCGTCACGGCAATGCGCAGGCTCGACAGGTCGGTTTGCGCCAGGCGTGGGTGGGCCAGCAGTGACAGGTACAAGGTTGGCGCCCCCGGCAGCACGCTGATGCGCTCGCGGGCAATGCGCTGGAACACCGCCTCGGCATCGAACACCGCATGCGGCAGGATGGTCGCCCCGGCAATCAGGCAGGTCAGCCAGCCGGCCTTGTAGCCAAAGGCATGGAAGAACGGGTTGACGATCAGGTAGCGGTCGCCCGGCACCAGCCCCAGCACCCGCACGTACTCGGAGAATGCGCGCAGGTTCTGGCCATGGGCGCTCATCACCCCCTTCGGTTTGCCGGTGGTGCCCGAGGTGAACAGCAGGTCGCAGATGGCCTCGGGCTGGATGCTCAGGGCCCGACGCTCGGCCGTGAGCTTCTCGATGGTCGCGGCGCCGACCAGAAACTGCGCGTAGCTCAGGTCCTGCGTGGTTGCTGGCTGCTCGCAGGCGAAGATCACCTGGTGCTCCAGGGTTTCCGGGCGATGCGGCGCGAGCAGTACAGGGTAATCGACCTCCAGGAAACGCTGCTGCACGAACAGCACCCGGCAGCCGCTGCGGCCCAGCACATCAGCGGCCTCGGCGCCCTTCATGCGGGTGTTGACCGGCACCAGCACCGCACCGGCGCAATGGATGCCCAGTGCCGCCAGGATCCACTCGCGGCCGTTGGGGGCCCACAGGCCAACCCGGTCACCCGGCTGGATGCCCAGCGCCATCAGGCCGCGGGTAACTTGCAGCACCTGCGCTGGCAGGTCGGCATAGTCCAGGCGCTCGCCATTCTCTTCGATGGCGGCATGGCCGGCAAAGCGTTGCGCGCTGGCGAACAACAGCTGGGCAATGGTGGCAGGCGCAGCGGCGTGCGCTGCAGCGGTATTCAGGATCGGATTCATGCGAAATTCGCTCATCGGCATCACTCGGGAAAGCGGATACGCAGCACGGGGCTGGTGGGGACCGCCTGGCAGGCCAGGATCCAGCCTTCGGCCAGTTCGCCAGCATCCAGGGCATCGTTGTGCAACAGTTCGACTTCACCGCTCTCCAGGGTGCACATGCACGAGGCACAGCCGCCCACGCGGCAAGCGCTGGGCGGGTTGAGGCCCGCACGCTGCATGGCATCGAGCAGCGTCTCGCCGCTGGCGCAGTCCAGGCTGTGGTCCGCGCCATCCAGGCGTACGGCCAGCTGCGCGGCCATTGCCGCCTCGCTCTGGCTGGCCTGCGGTAACTCGCCTTCACCCGGCAGCGACACGAAGCGCTCCACATGCACCCGGCCAGCGGGCATGCCGAGGCTGGCCAGCGCCTGCACGGCGGCATCCATGAACGGTGCCGGGCCGCAGATGAAGGCCTGGGCGTCCAGCATTGGCCGGGCCAGCTCGGCCAGTTGCGCCACGCTCGGCACGCCTTGCAGCGAGTCCAGCCAATGCACCACCTGCAACCGCTGTGGGTGGACGGCAGCAAGCATGCGCAGCTCATCGCGGAAGATCACCGAGTGTTCGTCGCGGTTGGCATAAATCAGCAGCACCCGCCCCTGCCCGGCCAGCAGCGCCGAACGTAGGATCGACAGCACCGGCGTCACCCCGCTGCCGCCGCCGAACAGCAGCAAGTCGCCTTGCAGGTCACGGGGCACGAACACCCCGGCCGGCGGCAGTACCTCAAGGGTCTGGCCTTCCTGCAGTTGCTCACACAGCCAGTTCGAGGCGCGCCCGTCACGTACCCGCTTGATGGTCACCCGCAGCGGTTCGTCGAGCAGCGGCGTGCTCGACAGCGAGTAACAGCGCGGCAGCCAGCCGCCGTCGAACGGCACGCGCAGGGTCAGGAACTGCCCCGGTTTGTAGTGAAAGCGCTCGGCCAGCGACTCGGGCACGTCGAACACCAGCGAACGGGCGTCGGCGGTTTCCTCGATCACCCGCGCCACGCGCAAGGCAAGATAGTCATTCATGGTTCAGGTACTCGCTGTCACCCGGCTCAGACGAATGGATCGGGGTTGGGCAGGCCCAGCTGCACCGCGCCGAAGCTGCGCCCGTAGGCCATGAAGTTGTTGGCGATATGCCCGCGTGCCTGGTGCAGGTCGCGGAACAGCCGCGCCACCGGGTTGCTGTTGTACAGCCCCGAGGCCGCCATGCTGCGCAACAGGTCGCTAGCCCGCTCGGCACAGATGTTGGTGACGTAGGACGACTGGTAGCGGTACAGCAGGCGGGTTTCGGTGTCCGGGTACTCGCCGGCACGGGCCAGCTGCATCAGGTGTTCGTAGTTGCGCTCCAGTACCAGCTTGAGGCTGTCGACGGTGATCACCGCCTCGGCCACCGCCGTTTGCGCGACCGGGTCGTCGGCGGTGCGTGCGCCGTGCTTGCCGATGTGCTGGGCGGCGTTCTCGCGGAAGGTATTGATTGCCCCTTGCAAGGCGCCAATGGCCGACGTCGAGACCGCGCGGGAGAACACCTGGGCGAACGGGATGGCATAGATCGGGTTGGTGTTGACCAGGCGCCCCGGCGTCGCTTCGATCTGCCAGTTGTTGGTACGTTGCACGCGGTGGGCAGGGACGAAGACATCCTCGACCACGATGTCGTGGCTGCCGGTGCCGCGCAGGCCCAGCACGTCCCAGTTAGGTTCGATACGGTAGTCGGCGCGTGGCAGCAGGAAGGTGCCATGCTCGCTGGCAAAGTCGCCATCGGCCGGCAGGATGCCGCCCAGCAACACCCATTGGCAATGTTCACTGCCGCTGGAGAAGCCCCAGCGCCCGCTGATGCGGTAGCCGCCCGGCACCACGCTGACTTTGGCCGCCGGCATGTAGGTCGAGGAAATCAGCGCGCCGTGGTCCTGCTCCCATACTTCGCGCTGCGCCTCGATCGGGTAGCGCGCCACCTGCCAGGGGTGCACGCCCATCACGCCATAGACCCAGGCGGTCGACATGCAGCCTTCGGCAAGGATCATCTGGATTTCGAAGAAGGTCCGCGGGTCGACTTCGTAGCCGCCAAAGGCGCGCGGCTGCAGGGCGCGCAGCAAACCCGCCGCCTGCAGCTCGTCGATGGTCTGGTCGGGAATGCGCAGGTCGCGCTCGGCCTGTGCCGCGCGGGCCTTGAGCTGCGGCAGCAAGCGCCGCGCTCGCTCGATCAGTTCGACTTCTTCCTGGGTCTTTTCTCGCAAGCTGTGCATCACTGGTCTCTCCCGGTCTCGCTGCGCCACTGCGCGAGCTGGGATCGATCATCAGGGCGGCCAGGCGATCGTTCATCGTCAAAGCGGACTAGTGCCGGCACGCCCTGGGCGCTAGTCCGTTGAGACGATGTACGCCCTCGCTGGCATGACCATAGTCAGCCCCATCCAGAGCCCTGAGACCCTGAGACCTGAGAGGAGAAACCGCCATGAGCATCCTGCAACGATTCCGTATCGACGGCGGCGTCGCCATCGTCACCGGCAGTGGCCGCGGCATCGGCCGCGCCATTGCCCTGGCCTACGCCGAAGCCGGCGCCGATGTGGTGTGCGCCGCGCGTTCGCTGGATGATGTCCAGGCGGTGGCCGAGGAAATCCGCGCGCTGGGCCGCAATGCACTGGCGTTCGCCTGTGATGTCAACGACAGCGAGCAGCGCCAGGCCTTGGTCCGCCAGAGCCATGAGCACCTCGGCCGCATCACCCACCTGGTCAACAATGTCGGCGGTGGTGGCCCCAACGACCCGCTAAGCCTGAGCCCGGAGCTGTTCGACGAGATCCTGCGCTTCAACGTTTCCAGTGCCTATGCGTTCTGCCAGCTGTGCGTACCGCTGATGCGCGATGCCGGTGGCGGCAACATCGTCAACATCAGCTCGGTGGCGGCGCGCTACTCACAGCGCCACTTCAGCGCCTACGGTACGGCCAAGGCGGCGCTCAGCCACCTGACCCGCCTGCTGGCCCAGGACTTCGCGCCGCAGGTGCGGGTCAATGCGGTAGCCCCCGGCCCTACCCTGACTGCCGCGCTGAACAGCGTGATGCCGGCCGCCATGCGCCAGGCCATGGAAGCCAACACCCCACTCAAATGCCTGGGCAGCCCGGAAGATATCGCCGCCGCTGCGCTGTACCTGGCCTCACCTGCTTCCGCCTGGGTCACCGGCAAGATCATCGATGTCGACGGTGGTGCCGATTCCAGCGTCTGGGTCGGCTGATATCCCCGTTTTCTCAAGCCGGCCTCCCTTTTGCTCGGGCCGGCTTTTTTTATTCCCTCACACAGAGAGCCCCGTCATGGACGCCCATCTGATCCAAGCGCTCGGCGACGAACTGTTCGACGCCCTGCGCGGCCGCCAGACCTTGCAACCGCTGACCCGCCGCTACCCGGCCCTGACCCTCGACCAGGCCTACCGCATCTCGCTGGCCTTCCTGCAACGCCGCGAAGCCCTGGGCGAGCGCGTGGTTGGCAAGAAGATCGGCGTAACCAGCCGCGCCGTGCAGGAAATGCTCGACGTCCACCAGCCGGATTTCGGCTTTCTCACCGACGCCATGCAAGTGGAGGATGGCAGCGAGGTCAGCCTGGCCCGGCACCAGTTGATCCAGCCGCGCGCCGAAGGTGAGATCGCCTTCATGCTCGGCGAAGACCTGCACGGCCCAGGCATTACCGCCGAGGACGTGCTGGCCGCGACGCAGTGGGTGATGCCCTGCTTCGAGATCGTCGACTCGCGCATTGACAACTGGCAGATCCGTATCCAGGACACCGTGGCCGACAACGCCTCGTGCGGCGTGTTCGCCCTTGGCAAGCAACGCCTCGACCCGCGCACGCTGGACCTGGCCAAGGTGCAGATGCAGTTGCTGAAGAACGGCCAGCCGGCCGGCAGCGGCCTGGGCTCGGCGGTACAAGGCCACCCCTGCGCGGCGGTGGCCTGGCTGGCCAACACTCTCGGCGAGCTGGGCATCCCGTTCCGCCGCGACGAAGTCATCCTTTCCGGCGCCCTGGCGCCGCTGGTGCCGGTTACTGCCGGCGACCGTATCAGCCTGAGCATGAGCGGGTTGGGCCAGTCCAGCCTGCGCTTCGTGCCCTGACCTTTTCCCTGGAGCCATGAACATGAGCAAGAAGATCCGATGTGCATTGATCGGGCCGGGCAACATCGGCACCGACCTGCTGTACAAACTCAAGCGCAGCGAGGTACTGGAGCCGGTGTGGATGGTTGGCATCGATGCCAGCTCCGAAGGCCTGGCCCGCGCCCGCGAATTGGGCCTGAAAACCACCGCCGACGGCGTCGACGGCCTGCTGCCGCATGTGCTCGAAGACAACATCCAGATCGCCTTCGATGCCACCTCGGCCTACGTGCATGCGCAGAACAGCCACAAGCTCAACGCCCTCGGCGTGCTGATGATCGACCTCACGCCGGCGGCCATCGGCCCCTACTGCGTGCCACCGGTCAACCTCAAGGCCAACCTCGGCTTGGGCGTGATGAACGTGAACATGGTCACCTGCGGTGGCCAGGCGACCATCCCGCTGGTGGCAGCGGTGTCCAGCGTGCAGCCGGTGGCCTATGCCGAGATCATCGCCACCGCCGCCTCGAAATCGGTAGGCCCGGGTACGCGCAAGAACATCGACGAATTCACCCGCACCACCGCCAGCGCAGTGGAACAGGTGGGCGGCGCCAGGCAGGGCAAGGCAATCATAATCATCAACCCGGCCGAGCCGCCGCTGATCATGCGTGACACCGTGCACTGCCTGACCGACGACGAACCCGACCAGGACGTGATCCGCGCCGCCATCGAGGCAATGATCACCCAAGTGCAGCGCTATGTACCGGGCTACCGGCTGGTCAACGGGCCGGTGTTCGACGGCAAGCGCGTATCGATCTTCATGGAGGTGGAAGGCCTGGGCGACTATCTGCCGCGCTACGCCGGCAACCTCGACATCATGACTGCAGCAGCTGCGCGCACCGCCGAGCTGTTCGCCGAGGAAATCCTCAAGGGCGAGCTGGTGCTGCGCCCTGCCCCCACTGCCCTGGCCTAAGGAGCTGACCATGGACCTCAACGGCAAACGCATTACCGTACATGACATGTGCCTGCGCGACGGCATGCACCCCAAGCGACACCAGATCAGCCTCGATGAAATGCAGCGCATCGCCTGCGGCCTGGATGCCGCCGGGGTGCCGCTGATCGAAGTGACCCATGGCGATGGCCTGGGCGGCAGCTCGGTCAACTATGGCTTCCCGGCACACAGTGACGAGGCCTACCTGGCGGCGGTGATCCCGCTGATGAAGCAGGCCAAGGTGTCGGCGTTGCTGCTGCCGGGCATCGGCACGGTGGAACACCTGAAAATGGCCCATGGCCTGGGTGTGAGCACCTTGCGGGTGGCCACCCACTGTACCGAGGCCGATGTCAGCGAGCAGCACATCGCCCATGCCCGGCTCCTGGGCATGGACACCGTGGGCTTCTTGATGATGGCGCACATGAACAGCCCCGAAGGCCTGGCTACCCAGGGCAAGCTGATGGAGAGCTACGGCGCCAACTGTATCTACCTGACCGATTCGGCAGGCTATCTGCTGCCGCACCAGGTCAGCGAGCGGGTGGCGGCGATGCGTGCCGCGCTGCGCCCGGAGACCGAGATCGGCTTCCATGGCCACCACAACCTGTCGATGGGCGTGGCCAACTCGATTGCCGCGATCGCGGCCGGTGCCAGCCGTATCGATGCGGCTTGCGCGGGGCTGGGTGCCGGGGCCGGGAATACGCCGATGGAGGTGCTGGTGGCGGTGTGCAAGCGCATGGGCATCGAGACCGGGGTGGATGTGTTCGCCATCCAGGACGTTGCCGAGGACCTGGTGGTGCCGATCATGGACTTCCCGATCCGCAGTGACCGCGATGCGCTGACCATGGGCTATGCCGGGGTGTATGGCTCGTTCCTGCTGTTCGCCAAGCGTGCCGAGCAGAAGTATGGTGTGTCAGCGCGGGAGATTTTGGTGGAGATGGGCCGACGCGGGATGGTCGGTGGCCAGGAGGACATGATCGAAGACACCGCGATGACCCTGGCCAAGCGCCGGGCCTGAGGGCCCATTGGCGGCAGCGGCGGCGTGGATGGCACCGGCTTCGCCGGTGTTCGCGGGCATGCCCGCTCCCACAGGATTTACACCTTGTGGGAGCGGCCTTGTGTCGCGAAAGGGCTGCAAAGCAGCCCCAGCAATTTGTGCATC
>RCUS01001857.1_pt1 | contig 10195 bp, 2 predicted proteins | sample 2166221 | NCBI WGS metagenome assembly RCUS01 (sample SAMN09932758, study PRJNA488358) | compost metagenome | isolation source: compost soil in cyclohexanecarboxylic | place: Germany: Experimental Botanical Garden | reverse complement strand
GAGCAGTACCCGCTGAATCCGAACGGTTCGCCGGACGGCATCACCGGCCTGACCACCGCCGACGGCCGCGTCACCATCCTGATGCCGCACCCGGAACGCACCCCGCGCACCGCCAATTTCAGCTGGGCGCCAAAGAGCTGGGGCGAAGATTCGCCATGGCTGCGGATGTTCCGCAATGCGCGCGTTTGGTGCGGTTGAGGCGCGGTTCAACGGGCCGACCCGGAAAAAGTTTCATTTGATTTGAAAAAAGTTTGATAAAGCCCGCAGGCCAAGGCCTGCGGGCTTTTTTTTTGCCTTTTGGGCTCGACCAATGCGACGCCGGTGGGCTGTACCCGGGCGCGAACGGACAGCGTTGAATTCACAAATCTAATCCTTTGCATCTCATCTGAATCCGGGATTTGTGACGTACGCAGCAACTGTATTGCAGGCAGTCAGAAATTTGACGCCACCGAAGCGGCTGTCTTAACTCGCGCCGTCCTGCAGACATCGCCAACGCAAGGGGATTCAAAGCGATGTCCGCCAACCGGCCAAGGCCGGGTGCGCCCGGCACCAAAGGGGAACAGGAACACCGCGCTCGGCTGGGCCCCGTGGGGCGTTTCCGTGCGCCGGAAGAGTGACTTCTTCGCAAACACAAAACCCAGTCCACTCAGGAGCAATGTGATGAATCGGATTTATCGCAAGGTTTGGAACAAGACGTTGGGACAGATGGTGGTGGCATCGGAACTTGCATCATCCGATTCGTCCGGTGGAGTGGTTGATCAACGCGGCGGCAGCAGCCATCGCCTGCAAGCACTGGTGGTGGCGATGGGCCTGGCCATGGCCGCGGGCAGTGCCATACCCGGTGCACAGGCGCAGTCGCTGGCAGTGGGTGGCACGGCCAAGTGCATCGTGCTGGGCAGCATGGATCTGAAGGACTGCGTGTTGAGTGGTGATGCGGTGGCATCCGGCGCCAATGCCGTGGCCGTCGGTGTGGGAACCCTCGCCTCGGGTGGACGCAGCATGGCGTCGGGTTACAACGCGTCGGCTACGGCCGATGACGCCACCGCGCTGGGTGCTTCGGCGCGCGCCAATGCAGCCAACAGTATTGCGCTGGGTGCCAATTCGGTAGCGGACCGTGTCGGTACCGTTTCGGTGGGCAGTGCAGGCAGCGAACGCCAGATCACCCACGTCGCGGCAGGCACGGCGGCGACCGATGCAGTGAACAAGGCGCAGCTCGATGCCGTGGCTGTGGCCGTTGGAGATGCGCAGCGTTACTTCACCGCCAACGGCGCAGCCGATGGCAGCGACGATGCGGTGGCCAGTGGTGCGGGTGCAACGGCGGCCGGTGTTGGTTCGCAGGCAACCGGCGTCGAGAGTGTGGCGATAGGCAGCTACAACGTTGCCGCAGGCGACTACGCCAGCGCGGTGGGTTACGTGAACACCGCCAATGGCGTCAACAGCTCGGCCATGGGCAACTTCAACCAGGTCGATGGCCAGAACAGCAGTGCGTTTGGTTTTGCCAACCTTGTGGACGGTGACAACGCCACTGCTATTGGCAGCAACAGCATCGCTGCTGGTGCGGGCAGTCTGGTGGCAGGCGACACTGCATCGGCCATGGCGGACAACGCGACGGCGGTGGGTTCCTCGAGCGTTGCCGGTGGTGAAAGCAGTACGGCGCTGGGTGCGGAGGCGGAAGCTTCCGGTGAATTTTCCATCGCACTGGGAACCCAGTCGATGGCCTCTGGTCCGTATGCATCGGCCAGTGGCTTCCGCGCGGAGGCATCCGGCCGTGGTACGACAGCGGTGGGCAGCTACAGCGTTGCTTCCGGTGACTACGGCGTGGCGATGGGGCTGGCGGCGTCGGCTTCCGGCATCAGCGCAACGGCGGTGGGTGAAACGGCAACCGCGTCTGGTGACGGTTCGACCGCAGTAGGCGGCACCACGCCTGACGAGATCAACACCGTGGCAAGCGGAACAGGAGCTTCGGCGTTCGGCAATGGTGCCTGGGCAGTGGGGGAATACGCCACGGCGATTGGTTTCGACAGTTGGGCCGATGCAGACAACGCCACCGCCGTTGGTCAGGGATCAATGGCTGAAGCACAGAACAGCGTTGCATTGGGTGCTGGCTCGTATGCAGGTCGCGAGAACACGGTGTCAGTGGGTAGTGCCGATGCCGAACGCCAGATCACCAACGTCGCCGCAGGTACCGAAGGCACCGATGCGGTGAACAAATCGCAACTGGATGAAGTGGCTGCGGTTGCGGGCACGACCAGCAAGTACTTCCAGGCCAGCGGCAGCGCGGAAAGCGACGCCGGTGCGTATGCAGAGGGCGACGGTGCGACTGCGGCCGGTGAAGCGGCCGCTGCGGTTGGCAAAGGGGCCACGGCGGTCGGCAATGCCGCCAATGCGGTTGTCGATGGCGCAGTCGCCGTGGGCATGAATGCCTTGGCCAGCGGACAGAACAGTGTCGCGCTTGGTCAAGGTGTGCAGGCGACCGGGGATGGCACTGTGGCTGCAGGTTGGCACGCGAGTGCGGAAGGCGATGATTCGGTTGCGCAAGGCACTTCTGCCCGGGCTGCTGGCAGTGCAGGTGTTGCGGTAGGGGCGAACGCCTGGGCAGAGGGCGATGAAGCGGTGGCTGTAGGTAAATCGGCGGGTGCCAGCGGAAATGGCGCGGTATCCGTCGGCGCATCTACAAGGGCAGGAGGTGATAGCTCGATCGCAATTGGTTATAGGGAAGTGGTGGACGGAATTGCGTATTCGACTTCGGCCCTTGGGAACAGGACGATTGCACTTGGATCTGCCGCACAGGCTCTATCCGACTATGCAGTCGCCGTGGGTTGGGGAGCTTTTGCAACAGCCAAGGATGCTGTTGCGCTGGGGGCAGGCGCAGGTGCGTGGGAAGAAAACAGTCTCGCGCTCGGGGACAGCGCCCAGGTGGAGGCTGCAAACAGCGTGGCATTGGGTGCGGACTCATATGCGGATCGTCAGAACACCGTATCGGTAGGCGATGCAGGTGCCGAACGCCAGATCACCAATGTCGCTGCCGGTACGGAAAGTACCGATGCGGTGAACAAATCGCAGTTGGATGGAGTGGCTGCCGTCGCTGAAACCACCAGCAAGTACTTCCAGGCCAATGGCAGCGATCAGAGTGATGCCGGTGCCTATGTTGAAGGAGGGGGCGCCATCGCTGTCGGCGAATCTGCCAACGCGATTGGAGACGGCGCGATGGCGCTGGGCCTTGGCGCGGTTTCGGTAGAGGCTGATTCCATTGCATTCGGCGCCAACGCAATGGCCGGTGCCGCCGGCAGCATGGCCATGGGAACCGATGCGATGGCGGTGGGCAGGTCTTCCCTGGCCAGCGGGCATGAGGCGATTGCATCGGCGGAAGGGAGTACGGCCATTGGCCAGAGAGCCAGGGCCGATGCATTGGACTCGGTGGCCTTGGGGTCGAGCGCAGCGGTTGCCGAAGCTGCACAGGGCAGCATTGCCATCGGGAACGGCGCCTATTCACTCGGTGAGCAGGCCATCGCCATTGGTGGAACGGCGGTCTACGGCACGCCATCGGGGACCTCGGCCTACCGCAACGAGGCACGGGGACAACATTCCGTGGCGATTGGTGCCGGTTCGCTGGCGCAGGAAATAAACGCCGTTGCACTGGGCCGTACCGCAGCTGCCAAGGGCATGCATTCGGTGGCCATCGGCGTCCTCGCGTACGCAGCAGAGATGGAAGGCGTTGCCCTTGGCGCCGGCGCAACCGCCATGCATGAGAACAGTGTGGCCATTGGTGCGCAATCGGAAACAGACCGTGAAGACAGCATCGCGGTGGGGGCTGCGGGCAAGGAGCGCCAGATCACCAACGTCGCAGCCGGCACCGAAGGCACCGATGCGGTGAACAAATCGCAGTTGGATGAAGTGGCTGCGGTTGCCGAAACCACCAACAGGTACTTCCGGGCCAATGGCAGCGATCAGAGTGATGCCGGTGCCTATGTGGAAGGCGTAGGAGCAACCGCGGCTGGCGAATCGGCCAACGCGATCGGTAGCGGCAGCGCCGCCTTTGGCTATGGCGCGAATGCGCTGCACGACGGTGCCATCGCCATGGGCAACAACGCCCTGGCCAGTGGCCAGAACAGTGCCGCTTTCGGTCAGAACGCCAGCGCCACGGGTCCAGCTGCAGTGGCTGTGGGTGGCAATGCGGTGGATGAAACGGGTGAGGCGTTGGTCACTTCCAACGATGTGCCAGTCAGTACGGGGGCAACCAGCGCCGGCGTGGGGGGAACCGCATTGGGCGCCAGTGCCGACGCCAGTGGTTTTGCCGCGACAGCCACCGGTGCAGGTGCGGGAGCCCGAGGAGACCAGTCCACTGCTACGGGTGCGGTATCCAATGCGCAGGGTGATTTCAGTACGGCAAGCGGTTCGCAAAGCCTGGCCGAAGGCGAGGGTGCCACCGCAGTAGGGTTCAATGCTGCGGCTTACAACGACGGCAATGTGGCGCTTGGCCGCAATGCATCGGCGGCCGGTGAGGGCAGCCTGGCCATCGGTGATGGTGCAGAGACGGGGCTTGTTCTTTTTGGAACGGGTGCGGCCAGCGCGGTGGCAGTGGGTAGCGCGAGCTGGGCTGCCAGCGATCGGAGCACAGCGTTGGGCGCCGATGCATTTGCGGTTGAGCTGGACAGCACGGCGTTGGGTTATCAGGCCAGTGCGGAGGGGGTCAACAGCGTCGCGCTGGGTGCCAACGCTGTCGCTGATCGTGAAAACACGGTGTCGGTCGGCAAGCTCGGCGGCGAACGCCAGATCACCAATGTCGCGGCGGGTACGGAAAGCACCGATGCGGTGAACAAATCACAGCTGGATGCAGTGGCCGGGACTGCGGATGGCACGCAGCGTTACTTCACTGCCAACGGCCTGGCCGATGGCAGTGACGATGCGGTGGCCAGCGGTGAAGGCGCCACTGCTGCCGGTGTCGGCTCACAGGCAACCGGTGCCGAAAGTACGGCAGTGGGCAGCTACAACGTCGCTGCCGGCGATTACGCCAGTGCATTGGGTTACGTGAACACGGCCAACGGCGTCAACAGTTCCGCCGTGGGCAACTTCAACCAGGTGGATGGCGAGAACAGCAGCGCATTCGGCTTTGCCAACGTGGTGGATGGTGACAATGCCACGGCCATCGGCAGCAACAGCGTGGCCAGCGGTGATTACAGTCTGGCGCTGGGAGATGCGGCATCGGCATTGGCTGGCGATGCCATCGCCATCGGTCGCGACAGCGTGGCCAGCAGCACCAGCGCGGTGGCGCTGGGAGTAGGCGCGGACGCGTCAGGCAGGAACAGCATGGCCCTGGGGGCGGACGCAGCTGCCATCGGTGAGGGAGCGGTTGCGTTGGGCAATGGCGCCAAGGCAGACGGCAAGCAGAGCATGGCGCTGGGTGTGGCCGCGCAGGTCAACGCCGACAACGCTGTTGCGTTGGGTGCGTACTCGGTGGCCGGACGTGCCAACACAGTGTCGGTGGGCAGTGCCGGTGCCGAACGCCAGATCACCAACGTCGCTGCGGGTACGCAGGATACCGATGCGGTGAACAAGGCGCAGTTGGACCAGGTGGCCGGTGCCATGGGCACCACCGGCAAGTACTTCCAGGCCAACGGTGACGGCGTGGCAGCGGCCAGCGGTGCCAACAGCGTGGCTGCCGGTGCTGCGGCAACGGCCAGCGGCGAACGCGGCACGGCGTTGGGCATGTCCAGCGTTGCCAGTGCAACCGGCGCGACCGCCGTGGGTGCCGATGCGTCTGCGCGTGCTGCCAACAGCACGGCACTGGGTCGCAGTACCGCCATCACCGCTGTCAACGGCGTGGCGGTTGGCTTTGGTGCATTTGCCAGCAACGGCGCAAACGGTATCGCCATCGGCGCCAATGCCGGTGTATCCGGTGTCAACTCGGTTGCATTGGGAGCAGGCTCGCGTGCCACCGAGGCCAACGTGGTCTCGGTGGGTGGCGGCAACGGCAGCAATGGGCCGATGACCCGCCGCATCATCAACGTGGGTGCCGGCCGTATCGCCGAAGGCAGTACCGATGCCGTCAACGGTGGCCAGCTGCACGTGACCAATCAGCGTGTGGGTGCCGTGGAAACGCGCGTCAACGACATGGATGGCCGCATCGGCAGCATCGAGAGCGTGGCCACCAATGCCGTGGTCTATGACGACACCAATCGTGGTGCGATCACGCTGGCCGGGCTGGACGGAACCCTCCTGGACAACGTGGCCGATGGCCGCATCGGTGCGGGCAGCATGCAGGCCATCAACGGTGGGCAGATGTACCAATCGTTGAACGCGATGGCCGCATTGCTGGGCGGTGGTGCGGCGCTGGGCATGCAAGGCATGTATGTGGCCCCGAGCTACATGATCCAGGGCTCCAACTACAGCAACGTGGGCGACGCGTTGGCCGCCTTGGACCTGCAGGTCACTTCCATCAACTCGACGATTGCCGGCGAGGGCGGCAGTGGAACCGGAACGACCGGGCCGGGTGCCAAAAGTGGCGGTGTGGTGCTGGGAGACGATGCCACCGCACCGGACCGTGCCGGTACGGGTATCGGTCACGACGCCTATGCCTTTGGCTTGAACGATACGGCGATCGGCAGCAATGCGCGTGTACTTGCCGATGGCAGCACCGCCGTGGGTGCCAACTCGCAGATCAGTGCCGAAGCGACCAACGCCGTTGCCGTGGGCGAAGGCACCCGCGTCACTGTCGCGTCGGGTACGGCCGTTGGCCAGGGCAGCAGTGTCACTGCCGCATCGGGCACCGCCCTCGGCCAGGGTGCCAGTGTCACCGCAGGCGGTGCGGTTGCGTTGGGTCAGGGGGCAATCGCCGACCGTGCCAATACGGTGTCGGTGGGAACGAAGGGCGGCGAGCGGCAGATCACCAACGTCGCGGCAGGCACGCAGGCCACCGATGCGGTCAACAAGCAACAACTGGACAACGGCATCGCGTCGGCCAATGCCTATACCGACAGCCAGATCACCGGTTTGAACGACAGCTTCAGTGGGCTTCGCTCCGACATGGACAAGCGTCTGCGTCATGTGGACCGCCGTCTGGACCGTCAGGGTGCGATGGGTGCAGCCATGTTGAACATGGCAACCAGTACGGCGGGCCTGCGCACCGAGAACCGGCTGGGTGCGGGTGTGGGCTTCCAGGGCGGGGAGTCGGCGTTGTCGATCGGCTACCAACGCGCGCTCAGTGACCGCGCCACGATCACCCTGGGCGGTGCCTTCAGCGGTGATGACAGTTCGATTGGTATTGGCGCCGGCTTCGGCTGGTAAGCCCCGGTGGTTTCTGCCCCCACCCGCTGCGGCGGGGGCATCCGGGTTCGTTGCCGAGCGCAGTCGTCCCCCGCAACACGCGTCGGCTACGGACCAGGAACGCAAGGCAAAGCAGCTGTGCAGTTCATTCCCTGTTTCATCATCCAACGAGAGATCGGACATGAAGAAAAAGAACAAGCTTGGCGTAGCGGTTGCGGGTGTCGTGCTGATGGCTTCAATCGGTGTCCCTGCTGCGTCGGCTGCAGGTATCGAGCGAGGGCCGGTGCGCAACATGGCCGAGCACGGTATGTCGTCCAGTGGTGGCTACCGTTTCATCGTGAAATACCGCGCCAATGCTGCGGAGCTGCGTGATACGGCCACCTTGAACCGAGGCTTGAGTGCGGCAGTTTCACGGGCGGGCCTTGATCGTGCGGTGGCCGCCAATGCGCGGTCAGCGGCTCGCCCTGCGGCCAGTGCCGCACTGATGCATCGCATGGGTATGCCGGGATGGACTGTGGTCAAGTCTTCCCGCCTGCTCAACGAACAGGAAGCGGCGCAGTTCATCCGTGAGCTGAAGGCCAATCCTGCCGTGGAGGATGTGTCGATCGATCAGATATACCGGCCGCTTGCGACGGTGTCGCCGAGCTTCAGTCCGAATGACCCTGACAGCCAGAAATTTCAGTGGAATTTCTACGATGCCAAATCGGGCGTCCGTGCAACCGAGGCATGGGAACTTTCCAAAGGCGAGGGTGTGGTCGTGGCGGTACTGGACACCGGCATTGTTGAAAACCACAGGGACCTGGCTGGCAATGTGATTCCCGGCTACGACATGATCACCGACAAGCGTATCTCCCGCCGCGATTCGGATGAGCGTCTGGTCGGTGGTTGGGATCAAGGTGATTGGATGGAGAAGGACTACTGCACGGGTTGGGCGAAGGAGAGGTCGCACCCTGCGGAAGCCAGCTCTTGGCACGGCAGCCATGTTGCCGGCACCATCGCCCAGGAAACCAATAATGGGGTTGCGTTGGCAGGCCTTGCGCACAAGGCCAAGGTCATGCCGGTGCGGGTACTTGGCTCCTGTGGCGGCTTCACCAGTGATATCGCCGACGGCATCATCTGGGCTGCCGGTGGTGAGGTGCCCGGGATGCCACTCAATACCAACCCGGCGGAAGTGATCAACATAAGCTTGGGCAGCGTCGATCCGGCCGCCTGCCCGGTGGCGTACCAGGCTGCGATTGATGTTGCCAACAGCAAGGGCATGATCGTGGTAGTTGCTGCCGGCAACGACGATGCCGATGCGGCGACTTACACGATGTCCTCCTGCAAGAACATCATCAGTGTGGGTGCGACTGGCGTAACGGGGGGGCGAGCGGGGTACTCCAACTATGGCGCGCGCGTGGATCTGTCCGCACCGGGTGGCGGTGGCGGAGATGCTGACAATGGCTATGTCTGGCAGGTGGTGAACAAGAGTGGGCAACGACCGACGGCTGATTGGGTGCTGGGCGGTTATGTCGGTACTTCGATGGCGTCACCCCACGTGGCCGCTGCGGTGGCCATGGTTCAGAGCGTGGTGGAGACGCCCTTGAGCTGGACGCAGATGCGTGACCTGCTCAAGCAGACCGCTTCACCGTTCCCGATATCCGTCCCGGCCACCAAGCCGATCGGCGCGGGCATTCTCAACGTTCATGCGGCGCTGATCAAAGCGACCGAAAAACCCTGTGATCCGGCGGTGGAACAATGCGGTCCGGTTGCAACGGCGTTGGTCAACAAGGTGGCGTTGAATGCCTTGTCGGGAACGGTTGACAGTGAAGTTCTCTACAGCTTTGAGGCAGAAGCCGGGAAGGTGCTTTCGTTCATGACCTATGGCGGCGGGGGCGAAGTATTCATGTATGTCGGTCACGAGCGGGTGCCGACCAGCACGGACTACGATGCGCGTTCCAGTCGCAGTAAAACCACCAGCCAGACGGTCCGCTTCACTGCTCCCAAAGCGGGTACGTACTACATCAAGCTGGTCGGGCCGAAGGTTGAATCCGAAATTCCGCCCATCGGCAATCCGCCGCCCAGGAATGTCTATTCGGGAGTGAGCCTGGTGGCACGCCAGTAAGTCCTGATCCGATGCATGTTGAACCCCGGCACTGCCGGGGTTCTTCTTTTTGGGCAGCACATTCGTCAGATCTGCTGTGAGCTGCGCGCACGCATCGGACCCATGTGCCGATGCGTCCTTGCCGCCGATGTGAGGGCGGGATTGCATGCGCGGCAGCGTTGGAACATGCGTGCCGGGTTCGGTTGGTGATTGAGCCGAGGGAATCGCAGGCCGCTGCGATAAGACCGCTGAATCGTCGAAGCATGTGATGCAGGCCGGGATTGGAAGACAAACGTTCCAGATGACGGCAAACGTTCCGCAACGCAAAAGAATGGCGATGCTGAATAGGAAGCGCGGAAGAAATTTCGACTGAAACAAAAAATCTCATCGACAGGCCCGCAAGCCAAGGCTCGCGGGCTTTTTTTTGCCTGTGATCCGCAAGGCAGGGCCGGGTCAACTGTCCTGGCACTTGTGAGGTACATCGGATTGTTTATTAAGAACTTTCTTATCCGCAGCCGTCCATAAGCGGTTGTTTTGCGGGCAATTTCACAAAATAGTCACGCCACGTCAAAAGCTTGACGCTGGATGAATGCTCGTTCAACACTCAAACCATCCTGTAGCAAACCCATGCGTATGGAGCACATGGGAGTGCCACGACAGGCGTGAGCCTTACGTGCCCGGCTTGGCCGGGTAGCGGGATCTACAAACACCTCAGGGGGATCGTTGGGGCCGTCCAGCCCAGCGATGGCGTTTTCTGCGAAGCGGAGAAATTTCCAGCCCACTTAATGGAGCAGTGACGATGAATCGGATTTATCGCAAGGTGTGGAACAAGGCATTGGGGCAGTTGGT
>RCUS01001853.1_pt1 | contig 10211 bp, 10 predicted proteins | sample 2166221 | NCBI WGS metagenome assembly RCUS01 (sample SAMN09932758, study PRJNA488358) | compost metagenome | isolation source: compost soil in cyclohexanecarboxylic | place: Germany: Experimental Botanical Garden | reverse complement strand
GTTACGCCCAGGCCAAGGCGTGCTATGCCGATCCCGCCTATTCGGAAGCAAAGGCAATGGCGTTACGCGCCTATCGTCGTGAGTTGATCATTGTTGAGGGGGATTTAGGCTGATCGAGGGTCGAGCGCTGATACGGCCGCCATGGGGCGATAGCGGCCCGCATCGCTCCCCTTTCCCGACGCTAATGGAGGAGGCTCCAGCAGAACTGAAGGCCCATAACGAAAAACCCCGCAGACTTTCATCTGCGGGGCTTTCGAATGGTGGAGGCAGAGGTCGGAATCGAACCCGCGTAGACGGATTTGCAATCCGACCCAAGAATGATTGATCCACGCGGCCCGGACGAGATAGTCAGTTCCGCCCGGTATATCTACCGGGCTGGTACGCAATCACTGGTTGGCAAGCACGCGATCAACGACTGCGAGCACTTCGCCCGCACGTAGTTGCTCAGTTACCGCAACGATATCGGGGTAGAACGCGCGGTCTTCATTGGCCACCGGCACGCGACTGCGCACCAGTTCATAGAGCGCACGCGTGGCACTGGAGGCCTTGCCCACCTCATGAAAGTCCAGGGCCTGGCAGCCAACCAGGATCTCGATGGCGAGCACCGACTCCAGCTTGCGCGACACCTGGTACGCCTTTATGGCCGCGTTGAAGGCAAAGCTCACCGGGTCTTCTTGGTTGCCACAAGTAGAGACACTGTCGATGGTGGATGGGTGGGACAGCACCTTCATCTCCCCCACCAGCCCGGCGGCGGTGTACTGGATGATCATGTAGCCATTGTTGAGGCCGGGATTGCGCACCAGGAAGGCGGGCATTTCGCTGAAATGCGAGTTGACCATGCGGTCGGTACGCCGCTCGGAGATCTTCGCCAGGTTGGTCATCGCGTTGCACAGCGTGTCCGCCGCCATGCCGATGTAGGAGCCATCGAAGTTCGCCCCGGAGATGGCGATACCGTCATCGTCGCTGAGCGGGTAGATCACCGGGTTGTCGCCCGATGAGCCGATCTCGTTGTCGATGCAGGCCTGGGCGTAGGCGATGAACTGCTTGGAGGCACCATGCACCTGGGGGATGGCGCGCAGGCTGTAGGTGTCTTGCAGGCGGTAGTCGATGTTCTCCTCGATCAGCTGACTGTCACCCAGCAACTGCTTGATATAGCGAGCTGTCTGCGCCTGGGCGACATGGGCCTTGACCGAGTGGTAGCGCGGGTCGAAGGCCCGAATGGTGCCCTTGAGGACCTGCAGGGAAATGGCCGCGGCCACGTCCGCCGCCTGGGCCGCCTGGTTGGCGTTGTACTGCGCCAGGGTGGCGATGGCGGTGACCGAGGTCGTGCCGTTGAGCATCGCCAGGCCTTCCTTGCACTGCAGTGCGATCGGTTGCATGCCCACTTGGCGCAATGCAGTCGCACCGTCCACCCATTCACCACCGGCAACGCTGGCCTTGCCTTCGCCGATCAGCACCAGCGCGAGATGGCCTTCGGGGCCGAGGTAACCGACCGAGCCCTCGCTAGGGGCAAACGGCATCACATCGTTGTTGAGCAGCCCGGCAATCTGTTCCAGCAGCGCCATGCGTACACCCGAAAACCCCTTGCCCAGGCTGACCAGAATCATCAACTGCACGGCACGGACCTGTTCGCGGTTCAGCGGCTCGCCCACTGACACCGCGTGGGAGCGCACGATATTCACCTGCAGGGTTTGCGCGTCCTCAGGCGAGATCACATGCCGGACGTTGTCGCCAAAACCTGTGGTCACGCCATAGACCAAGCGGTTTTCGTCGAGGAAGCGTTCAATCAGCTGACGCGAACGTGTAACGCGGGCACGGTAGGCATCGGAGAAACTCACTTTCGCGCCATAACGGGCGACCGCGATGAAGGCTTCGATGGAGGGTTTGGCATCGTCCAGTACTACAGTGGCGATATCCTGGGGTTGCATACGCATGGCTGTGCTCTCTCTGCTCATTGGCTTTTTCAGGGTGTAGAACGCCTGCCCCGTTACAGAACAGGCGAAAAAACGAGTGGCTTTCGGGGTGTCAGGCGTGACTGAGGATGAATCGGCTGAAGCGCTCGCAGTGCTGCTCGTTGAACATTTCCTGCGGCGTGCCCTGCGCCTCGATCAGCCCCTGGTTCATGAACACCACGCGGTTGGAAACGTTGCGGGCAAAGCCCATTTCATGGGTGACCACCAGCATGGTCCTGCCCTCTTCGGCCAGCGAGCGCATCACCTTCAGCACTTCGCCAACCAGCTCCGGGTCGAGCGCCGAGGTCGGCTCGTCGAACAGGATGACCCGGGGGCGCATCGCCAGTGTGCGGGCAATGGCCACACGCTGTTGCTGGCCCCCGGACAGGAACGCCGGGTAGTGGTTGCGCTTGTCGGCCATGCCCACCTTTTCAAGTAATGCCTCGGCTTCATCGATGCACTCGGCACGCGGACGCTTCTGTACATGCACCGGGCCTTCAATGACGTTCTGCAGCACCGTCAAGTGCGACCAAAGGCCAAAGCTCTGGAACACCATGCCCAACTCCGGGCGTATGCGATCGACCTGGCGTCGGTTGGCAGGGACCAGAACCTGGTGTCGGCCACGCTTGAACGCCACCTGCTCGCCGGCAACATGGATCTCGCCAGCATCGGGGACTTCCAGCAGGTTGATGCAGCGCAGGAAGGTGCTCTTGCCCGAGCCGCTGGCACCGAGTATCGACACCACGTCACCCTCGTGGGCGTCCAGCGAGATGCCCTTGAGCACCTCCAGGTTGCCGAAGGATTTGCGGATGTGTTTTACCTGCAGCACTGGATCTGTAGTCATGCCACTTATCCTCTACGTACGCTGAGTGCGTACTTTTTTGTTGTTTGACACGCGGTGACAGGCTGCCTGGGCGACAACCGGTGTTCGACCCACGCCAGTGCGCGCACGATCAGGAAATTCAGAACCAGGTAGATCAGCGCGGCACACAGGAACACCTCGAGCGTGCGGTAGGTTTCGGCGATGATCCGCTGCGCCACGCCGGACACTTCATAGACGGTGACCAGGCTTGCCAGCGAGGTCGCCTTCATCATCAGGATGATCTCCGTCGAATAGGCTGGCAGGCAGCTGCGCAGGGCGATTGGGATGATGATCCGTCGTGCCAGCAACCAGCCCGACATGCCCGCGGCCCGCCCCGCTTCGATTTGCTGTGGCGGCACGGCCAGCAAACCACCACGGAAAATCTCCGCCATGTAGCCTGCCGTGCACAGCGCCAGGGCGATCACCGCGCAACTGAGCGGCTCGCGCAGCACCGGCCAGAGCGGGCTCTGGCGCACCTCTGGAAACTGGCTCAACCCGTAGTAGAGCAAGAACATCTGGATCAGCAACGGCGATCCACGGAACAGAAAGATGTAGCTGCGTGCCAGGTGACGTAGCACAACGACCTGACACACCCGCATCCACACCACCAGCAAGGCCAGCAGCGTGCCGATGGCGACCGATGCGGCGAACAGCAGCAGCGTTGTCGGCAGCGCGCGCAGCAGTTGGACCAGGGTGTCAGCAATGAAAGCGATATCTACAGACATGGTCGGCTCCCTTCAGCTGCGACGAAAGGTTCTGCCCACGCGCAGTTCGGCGCGGGAGAAAACCAGGTTGGAAATGCCCGTCAACACCAGGTAGAGCGCGCAACCAGTAATGAAGAACAACACGAACTGCCCGGTGGAAGCGGCCGCCACGCGGCTGGCGCGCATCAGTTCCACCAACCCGGTGACAGAAATCAGCGCCGAATCCTTCAGGGTGATCTGCCAAACACCTCCAATACCCGGCAAGGCAAAACGCAGGATCTGTGGCGCGATGATCCGGCGAAAGCGCAACATCAGCGGCATGCCGATCGCCTTGGCCGCTTCCAGTTCGCTGCGCGACACCGCCTGGAACGCCCCGCGGTATACTTCGGCCTGATAGGCACCAGATACCACCCCGACCGCCAGCGCCCCCACCAGGAACGCTGGCATGCTGATAAAGCCCTCGGCACCGAACAGCCCGCCCACGCTGCTCACCAACGCCGAGCCACCATAGAAAAACAGGTAGATCACCAACAGCTCCGGAATGCCCCGGAACACCGTGGTGTAACCATCGCCCAGCACCCGCAGCAGCCCGCTGGGGTGCAGCTTGGCGGCAGCGACGAGTGCACCCAGCACAGCACCGACCAGCAACGCTGCCAACGTCACCAGTACCGTCATGAGCGCGGCCATGAGCAACACACTGCCCCAGCCTTTTGCGCTAAAACCAATCAAGTCGATCACCGTAGTCCACCTATAACCGTGTCAGAGAAGCGCCGGCCCGCACGGCTGCGCGGGCGGCCTGTCAGTACCTGGCGCCCCTGGGACGCCAGACGGCCTGGGTCATTGGGTGGGCGGCGTGAAGTCGTGCTTGAACCATTTGCGGCTGAGCTCGCTGATCGTGCCATCGGCGATCAGCGAATCGATCGCAGCGTCCAGCTTGGCCTTGAGCTCTGGCTCGCCCGGGCGGATACCAAAGGCCTCCCCTTCGCCCCAGATCGGCCCGTTGATGGCCGGGCCGACCAGCACCAGCCCACTGTCGGCGCCGCGCTGCATTTCCCCGGAAAGGAAGCCAAGGTCTTCGAACACCACGTCGACACGGCCGTTCTTCAGGTCCATCAGCGGCTCGGGTGGGGTCTTGTATTCACGGATGGTCGCCACCTGGCCAAACTGCTCACGGATAAACTTGCTGTATACGGTGCCAGTGACGATGCCGATCAGCTTGCCCTTGAGGCGCTTGCGCAGGTCATCCACCGCAGGCGTATCCAGCTCAGGGTTACCGCGCAAGTGCAAGGTACCGCTGCCCAGGTCGATAGCATTGGATTGCAGGGCAATGAATGTGGCCGGGGCCTTGGTGTAAGGGCGGGAGAAGTCGATCACCTTGCGCCGCTCCGGGCTGATCGCCAGGGCATCCATCACCACATCGAACTTGCCTGCCTTGAGCCCCGGGATCAGGCCGTCCCAATCCTGGGCGATGATCGTGCAACGGGCTTTCATGCGCTCGCACAAGACCTTGGCCATCTCCGGCTCGAAGCCATCGAAAGAGCCGTCTGGCAAGGTGCGGTTCCAGGGTTCGTAAACGCCCTCCGTGGCGATCTGGATGTGGTTCCACTCCTTGGCGTGGGTGTTCAGCGAGAAACTGGCAATCAACATCATCAGCGAGCAGGCGGCGAATCGAGTTTTTTTGTTGTTCATCTTTTAATTCTCCGATGCGAAGCACGGTAAGGGGCACGCGAGGCAAGGCAAGTCTGGGGGTCGGGCATCAGTCGATAGGCATCAGGTCTCTGGCGGGTTCATTGTTGGCCGCGTGGTGCAGGCCACTATTGATCGTTCAGCGCCAACACCACCGGCGAGGTCGGCCGTGCACAACACAACAACACCTGGCCAGGCTCAGGGGGCATCAACGGCGCCTCGCTGTACTCGACACTGCCGCTAAGCAGCGGGGTCAGGCAGCTGTTGCACAGCCCGGCGCGACAACTGAAGCGCGGCGCGAACCCGGCCTGCTCGGCACAGTCGAGCAGCGAGGGGCAGGCGGCATCCCAGGCCACGGACTGCCCCGACGGCTCGAAGCGCACGGTCAGGTCACCGGCGGGCGCAGGCACCGGCGGCGCCACAGGGGGAGCAGCCGGGGCTTCGTCTTCATCGAGGATCGTGGCCGGGCCGAAGAACTCATAGCGAATGCGCGCCTTGTCGATCCCCAGGCCACGCAGCAGCCGCCAGTTCGCCTGCATGAACGGGCGCGGGCCGCACAGGTAGGCGTCGTAGTCATCGAGGGGCAGCAATACCTGCAGGGTTTCCCGACTGACCAGCCCGCTGCTGTGATGGTGCGCACGTTTCAAGTCGTCATCGGTCGGCATCCGGTAGCAGAAGTGCACCACGATCCCGGCGCGCCTGGCGGCCACCGCCAGCACCTCGTCGCGCAAGGCATGCACGGCGCCGTTCTCGCAGGCATGGATGAAATACACCGGCCGCGTGGTGCTGGCCAGACGATGCAGCATGCTCACCATTGGGGTCAGGCCCACCCCGCCGCTGAACAACAGCACCGGCCGCTCGCTGCTTTCGTCCAGCACGAACGTACCGGACGGGCCAGCGATTTCCAGTTGCTCGCCCACTTCCACTGCTTGATGCAAGAAGCTCGACCCCACGCCGGCCGGCAGGTCGGGCGAATGTGCTGGCGGCAATTCGTGCTTCACCGAGATACGCAGTTGCGAGGGGTCGCCCGGGTCGCTCGACAGGCTGTAGGCGCGCAGCACCTGTGGTCCTTCGGGCTGCGGTATGCGAACCACGATGAACTGCCCCGGGCGAAACGCCACGCGGCCCTGGTCCACGGCAGGTTCGAGTACGAACGAGGTTATCGACGCGCTTTCTCGCACCTTCCTGGTCACCTGGAAGCGCGCAAAGCCCTTCACGGCGGGAATGGTGTCAAGCATGGGCTTTGACCTCACGGGTATCGATCAGCTTGGCGGCGCCTGTCTGTTCTTCGCGGATCAGGCGCTCCATGGCGCGACGAAAACGCAGCGGGCCTGAGTCGATGGCCAGGTCGATGTTGGCGGTCTGGCGGTTTTTCATGCCAGCATGCACGGCGGCGAGGATCACCCGGTCCTCCTCGAAAGCCCGGCGCACGTCAGCAGCGAACTGACGCGAGACGCTCTCACTGTCGGCATCGAAGTTACGCAACTGGAACCAGTAGTAGCGGGTACGGTTTTCATCGACTGGCGTCATGAAGTTGTAGGAGTCCATCAAGAACGCTTTTTCGTGCACAGGTGCAGCGTCGCCGCCGTGGCCGGCCGGGGTATGGACCCCCTTGATGATCGCGTGCGCCGGGTAACGCACCTCGTAGTACTGCAAGCGATCGCAACGCCCCTGGAACTTCAGATACTGCTGGTAGAACGGCGCAACCTCGATGTCGTACAGCCACCGCGATACCACCACGCCATCGTCCTTCTCCACGGTTTGCAATGGCTGCGATTCGCAGGCCGAGGTGCCAAAGGTGCTCTGGTGCACCCAGGCGACATGGGAGGGGTCGAGCAGGTTGTCGGTCATGTACAGGTAATTGCAGTCGATGGTCATCGAATCGCCACGGTTCAACCCCCAGTTCGGGTCGTCCCACTCGGCAATGTGGAGAAGCTTGGCCGGGTCGACCAGCGCCGGATCGCCCATCCACAGCCATACCAGGCCGTAGCGCTCCTCTACCGGGTAGCTGCGGACCTTCGCCGCCTGAGGAATACGCGACACGCAAGCGGCCTTCACGCAGGCGCCGGCACTGTCGAACGTCAGCCCGTGGTAGCCACACTCGACCACATCACCCTGCAGGCGCCCCATCGACAACGGCAATTTACGGTGCGGGCAAGCATCCTCCAGGGCAACCACGGCACCGTCCGCCTTGCGATACAGCACGATGGCTTCGCCAAGGAGGATGGTCGCATGCAAGGCCTGCTTCACTTCGGTGTCCCAGGCGGCGGCGTACCAGGCGTTTCTCAAGAACATGGCGTGTAGCTCCTCTTGTTGTTATGCGAAGCGTCGGCTTCTTGAGAAAAAGCCTAAGGCCGGGACGAACAAAAGAATAGATGTGCTTTTCTGTTGATTAGTTAAGTATTCCTAAACTAAAAAGGAACACCTTCCATCCCTTCGAGAGCACGCACTCATGAGCCATTTGCCCCCGTTACGCGCACTGGAAGTTTTTGAAGCCGTAGGTTTGTGCGGCGGTATCACCCAGGCGGCAAAGCGGCTGGGCATTTCCGCTGGCGCAGTCAGCCAGCAAATAAAGCTTCTGGAAGAGGCTGTGGGCCTTAGCCTGACCGCCAAGGAGGGCCAACGCCTGCGCCTGAATGCAGCCGGCCAGCGCTTTCATGAAGGGTGCAGCCAGGCCTTCGAGCGCCTGCGCGCGGCCTATGCAGAGCTGGAACGCTCGAAGAATGCGAACAACCTCTACATCAGCGCCCTGCCCTCACTGCTGTCCAAGTGGCTGGCGCCACGGGTAGCCGACTGGCAACTGGAGCATCCGCAACTGAGCGTCTACCTCGACGGCACCCACACCGAACCTTCAGAGGCGCAGGCCAACGGAGTGGACTTTCGTCTGAGCTACGGAGAAGGCATGCACGATGACCAGCACACCATCGAGCTGTTTCGCGATTGCGTAGTGCCCGCCTGCAGCCCGGCGCTACAGGCGGGCACGTTGGAGCCCCGCGAGTTGCTGGCCCACCCGCTGATCACCATCGACTGGCGACCGAAGTTCGACTCACCGCCGTCCTGGGAGCAATGGTTTGCCGATGCAGGTGTCGACGAGGTGACTATCCGCAACTACCGGATCTATTCCCTCTCCTCCATGGCCATACAGGCGGCGATCGAGGAGCAAGGCATCGTCCTGGCGCAATATTCGATGATCCGTAGGGACCTGGATAGCGGCAGCCTGGTCATCCCGTGCCTGCGTGCGCTGCCCATGCCGGCGGCGTATTACGTGACGTGGAATCAGAACAGTTTTCACAGGAGCCAGTGCCGGACCTTTCAGCGGTGGTTGATAAAACAGGGGCGGGATCAGCAGGAAATGACGAATCAACTGCTAGGCGCTGAGAATGGGCCATCTTCCTAGAACGGCGCATATTCTGGCCCGTTTCTCTGTTTTCAAGCGAAATTCATTGGCCGATGGAGTCGAAGTTCGTGGCAATCAGCTCCGCGTGTATTTCCGTTACCAAGGCGAACTATCCCGGGCGACGATCCCCGGGAATGCCTCACCTGCCAACCTGAAACCATACCGCTCCTCGGACGTGGAAGAACTGGAGGCCAAGTCAGTGCCGAAGGAGTTGACCACGATGAAGGGAATCTTCGACCAGTACCTGCTGAAGATCATTCCGGGCAAGGCGGCCAGGACCAGTTCCGCGATATCCGACCGAAGGCTGCTTCGGAAATCAACGACCTGAGCGATGCGAGCGTGCTGCTGGGGCACTCGAAAGAGGGAATCACCGAGCGCGTTTACCGGCGCGTCAGAGCCATTGCCAAGCCTCCAAAATGAGGAAGTTTTGGAACTGGTGGTAATTTGTTTTGGGACTTCGGTATTTTCTGGCGCACAAAGAAAAACCCCGCAGACGTTAATCTGCGGGGCTTTCGAATGGTGGAGGCCGAGGTCGGAATCGAACCGGCGTAGACGGATTTGCAATCCGGAGCATAACCACTTTGCTACTCGGCCTCAAAGTTCGGATCTAGCAGCTTGCGCTTCGCTATCTCCTTGAAACGCTGAACCTTTTTCAAAGTTTGCTGCGTTTCGATGGGCGCCATTATGTCTTCATTCCTTTAACCTTGCAACCCCCTGAACGAAAAAAAATTTCAACGGGTTCAAGGTGTTAGCGCAGGCGGCCGAGTTTACTCCACAAGCCCACCACTGTGTTCTCCACGGTGCCACTGGCAGCCATGCCGATTCGCTCCTGCAGGCTCTTGCGTTCGGCGTAGTGCAGGTGGAACAGGTTGGCGTTGCGCGCGCGTTCGCTGAGGTACTCGTCGCTGGTCTGCAGCTCGTCCACCAGCTTGCGGTTGAGTGCCGCGACGCCCAGCCAGACTTCGCCGGTGGCCACTTCGTCGATGTGCAGCTGCGGGCGATAGCGGGCAACGAAGTCCTTGAACAGCTGGTGGGTGATGTCCAGGTCTTCCTGGAACTTCTCCCGGCCCTTCTCGGTGTTCTCGCCGAACACGGTCAGGGTGCGCTTGTACTCACCGGCGGTCAGCACTTCGAAATCGATGTCGTGCTTCTTCAGCAGGCGGTTGACGTTGGGCAGTTGCGCCACCACGCCGATGGAACCCAGCACGGCGAACGGTGCGCTGACGATCTTCTCGCCGATGCAGGCCATCATGTAGCCGCCGCTGGCGGCCACCTTGTCGATGCACACGGTCAACGGGATGCCGGCCTGGCGAATGCGCGCCAGCTGCGATGCGGCCAGGCCGTAGCTGTGCACCAGGCCGCCACCGCTTTCCAGGCGCAGCACCACTTCGTCACGCGGGGTGGCGAGGGTCAGCAGCGCAGTGATTTCGTTGCGCAGGCTTTCGGTGGCAGAAGCTTTGATGTCGCCATCGAAGTCCAGCACGAAGACCCGGCCCTTTTCCTCGGCCTTGCCCTTCTTCTGCCGCTTTTCCGCCTTGGCCTGCTGCTTGCGCAAGGCCTTGAGCTGGGCCTTGTCGAGCAGGCCGGATTCCAGGCGCTCGCGCAGGTCC
>RCUS01001852.1_pt1 | contig 10215 bp, 10 predicted proteins | sample 2166221 | NCBI WGS metagenome assembly RCUS01 (sample SAMN09932758, study PRJNA488358) | compost metagenome | isolation source: compost soil in cyclohexanecarboxylic | place: Germany: Experimental Botanical Garden | reverse complement strand
ATATTGAGCTGGACCACTGTCGCATTGATGTCTCCGCCACCGACAGCGTCGAAGCAACGATCCTGTCGCCGCAGCGGGAACTGCCCGGCGTTCTGTTCGTCCACGGTTGGGGAGGATGTCAGGAGCATGATCTGAGCCGCGCCAAGGAAGCAGCGGCGCTGGGGTGCGTTTGCCTCACGTTCGACCTGCGTGGGCATCGCGCAATGGCGGCGGGCCGGGATACGGTCACGCGTCCGCAGAATCTGCAGGATCTCTGCGCCGCTTACGATTGGCTTGCGAGCCAGCCGCATGTGGACCGGGAAGCGATCGCGCTGGTTGGTATCAGCTACGGCGGCTACCTTGCCGCGCTTCTGTCCGAGGTGCGACATGTACGCTGGCTTGCATTGCGTAGTCCCGCGATCTACCTGGACAAGGATTGGGAAATGCCGAAGCGGCAGCTGAACACGGACCCGGCGCTTCCGGCCTACCGTAGTTCTGCGATTTCCCCGGATGAAAATCGTGCGTTGCGGGCATGCGCGCGTTTTGGAGGTGATGTCCTGCTGGTCGAGGCCGAGCATGACGAGATCATTCCACGTCAGGTGATCGACAACTATGCAGGCGCCTTCACCAAGGCCAGGACGATGACGCGGCGTTTGATACGGGGCGCCACTCATGCATTCCAGGACAAGGCGACGCAGAAGGACTACACCGATGTCCTTGTCGCCTGGATGACCGAGATGATCGTAGGTTCCCGTGGGGCGATTGCCGAACGCAAGGTGCGTGACTACAAGGACGCAGGTCGCATCGACGCGGTGCGTTAGGGGCAGGCTTGTCATGACGCGGTACTTCCACGTCGGCACATCGGATCGTGCCTGTGTTTCCCTCAAGCGTCGTGGGAATTCTGTTGGCTGCGCCCGATGAGTAGCCGGCCTTCATCCCTAAGAAATACTGACAAAGGCACGTGGCTTCTGCAGGCCGGATACGGTTGCCAACGCCTTCCGAGGGGGCGACGCAGGGGCGCAGAAAAGCGCTGATTCTTGCTTTTTTCTTAACATTGGCGCGGCTATAAAAAACCGCGCTGGAATGGGGGTGAAATTCGGAGGCTTGGCAGTGGAAAGCATGAAACTCTATCTTGAAGGGCCGGGTCAGGAGCGTCGGCCCGTTAGGCTTATCTCGACAGAGCAGAAGAGCTTGGGTGCCGCAAGGGACCTTCCGGTCCGCGGAACGATGGCCGGATTCGACGGCAAAGTCGAGATGAATACGCTGATGGACGAGGACGGAAACCTGGCCCAGCAGATTGATCGGGAAGGATTCCGATACAAATTTGAGGGATCGGAAATTCCCTGGTCGTTGATCGTGGGCTGACACAAGGGCGGGCCCCTTGGCGGGCCCGCCTTCAAGCCGCGCTCATGGCGACAGGACCCTCCGGCAGCAGCCTCGCTGCAGGCTGTGGTGGGGAGCACGTGCTTCCAGCTCCAGCAGGCCATTGCCACTGCTTCCAGCAGCTCCGGCATCTACTGCGACTCCTTGCGCCGTGGCGGTGGCGGCGGCTCATAGTCCTCCGGCTTGGCGGTGTGCTTCGCGTCGGACATTTCCCTGTCCTTCCACAGTGCCTTGTCGTTGCGGAACTTGTCAGGTGTGTGGGCTTTGTCCTGATCACTCACATCGGCAGTCGGATTGAAAGGAAGCTTTGCCATTCATTGCTCCTGTGGGGTGGGTTCAAAGAGCCTGTCCCAAGTCATGGAGAGCGGGGTCTGGTGCTGTCCCTGGCAGCGCTTTCCGTTGAGGGCGTGCCTTTCTGCAGGTCATGAGCCCGCGCCAGATGATTGGCCACGTGTTCTCGTGTCTGTTGTAGATGCGCCTTGGCCTGCGGTTCGGCAACCGCCGGAATCAATTTATCGTCCAGCGCGGCCAGTGCTTCGGTGTGTCCGGCGACCATCGCATCGATATATGCCTTCCGGTAGTCGTCGCCGCTCTTGCCGGCCAGTTGCTGAAGGCTTGCTTCCCCCTTCTTGGCCTGTGCCTTGGCATCCCCGCTGTTGGCATCTGGCTGGAACGCGTTGGTCTGTTCCTTGTTGCGGGTGTGCTCTTCGATCATGAGCCGCGCATAGTCGGCGACATCGCCCGCCATATTCTTCTCAAGCGCCTGTCGGCCGGCTGCGATCTCATGGTCGTTGATTGCATTCAGCACTCCAAGGGCGGAACGCTCCGCGTTGCTCAGGTTCTGCGTCATGCCCGGCCCGGCGGTAGTGTCCTCAGGGACGGAACTGGACGGCATTTCGGAACCGGCAGTGGTGGCGCCCGGAGCGGTGGCTGCAGCGTTGTCCGAATCTGCGGGTACGTCCGGATTGTCCCTGCATGCACCGAGGGAAAGAATGCATGCCAAGGCCAGGGGTGTGGTCAGGAATCGTTTCATCGTGTCACTCCTCTGCTTGAATGCAGCGTCCGTTGTGCTCGGCACCTCGCGTGGTTCATGCACCACTGTGCCCGGCACGTTGCCATGTTCGCGCGGAGACCGTTGGCAGGTTGTGGAGCGCCGTGAGCCCTCGTTTCACTTGCCTGCCTGCGGGATCGCGGAGCCGGTAACCACGCATTCCTCATGAAACACCATCCGATCCTGTTTCTTCACGGGCCTTCGCTGCCAGCATGGACAACAGGCGTACGCGGGCCTTTGCCCAGTTCGCGCCCCATCGCATGCCAGCATTGGCGGAACCGACGGCGACGATGAGTGGGGGTTGCTGCGGTCCCTGCAGGAATACGTGCACGATCCATCCCTGCCGCCTTCTGCACACTTCAAGAATTTTGACGTCCGCAAGGAACAAGCACTTCCGTTCCGGCTCCTCCACCCATCGGAATGGCGGAGGCAACTGGCTGGGCATTGCTTTGGTCACGTGGGTTCCACGCAGGCAGGGCACCAACGGCCTGCATGCATGATGGGCATGACGATGGGGATATCCGAAGATTGCGCCTGCGGTCCCGGGCGATCGCAGGCGCTGGACGCCCTGTAGCCAATGACGCGGGAGTGGCGTGTCAGAGACCTTATGCCCACGCGTGATGCGGGCCAGGTGATCTTCATTGCGTGTCTCATCAGCGTGCATGCTGCGCAGCGGGGAGCACACTCGGGAAAGCAGGATCAATCATCGGTGGCCTTTCCTGAAGAAGATCCTGCGCCGACGTTTCCGGTGGTACGTGGGCCAGCGCCTGCAACCGTGATTTCATTGTGGATGTCCTTCACGCCGCTGCAGTCATCGGCGATGTCCTCGGCCAGATGTCGCATCCAGCGGGAGGTCACGGCACCGCTCAGGGTCACGACGCCTTCGGAGACCGATACGCTGATATCCGTTGCATCCAGGACGTCATCGTCGGTGAGCCGCTCGTTGATGTCTTCGGCGATCCGTATGTCGGAACGTGTATAGCTGCTCGGGCCGCGCCCACGCTGTGACACTTCCTGCGAGCGCCTCTGCATCCGGTCGTTATCCGTCTGCCGCGCATCGTTCTGTGCGCTGTAGCCCTGGTAGGCAGGCTGCGAACGTCCCGCGTAGGAGGAGGCGTGTTTCCGGTGGTGTGTGGGATTGATCCCTTGTCGCCGGCGAGTGTCGTTGCCGTGGGCCTGCAAAGTGCCTTCATAAACATCCTGCTGGTCTGCGCGATGTTGCGTGTCGCGCTGATACGCATGACGGGCTGGATGATCGAACCCCATGCGATCGTTGTAGACCTCATCGTCATGCGACGCATGTCTGCCGGGCTGCGCACGACGGCGGCCACTGTAGGCATCAGGCCAAGCATCATCCTCTTCCCAGCCGTAAGGCCCTGCACCCTGATAGCACCCGCCCGCGCCACGCCCGGGGGCTGTCTCATCGCGGGGGCGCCGGCGGTTGTTGTCCGCTCCCGATGAGTGATAGCCATGGTTGTTGTCTTGGTGCTGGTTGCTGTGACGGGGTGCATTGGATCGACGATGGCTTGCCATGATGGTCTCCTGTATTCAGCTGGCGGATTGGAGCAGCCAATGCGCGCTTGGATGCAGCCGAAAGGAAGAGGCGATCGCATTGCCTGATGTATCCGTTGCGACGACCTTAGGCGTCTTCCTGTTATGCGTCTGTCAGACAGGAATTCGATGCGCTAACCGCTTCCACACATCCAGATATCCGCACGAAATGGCCAAAAGACATGCGCCGGGTTCCTTCGTCGAAGGAGATGGTCGATTGCCTTGCTGATACCGGTTCAGGGCGCGCGACGGGATGATTCGCGCTTCCATCTGCAGAAGCCTTTGCCGTGATGGAAGGGACGCCGGGCATGGAGCCGTTGGTGTGGCCGCTCATCGCTCCGCCGACCTTCTGCACGGACGCCGAGCCTGCTTCAGACCATCGCCGGCCTGGCGGTCATCAGGTAGAAAATCGCCAGGAATGAGATCAGCGCCGGCACGCCCAATGCAGCCCATATGCCGAGATAGCGGTCATAACGCAGCGGCAGGGATTGTCCAGCGACGGCCGCTGCCTGCGCCACGTCTCGCAGCTTCATCTGCAACCAGACCACCGGCAGCCAGCACAGCGCCGCTATCCCGAACAGCACCAGTGACCAGTACAGCCAGGGAGTTGTCAGTGGGATGCCCAGCCGATGGGCCAGATACAGGCCTGATACCGGCTGGAGGACAATGGTTGTGGCCGTGAACAGCCAATCGGCCATCACGACCAGCCGTGCCACTGAAGCAACCACCTTCGGATCACGGCCACGACTGGCGAACAGAAGATAGAACGCCGTGCCCACGCCGGTGCCGAACAGCAACGTCGACGAAAGAATATGCAGGTATTTAACCAGCACGATGTCCAAGAGGTTTCTCCAGCCACAGCAGCAGTACCGTCAGGGCAAGCATGGGCAGATTCTTGATCATGGGGCCATAGGGATGCGCCCAGAATTCGGGCAACCAGAGGGTGACCACCACGCTGTAGAACACCATCAACCCGATCTGGGCAAGATAGATGCCGACACGCCAGCGCCGTATCCACATGCCCAGCCCCAACGCGGCGTCGAGCAGGGCCGCCAGATACAACATCACCGGTGCCACCGCCACGGGTATCTGTGCGCGGACCAGCAGGTCGAGGCTTGCCGCATGCGGGTAAGCGAAAGCCGAGACCCATGCAGTGACCAGCCAGGTCAAGGAGATGCTCAAGCGCAATACCGGCAACAGGTTGGCAAGCACCGCATTGCGTTGAGCCTGTTGCCGGCGCTCGGGCGCAACGAACTGCCCAGGAACGCGCAGTGGCCGGCCCACCACCGCGCGCCAGGGTGCGGGGTCGGCGGTGTTGGGCTGTGCAAGCATTCTCAATGCATCCGCGTTGGCGACACTGCCAGAGGGTAGCCAGCGCGCCAGCCATAGCACCAACGGTAATGGAATGCGTGCCGTGCATTGGCGTTGGTTGCTGGACGAAAGTGCTTGCAGATACCCATCAATACTCAATCGCATGGGCCCAACGGCAGCAACCAATCGAGGAGGATCCGGGCAGTCGACAAGATGGCATAGGCCCTCCACCAGATCCGTCAGGTGGATGGGTTGTACATCGCCGGTGGTTGCCGGCAGCGGTAGCCAGGGCAGTACCGCAAGGCGATGAAACAAGAGACTGCTGGCACCTTCTTCTGCATATACCAGCGATGGCCTGACCACCACCGCCGTGCCGGGAAAAGCCCATGCACAACGGTCACCGCACGCTTTGCTGCGCCAATAACCTGTCGCTGCATGCAGGTCTGCGCCCAACGCCGATATCTGAATGATGCGAGGTACTCCGGCATGGGCCGCAAGCTCGAACAGACTGCACGGACCTTTCACATGGACGTCGTCAAAACTGTGCGTGCTGTCCTCGCGGAAGATGCCGGCTGCATTCACCACGACATCCATGCCGCGCAGCAGTTCGCCAACAGCGCTGCCCGGTGGGTTGGGGAACTGGAAGGAGATCCGGTGTGCATCAGCAGGACCCCGACGCACAGCGGATGCATCCCTCACGCCCAGGTACACCTGATGTCCACTTCGCACAAGATGCTCCGCCAGCGCGCTGCCAATCAGCCCGGAGCCACCAACGATGAAGATATGCAGCGGCTGCCCGGGCGGACGCTGTTCATCCGTGCACTGTGTTCGGGCAGCTGCGCCAGCCTGATCTCCACGCTGTTCGTGTCCTGGTTCAGCCACCGCCGCAGTGGTGCTCCCGCTGCGGGTACCAACGCCACCAGCCATTGGATATGGCCGCGTCTGGCCCACCACCGCACCGGCTGGAGCATGCGTCATACCCTTACAGGCTATTTGATTCATCACGCGTCCTCTGTGTTCTGGGCGACCGCGTTTGAAGCGCTTCGGCAGGGAAGCCGAACGCCGCAACGTATCGTGGCCTTGGCTTCCATCACTGCCGCGACCGCCTATGTGGTGGACTACAAAGTGGTGCCGTCACGGCTGACACCAGGTTTCGAGCGACGCCTGCAACCTTCGGACATGTTCTGTATCTATGCGGCTTTTTCGGTGGGCCTGGCGTTGCCCTGGTTGCTGGGTCGCACGAAAGGAAAACCACGCTGAGAATGTCCTTCCCCCGCGTTTTCCGCTAATCGATCGGATAGGGCTTTCGGGTCAAGCCGCTGAGGGCAGGGCCCTCCAGCAGTTCGCCGGTAGGAGCGAAACGACTGCCATGGCATGGGCAGTCCCAGCTGCGTGCTTCGCCATTCCACTGAACGATGCACTTCAGATGCGGGCACACCGGCGACAACACATGCAGGGTGCCGGCTTCATCGCGGTACACCGCATGTCGATCCCCGCCTCGGCCGGCAATGCATCCGCTACCCGGTGCAAGCTCCAGGCCGGGATCCGGATCGGCTTTCAACCGATCACCCACGATGTGTCGGGCGACCGTCGCATTGGCTTTCGCCCAGCCCTTGGCTGACCTGATGGGCGTCAGTCGTAATGGACTGAGCAGATGTCCGAGATCGTCCTGCTTTCCTTCGATTCCCTGCACGATCAGCCTGGAGGCAACTCCGGCCCAGGTGAGGCCATCGGCGTGGAAGCCAGTGGCCACCCACACGTTGTCGTGTGCGCTGCTGCCCACGTAGGGAAGACCGTCAGCAGACAGGAATTGTTGGGCCGACCATGCTGCCTTGACCGGGCCATTCACGGGAAAGCGGTGTCGCGCATATTCCAGCAGACGGCCGCCAGGATCCTGGGCGGGTGACCATTCACCGGCCCGATGTTTTTCGCCAACCACCACCAGCAGGGGCATCAGCTGGCCCGGTACCGAGCGTAGTGATCGACCACAGTCCGTTACCCAGTGAATGCCAGCCGTGGGCGTGGCTGCAACGGGGATCGCAATGCCGTACTCGCGGTACACCTCCATTTCGGCCTGCACCAGGTTGAATCCAGCCGGTGAATGGGTGGCCAGCACGATGTGATCCGCATGTACCTTGCCGCTGGCGGTGCTCACGCAACCCCGGGCTGCATCAACATCCGTGACAGCCGTGTTCTCGAAGATGGCGACGCGTTCGGATAATCCACCCAGCAACGCTCGGCAAAGCTGATAGGGATCGAGCTGGGCCTGCCCGGTTACCTGAAAGGATCGTGCCAATGGAAAGGGCAGGCCGGCCGACGAGGGCCGGGGATCGAGCCCTGCCGCCCGGTACGCTGCGAGTTCGGAATCATGGCGCTGCAGAACGGCCGCCTCGCTGCTCTCGACGCTCCATTGCAATGGAGCGCGGGTGAATCCGCACTGCAGGGAATGGCGCAGTGTCAGGTCCTCGATCCAGTCGATGGCACGCCTGCGTGCCTCGACCACATGACGCAGGACATCTTCGCCCCATTTGGCCAGCAATGAAGCCATGTTGGAGGTCGAGCCGTACAGGTTGCCCGTGGCCAGGCCGGTGTTCTTCTGTCCTGCAGATCCCGCTTCCAGCACGGCCACCCGATAACCCGCATCGCAGAGCCGCCAGGCCGTGAGGAGCCCGGTAAGGCCGGCGCCCACCACCACCACGTCCACCTTCAGGTCGCCCGCCAGCGGTGGTGCATCGACGACCGGAGGATGCGAAGTGATCCAGATGCTGGTCATGCCCACCACCTTGTTTCAAGGACACGGCATGGTCGGGCAGATGCCATTCATTGACCGTGGAATTGTGTGAGCAGGCCGTGCATATGGCCGGAATTCACGCGGCCTCACGTGTCGTTATCGTTCCTGCGGATATTCATCGGGCCATGGCCCCGGGTGGCGCGGATACGGTCATGCGCACGACGCGGCCGTTCTGTTGCAGGTACAAAGGAGCATGGATGGAAAGCGGCGATCTCAGGCTTGGCTTCTTCGGCCGGTTGTTTCGCTCCAATGCGCCGCCACGCGAGCTGGGCCTGGACGACATCAACCGTTGCGCGGTGGATGAGGACGAGCTGTTGTGGATTGACCTGCAGGCACCGGATCCGGACATGCTGGATCACGTATGGGATGTCTGCCAGCTGCCCGCATCGGCAAGGTCCTTCCTGGAGTCTGGCACCACACCCGCGGTGGAACGGGAGAATGGCCATTTCTGGGTGCGCACGGTACCTATTGCGCCGGCCAATGGCAGAGAGCTGCCGAGTGGCGTTCTGCTGGTATGTGTGGCCGGGACCGACAAGGTCGTGAGCATCCACGCGGAGGAAATCCCGTTTCTTGCCGCGTTACGGGAAGACGCGCACGGCGCGGTGATTGGCAGCCTTACATCGGAGAGTTTCGTGGCAACCCTGCTGGATCGACAGCTGTCCGGGTACTTTGAGGCGGTCAATGATTTTGAATGCGCCATCGAGCACCTTGAATCGGACATGTCCACCAACGACATAGAAGCCAACATCAACGAGCTGCAGCGCCTGCGACGCTGGGCGTCACGCCTGCGGAGGATGCTGGCACCTCATCGGTCGGTGTTTGGTGCGTTGTCGCGCCCGGATTTCCGGCCTTCGGAAAGCCGGGATGCCGAGCGGCACTTTGTCGCATTGGATACGCGTTTCGAACGCGCCATGGACATGATCGAGAACGCCCGCGAGCTGGTCATCGGCAGCTTTGAATTGTTCAGCGGACAGGTCGCGCTGCGCACGAACGGCACCATGCGGGTACTGACATTCGTGACGGTGCTGGCGGGTGTCCTGGCGACGTTCGTCGGCGCTCTTGGCATGAACTTCGAAGCGAGTATTTTCAAGGCAAAGGATGCCGGATTCTGGTCGATCGTGACGGGACTGCTGATTTTCTCGATCGTGATGATATTGCTGGGACGTCGTCGGAGATGGTTCTAAGGCCGCGGTAATGACCGGCCGGAACGGGCATCCCGAGGTGGAGGTGATGCAATGAGTGGACACGCGCGACCAGGGTTCTTCAAGCGGAACGGTTTATCGCTCACGCTGTTGTTCCTGTTCTGTGTCTTCCTGGGTGGACAGCTGGTGACAGGGTTCCACGCCAACAACGAGGAACGCGCCGAGCAGGGGCGGGCACCGGAGACGATAACGACCTATCTGGCCAGCGGACACTTCCTTTCCGCGACGTTCGAGAATTGGGAGAGCGAATTCCTGCAGATGGGGATGTATGTACTGCTGACCGTGGGGCTGCGACAGCGGGGATCGGCGGAGTCTCGCCCACTTGATCCCGACGAGGAGGACGAGCGGATCGACGAAGGCAGGACACCGCGACCGGTGCTGCTGGGTGGGATATGGCGGATGCTGTATGCAAACTCCCTGGCGCTGGCCTACGGCATATTGTTCCTGCTGGCGTTTTCCGGCCACGCGTATGGCAGCTGGATCCATCAGAACGAACAGCGGCAGTTGGTCGGCGAGCCGCTTCTCACGCTTGCACAACACCTGAAAGGTGCCCAGTTCTGGTTTGAGTCGATGCAGAACTGGCAAAGCGAATTTCTGGCGGTACTTTCGATCGTGGTGTTGAGCATCTTCCTGCGTCAGGAAAAGTCGCCGGAGTCCAAGCCCCTGGCTGCGCCGCATTCCCAGACCGGCACCTGAACATGCGGGAGCCCGCGTTCCATATCGAACATTGCGCTGCGAATCCAGAAGGGACCAGCGCACCTGGACGACGAATGCCATTGGAAAAAAGACGGCCGACGAAGGGAGCTTGCAAGCCCTTCATCGTGCGCGCCGCGTGAAATTCCGACTGCCTTCGGCCACATGCTCTTGCCACTGTTCCGGCAAACATGCGGCACCAGCTGGCGTGCCCGTTGATCCGGAACCGCATTTGCTGCGGGCCGAATCAACGG
>RCUS01001849.1_pt1 | contig 10233 bp, 11 predicted proteins | sample 2166221 | NCBI WGS metagenome assembly RCUS01 (sample SAMN09932758, study PRJNA488358) | compost metagenome | isolation source: compost soil in cyclohexanecarboxylic | place: Germany: Experimental Botanical Garden | reverse complement strand
GCTGATGCAATTGCTCAATACTGCGCAAGGTCGCTTCGACCTGGCGCAAGCCCTTTTCCAGCATGTCCTTGCCAACGCCCATGGCCTGGCTCGCGCCTGCGGACAGCCCGGCAATCTCGGCCTGATGGCGCATCATGAAGTTGGCTTCCTCAGCACTCAGTGCAGCCAGGCTTTCGCGCACCTGCGCCGCAGCCGTCATCAGCTCGGCCTCCTCACGGGTGCAGGCACTGGTGATGTCCGGGTCACCAACGACAAAGATTTCCCCCGCCTTGAAGCCACTGGCAAAGGTCGGGTTGAGCCGCTGTAGTCGAGCGATCAGTTGAGGCTCTTGTTGTGCCGTCAGCAAGGCCAGCACCTGGGCACCGGTCATGCTGTGCGGCACGATGTAGAAGCCAGGCTGCAAAGTACCGCTGGTGGCGGTCATCGCAGGCGGAGGGGGAAAAACGGCAGATGGCGTCCTTGTCATGCACAGGTTCCTTGGGCAAAGAGGCCCGGAACCTAGCACTGGCATTCACGGCTTAACGCACCGCTAGACGGAATGGGAAGCGTCCCACAGTAAAATCGGATTCATCGCCCTATGAAGCTGGCTTGCCGGCGATGGCCTGGTTCACTCGAACAGCACTTCAGCCGCCATTTGCGGATACTCGGCCTGCAGAGTGGCCAGGCATTTTTGCATCAGCTCGGCGTCCCTCGGCAACTGCCTGGAAAAAGTGTCCCAGCCACTGAGCTTCAACTGTCGAGGCATCTGCACAAGGCCGGTAATCGCATCCCAGAAGGCATCCCAGTTACAGCCATACCAATCGGGAAAGCCGAGGGCATCCCTTAACAGGCAATGCAGCTCCCTGGCGCTTGTCACCTTGCCCAGATCAATCGCCACCACCTGTAAGCGGCTCAATTGAAATGCCCCAGATAGGTGAGCGTGGCGGTGCTTTGTGGTTGCCGCGGATTGGAGTGATCTGGTGAGCGGCGGTCGCCGTAAATCGCATTGTCGCCGACGATGATGAAGTGACTGAAACCGCCCAGAGACCGGGAACACAACAGCGCTTTCTGCGCCTCGTTGGCCACCAGGCTCTGCACATACTCCAGCGATTCATCCAGCTCGACAAAGTCCGAATCCATGAAGAATTCAAGCTCCTGGGCAAGCCGCCAGGTCGGATTGCGATCTTCCCACGCGGCGAACTCGGCAGAACTTGCGTCGGCGGGCGGCTCGGGTTGCCATTGCTCGAAAGCGAACTGGCGAGCGTGCGTTTCGCTCTCGAAGGTGGCGGCGAAGAGGTGGAAGGGGTAGTAGGTTGGATCGTCCATAATCGGCCTTGCTGAGTGTGCTGAACAGGGCTGCAGGTTACCAGTGATCAACGGTTAATTTTTGCCGGGTTCGTAGGTGTAGGTTGGTCCGGGACCTCCCAGTGCAAGGAGCGGATCTGTGGAAGGCAGTACGGATTACGACCGCTACGCGCTCGATCGCAGGCAAGCCTGCTCCCACAGGTCTGGCGCACACAGATCCACTGTAGGAGCGGGCTTGACCCGCGATGGGGCCAGTTCAGCCAGTACATTAGGTGTTGCCTGGATTACGTCCTTTGCGTGCTTGATTGACTGCTGCACGGTGGTTTCAATACTTGCTCGCCTGCACCAGCCCAGCACCAATCATTAACCAGACAAAGCCAATGACTGTCAGCCAGACTGACCAAAGCATTCGGCGTTTGAGGGGGAGGGGGAAGCGGCGGAATTCTTCAGCATCAAGCAATCCTCTTCGTATATGCAGATGCGGACAGATCAATACTCCCGCCGCTGAGTAAACCAAATTCCAACGCGACGTAAAGCTGGATGTTCCCTGCGAGCGCTTCTGCGACTCAAACCAGGGGTTGCTCTGAATTGCCGAAATCAGCACAAGGAAATCGCGGCTACAAGCGATATACGCACTCATCATCAACCCGGTCAAACCGACCAGAAAAGGGGAGAGGCCGAAGATAATTTTGATTCCTAATGGCCAACTTTCGATATTGATCATTCCTACGCCTCATAGATCAAATCACCCACCCACTCCCCGAATGCTCCGCCCGCGATACCCCCGGCAAGCGACCCACCCCCGACCAGAACAATCCCACAAACCGGTACACCTAATCCGCCACTCGCTACGGCAAACACACCACATAGAGCAGTAGCGGCAACGAATCCGGCTTTGGCACCGTACGTTCCACCGATAAGCCCCCCGGTAAAGCTACCCGTCGCGGTAAACCGGATCCTTTTGCATTCATCCGTCTCCCCAGCCCGACATGCATCCCGCACCGTCAACCACGACGCCGTCCCACCCAACCCGATCCCGACATACCCTCCATACTTAAGATACTTGGCCGTCTTCGCCACCTGGTCCAAATGCGTAGCGTACCCGGGAATCTGCCCGGCCCCGCCGGCCCGGTTCCAGTGGTGCACCAGGCTACGCGTCGAAATTCCCAGGCCCTTGCGCAAGCTGTCGTAGCTCCCCAGGTTCAGCTGCTTGTTCAGGAAGGCACTCTTGAGCTGCGCATCAAGCTGCAAGTGCAGCCGTCGGCGGGCGTTGAAGAAGTCTGCGCTGTTCAACTTGCCGCTGCGGCTGAATTCGCGTTGATGCAATTGCTCGATACTGCGCAACGTTGCTTCGACCTGGCGCAGGCCCTTTTCCAGCATGTCCTTGCCGACCCCCATGGCCTGGCTCGCACCCGCGGACAGCCCGGCAATCTCGGCCTGATGGCGCATCATGAAATTGGCCTCTTCAGCACTGAGTGCAGCCAGGCTTTCGCGCACCTGCGCCGCAGCCGTCATCAGCTCGGCCTCTTCACGCGTGCAGGCATTGCCAATGTCCGGGTCAGCAATGACGAAGATTTCCCCCGCCTTGAAGCCACTGGCAAAGGTCGGGTTAAGTCGCTGTAATCGAGCGATCAACTGAGGCCCCTGTTCTGCCGTTAGCAGGGCCAGCACCTGGGCACCGGTCATGCTGCGCGGCACGATGTAGAAGCCTGGCTGCAACGTGCCGCTTGCGGCGGTCATCGCAGGAGGTGGGGAAAAAACGGGGGATGGCGTCCTTGTCATGCGCAGGTTCCTTGGGCAATGAAGCCCGGAACCTAGCACTGGTGTTTACGACTTAACGTACCGCTGGACGGAATCGGAATCGTCCCACGGCAAAATCGGATTGATCCAATACGCCTAGAATGTCTGGCCAAGAACCCTTTGGGTGCTGGCGTGCCAGCGATGGCCACGTTCACTCGAACACCCAATCAGCAGCCAGATGCGGATACTCAACCTGCAGTTTGCGTTTTTCAGGGGCCCGCTCAACCACCCGTCGGACATCATGCACTTTTGCCACCACCCCCTGGCCGGTCCGGTTTTCCCTGCTTTACTGATCAGGGCTGCCAGGCAGGCAGCTATGCGCCCAGGGAGGGTTTCATACCCGTTGCACCTCGGCGAACCTTGCCCATTGGGCATGGCCGTGCCGGACCGCAGCGTCTTCGCCGCAGGCAATCTGCGCGTGACGCCATCACGGAGGTCGCAACGCCGTTCGCCTACATCCAACTGCGCGCCAAGGAAGTCGCCCGCCAGAAACAGCCCACGCGCTTGTTTCCACTCATTGTTTGCAATGGAGGCACCATGACTGACTCACTACAAGCACCCGTAATAGGACTCTTCCCCGTGTCCTACATCATCGGCACCGATGCACCCGGCGCCCAGCGCCTGGTGCTCGACCTGCTGGTTCATCCGTCTGACCGCACCCTGCGCGGCACCGCCCATCTCACCCAGTCCACCAACCCGCCGCTGGATCAGCACCTGGACGTGTGGGGCACCTACAGCTATCAGCTGTTCCTGCCGCCAAGCCCAAGCAATATCCTCATCACGTTGCAGGGCAACCATGGCGGCAAAACTGCCAACTCGCCGATCATCTTCAGCCTCAAACTCGCGGTGGGTTCGGACTGGCAGAAAGGCCAGGCCGGTTACCGCTACCTGAACAGCCAGGGGCAATGGATCGTGGTCGAAGCGCCAGCGCACCGGGAAGACACCCGCATCAAGGCTTTCGGTGATGTCGACATCCAGGCACTGCTACACGCCACCACCCTGGAGGCGGCCATTGCCACCGGCGATGTCGATCATCTCAAGGCCCTGGCTACCGGTGACGCAGGCGCTGCCCTGAACACCGCCATCGATTCGACCAAGAGCACTTCCGGCAAAGCCGGCAAATCCAGCCGCGCCTGAACAGACAAGGAGTCGCACCATGCCCGCAATCGGACTGTTCCACACCCGTCTCAATGTGCGTACCGGCCTGCTCGGTGCTCCCGTCCTGACCCTCGATCTGTTGGTCAATACCGTGCAGAAGAAGATCACCGGCGTAGCCAGTATCTTTGCTGCCACCTACCCACCGCTGAACTTCCATGCCGATGTCTGGGGGGACTATTCCGACCTCAAGCTCGGCCTCAAAGGTGATGGCCATATCGTGCTCAACCTGACCGGCAGCCCCAGCGGTCCGTTCAGCACCCTGGAGCAGACCTTCCATCTGCACGGGATCCTCAGCGCCAACTGGGCCAGCGGTACCGCCAGCTATCGCTACCTGCGCCTGGACGGCGGAGGGTGGCAGGTGGTGCCCCATGCCAACGTGCGCCAGGCACCGACCGAGACTCACCAGAGCCAGAAGGATGTCAGCGAACGTAGCCGCAGCCGCCTGCAGGCAGCGATTGGTCAGCTGGAAAACGCGTAGACGCGCGTGAGAAGCGGGCGGCCCGGAAGACCGGGCTGCCTTTCTCGTGCTTGCAAAGGTTGTGGGATTTAGGCTAGATCGACGTTGAATCTGTTTCGCTGCCAGGGTCGATCTATGCCGCTGAGCTTTCACAAGATGCACGCCAATGGCGATGACTTCGTTATCGTCGACGCGCGGAACGCAGCCAACCCGATCACTGGCGACATTGCCCGGCGACTGGGGGATCGCAGCCACGGTATCGGCTTCAATCAGCTCGCGGTGCTGCTCGATTGTGATGATGCCCAGGCGCGCCTGCTGTTCTGGAATGCCGATGGCTCCCCGCTGGACGTTTGCGGCAGCGCAACCCGGGGTGCTGCGGACAGGTTGATGCACGAAGCGAACACCACGTCGCTAACCTTGCGCTCCAACCGTGGGCTACTGACGTGCGAACGAACGGCATCGGGCGCCATTGCCATCAGCATGGGCGCGCCGCTGTTCGGCTGGTCGGATGTTCCGCTGGCTGACGCAATGGATACGGCTGTATTGCCACTGGCTGGAGGCCCCAGCGCCTGCAGCATGGGCAACCCGCACTGCAGCTTTTTTGTCGATGATCTGGCGGCCATTGACCTGGCGGCTATCGGCCCGGGCATCGAGACCCATCCGCTGTTCCCCAACCGGACCAATGTGCATTTCGTCCAGGTCATTGACCGAGCGCACATTCGCTTGCGCATCTGGGAGCGTTGGGGCGGCATTGCATTGGGTTCGGGGTCCTGCTCCTGTGGTGCGGTGGTCAACGGCATCCGTCGCGGCCTGCTGGACCCTTGCGTTGAGGTGGAATGCGATGGCGGGACCGTCACTGTGCAATGGGATGGCGAGGGCCCGGTCTTTCTCACCGGGACGGTGGCCTTGAGCTATTCGGGCGTAGTTGCAGATGGCCTGTTACCGGCCGGCTTCGTCGGTAGCTGAGCCTCACGCAAGCCCCTCACAGCTGGATATCTATCACAACCGGGCAATGGTCCGATATCGCCAATGCAGCGACGGGGTACTGCGGTGGCTTTGCAGGAAGGGAGCCGCCCAAGTTGCCGATTGGAACCTTGTAAGTCGACTGGACACTATTGGCCAGCGTCTCAGATACAAGGATGTGGTCCAGGCCAACCGGGTTTCGGCAGCCCAGCCCATCAGCAGCAGTCAGTGCCTTGCGCTGCGCCTGGGACAGTTTGGAGGTTTTTGCCGACTCGCACGCAGCCTTTACTGATGGGGCTCCAGGACACACTGCTGACAGAAGTCTGGCCTTCGACCCTGCGGGTGCTCCGTCATTGATTTCCAAGAGCAGATTGCGCGTTGATACCGTGGCGGCCCGGCTCTTCGTCAAATCGGTCTCTCCGTCGCTTCGCAGTGGCTCTGCGCCCGCCAGTTTGTTGGCTTCGTGCCAAAGATTACGGTTGAAATCGCCAAGTACAACGAAGCCATCCACGTTCAACGGCAGTGTTTCGAATGCGACTTCAAGTGGGCCTACCTGTTGCTGCAAAACAGGACATGGGTCGTCGGCTCCCTTGTCGCCGTCGAGACGATCACCTTCCAGCGGTGTGACACACCCGGATTTGAGATGGACCGTCAAAAAGCGAACCCGTTTGCCGCCCAGATTCAACGTGACGGTATACCCCGGTCGTACCTGTTTGGTCGCTGGACGATCGGGCAGGGACAGCTCTACCAGGTCGGTGCATGCCTCGACGGCCTCGCCCAACGACCTTTTCCAGGCAAACGCCAGGCGTTGTATCTTGTAGGCACCCTCGAAGGAGCAGACGTTGTAGTCTGCTGCGGCGTCGCCAAGCGCTTCGCGAACACTTTGTGCTCCGGAAACTTCCTGGAATGCAATGACGTCCGGCTTGATCTCGGCAGACATCAATCTGGCTATTTGCGCCAAGCGTTTGGCATAGGCTTCAGGCGTAACTTCCACGACCTGATGAGTTGCAGTCATGTAGACCGCGCAGGGCGGCATTCTGGCAAGGTCCACCCCTTCGAGTGAAGCACGTGACTCGCTGATGTCCCATCCACGCTTGGCCTGCGGTGTACCGACGGGTACCAGCTTCCAATCACCTTGAGCGTCTTTCGCGTAGGTTTTTGAGCACTGTGCAATCCAGGTTGGCAGCTCTTGTTCAGCGATATGCCAGCCAAGGTTCCACGTGGCAATTCGAAAGCTATCGCCTTGTGCGACAGACGAACCAAACAACATTGCGCTGAACACGACGAGCTTCCAGGCCGGGGACATTCGATGCTCCTTCTCAAAGAGATCATGTTGGGGCCATAGCTGGCAGAGAGCCATAATTCATGGGTATAGACGGCATCCAGATTCACGGCAAACACCGTTGAGCTTATTGGCCTTCCCGAGAATAGGTTTTTGCATGCTTGGCAAAGCCGATCTTGATCGCTACCAACACGGGCGCCGCCACGGCAAACAGCAGCGTCACGGCCATGAACGCACTATCGAAGGCAATCACCTGGGCCTGCCCGGACAGCGCCCGCCCCAGCAAATTTGTCGCCGCCCGCGCCGCCGCCGCTGCATCCATGCCTTTATCCATCAGCAACGCCGTGCTGCTGGTCAAACGCTCCATCATCGCCGCGCTGCCGGGCGTGACACGGGTGCCGAGCACCACGGCATTGGTCGCGACGTCATGCTCGATCAGGGTCTGCAACCCGGCCACCCCCATCAGCCCGCCTAACTGCCGCCCGGCATTGAACAGGCCAATGCCGGCCGCCAGGTTGCGGCTGTTGAGGTGCGTGAAGGCAATCAGGGTGATCGACAAAAACAGAAAACCCAAGCCCAGCCCGCGCAATACAATGGCCGCCATCATGTCTGCGCTGCCGCTTTCGCTGGTCGAGCCAGACAGCATCCACATGGCGATCATGATCAGCCCGATGCCAAAGGGCACCGTGGCAAACGGCGGCACCCCACGTGCCTGCATGAGGTAGGCCGAAACCAGCAGCGCACCCACGAAAAACGCGCCACTGGGCAACAGCAACAAACCGGCACTCGTCGGGGTAAAGCCCAGCACCGACAAGGCAAATGCCGGGATCAGGTACGCACTGCCAAACAAGGCCGCACCGGCGACAAAACTGACGATAAAGGCGAAGGCAAAATCGCTCGATTGGAACAGGCTGAAGTCGAGCAGACCTCGACCCTTGGCCAGCACTTGCCGACCGAGAAACACCAGCAGCGCCGCTGTGCCAATCACCGTCAGCCAGCGGATGCGAGGCTCCTCGAACCAGTCCCAGCGGCTGCCCTGGCTGAGCACATAGGTAAAGCACAACAGCGCAGTGGCGAGGAAAAACAAGCCAAGCCAGTCAAACGGCAGCTGTCGGGCTTTGGCCGGCTTCGGCACGTCGGCGAGCAGCACCAGCCCACCGGCCAGCAGCGCCAGCGGCAAGACGCTGAAGAAGATCCAGGTCCACGACTGGCTGTCCAGCAACCAGCCTTGCAGGGCCGGGGCGAGGGTAGCCGGGGCAACCACGGCGCCCATGGCGAACAGCGCTTGAATGAGCGGTTGCCAGGCGCGCGGGTAGGCCCGAAACAGGATCATCTGACCACCGACCAGCAGCGTGCCGCCGGCAAAACCCTGCGCCACCCGCAACGCAGTCAGCAACTGCAGTTGCGTGGTGTAAACCGCGATCGCGCAAGCCAGACCCATGGCCAGGGTCGCACCGATGACCACCTGCCGGGGATCGAAGCGCCTGAGCAGCCAGGCGGCGCTCATGAAACCGATCAGTTTGAACCCGGTGTAGCCGATATCCAGCCAGGCGAACTCATCGGGCGTGGCATAGGTGTCGCCGATGATGTCGCCGCGGCCCAGCGCCAGTACGGTACTGGCGATGGCCTCGGTCAGGGTGGCGAGCAGTATGCCGACCACCAGCAGGCTAGCGCCGCCGCGCTTCACGAGCCACCGCCATGGGCCACCTCGACCCGCGCCGACAGGCCCGGCACGATACGCCCGGGCAGGGGGTTATGGGCCAGGCGGATCTTCACCGGCACACGCTGCACGACCCGGACGAAATTGCCGGTGGCGTTGTCGGCCGGCAGCAGGCTGAACGCCGAACCGCTGCCGGGGGCAAAGCTGTCGACCACGCCTTCCAGCACGTCGTCGGGGTAGCCGTCGACGGTGATGTGCACGCGCTGGCCAGGGTGGATCGGCTCAAGCTGGGTTTCCTTGAAATTGGCCACCACCCACACATCGTTGACCGGCACGATATCGAGCAAGGCCATGCCGGTGGTCACAAAGCGTCCGACCCGCACCTGGCGGTTGCCGACCACGCCATCCACCGGGGCACGCACCACCGTGCTGTCCAGGTCAATCCGCGCCAGGTCCCGCGCGGCCTGGGCCTGGGCCACGGCAGCAACGGCGGCTTGACGCTGGGCGAGCAGCACGGCGATGTGCTGCTGTTGCGCGTCCACCGAGGCCGAGGCGGCAGACACCGTCGCTGCGGCCTTTGATTGCGCCGCGCCGGTTTCATCGACCAGGGCCTGGCTGACGGCGTTGCTGACGATCAGCTTGCGGCTGCGGTCGTGGGTTTTGCTCGCCAGGTTCATTTCGGCGGCGGCCGAGCGCCGCTGGGCCTCGGCCTGGCGAATCAGTGCGCGTTGCAGCTGGGTCTGCGCATCGACATGGCTCAGGCGTGCCTGGGCCGCGTTGTAGTTGGCCTCGGCCTGGGCCAGGTGCGCGCGGTAGTCCTCGTCATCGATACGAAACAGCACGTCACCGGCGTGCACGCTCTGGTTGTCGCCGACTTCAACCTCGGTGACGTAACCGGGTACTTTGGCCGCGAGCGAGGTGACGTCGCCGCGCACATAGGCGTTGTCGGTGGAGGTGCTGGCGCCGCTGAACCCTGCAGCCCAGCCAGCCAGCAACACCGCCAGGGCACTGGCGCAAAGCAGCAGGCCGACGACCTTGCGCTTGCCGCGCCGTGGCGCTGCCGGTGCTGCCTCGACGTCGGGGGAGGGCATGAGCACGTTCATGATGGGTGTCCTGTTCAATGCCGGCGCCTGCGGCAGCCGAAGCTGCCGAGGGTCGCCTGGCGTGGTCACTTGTTAACGGGCTTGACCAGCTCCTGCTCGCTGCTGTCGAGCACGAACACCGCCAGCAAACGGGCCGGCTCGGTGCTGCTGGCATTAGCGCTGACTGCATGAAAGGCGCCGGGCTCCTCGACGAAATGCTCCCCGGCCTTGTAGACCTTCTCCGGGCCGTCGCCGACCTTGCTGCGCACCGCGCCTTCGAGCACCGTGGCGTAGATGAACGCCGACTTCGGATGCAGGTGCGCCGGTGATGCGCCGCCTGGCGCGTATTCCACCAGCACGCCCTTCATGCTCTTGCCCGGCACATTGGGCAGGGCGCGGTCGAACACCACACTGACCTTGCCCGGTTGCGGTTCGCCAGCCCAGGCGCTGGTGATTGAAAAGCTGGCAAAGGCGGCGGCGAGAACCAATCGGCTAAACATGGCAATGCTCCTTCAATGAGTGGGTAAGCGTGTCTCAACGCGGGGCC
>RCUS01001845.1_pt1 | contig 10251 bp, 9 predicted proteins | sample 2166221 | NCBI WGS metagenome assembly RCUS01 (sample SAMN09932758, study PRJNA488358) | compost metagenome | isolation source: compost soil in cyclohexanecarboxylic | place: Germany: Experimental Botanical Garden | reverse complement strand
CGAGCAGCCAGTTATCATCTGCATCGGCTTTGAGGTCGGTCATGAATACTCCTAATGGATAAGTTCGATGTGGACGCTGCGTTGACGCCTATCAAGCATAATCAGATTAGATGCTGCTTACAACAGGATTCTGAGTGCCGGCTTCGCCAATGGACGGGTTAGCGGCGGGCGCGGGCGTGCCATGCTTGCCCTTGTCGCCGCAGCCATCCTGACCGGGCTCGACCACCTGGTAGCGGACTTCGTACTTGCCCGCGCTGAGCTGTTCCACCGTCAGCTTGTCATGCGCCAGGATGAACAGGTAGCGCACGTTCGAGCGCCGCTCCGTGTCGTACAGCTTGACGAACACGGGCGCCGCGTTGGCGCTGTTGTCGATGGTCAGCGCCAGTTCCTCGCCCTTGTTACCAATAGGGAAGCCATCCACATAACCGGACTGCGCCGGCCACGGTTCGCCATTCGGCGCCACCAGCGCGGGCGCGGGACCGCTGTCATCGCACACGGGCTTGCTGCTTTTCAGCACCAGCTGGGAGACGGCTTGCACGCGGATCTCGGGCGACCGGGCTTGCGCTGGCTCGGCCGCATAGGGCTTGCCAACGGCCCAGCTGTCGACGGCCACCGCTTCCGGCTTGGCCGCCGGCAGCAAGCCGGGTTCGCCCTCGGCGGACGCCGGCGCGCGCGGCTTGCCGCCATCGCGGGCCAGACCGCTCCAGGCCGACGCCAGCGCGCTGGGCACGGGCTGCGACGTATCGAGCATCAGCAAGGCGGCCAGCCAGCCCAGCAGCAGGCAGACCAGCAAACTCAGCCACCAGCGCCAGTTGCGCCAGATCGGCACGTGGCCGCGCCGCGCCTTGCCCGCAGGCGGCGGCACGTCCTGGGCCCAGCCCTGCTCGGCCTGCTGCGCATGGTGGCGGCCTTCCCTGGCCTTGCCTTCTTCCTGATGGGTGCTTTCCAGCCATTCGATTTCCCACTCCTCGGCGGCGATCCACTCGTCATGCTCCTTGCGGCGCTGCGGGTCGGACAGGGTGCCATAGGCGCTGTTGAGGATAGCCATGATGCGGGCCGCCTTCTCGTCGCCGGGATTCTTGTCGGGATGGTATTTCTGGCTGAGGGCCTTGTACGCGGCACGTATGACTTCCTGCGGCGCCAGGCGCGCCACTTTCAGGTTGTCATAGTGTGTATGTATCTTTCCCATCGTTCTATCTTGAAATCGGTGCGCGGCGACGGGTTCTTGCAGGATGGAACCGTGCTGTATCAATCATCATATACGATATGACAAGATAATAACCACCGGCGGACAGGAAATTGCAGGACGCGCACGCCCTGCCTTGACCTGGCTTGAGCGATTACAGGCGGTGGCTGCGGTCGCCTGACAACAGGGCTTCCGGCAATTCCACCCGGTGGCCCACCGCCAGCACCTTGAACAGCTCGCCCATCTCGGCCGGCGATAGCAGTTTCTGCACGGCGCTGGCCTGCGGCAGGTAAGTCTTGACTTCCTGCGGGTCGGTGCGCAGCAGCAGGTCGCCGATGCCGGCGCCCAGCAGGAAGGTGGCCTGGTTCATGTAGGCAAGCACATCGAGGCCCGCATCCTGCGCCGCCACGGCCATGGCCGTGAAGTCCACGTGCGCCGTGATGTCCTGCAAGCCGGGCAAATAAAACGGTTCCGCGTGGGCATGGTGGCGGTAATGGCACATCAGGGTGCCCGTGGCGCGCAAGTCCAGGTAATACTCGTGCGCGGGGAAACCATAGTCGAACAGCACGGCAGCGCCGCCCTTGCCGGCCGTCAGCATGCGCGCCAGCGAGCGCATGAAACCGCTGGCCACGCCGTGGATTTCCGTCACATAGCCAACGGGCAAGGCATCCGCCTCGGGCACCTGCGCGGCGATCTGCGCCGCCACGTCGGCGCCGGCCGGGCGCTCGACAAACACGAACTGGCCATCGGCGATGCTGACGTCAAGCTCGCACCAGCCGCCTGGCGTCTTGCTGATCAGGTTGACGGGCATGGCGTCCAGCACTTCATTGCCGAACACGGCGCCCTCGAAACTGTCGGGGAAGCCGTCAAGCCACACCACTTGCGGGAAGGCGGCCAGCGCCAGCTCCTGGCGCGCGCGCAATTCGCCGGACAATTCGACGATCGCATACTGTTCGATAGCGATGCCGGCCTGCGCCGCTTCCGTCAGGATGTCGAAGGCCAGCTTGCCCGTGCCGGCGCCGAATTCGAGGATGCGCGGGGCCGTTTGCGCCATAATAGCGGCTGCCACATGGGCCAGCGTGGCGCCGAACAAAGGCGAGATTTCCGGTGCGGTTGTAAAATCGCCATCTTTGCCCAGCTTCGCGGCGCCGCCGCTGTAATAGCCGAGGTCAGGCGCATACAGCGCCAGTTCCATGAAGCGGACAAAGGGAATGGCGCCGTCATTGCGCGCGATTTCGGCGGCAATCTGGTGCTGCAAGGCATGGGACGCGGCCAGCGCGTCGCTATCGGGTGCGGGAAGAGACATACCGTATTGTAGCGAATCGGCGGCGCGGGCCGCCAGTACCGGCCCTGGCAAACCCGCTCACTTCACATATCAATACAGTAAATACATGACACCAGCATCGACATTGCCACACAGCACACCCCGCGTCGCCCTCGTCACGGGCGCGGCGCGCCGCCTCGGCCGCGCCATCGCCCTGGGCCTGGCGCGCGACGGCTGGGATATCGCCGTGCACTACCGCACCTCGCATGAGGAAGCGCAGAGCCTGGTGGCGGAAATCACCGCGCTGGGCCGGCGCGCCCAGGCTTTCCCCTGCGACCTGGCGCAGGAAGATGCCGTGCGCCAGCTGCTGCCGCAGGTGCAGGCGGCGCTGGGGGCCGTGACTTGCATCGTCAACAACGCTTCGTTGTTTGAATACGACAATGCCGGCGATTTCTCGTTCACCGCGCTGGACGCCCACATGCACGCCAACCTGGCCGCGCCCATCCTGCTGGCGCAAGCCCTGTACCAGGCCACGCCCAGCGGCGGGCAAGCCGTGGTCATCAACTTGCTGGACCAAAAACTGTACAATCTCAATCCTGATTTTTTGTCGTACACCTTGTCCAAGGCGGCGCTGCTGTCGGCGACCACCATGCTGGCCCAGGCGCTGGCGCCGAAAGTGCGCGTGGTCGGCATCGCCCCCGGCATCACCATGGTGTCCGGCGAGCAAACGCAAGCGAACTTTGCCAAGGCACATGAAAACACGCCGCTGGGCCGTTCCAGCACGCCCGAGGACGTGGCCGACAGCGTCTGTTATGTGGCCGGCGCGCGCGCATTGACGGGCACGACCTTGCTCGTCGACGGCGGCCAGCACCTGATCGGCTTGCCGCGCGACGTCATGTTTTTGACCAAATAATCAGCAGCCACACCAAACAACCAGCATTCCAGCATTCCCTAAAAGGTAAAACTATGTCGTCCGCCCTGTTCCACCCCCGCCTGGCCGATTGCCGCCGCCTGTTCCTGCGCAATTACGAGGTGCTCATCAATATCGGTGTCTACGACTTCGAGAAAAAGGGCGAGCAGCGCGTCCTCATCAACGTCGACCTGTACATTCCCCTGGCCCTGTCGACGCCGAAGGATGACCAGCTGGAAGAAGTGGTCGACTACGACTTCATGCGCGAAACCATCGCCAAGCGCATGGCGCAGGGCCACGTGCAGCTGCAGGAAAGCCTGGTCGACGATGTGCTGGCCGCCATGCTGGCGCACCCGCGCGTGCGCGCCGCGCGCGTGTCGAGCATGAAACCGGACGTATATCCCGACTGCGAAGGCGTGGGCGTGGAAGTATTCAAGATCAAGGATGAAGCATGAACGACATGAACAACACCGCAGTGCTGGAAACGGCCGTGGAAATCCCGGCCAACGTGGAAGCGCAGAAACTGGCGCGCAAGAAGGCGGAAAAGATCGCCCTGGAAAACAACAAGCTGCACAAGCGTTTGTGCCGCCTGGTGGGGCAAGCCATCGGCGACTTCAATATGATCGAAGACGGCGACAAGGTGATGGTCTGCCTGTCCGGCGGCAAGGACAGCTACGCGCTGCTGGACATTTTGATGACCTTGCGCGAACGCGCGCCGATTCACTTCGATATCGTCGCCGTCAACCTGGACCAGAAGCAGCCGAACTTCCCGCCGGAAATCCTGCCCGCCTACCTGACGGAACTGGGCGTGGCTTTCCACATTGAAAACCAGGATACCTACAGCATCGTCAAGCGTTTGATCCCGGAAGGCAAGACGACGTGTTCGCTGTGCTCGCGTTTGCGCCGCGGCATTTTGTACCGCGTGGCCGACGAACTGGGCGCCAACAAGATCGCCCTGGGCCACCACCGCGATGACATCCTGGAAACTTTCTTCCTGAATATGTTCTTCGGCGGCAAACTGAAAGGCATGCCGGCCAAGCTGCAATCGGACGACGGCAAGCACATCGTCATCCGCCCGATGGCGTATGTGAAGGAAGAAGACACGCAGCGCTATGCGGAAGTGAAAGGCTTCCCCATCATTCCATGCGACCTGTGCGGTTCGCAGGAAAACCTGCAGCGCAAGCAGATCAAGGGCTTGATGCGCGAATGGGACAAGAAATTCCCCGGCCGCGTGGAAAGCATCTTCTCGGCCCTGTCGAACGTGGCGCCGTCGCACCTGATGGACCCGAAACTGTTCGGCTTCAAGGACTTGAAGGCCGACGGCCTGGCCAACCCCATGGGCGACATCGCCTTTGACGAGGAACCCTGCTCGACGCCGACCACCTTTGGCACCATCGCGCTGCAGCCGCTGTAATCGGCTGTTGTAAGCTCCTGTTGTTTCGCCGCCACCGCCCAGGTGGCGGCGCCCTGCCCCTTTCCCCCCGCGTCCATTTGAGGTACCGTAGTTAGCTCTGCCGGTATGCGATGTGTCACGCGCGCATCCCTGCCCGGCGGTCAGCACGCATTCTTCCGACAACCTCACTGGAATGAACCATGACGCCATCCGCGCTCAAGCGCCCCCTGCTGTTCTCCCTGCTTGCCCTCAGCCTCGCCACCGCCTTCGCCGCCCCTGCGCAGGTCCCCGCACCCACCGACCGCCAGGCCGACCGCTGGGATCTGACCGCCTTGTATCAAAACGATGCCGCCTTCGATGCCGATGCCAAAAAGCTCTCGGCCCAGCTGCAGCAGCTGGCCGGCTGCAAGGGACAGTTGAAAACCTCGCCGGCCCGCCTGAAAAGCTGCCTGGACCTGTACGCGGATGCGCGCAAGCGCGTCAGCATGCTGTACACATATGCGGCGCAGTACTACGACCAGGATACGGGCGACAGCAAGGGCAACCAGCTGAACCAGCGCGCCGCCCTGCTGGGCAATGAGTTCAACCAGGCCACCACGTTCCTGCAGCCGGAAATCCTCGCCCTGGGCAGCAAGCGCATCGACGCCATGCTGGCGAAGGACAAGGGCTTGCAGCTGTACCGTTTTCAACTGAGCAACATGCTGCGCAGCGCGCCGCACACGCTGGACGCGGCCGGCGAGCAGCTGGTGGCGCAGTTCGGCCTGGCGACCAGTTCGGCCGCCAGCGTCTACCGCACCCTGGCCAACGCGGAAATCCCCTGGCCTACAGTGAAACTGTCGGATGGCAAGGAGGTGCGCCTGGACCAGGCGGCCTATACGAAATACCGGGGCGACGACAACCGCGCCGACCGCAAGCTGGTGTTTGACGCCTTCTTCGGCAAGTGGAAAGAGTACGAGCGCACGTTTGGCGAAACCCTGTACGGCCAACTCAAGACGGATGCCGCCTACGCGAAAGTGCGCCACTACGCCGACTCGCAAAGCGCCGCGCTGGACGCCGACAATCTGCCGCCGGCCGTCTACCAGACCCTGATCGCCCAGACCAATGCCAACCTGCCCACGCTGCACCGCTACTTCAAGCTGCGCGCGCGCATGCTGGGCGTGAAGGACCTGGCGTACTACGACGTGTATGCGCCGCTGCTGAAAAGCGACCGCAGCTTCCCGCTGGCCGACGGCAAGCAGATGATGCTCGATTCCGTCGCGCCGCTGGGACCCGACTATGTCAAGGCGCTGACGGCCGCCGTGAACGCGCGCTGGATGGATGTGTATCCGCGCCCGCGCAAGGTGGCGGGCGCCTACATGAATGGCGACGCGTACGACGTGCACCCGTTCGTGCTGCTGAACTACACGGACAACTACGAAGCCGTCAGCACCCTGACCCACGAATGGGGCCACGCCATGCACTCGGTGCTGGCCAACAAGGCGCAGCCATCGATCTATGCGCCATACAGCATCTTTGTCGCGGAAATCGCCTCGACCACCAACGAGGCACTGCTGCTCGACGCGCGCCTGAAGCAGGCCAAGGATGACGACGAGCGCCTGCTGTACCTGGGCGCGGCGCTGGAAAACCTGCGCGGCACCTTCTTCCGCCAATCGATGTTCGCCGAATTCGAAGCCGCCATCCACGGCAAGGTGGATAAAGGGGAATCGCTGACGGGCGAGGAGATCACGGCCATCTACGCCGGCATCCTCAAGCGCTACCACGGCGAAGCGCAGGGTGTCATGAAAATCGATCCGGCCTACGCGCTGGAATGGGCCTACGTGCCGCACTTCTACCACGGCTTCTATGTGTTCCAGTACGCCACCTCGATCGCGGCGGCGCAGGATTTCTCGCAGCGCATCCTCGACAAGGAACCGGGCGCGCTGGCCGCCTACCTGAAGATGCTCAGTTCCGGCGGCTCGGCCTACCCGTATGAACTGGTGAAAGCGGCCGGCGTCGACCTGGCCACGCCGAAACCCTACCAGGCGCTGGCGGCGCGCATGAATGGCATCATGGACCAGATCGAGGCGATTGAAGCGAAGCGGGGGAAATAAAGCCGGGATATGGCGTAGGTCGGCTTAGCGCAAAGCGCGTAAGCCGACACCGCCAGCACTGCCACCAAGGCCAGCACTGTACGGATTACGCGGCTGCGCCGCTAATCCGACCTGCCGTTTTCCACCTTCTCTGCCGCAAACGCGGCTGCATCGCTCTCGAACATGTCTTCCAGTTCCTCGCGCGCCTGGCGCGTGAGGGACATGACTTTTTGCTGATCCTGGAAGTGCGGCGCTACTTCCAGCAGGGTTTTCAGGTTATGCCGGCCAAAGATGCCGGCAGCGCGCTGCGCCCGTTCCTCGCTGAAGCCCACCTGGCGCAAGGTCTGCTCGCCCAGCAGCAAGGCCGCCGCAAACGTCTCGCGTTCGATCAGGGTCACGCCCCGCTTCATCAATTCATAGTAATGCGTGACATTGCGCGCGCGCGCCAGAATCGTCAGCTGCGGCAGGCGCAGGCGCACGGCGTCGACCAGGGCCAGGCTGTCTTCCACGTTGTCGATGGCGATCACCAGGGCCCTGGCCTTCTCGATGCCGGCCGCCACCAGCAGATCGACGCGCGTGGCGTCGCCGTAAAACACTTTAAAACCGAACTTGCGCAGCAGGTCGATCTGGTCCGGATCGTGGTCGAGCACCGTCACGCCGATCTTGTTGGCCGCCAGCAGGCGGCCGATGATCTGGCCAAAGCGGCCAAAGCCGGCGATGACGATAGGATTGTCCTGCGCCTCGATATGGTCGTCCGGGCGGCGCTTCTTGTCGCCTTGCAGGCGCGGCGCGACGAATTTATCGTGTAACAGCAGCAGCAGGGGCGTGGCCACCATCGACACGGTGACGACGACCACCAGCAGGGCGCCCGTCTCCGGCGAAAACACGTGCGCGGCCACGGCGGCGGCAAACACGACAAAGGCAAATTCGCCGCCCTGCGACAGCAGCAGCGCGAAGAACAGCTGCTGGCCACGGGGAATGTCGAAGAACTTCGACAACACGTACAGCAGGGCGATCTTCACCGCCAGCAGCCCGGCCACCAGGGCCAGGATCAGCAGCGGCTGGGCGCGCAGCACGCCGAAATCGACGGACATGCCGACGGCGATGAAGAACAGGCCCAATAACAGGCCTTTGAACGGCTCCAGGTCGGAAATGAGCTCATGGCGGTATTCGGAATCGGCCAGCAGCACGCCAGCAACAAAGGTACCCAGGGCCATCGACAGGCCCACCGATTCCATCAGCACGCAGATGGCGATCACCAGCAGCAGGGCGAACGCCGTGAAGATTTCACGCAAGTCCGTTTTCGCGATGAAGCGCAGGACGGGGTTGACCAGGAAGCGCCCGCCGATCACCAGGGCCGCCAGCACGGCGGCCAGCTTGGCCACGCGCAGCCAGCCCGGTTCGCCGGCATGCGTGACCAGGCCGCCCAGCAGCGGCACCAGCGCGATCATGGGAATGGCGGCGATATCCTGGAACAGCAAAATGGAAAAGCCGGCGGAACCGGCCGGCGTACTCATCAACTTGCGTTCGCCCAGGGTGGCCAGCACGATGGCCGTCGACGACAGCGACAGGCCCAGCCCGCCCACCAGCGCCGTGCGCCAGTCGACGCCAAAGGCCATGGCCACGGCGCACAGTCCCGCGCTGACGACGGCCACCTGCGCCCCGCCCCAGCCAAAGATGGGGCGGCGCAGCAGCCACAAGCGCTTCGGTTCCAGTTCCAGGCCGATCAGGAACAGCAGCAGCACCACGCCGAATTCGGAGAAGCTGAGGATCACGTCGACATTCTTGATCAGCCCCAGGCCCCACGGTCCGATGACGACGCCTGCCACCAGGTAGCCCAGCACGGCGCCCATGCCCAGGCGCTTGGCCAGCGGCACCATGATGATGGCGGCCACCAGGTAAAACAGTATGTTGATGAGAAAGCTGTGGTGTTCCATGCGGGTTCCGGGCAGATGTGTGGATGAAACGACATCATGCCTGAAGTGGCGCGCCTGCGTGAAGTTGCTGCCGCGCCAGGCGACGCGGACCGTGTATCAGGGCTGCGGCGCGTCGATACGCGCACGCATCTCGTCCACATTCACGCGCGACAGATAGCGTTCGATATTTTTCCACACGGCGTGGTAGCCGTAGCCGCCATTTTTCAGCTCGTCGATCGCCTTCTCGCGCGGCCAGTCCTGGTACAGCATGCGGTACATGGCCGTCATCATGCCGGTGCGGTCTGCGCCGTGCAGGCAATGCAGCAGCACGGGCCCATGCTGCCCGGCCGCGTGGATGGCACGCATCGTTTCGATCACATGCCTGTCGCGGATGGCCCAGGTATTGATGGGAATGCGGATGGCGCGGATGCCGCTGCCTTCCAGCACCTGCGTATCGGCATGGAAGGAACGCAGGCTGATGACAGTCTTCACCCCCAGCGCCTGCAGCTGCGCCACGTCTGCCGTGTCGAGCTTTGCGCTGCGGTACAGGCGCGGCGTCACCTGGTGCAGATTGGAGACGTGGGGCAGCGGCGTGGCCCACTCGGCGTTGCGCTCCGGTGGCGGAGGCGCCTGGGCGCCAGCGGAACTGGCCGCCAGGAGCAGGGATAACAGCAGCAGACGCGGCAAGATCATGACTTCCTCTTGTATGAAAACCACAGCAGCACGCCGGCGAGCAGCAGCGAGACCCAGTAATCGGTGGGGGCAAACCACAGCCAGTGCTTGTGCCAGGCGATATGCGCCGGATTGAAATGCGCCACGCCATAGGCGGGATTGAGCACGAACCACAAATAGTCTTCGATGATCCAGAACAGCATGATGCAGCCGATGGCGCGGCATTCGAAGCGCAGCGACCATTGCCCCAGGAAGATCATGGGGAAATGGAAGAACAACGCAATGAAGGGAAAGACCCAGGCGTGGTAGCCCGTCATGGGCCGTCCGCCCCAGAAGATGTCGAGCAGCCAATGGCTTTCGATGCGCCAGGTCGGCAAGTTCGCGGCCCAGCCGGCCGCGCCTTCGATCTGGATTTCCACCTGGGCGAAAAACAGGCCAAGCAAGGCGACCCAGGCCAGGGTCAGGGCGATCTGCCACGGTTTGGCAACGCCCCCCGTCACGCCTGCTCCGCCGCCACGCCGTCTGCCAGCACCCGCGCCAGCACCTCGCAGGCGGCGCGCGGGCGGCCCAGCGCCAGCGCTTTGGCGCGCATGGCTTGCAACTGCTGCGGCTGCGCGAGCAGCAGGCGCACGCGGTATTCCAGGGCCACGGCGTCAAACGCTTTCAGGGCCACGCCCTGCTCCAGCAGGTAGTCGGCATTGCGTTCTTCCTGGCCGGGAATCGGCGAGTTGACGATCATGGGCAAGCCCAGTGCCAGGCATTCGGACGTGGTCAGGCCGCCCGGCTTGGTGATCACCAGGTCGGCGCACGCCATCAGGCGCTCGACTTCGCTGGTAAAGCC
>RCUS01001844.1_pt1 | contig 10252 bp, 6 predicted proteins | sample 2166221 | NCBI WGS metagenome assembly RCUS01 (sample SAMN09932758, study PRJNA488358) | compost metagenome | isolation source: compost soil in cyclohexanecarboxylic | place: Germany: Experimental Botanical Garden | reverse complement strand
AGTGACACGAGCGGAGATGGCAGCATTATTTGGAACCCTGGCGCTGAAAGAGCCGCTTGTTAGAGACGAGCTTCTCGATTGCGTTAGCCAGCTTATTGATGGGCGAGATAACAATGCCACCGGCCGGAAGGAAGGTCGGATGGTGAATGGGGCGGATGAAGCCTCTCATGTCATACTTAACGTTTAGTGAGTAAAAGTGATGTCTTCTGGTCTTGTTTTTAGGCGCGATATTGCAGGGCTTAGGGCTGTTGCTGTTATTGGTGTATTGCTATTCCATCTCGGGTTCTCTTGGATTCCAGGCGGATTTGCAGGGGTTGATGTTTTTTTTGTGATTTCTGGTTATTTGATTACCAGTATATTGCTTCGTGATGCGGCGTCCGGAAATTTTTCGTTCTCTAATTTCTACTTGCGTCGCATCAAACGGCTGCTTCCTGCTGCCTTGGTAGTAATGATATCTAGCTTGTTTGCCGGTTATTTTTTGCTGGATCCTGCGGCATTTGAAAACTTGGCTTCCAGCGCACTGTACGCTTCATTTTTTTCTGCAAATATATATTTCTACATGAACTCTGGGTATTTTGATCCTAGTTCTGAAGAGTCGCCACTACTGCACATGTGGTCGCTTGGGGTCGAAGAGCAGTTTTATATATTTTTCCCTCTAGTTGTTATTGTGCTTTTGTCCCGGAGCCGGCGCTCTGCCTTCTTTGGAATCGCAGCTCTTTTTATCGCGTCTTTTATTTTTTGCTTGATCATGGCTGTTCATGATCCGATGTTCGGTTTCTATATGTTCCCGATGCGAGCTTGGGAACTTGGTGTCGGATGTCTTCTTGCTTTTTCGACTGGCAGTTCCGCTTCGAGCCGTTTAAGGGAAGGCCTGGCGCTGTTGGGTTTGGTGTTGATTGTTGGCTCGATGTTTGTCTTGAATAAAGGGCTTTCCTATCCAAGTTACTGGGCTGTCGCTCCGGTGCTGGGAACTGTGTTGCTGATTCACTTTGGTCGTGGAGTGCCTTTGTCTGAGCGTTGGCTTGGGTTTTGGCCTATGCAATTTTTAGGGAAAATTTCTTATTCTGTTTATTTGTGGCATTGGCCATTGATTGTTTTTTATCGCTCATATTGGTCTGGAAAAGAACTTTCTTCCACAGAGTCAATAATGATTTTATTCATCAGCCTATTTTTGGGCTGGATGTCCTGGCGGTTTGTGGAAGAAAAAATTCGTATAATTTCTATCAGGCCTCGTTTTGTTTTTGGTACTGCTACCCTGGCAACATGTTCATTGGTTCTTCTGGCAGGGGCTGTACTGCTATCCAACGGTTTTGAAAGCAGAGTTGAAAGAAACACTGTTGAGCTTACAGATGTAAAAAAAATGTGGGATTGGCCTTGTGTGGAACAAAAACTTGTTCCGGGTGGCGGGCCGAGCTGTGTGATTGGGGCTAGTTGGAGCGGCGCCGCAAAACGCGGAGTTGTTTGGGGTGATAGCCATTCCGAACACTTTGCTGCCATTTTAGATTTGGTTGCTCGCAAGAAAAATATTTCTATCGTCATCGCTCCACGGTCGTGCCCCCCTTACCTGAATATAAAATATGTTGGTTATAACAGGCCAGATACCCCACTTTTTGGCGAGCGTTGCTCGACAAAGCAGGCATTGATGTCGAAGTGGGTTAATGAATCCAATGATATTGACTTCATTATAATGGCTGCTGCCTGGAGTGGTCATGGTGTTAATCTTGTGTCACTTTCGGCAGACATTGATAGGCCCGGCCCTGCATTGATGTATGATTCATTCACCGCTCTTCTCAGTGGCTTGAGGCTTGATGGACGAAAATTACTTTTCCTTGGTGAAGTACCGCGGTTAGATTTCAGTTATAACTCCTGCGCTGCGGCTTCTTTAGGTATTCCATTCCGTCAGTGTAGCTACGATTTTCGTGGTCTGAATTACGCAGACGTTTCGGCTAGACATGATCCCTATAATAGTGTTCTTGCACAGTTGGCGTTGGATTGGGGGGCAAAAGTCTTGCTTCCTAGCAAGGCGATGTGCACCCCAGATAGTTGCGGCACTTTTTTTGCTGATGAGTTCATTTACAGAGATAGCAATCATCTGCGTAGAAATTTGAAGCCTGAAACGAACGCAGTGCTCGCTAATGTCATTGGTCTTAATGGTTTTATTGACGAGCTTTAGTGTGTTTTTGTGCAGGAGCTTTTTGAAAAGCTCCTGCCTTCTCATAGAGCAAAACACCAGCGTCTTCAGGGTTATAAGGTGGTAGAGATGAAAGGTTTGTGGTTGACCTCAGTGCTGGGCTCCTTCTTTCAGTGGTCATTATCACTGCTGAATAAACTTCTAGTCGGGGCGACATTTTGTACGTTGCTGGTTGTATTTTTCTCCATTGTGTCTCAATTATTTTTGATGGCCTCGTTTTTGTTGCCGTTAAAAGTTATCATTTTAATTGGCTCGGAAGGCATGCCGGGCTACTTTCCAAGCGTATTACGGCAGTATGAGAAAAATCATGTTGTTTTATTTCTCGTAGTTCTGTCTGTTGTTTTTTATTTTCTATATTGGGCCAGCGAGCGCTTGATCCATGTTTCCTCTGACAAGGGAGCGGCTACACTTTTGTCTCGGAGTCGCAAACTGATTATTTTCCCTAATCAGCGTGACCTTGCAAAGAGTTTCTTTCATCGCTACACAGGAATGTTGTCTGCATTCGTTTTCTGCTTTATTGCATTTTGCTGTGTCGCTTTTGTTTTTGGTGCATTGGCGCTATTTCTGTTCGGCCTGGTTCTCTCGTTATTTTTAGGGTTCGCGATTTTTCTTGAGTACTCCGAGTCATCAAGGGATGTTGTCTACCGAAGTAGAGTGGTGCTTTTTAATGCCGCTGCGGCGCTTATGTTCATGGCAGGATTCTGTTTTATTGTCGTGGATTTTTTGTTGGGGGGGGGCGTGGCAGGTTATGTCGCAATCATTGCGCTTCTTCTCGTTAGACAAATGTTTGTTCGCGCCTCTCAGGGCGTATTGGACGGTATTTCGCTGTCTGTACAGCGTGATCAAATCAACGCACTCTTCTTCCACTCGCATTCTTATTCGGCCCGTAATGCTGTTTTTGATCGCCCAGATTTTTGGGCATTACTGGGTGAAAAGAATACCGACATGATTGAGTCTGTCGTACAGGATGTAGTTGGACGAAAAGCGCGTGTCATTGATTTCAAATGGCGTGAGGTTGGTTGTTTTGGAGTGCTGGGCTTCGAGGCCAAGTGCCTGGTTGATGGCAAATCAGAAATTTTTGTTGTAAAGGTGTTCGAACCCAGCCGAGAGGGTTTGCTCATGCATGAACAGGCGCTTCTTTCGGTTGTCGATCGGTTGTTCCCTTCGTTCATGTTTTTGGGGAGTACCGTGTTTGAAGGGTTCAAGGTAAGTGTTTTTTCCGCTTGCCCTTCAAGGGATATTGTATTAGCCGAACAGAACCTTTGTGGTTTGGAAGTACTGGCGGAGCTCTGGTCGCTGCCACCATCTACTTCTCTGGTGGACATGCATGCTCGCTCAAAACCAACGCTATCTGCTCGTGTGGCTGCTATTGATTTTAGCCTTTTGAGATTGGCGGCTTACTCCGGACAGGAGTCTGCAGTGGTCGAGCGCTGTGCGAACCGGATGCCTGAGATACTAGATTTTATTGAGAGCATGCCGCTTTCTATTTTTAATCCGGAATTGAATCTGGCGTCCATGCGACGCGCCGAAAAACGAATTATTGTTTCTCATTGGGGAGCGTGGTCCGTCGAGCCTATTGGTGTGGGATGGTATTTTAAGGACAGTAGCCATCGCTTTCTAAGTGAATGGCTGCAGTTCGCCAAGACTCGACGTCCGGAGCTCTCGAAAATAACCGAGGCACAGGTAACCTTGGTCTCACTTATATCTGCCATGGATTTCTACTATCGCCGCCAGTCGTTTAGAAGTGCTATAGAATTGTTGCCTGAAATTCTGTCTGCTGCTGACACATTTCTCGCTGATGCTTGAGGCTGCTTGAACGGTTGGTTTCTTTGGAGGGGTGATGGCAATAGTCTCAATGATCGTATGGAATGATTTTCTTAATGATGCTCGAGTTCTCAAAGAGGCACAAACTCTCCAGAGCGCCGGCCATGAGGTGACAGTTTTTGCCTTGCATACGCACGGCGTGACTCTTCGTGAACAGGTTTTGAGTGATCAAATCAAGGTAGTACGTATCCCACGCAGTCCATTTTCTCGGTCAAATACATCTCCCACCTCAACGAGTGGGAGCGGGCCGATTGATCGACTGGGGCTTGTAGGGCGTATGTCTCGAATTGCGGCAAGGCTGTGGACGCATGCCATGTTGTGTTGGCGTATGGCTCGCAAGAATGCGGATGTGGTACATGCTCATGATGTCAATGTGCTTCCGACGGCATGGCTGGCTGCACGTTTGAGCGGCGCGAAGCTTGTATACGACGCTCACGAAATTAGCACCGGCAGGGAAGGCTATGCCAGTTTCCGGACGTTGGTTGCGATCATTGAACGGGCCTTGATGCCACGAGCCCAAGGTACCATCACCACTACTGACGCCCGGGCCAAGTTCTTTGCACGGGCCTATGGTGTTGCGCGCCCAATCGTTCTGCAGAATCGGCCGCGCCATCAGGCGGTGCAGGTATCCACCCGTATTCGCGATGAACTCCAGCTTGAGCAGCCCTGGCCTATCGTTCTGTACCAGGGAGGGTTGCAGCAGGGACGAGGGCTCGAGCGTCTTGTTCGGGTAGCGGCGCTGGTGCCGAACGCGTACTTCATCTTCATCGGGGGCGGGCGGCTCGATGTAAGCTTGCGCTCCATTGCTGCTGAACTGGGTCTAGAGGAGCGGGTTCGCTTTATTCCGACCGTCGGGCTGGCGGAGTTGCCCAGTTATACTGCATCTGCTGATATCGGCGTTCAGCCCATCGAGAATACCTGTTTGAACCACTACACCACTGACTCGAACAAGTTGTTCGAATACGTACAGGCCGGTTTGCCGGTGGTAGTCTCCGACTTACCAGAAATTCGTCGGGTGGTGAGGGAGCATGATCTGGGCCTGCTAGTACCGCCAGGGGAGACCGAGGCGCTGGCCGCTGCGCTGCGATCTTTGGTTGAAGACAAAGCCAGACGTAAGCTTCATGCCGAGCACTCGCGCACTGCCGCTGCCGTATTGAATTGGGAGGCGCAAGAGGGTGATCTGCTCGCTCTCTATACGCGGGTGCTTGGGCCAACGGTAGGCTGATCCAGTAGTTCAATGAAAAAACGAATCCTTTTTCTCAGTTTCTTTTACCCTCCGGATCTGTCAGCTGGCTCGTTTCGTTCGGCCGCGCTGGTCAATGCGCTGCGCTTGCAAGGGGGTGAGCAGTTGCATCTCGATGTGGTTACCACCCAGCCAAACCGTTACCACACTTTTATACGCGACGCCGATAGCAGCGAAGAGTGTGAAGGCTTGAATATCCGGCGTCTTGTTCTGCCGGAGAACAAGGGCGGGCTGCTGGGGCAGGCATGGTCATTCCTGCATTTTGCGCTAGGCGCATACCGGTTCGCTCGTGGTAAGGAATATGACGCAGTGTTCGCGACCTCGTCTCGGTTGATGACTGCGGTGCTGGGAGCGTTCCTGGCTGCCGGCAAAGGCGCGCAGCTCTACCTCGACATCCGCGATATTTTCGTAGAGACGCTGGCAGGCGTGTTCAATTCGTCTGTCTGGCGACCGGTGGTGTGGACGTTCTCGGTGCTGGAGCGTTGGGTCATTCGGCGAGCGACTGTCGTCAATCTTGTTTCGCCGGGGTTTCTGCCTTATTTCCAGTCTCGATATCCGGACAAAAGGTTCTCGTTCTTTCCCAATGGGGTGGATGCCGAGTTCACCGAGCCGCTTGTCTGCACTCAAAAGAGTCGAGCTGAGGGCGAGCCTTTGCGTGTGCTATATGCGGGCAACATCGGTGACGGACAGGGGCTGCATCTGATCCTGCCTGCTTTGGCAGAGCGATTGCAGGGGCGGGTCAGGTTTCAGGTCATCGGTGATGGCAGGCTTTCTGGGGCCCTTCGTGATGCGCTTAGCCTACGCCAGCTCGACAATGTCGAACTTCTCGCGCCGGTGTCACGCCAGCAGATCAAAGTGTTCTATGAGCAGGCCGATGTGTTGTTTCTGCATCTGAACGACCTGCAGGCGTTCAAGCGTGTACTGCCGTCAAAGCTTTTCGAATACGCTGCGTCGGGCAAACCAATCTGGGCAGGCGTTACCGGGTTTTCTACCGATTTTATTGCCAAGGAGGTAGCCAATGCTGCTGTTTTTCCTTCGTGCGATGTGGCTTGCGCCATTGAGGCTTTCGAAGAGGTGCAACTGGCTAGTGTAGATCGCCGAGAATTCGTCGAGCGCTACGCCCGCGAACGTATCATGGGGGAGATGGCACGTGAAATACTAGCGGTAACAGAATCGATCTGATCAGCAGTTTATCAGTTTGGTTGAGGATATGTGGACGGTTACACCAGAAGGCGAAGCCGTCGAGTATCCGCTTCAGTTCCTAAGCTCTGTACGAAAAGCTACGCCGCTATTGTCTCTCTGGCTTGTTCCATGCGGTGTTTTCGACATCTCTTTTCGTACATAGCCTAAGGCTAAAAAAATCTCCAGCCCGCAGGAACTATGGGCTGGAGCAAGCATTTACCAGTTGACGATTGACACCTCTTCATTCGGAGGTGTGAACACGACTCCAGCCCGGTATCCGTAACTTTCGCCCTTTTTAAATTCGAAACCGTTTGGTCTAGTTACCTTGTCTGCCAATACAACGCCGAGAGACCACTTAGAGTACTTGCTACCTCTGATCAGCATCTGACGATCGTCCACGTAACGTACATCGCCGTCTTTGTAGCCGCGATCCATCCAAAGCATCATTCCGCCGTGCTGATCGCTCTCAAAGGACGCAGCCCAGACACTGGGATTTTGCGATTTTGGCCCAGTATTAATATCAACATCAACGTATTTTTCGGTTGAGATTTCAGAGCCAAATGATGTCCGCCGATCTTTGAAACCAGTGGTGATAGGTTGAAGAGCGTAATCGACAACAACCCCCACATCATCAAGAGCGGTGTTATCAGCATCAATATATATCCCGCCATCACGAAACTCTATTACATACTGCTGACGCATAACCAAGCGCCCAGACTCTTTCGTGTTAAACCCAACAATCTCGTTTGTCACATACACCGTGACATCTTTAGCCTTACCTCTTCCAGGGCCAGTTTTTTCAACACCATCAACAATTATCTGGAACTTGGTATTTTTTGCTGTCGGCCTGCCGTCGGCAGTTCCTGTAGAGCCATGACTGCCACCCGTAAACGCCATAGGGCCTTTATCGTAATTGCCGAGCGCCTTTACAATAATCGGCGGAAGCCAACCGCTATCGGTGCGACTTACTAGCATCCATTTACCGAAAGTGCTTCCATTTTTTTCTCGATGCTCCACGACACGAATATTCGGCAGATTATTTACACCCAAGCGCTCGAATGTGATCCTATAGCTATGATCGCCGTCATCCCACCAAACACGCAGAGCGTTTCCATCTCTGACATCCCAATCAAGATCAGAAATTTCTCTTTCTTTTTTCACGCCAGATGCAGACCAGAAATCATTACCCTTAAACGGTGGCAACTCACTTTTAGGCAATGAAACGATTACTAATATTGCCATCGCCAATGCAGCAACAATAACTAAAGTCTTTTTTTTCACGAATTGCTCTTCCAGAGATGGCCCCTCCCGGGCCTTGCAGCCGCAATACTATCCTCTGGAAAGCGGATTCGCAAAACTCCAGAGACCTTTACGTAAGCAGCGTTCGGCAAACCGCTTGCGAAAGTTTGCTCACTCCTGATGTGTATGACGATCACAGAGCCAAAGCGTATGGTCCATGAACCCCAGCTATCACTGGATGGAGCTTCGATTTACCGTGGAATCTCCGGCGAGCAGGTCCACGGTAGGAGCGCTTCGTAGGCTCTGTACGCAATCCCGCGAGACCCAATCGCCGCCCCTCGACCACTGAAATCTTGTAGCGTCCCCGCCACCATCGGAACGGAATTTTGTGATGGCATAGCGTTACAAACTCTCGGATGAGGCATGGGCGGGTTTTGCTGACCTCATTATCCAAACTCATGGCGGTGGGCGGCCCCGCCCGAGCGACTGCCTGAAGCGCGCTCTGGTGCTCAGCTTGGGCGCTGCGTGGCGAGATATGCCAGAGCGAATTGGTCTGTGGTCAACGGTGTATCAACGGTTTCGGGGCTGACGAATCCAGGGGCATTCGATCAGATGCTCAAGCGATTGCACCTGAGATCGAATGAGCAAGGCCTGAACGCGCAACTTAGAATCCCGCCCACAATGCGGGACTCTGCCCCCAAATGTACCCTCGCCCAAACTAAAACTGCGCTCTGGCACCGCACTCACTACGACGAGTGCTCAAACCCTCTCAGTAAACCCTATCCCCCACCAACCGCTTCAAATACTGCCCATACCCATTCTTGGCCAACGGCTCAGCCAGCTTCAACAGCTGCTCCGCCCCAATCCACCCCTGCCGGAACGCCACCTCTTCCGGGCAAGCCACCTTCAACCCCTGCCGCCGCTCGATGGTCGCGATATACCCGCTAGCCTCCAGCAACGAATCATGCGTCCCGGTATCCAGCCAGGCATACCCGCGCCCCATGATCTCCACCGACAACCGGTTCTGCTCCAGGTACACCCGGTTCAAATCGGTAATCTCCAGCTCGCCCCGCGCAGAAGGCTTGATGCCTTTGGCAATCTCGACCACGTCCTTGTCGTAGAAGTACAACCCGGTCACGGCATAGCTGGACTTCGGCTTGGCGGGCTTTTCTTCCAGGCTGATCGCCTTGCCCTGCGCGTCGAACTCGACCACGCCATAACGCTCGGGGTCTTGCACGTGGTAGGCGAACACGCTGGCGCCCTCGCCGCGGTTCATGGCGTTGCGCAGCAATTGCTGGAAATCATGGCCGTAATAGATGTTGTCGCCCAGCACCAGCGCCGACAGGTCGTTGCCGATGAAGTCTTCACCAATCAGGAAGGCCTGTGCCAGGCCGTCTGGCGAGGCTTGCACGGCGTAGGTGATGTTGATGCCCCACTGGTGGCCGTCGCCCAGCAGTTGCTCGAAGCGTGGGGTGTCTTGCGGGGTGGAAATGATCAGGATGTCCTGGATGCCCGCCAGCATCAGGGTGGTCAGCGGGTAGTAGATCATCGGTTTGTCGTACACCGGCAGCAGCTGCTTGGAAATTGCCAGGGTCGCTGGGTGCAAGCGGGTACCCGACCCGCCCGCCAGAATGATGCCTTTACGCTTCATATTGGTCATTTCTCGTGTATTTCCGTAAGCATGCGAGCCACACCCTGGCGCCAGTCTGGCAAGGTCAGGGCAAAGGCTTCCTGCAGTTTGTTGGTATCAAGACGCGAGTTGGCCGGCCGCCTGGCCGGGGTCGGGTAGGCATCGGTGGTCAACGGGTTGACCTGTTCGGCGTGGGCTTTCAAGGGCACACCCAAGGCTGCCGCCTGCTCCAGCACAAAGCGGGCGTAGCCGCACCAGGTGGTTTCGCCGCCGGCCGCCAGGTGGTACAGGCCGGCCAGGGCCGGGTTGCGGCGGGTGGCGGTGATGGCGTGGGCGGTGATGTCGGCGATCAGTTCGGCGCCGGTCGGGGCGCCGTGCTGGTCGTCGATCACGCCCAGGCTGTCGCGCTCCCCGGCCAGGCGCAGCATGGTCTTGGCGAAGTTGTTGCCGCGGGCGGCATACACCCAGCAGGTGCGGAAGATCAGGTGCTGGCAACCGGCGGTCTGGATGGCTTGTTCGCCGACCAGTTTGCTTTCGCCATAGGTATTCAGCGGGCCGACGGCGTCGTCTTCACGCCAGGGCTGGGTACCCTGCCCCGGGAACACGTAGTCGGTGGAGTAATGCACCAGCAGTGCGCCGCAGTCGGCGGCGGCGCGGGCCAGCACGCCGACGGCTTCGGCGTTTACCTTGAAGGCTTGCTCGCGGTCGCTTTCAGCCTTGTCCACGGCGGTGTAGGCGGCGGCGTTGACGATTACATCGGGGGCGTAGGCGCGCACGGTTTCGGCCAGGCCCGGCAGGTTGGCCAGGTCACCGCAGTGTGCCTGGCTGCGGGCGTTCAGCGCCAACAACTGGCCCAGCGGGGCCAGGCTGCGTTGCAGTTCCCAGCCGACCTGGCCGTCCTTGCCCAGTAGCAGAATCTTCATGCCGAGCGCCCTGCGTAGTT
>RCUS01001822.1_pt1 | contig 10332 bp, 8 predicted proteins | sample 2166221 | NCBI WGS metagenome assembly RCUS01 (sample SAMN09932758, study PRJNA488358) | compost metagenome | isolation source: compost soil in cyclohexanecarboxylic | place: Germany: Experimental Botanical Garden | reverse complement strand
TGAGCATGGCGAACAGGGTCCACTTGACGATGCTGAACCACTCCTCGTCGCCTTTACGCACTACCGGGCCCAGTGGCTCCTTGGAGATGGTTTCCGGCAACACCACGTAGTCGGTCGGCGCAGCCAGCTTGGAGCGCTGGGCGAACAGCTGCGATTTGTCCGAAGTCAGCACGTCGCAACGGCCAGACTCCAGCGATTTGGCGCTCTCGTCAGAGGTGTCGAAGGTAATCGGGGTGTACTTCAGGCCATTGGCACGGAAGAAGTCCGACACGTTCAGCTCGGTGGTGGTGCCGGCCTGGATGCAGATGGTCGCGCCATCAAGCTCTTTGGCGCTGGAAACGCCGAGCTTCTTGTTGACCAGGAAGCCGACGCCGTCATAGTAGGTGACACCCGCGAACACCAGGCCCATGCCGGCATCACGCGAGCTGGTCCAGGTGGTGTTACGCGACAGTACGTCGACCTCGCCCGACTGCAGGGCAGTGAAGCGTTCCTTGGCGTTGAGCTGGCTGAACTTGACCTTGGTGGCATCACCGAACACGGCGGCGGCCACGGCGCGGCAGACATCGGCATCGATGCCGACGATCTTGCCCTGCGCATCAGGTACCGAGAAGCCTGGAAGACCGTCGCTCACGCCACACTGGACGAAGCCCTTCTTCTTTACCGCATCGAGGGTGGCGCCGGCCTGGGCGTTGCTCACGGCGCCCAGCGCGGCGGCAGCGGTCAGGACTGCCAGGGTGGTTTTCAACATCTTCATTCACAACCTCCAAATCGCTCTTGTTGTATCGAGCCGGAATTGCACCGCACCCTTTTGAGGCGTATCCGACCCGTATTGGCTTGTTATTGGGTCAATTGGCGCAATGGACTGTTCTGTGACAGCCTTCGCGTGCAGAGGGTGTTACCGTCACGGCCTGCCCTTTGCATCACAGGTGTAGTTGCAAACCGCGTACCAAATTTTCTGGCTGTAGCGTTTAAGCGCTCGTCAAGTAGGAAAAGTTGTATCGTTGCGACATTCTTTTTCCGACAATCATTTCCGGTGCTTTCTTTTCACGCACGCCATAACAAGACCCGCACACTTTCGGAGCAGTCATGACCAACCCGCTGATTCTCGAACCACAGAAAACCGCTGACGCCTGTGTGATCTGGTTGCACGGTCTGGGGGCCGACCGTTACGACTTCCTACCTGTGGCCGAATTCATGCAGGAGCGCTTGCTCAGCACTCGCTTCATCATGCCCCAGGCACCGACCCGCCCCGTGACCATCAACGGCGGCTATGCCATGCCCAGCTGGTATGACATCAAGGCCATGACCCCGGCCCGTGCCATCGACGAAGCGCAGCTGGAAGAATCTGCCGAGCAGGTGGTTGCGCTGATCAAGGCCGAGCAGGCCAAAGGCATCAACCTGTCGCGGATCTTCCTGGCCGGCTTCTCCCAGGGCGGCGCGGTGGTGCTGCACACTGCCTATATAAAGTGGCAGGAAGCACTGGGCGGGGTGATCGCCCTGTCCACCTATGCCCCCACCTTCAATGACCAGCACCAGTTGAGTGCCTGCCAGCAACGCACCCCGGCCCTGTGCCTGCATGGCGTGCATGACTCGGTGGTCATCCCGTCCATGGGCCGTACCGCCTTCGAGTACCTGAACACCTGGGGCGTCGCTGCCCGCTGGTACGAATACCCGATGGAACACGAAGTGGTGGTCGAAGAACTGAACGATATCCACGACTGGCTGAGCAAGCAGCTGCAATAGGCAGCCTCGCTTGTAGTTGTGGGCGTATTCCGCTACGCCGCGCCCGGATCTTGCATTACACTGCCCGGCGTACATTCCTTAATCAGTTGATGAGACGACCGTGCTCAAAGCACTCAGAAAAATATTCGGCAAGGGAGAGGCCGCGCCACAAGCCGCCGCTCCTGCTGCCAGCGTGACGCCGGAAGCCCGGCCCGCGGCAAAACCGGCCGCACCACATGCCAACCCCGCCCCCAAGGCTGAGCAACCTGCCGCCGCGACGCCACCTGCCGAACAACCGGCCAAGGACAAACCGCGCCGCGAACGCAAGCCCAAGCCGCAGGCCAGCCTGTGGAAGCCCGAGGACTTCGTGGTCGAGCCACAGGAAGGCAAAACCCGCTTCCACGACTTCAAGCTGTCCAACGAGCTGATGCACGCCATCCACGACCTGGGCTTCCCGTACTGCACGCCAATCCAGGCGCAGGTCCTGGGTTACACCCTGCGTGGCCAGGACGCTATCGGCCGGGCCCAGACGGGTACCGGCAAGACGGCCGCCTTCCTGATCTCGATCATTTCCCAGTTGCAGCAGACGCCACCGCCTAAAGAACGCTACATGGGCGAACCGCGCGCGCTGATCATCGCCCCCACCCGCGAGCTGGTGGTGCAGATCGCCAAGGACGCCGCTGCCCTGACCAAGTACACCGGCCTGAACGTGATGAGCTTCGTCGGTGGCATGGACTTCGACAAGCAGCTCAAAGCCCTGGAAGCGCGCCACTGCGATATCCTGGTGGCTACCCCGGGCCGCCTGCTGGACTTCAACCAGCGTGGTGAAGTGCACCTGGACATGGTCGAGGTGATGGTGCTTGACGAAGCCGACCGCATGCTCGACATGGGCTTCATCCCCCAGGTCCGCCAAATCATTCGTCAGACACCGCCGAAAAGCGAGCGCCAGACCCTGCTGTTCTCCGCCACCTTCACCGACGATGTGATGAACCTGGCCAAGCAGTGGACCACCAACCCGGCCATCGTCGAGATCGAGCCGGAGAACGTGGCCAGCGAAACGGTGGAGCAGCACGTGTATGCGGTGGCCGGCAGCGACAAGTACAAGCTGCTGTACAACCTGGTGACCCAGAACAAGTGGGAACGGGTGATGGTGTTCGCCAACCGCAAGGACGAAGTGCGGCGCATCGAGGAAAAACTGGTGCGCGACGGCATCAATGCCGCGCAGTTGTCGGGCGACGTGCCGCAGCACAAGCGTATCCGTACCCTCGAGAGCTTCCGCGAAGGGCGCATCACCGTGCTGGTGGCCACCGACGTGGCGGGGCGCGGGATCCATATCGATGGCATCAGCCACGTGATCAACTTCACCCTGCCGGAAGACCCTGACGACTACGTGCACCGCATTGGCCGTACCGGCCGTGCCGGCACCAGTGGTGTGTCGATCAGCTTTGCCGGTGAAGATGACTCGTATCAGCTGCCGGCGATCGAAGCGCTGCTAGGGCGCAAGATCAAGTGCGAGATGCCGCCGGATGAACTGCTCAAGCCGGTGCCGCGCAAGCATCAATGACTTCAGCAGGCTACATGCGCCCTGTGGCAGCGGCCTTGTGTCGCGATTGGGCCGCGCAGCGGCCCCGGGATTTCGGCTTTGATGCGCAGATTGTCGGGGGCCGCTACGCGGCCCTTTCGCGACACAAGGCCGCTCCCACACGGATGGCGCCAGCTTTCAGAAATTGAGCAAGACAGTTGCTCCCACAAAGGATCAGCGGCGCCTTGATTACCAGCGGCCCGCCGCATCCTGGTCACTCTGCCGCCCCTCCACCCACCTTGGCCCTTCCTGAGTATTCTCCTTCTTCCAGAACGGCGCCCGGGTCTTCAGGTAGTCCATGATGAAGTTGCAGGCATCGAACGCCGCCTGCCGATGGGCACTGGCCACGCCGACGAACACGATCGGCTCGCCCGGCTCCAGCGCACCGATGCGGTGCAGCACCTCCACCTTGAGCAGCGGCCAGCGCTGCTCGGCCTCGACCACGATCTTGGCCAGGGCCTTTTCGGTCATGCCCGGATAGTGTTCGAGGAACATCCCCGCCACTTCGCGGCCATCGTTGAAATCCCGCACATAGCCGACAAAACCGACCACCGCGCCCACGCCCACATTGGCTGCATGCATGGCATTGGTCTCAGCCCCCGGGTCGAACGCGCCTTCCTGCACTCGCACAGCCATGTTCAGCCTCCGGTCACCGGCGGGAAGAACGCCACTTCATCGCCCTCTTCCAGCGGTTCATCGAGCTTGCACAGCTCTTCGTTGCGCGCGCACATCAGGTTCTGCTCGGCCAGCAGCACCTGGTACTGCCCACCCTTGCCCAGCAACGCCTGGCGCACATCTTCGATAACCTTGAACTCACCCTCCACCCGCTCGGCATCCACGCCCAGCAGTTCGCGGTAACGGGCGAAGTACATCACCTTGACCTTCATCACGCCTCCACCTTGTAGTGGCCGCTCTTGCCGCCGAGTTTTTCCAGCAGGCGCACCTGCTCGATGACCATACCTTTATCCACAGCCTTGCACATGTCATAGATCGTCAGCGCGGCAACGCTGGCGGCGGTCAGCGCCTCCATCTCCACGCCGGTCTGCCCGGCCAGCTTGCAGCGGGCGACGATGCGCACAGTGTCCTGCCCCTCGGCACCGAGCTCGACCTTGACGCTGGTCAGCATCAGCGGGTGGCACAGCGGGATCAGGTCGCTGGTCTTCTTCGCCGCCTGGATCCCGGCAATGCGCGCCACGGCGAACACGTCGCCCTTGGGGTGTTCACCGTCGACGATCATCTGCAAGGTCTGCGGCAACATGCGCACCCGCGCCTCGGCGGTGGCCTCGCGCTCGGTCACGGCCTTTTCAGTGACGTCGACCATGTTGGCCCGCCCCTGGGAATCAAGATGTGTCAGCACTGCTCTGCTCCTGTGAAGGGATTTCGCAGTGTAAACCTGTGGGTCAGGTTTGAGCAGAGGTATGTGTCGGCAGGTTTGGCCTCTTCGCGGGCACGCCCGCTCCCACAGGAGCTCCATGGCCTCGAATCAAGTGGAGATCCTGTGAACGGGCGTGTCCACGAAGAGGCCGGGCAGTAATCTGCCCGGCTACAGGGTTTACAAATGAGACTCGGCGTACTCGGCCAGCACCGAGCGAGGCACGCCCTGCAGGGTGATGTGCACGCCGTGGGGGAAGTCCTTGAAGCGCTCGGTCAGGTAGGTCAGGCCCGAGCTGGTCGCGGACAGGTAGGGGGTGTCGATCTGCGCCAGGTTGCCCAGGCAGACCACCTTGGAACCGGAGCCGGCACGGGTGATGATGGTTTTCATCTGGTGCGGCGTCAGGTTCTGGCACTCGTCAATCAGGATCAGGCTCTGCTGGAAGCTACGGCCACGGATGTAGTTCAGCGACTTGAACTGCAACGGCACGCGCTCGAGGATGTACTCGACGCTGCCATGGGTGCTTTCGTCATCCATGTGCAAGGCTTCGAGGTTGTCGGTGATGGCGCCCAGCCAGGGCTCCATCTTCTCGGCCTCGGTGCCCGGCAGGAAGCCGATCTCCTGGTCCAGCCCCTGCACGCTGCGGGTGGCGATGATGCGCCGGTAGCGCTTGCTGACCATGGTCTGCTCGATGGCCGCAGCCAGTGCCAGGATGGTTTTACCGGAGCCGGCGGCGCCGGTCAGGTTCACCAGGTGGATATCCGGGTCCAGCAGGGCAAACAGCGCCAGGCTTTGGTGAATGTCGCGTGGTTTCAGGCCCCAGGCTTCCTGGTGCAGCAACGGCTCCTGGTGCAGGTCGAGCAGCAGCAGTTCGTCGTCACGAATGCCCTTGATCCACCCGACGAAGCCCTGCTCATCGATGATGAACTCATTGACGTGCACAGCTGGCAGGTTGTCGATCATCTGCACCCGATGCCAGGTGCGGCCGCGCTCCTGGCGGGTATCGACCTTGCTCACGCGGTCCCAGAACGAGCCGGTGACCGAATGGTAGCCCTTGGACAGCAAGGACACGTCATCCACCAGCTGGTCGGTGCTGTAGTCCTCGGCCGCAATGCCACAGGCGCGCGCTTTCAAGCGCATGTTGATGTCTTTGGTAACCAGCACCACGTCCAGGTCGGTGCGCCGCGCCCGTACTTCAAGTAGCTGGTTGATGATGATGTTGTCGTTGAGGTTTTCCGGCAGCAGCTTGTTCGGCTCGTTGCGCGGGGTCATCAGGATGGACAGGAAGCCCTTGGGCCCGCTCTTGCCACGCTGGATCGGCACGCCCTGCTCGACATCGCTGGGCGAGGAGTCACCAAGTGTCTGGTCGATCAGGCGAATGGCCTGGCGGCATTCGGCGGCGATGGTCTGTTTGCCGGTCTTGAGCTTGTCGAGTTCCTCCAGCACCGTCATCGGGATGGCGACGTGGTGCTCCTCGAAGTTGAGCAATGCGTTGGGGTCGTGAATCAGGACGTTGGTATCGAGCACATAGAGGATTGGCTTGCTGGAGGAAGGGTTGCGTCCTTGGTCATCCATACTCGGTCACCTTATGTCGAAGCCACACGGCGTGGTCTGTTACGCCGCAGAGTGACTGCCGCTGTCCCCGTATCCGCGTTGTTACGGGCGGGAAGCGAACCTGGCTAGGTGGGCCTGGATGACGCCACCTGTGCTGCAGGAATCGGCTGTCTGGTTTCTTCATACCGCAAAAACCATGACCGAAAAAAGCATTTTTACGCATTTTTGAAGTTTATTTTTCCGATTGACGAAGAGGCCTTGGCGCCAGCGTCAGAGGGGACTACGCTCAAAAGTCATACCCTCTATTCGCGGTATCCATATTCCCGGCAATCCTCCCAGCCGATGCCGCTTTGCGCGGTATTGCGCAGCAACCATTCCACCGCCGGCTGCGCCTTGGGAAGGCTGTCATGAAACTGGATCACGCCCTTGCGCCACAACAGCATCAGGGTCAATACGCGCTGTGCGGACGCCTCTGCGCTCAATGCACCGTCATCCTGGGCATCGATATCCCACAACGATACCCGCAACTGCTGGCGGGCCATGAACGCTTCGCCGTCAGCCCGGCGCTGGCCATAAGGAGGGCGGAACAGCGGCACATACTGCTCGGGCAGATCAGCCTGCACCCGCGCCTGGCTGCGCCGCAGCGAATCCTGCCAGTCGGTCCACTGCGCATGGGAGCGGTATTCCCACCCCTGGATACCCACGCACTGCCCGCTATAGAGCTGGCGCAAGGCATTTGCCGCCGCGCCATCACGGCGTTGCTGCAAACGGTTACCGAGCGTGAAGAACGTGCCTTCAAGCTTTTGCCGGCGCAGGTAATCGGTGAGTAGATCCGTACTGCCCCCCTCGGGCCCGGGCCCGCCGACAAAGGTCAGCAGGAACATGCGGTCGTTCAGTTCGTCACCCTTGCGCTCACGCGAAGACAACCGCTCGATTTCGCTGCTGGTCTGCGGCAGCAACGCCGCCTTGCGCAGTTGCTCATCCAGGTAGCGGGCATGGAACTGGTGGCTCGGTTCGATCCAGCCGGTATAGAACGCACCGACATCGGCAGCGAACGTCGCCGCTTGTGTACGCAACTCCGCCATGGACGTAACCGGGTAGCAGAATGATGCATCCTGCTCACAACTGCGCTGCGCCTGTTGATAACCCTCCCACAACCGCTGCCACATGCGCGCCCGAACCTGGCGCACCTTCTGCAGGTTGATCTGCCGCAGCCCCAGCCGGGCCGCCAGGCTTGCGTCATCCAGCAACTCGCTTTCGTGCAGCACTTGGGCGAACGATAGGATTTCTGCCCGAGAAGCCACATCGAACAGCGCCGGGCTGTCCAGCTGTTCGGGCCACAGGCTGCGGTCCAGGCTGACCTGAGGTGAAGGGGCGGCTTGCACGGCCAGGCTCAGCAGGCCGGCCAGCAAGGCAGAAGCAATGCGCACAGTGGAAGGCTCCGCAACGGCAAAACGCGAACTATAGCGCCTGCACCGACCATGGGCTGTGACTATCGTCGCCATAGTTTGGACTTGTACCGCCCACCCCGTAGAATCCTCGGCCAACGATGCCAGGAGCCGACCCGATGCTGACGGTGATTTCCCCCGCCAAGACCCTCGACTACGACACCCCGCCAGTGACCGAGCGTTTCACCCTGCCCCAGTACCTGGATGAATCCCAGGCCCTGATCCAGCAACTGCGCGAACTGTCGCCGGCGCAGATCAGCGAGCTGATGCACCTGTCCGACAAGCTCGCCGGCCTGAATGCGGCGCGCTTTGGCAGCTGGACCCCAGACTTCACCCCGGCCAATGCCAAGCAGGCGTTGCTGGCGTTCAAGGGTGACGTGTACACCGGCCTCGATGCCGAGAGCCTGAGTGACGACGACTTCAGCTACGCTCAGGACCACCTGCGCATGCTCTCGGGCCTATATGGCCTGCTGCGCCCGCTCGACCTGATGCAGCCCTACCGCCTGGAGATGGGCACCAAGCTGGCCAACGCCCGCGGCAAGGACCTGTACGCCTTCTGGGGCACGCGCATCAGCGAATGGCTGAACCAGGCCCTGGCCGAACAGGGCGATGACGTGCTGCTGAACCTGGCCAGCAACGAGTATTTCAGCGCGGTGAAACGCAGCGCGCTGAAGGCCCGGGTGATCAACGTCGACTTCAAGGACCTGAAGAACGGCCAGTACAAGATCATCAGCTTCTACGCCAAGAAAGCCCGCGGCATGATGAGCCGCTTCGTCATCCAGCAGCGCATCAGCACCCCGGAACAGCTCAAGCAGTTCGATGCTCAGGGGTACTACTACAGTGACGAGCAGTCCAAGCCGGACCATTTGGTGTTCCTGCGCGATCACCCCTCGGAGTGACCCTGTAACGCCCCTTCACGGCCAAACCCGCTCTTACAGGTAACGCGCTACCCGTAGGAGCGGGTTCACCCGCGAAGGGGCCAGCAGCCCCCACCCCCTCTCCGCCCTGCAACAGGGCACGCTGCAAACCGCCATAACGCCATTAATCCGACGCCAAAAATCCAGCACGCCCACCTTTATCGCCAAACGACATAAGACCGTTCATACCTTTTTTGACGAATTCTGAAAAAATTTTTCAGATGCTGGCATAAAAATATCTCGCAACAGTTACGTCCTTCATACACGGGGGTGAAACACCCGCGTGCTATCAATTTGAAACTGTCCACAACTGAATAAATATTTAGAAATCTTTCATTCGAGCGAAACCGGCTCCGGAACTTCTACCAAAGGCAATCGCTCATAGTGCCGTAACGATTGTCCTGCCTACGGGCTGTGAGAGATGACTTACAGATGACAGCGGCGGGTATCCACTGCCCGCCATAAGAAATTCGACAGGTATCACGGAACCCCCCGAAGACCTTGTCCATGCAGGAGAGACGCGTCCCTTACAAATCGTCCTAGTGGTTGATTTCAAAGGATTTATTCACTTGAAAAAACAAGCACAGCAACGCGCCAAGTAGCGCATTGCAATAAAGACGGCTGCATTTCAGGGCACGTTTTTTAATGAATGGCTATTGAGTGCCAACTTTGAGCGCATAACTTTTTGCGTTCCGGATTTATTTTGCCTGCGCTCGGCGAAGTGTGCATTCGCCATGGATCCGTGCGCCCGAAAACTGTTGTTAATCAACCCAGCCCGGCTCTCTGCGGAGGCGTCGGCGTGATAAACACATGAGGTGATAGCGATGCGTATCAGCATCTTTGGTTTGGGTTATGTAGGTGCAGTCTGTGCAGGCTGCCTGACGGCGCGAGGCCATGAAGTGATTGGTGTGGACGTGTCCAGCACCAAGATCGACCTGATCAACCAGGGCAAGTCGCCCATCGTCGAACCTGGCCTGGAAGCACTGCTGCAACAGGGCATCGCCAATGGCCGCCTGCGCGGCACTACCGACTTCGCCGAAGCCATCCGTGCCAGCGATGTGTCGATGATCTGCGTGGGCACCCCCAGCAAGAAAAACGGCGACCTGGGCCTGGAGTACATCGAGTCCGTGTGCCGCGAAATCGGCTACGTGCTGCGTGACACCACCCGCCGTCACACCATCGTGGTGCGCAGCACCGTGCTGCCTGGCACCGTCAAGAACGTGGTCATCCCGATCCTGGAAGATTGCTCGGGCAAGAAGGCCGGCGTCGACTTCGGTGTGGCGGTCAACCCGGAATTCCTGCGTGAAAGCACCGCCATCAAGGACTACGACCAGCCACCGATGACGGTCATCGGCGAACTGGACAGCGCCAGCGGTGACATCCTCCAGGCCCTGTACGAAGAACTCGACGCCCCGGTCATCCGCAAGCCGATCGAAGTGGCCGAGATGATCAAGTACACCTGCAACGTATGGCACGCCACCAAGGTCACCTTCGCCAACGAAATCGGCAACATCGCCAAGGCGGTGGGCGTCGATGGCCGCGAGGTGATGGACGTGGTCTGCCAGGACAAGGTCCTCAACCTGTCCCAGTACTACATGCGCCCTGGCTTCGCCTTCGGCGGCTCTTGCCTGCCCAAGGACGTACGCGCCCTCACCTACCGCGCCGCCAGCCTCGATGTCCGTGCACCGCTGCTCGACTCGCTGATGCGCAGCAACGAATCGCAGGTGCAGAACGCCT
>RCUS01001820.1_pt1 | contig 10336 bp, 11 predicted proteins | sample 2166221 | NCBI WGS metagenome assembly RCUS01 (sample SAMN09932758, study PRJNA488358) | compost metagenome | isolation source: compost soil in cyclohexanecarboxylic | place: Germany: Experimental Botanical Garden | reverse complement strand
CAGGCCAGGGCCGCCTGGACGAGCACCTGACCGCCATGCGCTACTCCGACTGGGCCCTGGGCCAGTTCTTCGAGAAGGCGCGCAAGGAGCCTTACTTCAAGGAAACCCTGTTCGTCATCGTTGGCGACCATGGCTTCGGCAACCACCAGCAGGTCACCGAGCTCGACCTCGGGCGCTTCAACGTGCCGCTGCTGCTGATTGCCCCGGGCATCCAGGACAAGTTCGGTGCGGTCAACCACACCGTGGGTACCCAGATCGACATCGTGCCGACCATCATGGGCCGCCTGGGCGGCGAAACCCGTCACCAGTGCTGGGGCCGTGACCTGCTCAACCTGCCGGCCGGTGATCCGGGCTTCGGCATGATCAAACCATCGGGCAGCGAGCAGATCGTCGGCCTGGTCAAGGGCGATCGCATCCTGATCGAGGCCAAGGACATGTCGCCACGCATGTACCGCTACGAGCTGGGCGCCAACTTCAAGGCCGAGCTGATCGAAGCCCCGGACCAGAAGGACCTGACTCACAAGCTCGAGTCGTTCATCCAGACGGCGACCAAGAGCTTGCTGGACAACACCGCGGGTGTAGTGCACGGCACCCCGGAATAACGTCGTTGCTAGCGCTGTAAACAGGACCCCGGCTTGCCGGGGTCTTGGCTTTTTGTGCCATGGATGCTCAAATTGCGCGCCTCGGGAAGCGGGGGCTGGAATGGCGCCCATCAAAAAAGGATTTTTGCGTGCGAGTGTTCGTGTTGTTTGCCTGCCTGTGCCATTCACTGTTGGCGGTGGCCGATGTTGCCTCAGCGGATTACCAGACGCCCCCCGGCTGGCGCACCGAATGCTTGGGCCGGGTGCAGTTCGATGTACCCCAGGACATTGCCTGGCACGTTTCCAGTGGTTACTGGCAATACTACAATTTCGATCTCCCCGACCCCACGATCACCCCTGGGGACAAGCAGATTGCCTACGGCGAAGGGTTGACCGGCGAGCTGCCCTTTCTGGTCGACATCGAGGTCAGCCCGTTGACCACCCGTGCACTCTACGAACAGATCCGCTATGTGCAGAGCCTCACCCGTGGCCCGGCGCAGGAGCGGGTGGTGAAGGCGCAGATGGAGGCGCTGGATGCTGCCATCTCTGCGAGCCGTGACGATGAAGCGCGCTACAGGGCCCTGAGTGATCAGTACTACGACTTGCGTGAAAAGCTCCAGCGCATAGGCTATGTGACTTCGCAGCTGGTGGTGCTTGACGACATGATCAAGCAATTTACTGCCGAGGGGCGGCCGGTGGCGAAGCTGCAGGTCGAGCGCGATGCCTTCTTCGCGGAGCAGGCACAATGGCCGACCGATGTAGAGTACGAGCATGAGCGCTTTATCGAGCTGGGTGTGCCGGACGCCTCTGCAAACTGGTATGAAGGTAATCTGACTGCCTACCTGTGGCGCGATCAACGCATCTACCGATTCAAATTCTACAGTGGCGCCAATACGGCTACAGACACCGCTGCGCTGGCCCGGCTGGAGCCCAGGGCGCGCGCTGTGCTGGCCGCGTTCCGCACCCGCAAGCAATACGAAATTCCCCAGGACAACGGCTTCTGTGTGCCCTTCGGCTTCATTGCCGACGATGGCACACCGCGGCATGCCATCACCCTGGGCCTCAACCCTGCAGACAACCCGAAACTGCTGCACCGCCTGAGCATGAGCAGTGACAGCGACAAGGCCGTCGAGATGGTGCCGATGCTGCTGGATCGACTGATTGTCAACCCGTTTCCGATGCATATCAGTGTCGATAAGTTCGGGCCCTCAAGCGTGCGGATCGGTGCCGCCAAGGGCAGGTTCGGTGGCGCACGCTTTCGCGTCTATGAGCCTGACAGTCTCAAGCCGGCGGCCACTGAAACGTTCAGGATGGTCGCTGGCGCCGTGAGCTCCGGCTACCAGCCCACCGTGGTACTGGGAGTGACCGATGAACACTCCGAGCCGCCGCTGGAGTTCGAGCCCTCCAGGGACCAATTCCTGCGCACGCTGCAAAGCATACGTGCGCTGCCGGGCGGCCATCGCTTTGAGCCGCAAGTCGACTGAACAACCACCCCGCGGCGAGGTCAACGGAAGGTAGGCCAGATTCACCCTGAACATCGGTACAGAGGAGAGTCCAATGAAAGACTGGGTCATTACTTTTGTTGATCAGAAGGGCGAGCGTACCTCGCTGCCTCTCACCGCAGAGCTTGAGCCGAGCATCGAAGAGGCTGCGCGGCTTATTCGTACCCATCTGTTTCCGGTCATGGACGAACTGGACCTCACTGATTTCGAGGGCCGCACACCCTCACCGACGGCCAAATGGCTGAAAGAGCAGAACGGGGTAGAGATCACCGCCATCACTGAAGCCCCCTGAACCCGCTGGCTGGCTGGCACGCCGGGCAATCAGGCGCTACGCTGCAGACAAGGTCGGGCAGTTTCTTCTGATTGTCCGGGCTTGCCGATCCACGTCACGCAACAGCTCGAATTGCCCCCGCACGTCTTGTGTGGCGGGCAGGTGCGTTTTGCACTGAAAGTCTATCCATCGGTAATGAGGAGGACGATTCATGAGCAGCCAATACGAGGACATCAGCAGCACGGTCTTGCGTCGGATGAAAGAAGGGGGGTTCAACTTCGCGCAGATTCATCCCATCGAGTTTTATGCGGTATTTCCGGACGAGGCACGGGCGCGGCGAGCGGCAGGAAAGTTTCGCGGCGAATCACTCAGTGCCCAAGTGCATGAGCGCGATGATGGCGCCTGGCATCTGGAACTGAGCAAGGTGATGTTTGCAACCTATGGCGGTATCGGCGAATTCGAACAGGATTTCGAGGCGGTGATTGCCCCGCTGGGTGGAGAAATAGAAGGCTGGGGCGTCAAGCAGGAGCGTCAGCTGGCCTGATCAAACGGTCCCACAGGGCGGCTCTGGCCGTCTGCCGTGGGCCGCTCGGCGCTTCGCAATGAAGCGCTGCCGTCAAAGCAACCGGGGCGGTTGCACAGATCTGGTGCGGCCGTTCTTCGCTTAAAACGCAACTTATTGAATAACAAGGAATTATGCCGCTGGCACGGGGCTTGCGATGGCTCGGGTGCACGGGTGACAAGGAGTTCGGCATGATCCGCACCTTTTATGACGAAATGTACGCCGCTGACGGCCAGGTCCGTCCGCACTACCGGGAGTTCGCCCGCTGGCTGGCCGAAACCCCGCCGGAACTGCTGGCCCAGCGTCGACGTGAAGCCGACCTGCTGTTCCACCGCGCCGGCATTACCTTCACCCTCTATGGCGACGAGCAGGGCACCGAGCGCCTGATTCCTTTCGATACCATCCCACGCAGCATCCCGGCCAGTGAATGGCGGGTGGTGGAGCGTGGCTGCATTCAGCGGGTGAAGGCGCTGAACCTGTTTCTCGCCGACCTGTACCACGACCAGCGCATCATCCGCGCCGGGATCATCCCGGCCGAGCAGGTCCTGGCCAACGACCAGTACCAGCTGGCGATGCAGGGCCTGGACCTGCACCGCAACATCTATTCGCATATTTCCGGGGTCGACCTGGTGCGTGACAGCGATGGCAGCTATTACGTGCTCGAAGACAACCTGCGTACCCCCAGCGGCGTCAGCTACATGCTCGAAGACCGCAAGATGATGATGCGCCTGTTCCCCGAGCTGTTTGCCGCCCAGCGCATCGCCCCCATCGATCATTACCCCAACCTGTTGCTCGATACCCTCAAGAGTTCCAGCCCGCTGGATAACCCCAGCGTGGTGGTGCTGACGCCCGGGCGTTTCAACAGCGCGTTCTTCGAGCACGCCTTCCTCGCCCGCGAGATGGGCGTCGAGCTGGTCGAGGGCGCCGACCTGTTCGTGCGGGATGAGCGGGTGTTCATGCGCACCACCGATGGTCCCAAGGCGGTGGATGTGATCTACCGGCGCCTGGACGATGCCTTCCTCGACCCGCTGGCGTTCAACCCCGATTCGATGCTTGGTGTGCCCGGGCTGCTGGCGGCCTATCGCTGTGGCAACGTGGTGCTGGCCAATGCCATTGGCACTGGCGTGGCCGACGACAAGTCGATCTACCCCTATGTCACCGACATGATCCGCTTTTATCTCGACGAGGAGCCGATCCTGAAGAACGTGCCGACCTGGCAGTGCCGCAAGCCTGAAGAACTTTCCCACGTGCTGGCGCACCTGCCGGAACTGGTGGTCAAGGAAACCCAGGGCTCCGGCGGCTACGGCATGCTGGTCGGTCCGGCGGCCACCCGTGCCGAGATCGAGGCGTTTGCCGCACGGATCAAGGCCCGGCCGGCGGCCTACATCGCCCAGCCAACGCTGTCGCTGTCGACCTGCCCGACCTTTGTCGAGAACGGCATTGCCCCGCGGCATATCGACCTGCGGCCTTTCGTGCTGTCCGGGCGCGAGACCCGGGTGGTGCCTGGCGGCCTGACCCGGGTCGCCCTGCGTGAAGGTTCGCTGGTGGTCAACTCGTCCCAGGGCGGCGGTACCAAGGACACCTGGGTGGTTGAGGATTAAGTCATGTTGAGTAGAACTGCCTCCGATTTGTACTGGATGTCGCGTTACCTGGAGCGGGCGGAAAACCTCGCACGGATGCTCGATGTCAGCTATTCGCTGTCGCTGATGCCGCAGGACGGCCGCGGCGACGGCCTGGATGAAATGGCCATGCCGCTGCTGATCACCGGCACCCTCGACGATTACCTGGAGCGCCACGGCCAGTTGCATGCCGAGCGCCTGCTGCACTTCTTTGCCCTGGACCCGGAAAACCCGGCGAGCATCTACAGTTGCCTCGGCGCCGCGCGGGCCAGTGCCCATGCAGTACGTGGGCGGATTACCGCCGACATGTGGGAAAACATCAACGCCACCTGGCTCGAGATTCGCGGTATTGCCGAGCAGGGCCTGGGCCGCTATGGCATGAGCCGTTTCTGCGAGTGGATCAAGGAACGCTCGCACCTGTTCCGGGGGGCCACCTACGGCACCATCATGCGCAACGACGCCTTTCGCTTCATTCGCCTGGGCACCTTCATCGAGCGTGCCGACAACACCCTGCGCCTGCTCGATGCCCGCTACGAAATGCTCGGCGACGAGGCCGAGGCGGTCAGCGACAGTTCGGCGCGGGGTTACTACCAATGGAGCGCCTTGCTGCGTGCGCTGTCGTCGTTCGAGGCCTACACCGAGATCTACCGTGATGCACCGGCCGCCCGCCATGTTGCCGAGCTGCTGCTGTTGCGCGCCGACGTGCCGCGCTCGCTGCGTGCCTGCACCGAGGAAATCGACCTGATCCTCGCCAGCCTGCCCGGTGGCAACGGCCGCCCGGCCCAGCGCCTGGCCGCCGAGGTGGACGCACGCCTGCGCTACACCTCGATTGATGAAATCCTCGCCGAGGGCCTGCACCCCTGGTTGACCCATTACATTCCGCTGGTGCGTGAGTTGGGTAATGCCATTCACAGTGCCTACCTGGAGGCCGTATGAGACTGACCATTAGCCACGAAACCGCCTACCACTACGAAGACCAGGTTCGCGCCAGCATCCAGTACCTGCGCCTGACTCCCCACGACAGCGAGCGCCAGCAGGTGCTCAGTTGGCAGCTGGACCTGCCGCGGCCGGTGCGGGCGCAACTGGACCCGTTCGGCAACATCCTGCATGTGCTGAGCCTGGAGGAGCCGCATTCGGACCTGGTCATCGGCGCTCGCGGGCTGGTGGACATCGATGAACGCCGTGAGGCTGAACACGAACTGCAATCGCCGCTGCCGTTCCTGCGCTTCACCCGTCTGACCGAGGCCGACGAAGCGCTGCGCGCCTTCGCCAGCCAGCAATGCCGCAAGCGGCGTGACCGCTCGGCGTTGATCGAATTGATGAATGCCTTGAATCAGCGCATGGCCTACCGGCCCGGCAGTACCGCTGTAGACACCAGTGCAGCACAGGCTTTCGCCGGCGGGGCAGGGGTCTGCCAGGATCACACCCATGCCTTTCTGGCGTGCGTGCGCAGCCTGGGTGTACCGGCGCGTTACGTGTCCGGCTACCTGTTCGACAGCAACAGCCAGCAAATGGCCAGCCACGCCTGGGCCGAAGCCTGGCTGGAGGATGCCTGGTACAGCTTTGATGTCACCAACCAACTGGCCCGGCCCGAACGGCACCTGAAGCTGGCGGTGGGCCTGGACTACCTGGATGCCTGTCCGGTGCGCGGCATGCGCCGGGGCGGCGGTTTCGAGCAAATGCACGCCAAGGTGCTGGTGACCCCGACCCTCAACGCCCAGCAGCAGTGAGCCTCAGGGTTTGCGCGTGGCCATGTGGCTCAGGTACGCAAGCAGCGCGTCCAGCTCGCCGTCGCTGATGACCGCTTCGGTAAACCCGGGCATCTTCGCCTGGGGCCACTGGCGCAGGCTTTGCGGGTCACGGATATAGCGCTGGAGAAAATCGGCCTGGAAGTACTCGGTCGGGTTGTGCGGCAGGTTCAGGTCCGGTCCGAACTGGGCGTCACCGGCGCCGTTGAGGCGATGGCAGGCCAGGCAGTTCTTCTGGAACACGGCAAAGCCTTGACTGATCGGGTCATTGGCCGCCAGGCCGGGCGCCGGGCGCATGGCCGGGAAGCGCTCGGCTACTGCGGCCAGGCGGCGAATGCTGGCAACCTGGAAAGGCCACTGCTCGGGGCTGATGCGCCCGGCTTGCGGGTTACTCCAGACCAGATAGAAGGGCCCGGCGCCGGGTTTGCCCTTGGCCAGTGGTGGCCAGGGCTGTGCGGGGTCTTCAATGGCCAGCCAGGCCCGGGCGGGACCGTCCTGGAGCAAAGGCGCGGCCGGCATCTCGGCGGCGAAGCCATCCAGCGCTACCGCTTGCAGGTGATCCTCAGCCTGGACACCCTGCAGCAAGGCAGCCAGCGGCACTGCGCGGTAATGCATGGTCCTTTTGTAGGAAACATCGTTGTCGATCTGAATGTCCTGCGCCAGCGGGTGTCTGAGTAACTCGGCGCTTTGCCATTGACGGCTGCCAGTGCCCAGGTCCAGGGTCAGTTGCGCCGCCTGCAGGGGCAGGCAGAGCAGGGCAAGCAGCAAGGTAAGGCAATGGCGCATGGGCAGTCTCCAACCATCAAGGTCGGCAGATTACCTGCACACAACCGGCTTGTGCCAGGCACAAACCATGGGAGGAGGGCATGTCGCTCAGCCGAACAGGCGTGAAAGGTTCGGCAGGATCAACAGCAGCGTGGTGGCGAAAAGAATGAGCCCGGCTTGACGTACTTTGTGTTGTTTGAACATGGCTGACCGCCTTTTTGTTGTTATTCCTGAGTGCCCAGAGGCTTCCTTGTCATTGATCTGGCGAACATGATTTGACGCAGCGAAGCATTAAGACGCGAACCGTTGCTAATGGGTATACAGCTAACCTTAGGGTCAACGTCACCCGTGTTTTAGAACGCTTTAATCTGTACTTATTCAGTTACAAGTTGTTTTGGCTATGAGGCCTTTGGCCATCCTGCAGCATTCCCCTTGCTAGACGCTTGCAGCACATCAGCAAGTGGATCCACAACTGATGACCGTTCGTCCGAGCATCATACTTGCCTGCGCGCCTTATTCGGGGCAGGCTTTACGGGGCAATCCCGCCTTTGTCGTTCAGGACTATTTATATGTCGCTACGCATCTGCATCCTGGAAACCGACGTCCTGCGACCGGAGCTGGTCGAGCAGTATCAGGGCTACGGACGGATGTTCGAGCAGCTGTTCAGCCGCCAGCCAATCGCCGCCGAGTTTCGCGTCTACAACGTGTTGAACGACGAGTACCCCGATGATGACCAGGTGTTCGATGCCTACCTGGTCACTGGCAGCAAGGCCGACTCGTTCGGTGATGATCCGTGGATTCAGAAGCTCAAGACGTTCCTGTTGGAGCGCTACCAGCGTGGCGACAAATTACTCGGCGTTTGTTTTGGTCATCAGTTGCTGGCGCTGCTGCTGGGCGGCAAGAGCGAGCGCGCGCACCAGGGCTGGGGGGTGGGTACCCACCGTTATGTGATGAACGCCAAGGCACCGTGGATGAGCCCACAGGTTGAAGAACTGACCCTGCTGATCAGCCATCAGGACCAGGTCACCCGCTTGCCGGAAAACGCCACGGTGATTGCCTCCAGCGATTTCTGTCCCAACGCGGCCTATCACATCGGTGACCAGGTGCTGTGCTTCCAGGGCCACCCGGAATTCATTCACGACTATTCGCGGGCGCTGCTCGAGCTGCGCCAGCACAACCTTGGCCAGGAGGTGTACCGCAAGGGCATCGACAGCCTGGCGCACGAGCACCAGGGCAGCACGGTGGCCGAATGGATGATGCGCTTTGTGGCGCACAAACCTCAGGGCAGCTCGGCCTGAGGCCTGCCGTTACAGCCAGCCGGAGCGCTTGAAGCTGGCATACAGCGCCGTGCAGCCCACGGCGATCCCGCCCAGCACGGCAAAGTAGCCGTAATGCCAGGTCAGTTCCGGCATGTTCTGGAAGTTCATCCCGTAGATCCCCGCCACCGCCGTGGGAAATGCCAGGATCGCCGCCCAGGCGGCGAACTTGCGCTGCACGATGCTCTGGCGTGACGACTCCAGCAACATGCCGATCTCGATGGTCTGGCTGGCGATATCGCGAATCCCGGCCAGGTCTTCCATCTGCCGCGTGACGTGGATCTGCACATCGCGAAAATACGGGCGCATGTTCTTGTCGATGAAGGGGAAGGTCAGGCGCTGCAGTTCTTCGCTGACCTCGACCATCGGCGCAACGTAGCGGCGCAGGCGCAGGATGTCGCGGCGCAGGCTGTGCAGGCGGCGGATGTCGTCTTCCTGGAGCGAGTTGCTCAGTACGCTTTGTTCCAGTTCTTCGATCTCGCCGTGGATGGCTTCGCCGATGGGTTGATAGTTTTCGGTGACGAAGTCGAGCAGGGCGTAGAGCACGAAGTCCTCACCATGTTCCAGCAGCAAGGGCCGTGCTTCGCAGCGTTGGCGGACCAGGGCGTAGGACTTGGAGTGGCCGTTGCGGCAGGTGATGATGTAGCCGTTGCCGGCGAAGATGTGGGTTTCGATGAACTCCAGTTTGCCCTCATGGCGCACCGGCGAATAAGTCACGATGAACAGCGCGTCGCCAAAGGTTTCCAGCTTCGGCCGGCTGTGTTTTTCCAGGGCATCTTCAATGGCCAGTTCATGCAGATTGAACTGGCTTTGCAGGTTGGCTAGTTCCTGGGCATTGGGCTCTTCCAGGCCGATCCAGACGAAGTGCCCGGGTTTACTGGCCCACTGGCTGCCTTCATCGATACTGATGTTGGTGACTTTTCTGCCGGCGCTGTACACCGCCGCCGCAACGACTCGTCCCATGGTGATTCGCTTCTTCTGATGACCGTGCCAGTAGCTTGGTCTGCCACACAGAATTGAGCAACCATTCAGGTCTGCTGCAGTTCGGTTTCCATCAGGTCGATGCAGCGCTGCATCTGTATCCGGCATTGTTCGGCCAGGGCCGGAACGTCCTGCTGGGTCAGGCCGCTGGTCGCAATGGGCGGCAGGGAGCGGATGATCACCTTGCTGCGGCGCCAGCTGTTCAGGCGCAGGCGCTGGGTATAACGGCTGACACACACGGGCACGATCGGTACACCGGCTTCGATCGCCATGTGGAAGGCGCCTTTCTTGAAGGGCGCCAACTGCTCTGCGGCGTTGCGTGTGCCTTCGGGGAACACCCAGATCGATGTGTCGTTTTCACGCAAGGTGCGCGTGGTGGTCTGCATGGCACGGCGAGCATGGTAGGAGTTGCCACGGTCAATCAGCACATTGCCGCCCAGCCAGAACAGCTGGCCGAACAGCGGTATCCATTTCAGGCTTTTTTTGCCGATGCATACAGTGCGTGGTGGGACCACGTGCCCCAGGACAAACAGGTCATGGTTGGACTGGTGGTTGGCAATGATCACGCAGCCAGGCGGCTGATCGAACAGCGGACCGACCTCGGCCTTGACCTCCAGGCGCATCAGCCAGGTGGCGGGCAGTCCGTACAGGCGGGCATAAATGCGGCTGTTATCCGGGTTGAAGGGCCGGCACAGGCCGATCAATACACCGACAATACCGATCAGAACAAAATGCAGTCCCAACAGGAACATGCGTGTAAGAAAAAGCATCATACGACTCACATAGGCAAACGCGGCGCAGTGTACGGGTGTGCACTTGCGCGGGCAAACGCTCAATGCGGTCGTAGCGGCCTGATTGTGTAAGTAAACGCAATCAGGCCTTGGTAGGGGTCAGGCCAGGTGTTCCTGATCGCGGATGATCGCGTCGTCGAGGGCGTCGAGCAGCGCCTTGCGCACTTTGAGTTTGGTGTGTTTATGCGCGTTCATGTTGA
>RCUS01001816.1_pt1 | contig 10356 bp, 12 predicted proteins | sample 2166221 | NCBI WGS metagenome assembly RCUS01 (sample SAMN09932758, study PRJNA488358) | compost metagenome | isolation source: compost soil in cyclohexanecarboxylic | place: Germany: Experimental Botanical Garden | reverse complement strand
ACTTGCAAACCCTGCAACAGCAACTGGTGACCTTGCGCCACCAGTGCGACCGGCCACAGCCGTCGCAAGACTGCGCCATCCTGCAAAACCTGTCCGAGGCGGCCAGCGGGCATGACTGTGCCTGCCATACCGACCTTCCCGAAGCGATTGTTGCATGTTGAAACTGTTGCCCAGAAAAACTTTACTCACTTTATCCCTGCTGTCGCCGCTGAGTCATGCTGCCGATGCGCCTGCCACGGCTGGCCACTACCTGATCCTGTATGCGGCGCCCGGCGTGCCGCAAGACGATGACCCGTACACTTGGAGCACTGTTGGCGGCAAGCAGCTGGCAAAAGGCGTGACAAAGGCCGACGGCCGCGCCTATCTCAAAGGGGAAACCGGCGAAGAAAATTATGTCCTGAAAACCGTCAGCACGCGTTGGCAACTGAAGGTGGCCGCCCGATGCTGGCAGGACGCGCCGGAGACCTTCGTGGGCTGCGTTCAGCTGAGCAACACCACCAGCCGGTATGAGGAAGAGCAGGAGGTGATCAAGCTGGCGGAGCAACAGAAAGAAGTCAAGATGCAAGCCAACATCGCTGCCTATGCGGTGCAAGCGAGGGCCAACGACGATGCGTTGGCCTGGCTGGGCCGCTTGCCTTCGAACTGGACTATAGACAGCTATGGCGCGCGCCTGCTGCGTATAGGCGACAAGGTCGCCGCGCAGATTGCCGGCGCGCTCAAGGAGGGTGGCCCCGACGCACGCCAGTTTGTCTGCCGCGCGCCCGATTATTACGGCCCCGTGCCTGAGCAGGCAGCCGTCAATGCGTGGATGGCTGCACCGCGCGCCGTGCGCGGCGCACGTTCCGGTCCAGCCTGGGATGCATTGGTGGCGGCCGGTAAAAAAGGCAACTGGATGGCCCGCCTGGAACTGTATTACACCTTGTCGAGCGAAAATGTCAGCGAACTAAGCCTGCTGGAACAGTTCCGCATCGTGCAATTAATGGAATGGCTGCAGCAGAAACAGGTCGGCGGCCTGTACAGTTATTTCAGCGCCAGCATGCCTGCCGCGCCCGGCAATTCACGCAGTGACAGCTGGCGCATACAGGATCAGGCCACCCTGTATGCGGCCATGCTCGGCAGTTACGACAGCCAGAACAGCCAGGGCAGGATCTTGCAGGCAGATGCGGCCCCGTCACTGGCGGCCGCTGGCAAGCGCATGCGGGCTTGCGCCGAGGCTTACTTGCCGCAACGGCAGTAACATGACATCCCCCATTCCGGCAGTTGAATGACCGGGATCGGTACCGGCAATATCGCACAGCGGCAGCCCGGCTCCGGACGGGCCCAGCGCTACCAGTCGGCCGGGTTTTCCGCCGCGGCCCTGGCCAGATCGTCGCGCCAGTCCTGCTGTACCAGCCGGTAAATGTCCGCAAAAAAGGCGCGCGGATCGTCCATCCCGTCCCACTTGGCGGGCAGCGCATAGGTGGTTTCCGGGTCATGTTCGAGGATGGCGGCAAAATCGTAAGCCTGGTCTTGCAGCGCTTTTTTCAGCACCTGCACCAGCACGTAGCGGTGCCGGTAGCCGAGTTCCTTGTATTGCGAGGTGATGTCGCGGCGTATCAGCGCCGCGCGCTGGACCGCATCGTTCATGTCCCAGGTGTCCAGTTCCACGCCCAGGGTTTCTTCACGGTCATACACGTCGAAGGGACCGAGGAAATGGTACAGCGTGGGGACGTAGCGGGCGTCGCTCCAGGGGCCGTGCAGGCCTGTCTGTCTGATTTTCGGCATCATGGCTCCCCGTTCAGGCGCATTGGGGCAGGGTCCAGCCCTCGTAGCCGAGGTCGGTCGGGTAGATCGCGCGGCTCTGGTTCTGGCCCCAGCGGGCATGGTCGAGCAAGCCGTCTTCATGCATGTCCAGCACCCATTCCGTGCTTTCCAGCAAGGTGCCATCCTTGTGGTACACGCGGAAAAAGGTCGACGTGCTGAGCGCGCGCACGATGTTGTGCGGCACGCCATTGCCGTAGTGGGGCACGAAGGTCTTGATCACGCAGGTGCCCTTGTCGTTCCATTGCTGCGCATACACGGTGGCATTGCGCGCGGCCGCCACCTTGATGAACAGCCAGGCGGCCAGCAAGACGATGAACAGGAAGGCGGCCGTAATCAGGCCAGTTTTCTTGAGTAGCTGCATGAGGTCATGGCGTCGCCAAAAACAGAGTTGCCGCATTGTATTCCAAGCGTGCCGTACTTGCCGTACAGCACGTACGGCAAGTATCTCGCTGCCTATTCAGCGCATTGCCGCTCTATTTTGCCAGCGCCGTGTGCAGGGCGTTGGCCATTTCCAGGTGATGTTGCAACGCTGGCAAGGTCTTGGCGGCAAATGCCTTGATGTCGGGATCGCTGGCTTTCTGGCTGGCATCGGTGAACAGCTTCACGGCATCCTTGTGTGCCGCGACACCGATGGTGGCCGCATATTCCTTGTCGAACTGCGCGCCTTCCAGGCGGCTCAACTTGTCGATCTGCGCCTTGTGCTTGGCGCCGGGCTGGTCGCTGACTTCGATCTGCTTGCTGCTGGCTAATTGCTTGAGCTCGTCGGCCACTTTCGTGTGGTCGGTCACCATGGCATCGGCGAAGGTCTTCACTTGCGCATTGCTGCTCTTGCTTTGCGCCACTTTGCTGGCGGCGATTTCCGTGCTGCCCGCGTCAGCCGCCTTGCTGAGAAACTGCTTGTCGTAGGCGCCCGGCGCGGCAGCGGCGATGCTGTTGATGGCGATGCCGCTCAACAGTGCTACGGCGGCGCCGATGGCCACGTGTTTCAGGGAAGGGCCGCGGCTACTGGTGGTAGAAATACGCATGGGAAATCCTTTCATGTCATGAGTGGTTTTTTCTGCAAGCTGAAGATAATGTTAAGCTTCCAGACTGCGCACACCCATAGGACAGGCGCGATCATTCCCGTAGGACTAGTCCTGTTCGCTAGCGCACAGTTCCACCTGTTTCAGCGCAAACAAGGCTGTGATGCCGGCATCGCGGCGCCAGGCGGGCATGCCGATATCCAGCCATTCCGCCATCGCTTCCAGGTGGGATGGCTGCGAGACGCTGTGTTCGAGTTCGTCGAGCACCGTGTCGCGGTCGATGTACAGGCTGTCCAGCCAGGCATCGAAGGATGGCGCCAGGGCGATGAAGCCATGGGCGCGACGGCCTGTCCATCCCGGCAACTCCTGCACAAAACTCACGACTCTGCCGCCGCCTTCCGGCGTCAGGTCAAGAAAGACCATGGAATTGCCGCCATCACGGGCAAAGGGCAGGATTTGCACGGGCATGGCCATGTGCTGGCGCGCGGCGCGGATTTCCCCAACCAGGGTTTCATCGCAAAAATCACCGTCCTCCGCGCTGAAAAAGGTGTTGAAACCCATCTTTTCCACGCCACCCTCGCCGTCGGGCACGTCGCAGGTGTAATCGAAATACGCGCCGTTAGCCACTTGCAAAAAAGCCAGGAAGGCGGGCGGCAAGGACGCTTCCAGCAGGGTTTCGATGTCGGCAATCTGCTGCGCAGTGGGCGCGGGCTTGGCGCCGTCGAGCGCCAGGTGCCGGTATTGCGTGTAATAAGTCATTGATTATCCTGTTAAATTGCTGGCAAGCTGCATGCTGTCAGCGCAGCCCGTCTCCACCTTGGCCAGCGCATCGACAAGACCGGCGCGCAGCACGGCCATGGAACGGGCCTTGTCGTCGATCTGGGCGATTTTCGTTTCCAGCATGATGCGCTTGGTTTCTCCATCGAGGGCGTTTTCCTGCCACACGGCAATGACTTCGGCGATTTCCCTCAAGGTAAAACCCAGCGCCTTGGCATGGCCGATCAGCTCGATGCGCCGCAGCGCCTGCGCCGAGTATTGCTTGTAGTTATTCGTCATGCCCGGTTGCGGGGCGGCATCGAGCAGCCCCTGGCGCTCATAAAAGCGCACCGTGTCTTTCGACACGCCCGTCAGACGGGTGATTTCTCCGATACGCATCGTCATTACCTTTCTTGCAATTGATGCAATGCGAAAACTGCGCAGCGCAAAGCTATGCAACACAGCATGCGCGCTTTTTTGCGTTCCATGCTTGACCATGGACTAAAGACCACAGTTTACAGTGAAATTCCTTTCACTACGACACTGTTGACATGCTTCCATTCAACTACTCCGGGCAGACCGTGCTCATCACTGGCGCCTCGTCCGGCATCGGCCGCGTCTTTGCGGAAACCCTGGCCGCGCGCGGCGCCCATTTGCTGCTGCTGGCCCGCTCCGGCGCCGTGCTGGACAAGCTGGCCAAGGAACTTGCCCAGCGCCACGGCATCCGCGCCCATGCCCTGATTTCCGACCTGGGCCAGCCTGGCGCCGCCGAAGCCGCGCATGCGCAGGCCTGCGCGCTGGGCATGCCACCCGATGTCCTGATCAATAATGCCGGCTTCGCCACGCATGGCGGATTTGATAACACATTGCTGAGGCGCCAGTCCGCCGAGGTAGCCGTCAATTGCACCGCCCTCATGGAGCTGACGCATTGCGCCTTGCCGCACATGCTGGCGCAAGGACGGGGCGCCATCATCAATGTGGCGTCCACCGCCGCCTTGCAGCCCGACCCTTACATGGCGGTTTACGGCGCCAGCAAGGCGTTCGTGCTGTCGTTTTCGGAAGCGTTGTGGGCGGAAAACCGCCAGCGCGGCGTGCGCGTGCTGGCCCTGTGTCCAGGCGCTACGGAGACGGCTTTTTTTGACGTGGTGGCCGCGCCGGAAGCGGCCGTGGGCAAGCGCATGGCGCCGCAGGCGGTGGTCGACGAAGCCTTGCGCGCGCTCGACCGGGGCCGCAGCAGCCATGTGGCGGGACGGCAAAACCGCCTGCTGGCCTGGCTGCCGCGCCTGCTGCCGCGCCAGACCGTGCTCGGCATTGTGGAAGGCATGCTCAAGCCGCGTACCTGATGCGGCTTGCCCCGCGTGCTTAGTGAAGCGGGAAGTCGTCAAGGCTGTCCGGTTCGCGCACGACGTTGCCCGTGCGCTCGAAACGGAAGCGGGCCGACATTGCATATGCAGCCTTGCGCACGCGCATGATGGAACCCAGCGGACGGTGCGCCAGCACGCCGTGCCAGGGACTGAAGGCCATGCCGTCATCAACGGCGCGCGACAGGGCCTCGCTCCAGCCCGCCTGCGGCGGCGCCGTGATGCGCGCCACGGGCAAATACGGGCTGTCTTCTTCCGGCCAGGCAACGGACGCGTCCTCCAAGGGCATGCTGTCGATGTCGCGGCACAGCTGGATGCGCACTTCCCAGGTCGCCGCGTGGCTGGCAAAGAAGGCGACGACGGCGTCGCGCAAGCCGTTGGGCTTGCCATCGAGGTCGACCGGCGCACCGGCCAGGCCCGCCAGTTCCGGCGAGACGGGCACCAGCGCCACCTTGGCCATGTAGGCGCCATATAAAATTGGCGCCTGGCTGTAGTAGGTTTCGCCCAGCACATGGGTTTCCGGATGGCCACCCAGGCTTTTCAGGGTGCCGCTTTCGCCGCCCACGGCTTCGAGCGCCTTTTCCGCACCCTGCAAGACGGTCGAGAGCGCCTGTTTCAGGCGTGGCGCCTTGTCCGTGGTACTGGCCAGCAGCTTCAGGCTGCCGAGGAATTTCTTCGCGCTCGGCGCCAGGAAGGCGGGCCCGTTGACCAGCACGAAATCCTGCGTGCTGGCCGGCGCTACAGCAGCGTCCGCGTCCAGGCTGGACAGCTGCGTGCCCGGCACGCCGAGGAGCTTGATGGCCATGCCGCGCGGCACGGAGACATTGTCGTCGAGGATGTCGCCGGGAATGGTCGAGATGCGCATCACCACGTCATAGCCGGCTGGCGTGGCGAACAGGCCTTGCGCCAGCTCGGGCGCCAAGTTGTCCAGCACTTGCAGGCGGCCGTGCAGCAAGCCGTGGCTCTTGGCATGCACGCTGCGCGTGGCGTGGCCAGAGTCTGCATAGGTGGTGCTGGAAATGCCGCGCAGGGTCTGCAGCAGCTGCGCGCAGGTTTCCTGCTCGCCTTCCTCCTCGAATTCATAGCGACTGTCGTACGGTACGGGCGGGCGTGGAATGGCGGACATGGCTTTTCCTTGTGATGGGTGAGGGTGCTCCATCATTGCCGCCTGCGCCACAAACTTCCGTTTGCTGGCATACACAGGCGTAGAAATAAGCGTGAACGCATTGTCTGCGCGACAAGCAGGCCCGCTTGCCTGCCGCGCCATCCAGGCACGTCAATAAATTCACAGGCTGGCCATGATGCGCTCGCGCAGCCAGCGATGCGCCGGGTCCAGGTGCATGCGCTCGTGCCAGACCATGGCCATTTCATAGTCGGGCAAGGTGATGGGCGGCTCCCAGATGCGCAGGGAGCCCAAGGCGTTTTTCAGCAGGCGCGACGGTAGCAGGGCGACCATGTCGGAGGCCGCCAGCAAGGGCGGGACGATGAGGAAATGCGGCACGGACAGCACCACCTTGCGCTTCTGGCCCAACTGCTGCAGGGCCGTATCGACGGCCGTGCGGAAGCCGCCGCCATTCGGCGAGACGACGATGAATTCCAGCGCGCAAAACTGCTCGAGACCTGGCTGCGCCTGTAGCAGCGGGTGGTCGTGGCGGCCCGCCAGGACATAGTGTTCCGTAAACAAGGTGCGGTGGCGCAGTGTCGACGGCGCTTCTTCCTGCGCCAGGAAGCCCAGGTCGACCTGGCCCGTCTCCAGCGCCTGCGCCATGCGCTCCGGCACGGCTTCGAACACGGCCATGCGCGACAGCGGCGCCTGGGCGCGCAAGGCCGGCAGCAGGGGCAGCAGGATCGCATATTCGGTGGCATCGGCCGCCGCCAGGTTCCAGCGTACCTCGGCCGTTGCCGGCTCGAATGCCTGTTCCGGCTGCAAGACTTGCTCCAGCTGCGCCAGCACGGCTTGCAGAGGTGCAAACAGGGCCAGCGCGCGTGCTGTGGGCAGCATGCCGCGCGGGCCCGGCAACAGCAGCGGGTCGTCGAAGGCCGTGCGCAGCTTGCCCAGCTGTACGCTGACGGAAGGCTGGCTCAGGTGCAGCCGCTCGGCTGCCCGGGTGACGTTGCGCTCAATGAGCAGCGCATTCAGGGTCAGCAGCAGGTTCAAATCCAGCTTACGCAAATTAATCATGGCTATACCTAGTATTTACTTTATTCATTTCCACAATGATAGCGCAAGCCCTACAGTAGTTCCTGTGACTTTTAATCTTCACCCTCTACAGGAGCAATCTCATGCAAGTATCTGAATATGTTAGCTTTGATGGCATTGGACTGGCGCAGCTGGTACGCGATGGCGCCGTCAGCGCGGCGGAATTGCAGGACGCCGCCTTGCGCGCCTTGCACGCTGTTAATCCGCAGATCAATGCCGTGGCCGAGCATTGGCCGGCTGACCTGTCCGCCGTCGATGGCACTGCGCCATTCGCCGGCGTGCCGTTTTTGATCAAGGACGTGGCCGTCACGATGGCGGGCCAGCGCAGCGAATATGGCAGCCGCCTGGCAGCCGGCCACGTGAGCGCGTCCGACTCCCATTTGATGACGCTGTTCCGCAAAGCCGGACTGGCCACGTTTGGGCGCAGCGGCACGCCGGAAATGGCGTTTGCCACCACCACCGAGCCCGTCTTGTACGGCGCCACGCGCAATCCATGGAATCCGGCGCTGAGCGCGGGCGGCTCCAGCGGCGGTGCGGCGGCGGCCGTGGCAGCCGGCATCGTGCCACTCGCGCATGCGACGGATGCGGCCGGCTCGATCCGCGTGCCGGCCGCGTCGACTGGGCTGTTCGGCTTGAAGCCCAGCCGGGGCCGGGTCTCGAACGGCCCCGCCATGGACGAGATCTTCAGCGGCCTGGGCGTCCAGCTGGGCGTGAGCCGCACGGTGCGCGACAGCGCCGCCTTGCTTGACGCCGTGCAAGGCATGCCGGCGGGCGAGCCGTATGTCACGGCCGCGCCCGGCCACAGCTGGCTGTCGCAAGTGAACGCGGCGCCGGGCAAGCTGCGCATCGGCGTGCAGCGCGCGGCCTGCAATGGCGCCCGTCCCGCGCCTGCCATCGCTGCCGCGCTGGACGCCGCCGTGCGCCTGCTGGAAAGCCTGGGCCATCACGTGGAAGAAGTGGCGCCCGCGCTGGACGTGCCGTGGGAAGTGTTCGTGCAAGCCAATGCGCGCATCTGGTGCGCCAACCTGGTGCCGTGGATAGCCGGCCTGGCACAGGAAAGCGGGCGCGCTGTGTCGCCCGAGACGCTGGAGCCAGCCACGTTGGCGTGCTACCGCTACGGGCAGACGGTGTCGGCGGTGGATTTCGTCGCCGCGCTTGACGTGCGCAACACGGTCACGCGGCAGGCCGGCGCCCTGTTTGGGCAGTACGATGTCTTGCTGACGCCCACCATGCCGGAGCTGCCGTGGCCGCTGGGACGCTATGGCGAAAACGAGGACAAGCTCGATGGCCTGGGCTGGACGGCGCGCCTGTTCGAGCACTCGCCGTACACGCCGCTGGCCAACGTGGCGGGCTTGCCGGCCATGTCCGTGCCGCTGGCGCAGTCGACCGACGGCTTGCCGATCGGCATGCAGTTCATGGCGGGCCATGCCAACGATGGGACCCTGTTGCGCCTGGCCGGACAACTGGAGCGGGCGGCGCCGTGGGCGCACCGGCGGCCGCCTGTGTGGGCAGGCAAGGTGTAGAGAGAGCAAACAGCAAGCCAGGCGGCGGCATGCGGCCAGGCTGTTGGCTATGGCCTGCGGCCTGTGGCAAAAAGCCGGGCGAACCGGGCGGCTCCTGCTCTTGGGGTGAACAATGCCGGATTGACAGCAAAGCCTTACAAGGCCGCCAGGCGCGCCGCGCCACGTATTTCCATGCGTGAACGCAGGCGGTACCACAGGCGGTCATGGAAGGGCAGGACGATCACGTTGCAGATCGGCTCGACCACGGCCAGCAGCCCGCCGAAGGCCATGGAACCCGTGGCCCAGTACATGACGCCGAAAGCGACGCCCATATGTAAACAGGTCTGGCTGATCTTTTCCCCGGCCAGCGCGGCAAAGCCCAGACGGCTGGCGGCGTAGCGGCGGCGGATGGCGCGCCAGGCTTTTTCATGCCATGGCAGCAGGGCGACATTGATGACGGGTTCGATAATCGCCGCCAAGCCACCGAGAGCCAGCGAGCCCGTCAGCAAGTAGGCGAGGCCAAAGGCGATCGACATATGCGTGAGAACCTGACTGAATGTTTTGATGGCTGTAAACAAGGGACGCTCCTTTTATGTTGAATTCGCTTATCCTTTGAGTAGATAGTAACGATTCTCATTTACAAAAGGAAGTAAAATATTTCAACCGAATCAATAGTGTTAAGCTATTAAGCCTCTGTACTTAATTGTATTTGAAAAATAGGGCATTTTCTGGTGACCCGTTCGCTAGACATACCATGCCAGTAGTTCCTGGCCCATCTGGAGAACCGGGTGACGACCCTTTTTGATGACATCCTGGCCACCCCGCAACCCTGGTCGCAGCAGCGGATTGCCGAGTGGGCCGACGTATTTCCATCGCAACATGGCGCCAGCCTGCAAGATTTCGTCGTGCTGGAGCGCCTGCGGCGTGACGTGCGCATCGACATGCGCGCGGTCGTGGGACAGTCGGAGCACTACGCGGGCCAATCCTGGCGCGAGGCGGTCTTGGCGCCGCAGTACAAGCCGGGCAAGATGCGCGCCGTGTTCGCCCAATACGAGCGCCATCCCGACTATTATTTCAACGGTGAGCTCGACAATGGCATCCTGCTCAGCTCCATCGATGGCAGCAACTGGTATACGAACGGCGGCGGGAACCACCGCACGGTGCTGGCAAAGTTCGCCTGCGACCGTATCGCGCGCCAGACAGGACGCCATCCGCTGGTGCGCGGCGCGTGGACGTGCCACTACCAGGCGGACATGCTGGCCTGGTCGCTGTTTTGCCAGTTGCAGCATGGCCATGCGGAAGCAATTTTCCTCCGTGTCACGCGGGAAGACATGCGTCAAGACGCCGTGCCGGGCGGCAGCGACATCAGCTGGCGCCTGCAATTTTTCGTGGTTGACCGGCGTTTCGGCGGCACAGCGCGCTCTGGCCGTCTCGATGCGGCGCAGTTTTGCGCCTACGCCCGGCATGTGCTGGCGCATGACGGCAGGCCAAGCTGGCGAGACCGCGTAATGAATAGTCTGATTGGCGACTCCGAGCGGCTCGTATACCCATCCTGACGCAAGGAAGGCGGGCCAGGGTGGCGCAGGAATGCCTGCGTCACCCTGTTTTTCTGCTTTACGGCAAGGTTTTCAGCACGGCCTTGGTTGGCACGGAGAAGTTATAGTTGTCGTGGCGGTCCCAGTTGATTGACCAGGTCATCACGCCGCGGAAGT
>RCUS01001812.1_pt1 | contig 10363 bp, 10 predicted proteins | sample 2166221 | NCBI WGS metagenome assembly RCUS01 (sample SAMN09932758, study PRJNA488358) | compost metagenome | isolation source: compost soil in cyclohexanecarboxylic | place: Germany: Experimental Botanical Garden | reverse complement strand
GCTCTGGCCGGTGTGCCTGTGGGCAAGTTCTATCTGTTACTCGCCAACCCTTACCTACCGTTTCGTACAAACTCACTGATGACTTCATGTGCGCGACACTTCAAACGCGCAAAACATGTTCTCCAATGCTTATGCATCGGATTGGTTGAGATATAACGCGCAAGTTACACCTGGTGTTGGTGTAGCTGCGTTGCTGCTTGTTGGTGTGCTGCTGGCAAATGAAGCCTGTGAGCCTGCACTGCATTCGTACCGTCGTCTGGATGGGAGCTGCCAGTGTGACTAGATTCGTTCTCCGAGAGTGCGCTGTGTGAACAACTAAATGGCCGGGTATTATGATCGCTAATGTGTTTGAGGATTCGACTTTCGGACGGTTGAATTAGTTTGTTTTTACCTAAGCAAGGTAATGAGTAATAAGTGTTTGATCTTAAGGGGTTGTCTCATTAGCGATGATAGAAAACGTTGAAGTAGACTGCCGCATCTTCAGTCCCTAGCAAACCCCGCACAGTTCGCCGACTATCTCCAGTAATGCGGGTTGCTGGCGATCCAGGCGTAAAATAGCAGTGCTACCTCATCAGAAGGAGCCGCACATGGATACCGACCAGCTGAATCAACCGTCGCTGGCGCAGGCCGTTTGGGATCAGTACTTCTGCGCAGCGTTAATTGCGGAAAGCAATCTGACTGCACCGGTTGTAGGAGGAGCCACTCACGAAGACAGGCAAAATCTGCTGATTGAACGGGCCAAGGCGCTCGCCGACAAGATGATGGAAAACAGAAAATAACCTCAGCCCAGCCTTCGCGCTGGGCTTTCATACCTGGCGATCAGAGACAATTGCTGATGCTACGGCATTTGCCTGGGAGTGAACTTTTCTAGCCAGTATCATCTACATTGCAGGGAACATTCCCCTTTCGAGAGAACGCAAATGTTCAGACCCAAGTCAGTGATAGCGGTACTTACCAGCCTCGTACTCGTAGCAGGATCTGCTGGTGCGTTGGCCGACCCGGGTGGAAATGGCCAAGGGAACGGCAAGGGTAATTCGCAAAAAGCCCAGGGCCACAGCGGCCAGGGCAAAGAGAAGGGCTCTGACTGGAGCCATGGGCCGAGCATTGACCGTGGCAGTGTGCTCAGTGTGCTGACGAGCTACCGTGACTATTGGAGCCCAGGGTCGGCATTGCCTCCTGGCATCCAGAAGAACCTAGCCCGAGGGAAGCCTCTGCCACCGGGAATCGCGAAGAAGCTCGATGGCAGGCTGCTGGGGCATCTGCCGCGTTACGATGGCTACGAGTGGCAGCAAGCCGGGACGGATCTGATTCTGGTCGCTATTGCGACGGGCATCATTTACGAAGTGCTCAATGGCGCTCTGGACTAGGTGCTGGACAGTTGGTTTTTTCACATTGAGCAAGCAGCACCTTTGTGACGGCATGAAAAAGCCCGCTCAATGACGGGCTCTCTCAGGCAAGGTTCAATACCTTGGTGTAGGTTTGCTCAAAGATTGTAGGAGTACTTTTCCTCAACCTTGCGTTTCTCGAGGGTGTACCGCTTCAGATCGATTTCTTCCGTAGCCAGCCTATCATCGAGCAAATCGATATCGCGCTTTTTCATGCTGCTGACGCGCGCCTTGCTAGCGTGATAGTTGATGGATTCAGCGGCGCTGTACCCGCTCACCGGGTCCCAGAAAATAGAGATTGGCCAAAGCAAGAGGTTCACCACGCCGAAGCCATAAGAGCGCCCGTAAAATGAGCCTCCTCCAGGCAAAAAGCCCAGACCCGCGGCAAGCCCGGGGCTCTTTTCCTCTACCGCAAGATTTCTGGCACGGTAGCTGGCCAGCTCCGACTCTTGAACTGAGTTGAGTCCAGTAGCGCAGCCTGTGGTAAGCGCTATGAGCATTGCTGCAGCCATGTTACGAACAGTGAACATCCCAGATTCCTTTGCTGTTTTTCATCCTCGACCCCGACCAGGTCGGATCGGCAGCGAATCCTACATTACGTGATGGCATTTTGCCTTATCGCTTTCCATTATTTGTAGGAAATGATGTAAGCGGCTGAGTAATTGCATAGACGAACGAAGCCTGCGCATATACCTCTCATGCACCGGAAATTCATTCCACTGGACTGGTCGATGCCACTGAAATGTACGGCTAAAGTGTAGATAGCGTTGGTGTCTGTCTGGACCGCCGACTATCAAGGACGTTGTAATCGTTGCTGTTTACACTTGGCGAGTCTCTTTTATGAATGCAGCGTCATTCTGGTCCAGATACTTTCCTGTTCGAGGCGTTACATCAAGCGATTCCGCTGAGCAGTTCGATCTGTTGCGTTGGTTCTCGGTCATCAGCTTTCTCATCATTGGCGCCGTTGCCATTGGCCTGGGCTCGCTGTCGACGCGTTTTCTGATGAACGAAAGCCTCGAACGCGATGCGCTGTTGTCGGCTCAGTTCATTCAGGCGGTGGCCGTCGGCGAAATCCGCCATCACGACCTCTCGGGCATGCAGATGGGGGCGGTGCTGGCGCCGTCGGTGTATGGCATGTTGAACGAGGAAACAGCGCTTAACCGGGGGCGTGCACGTTCCGAGTTCCTCGACCATCTCGCCCACCTTCCGGACATTCTGTTGGCGACCATCTATTCGCCCGACAGGGTGGTTGTCTGGTCAACCAATCCGATCTTGGTCGGGCGCAAGATCGTGGGGGATGCCGCACTGGAGGTCGCTTTTACCTCCAGGGGCCGCGTTTCGGCGAGGTATAACGAAGTTGAGGATGGGCGGATCGAGCAGCAGTTTATCCACCCTCCACAGGAGTTCTTTATCGAGAACTACATTCCGCTGATTGACGAACAAGGCAATGTTCTGGCGATGGTGGAAATTTATAAAGAACCGGTGGACTTGATCGAGCGGGTCAATCGGGGCTTTCGCTTGATCTGGATGGCCACGGCGCTGGGCGGGCTGGGCATTTACTTCGGGCTGTTCTGGATCGTCTGGCGGGCTTCGAAGTTGCTGGCCTCCCAGCAGAATCAACTGGTGGCCAACAAGACCTATGGCGGCCTGGTGGAAATGTCGACCGCAGTCGCGCATAGCATGCGTAATCCGTTGGCAAGCATCCGCACCAGCGCCGAGCTTGCGCAAAGTATGGAGGGGCAACCGGCCGGAAAAAATATTGCCGATATCGTCAGTCAGGTTGACCGCATGTCAATCTGGGTAAGGGATTTGCTGCTGTGTTTGCGACCGTTGCGCGGCGAGTCGGAACAGGTTGACCTGGTCGGCGCGGTTCATTCGGTATTGAGTGCCTTTGAGCAGCAGATAGCCTACTCGAAAGTCCAGGTAGCGTTTGTTTCCGGGCCCACGCCGCTGGTGGTGAGTCACCAACTGTTGCTTGCACAGGTGCTCAACAGCGTGATTGCCAATGCCATTGAAGCAATGCCCGATGGCGGCCGGCTGGCGATCAGCACCAGCCTGTCTGCAGACGGGCAAAAGCTCTATCTCTCGATCAACGACAGCGGTAAAGGCATGACCCGCCAGCAGGAAATGATGGCCTTCAAGTCGTTCTACACCACCAAACTGGGCGGGCTGGGAATCGGTTTGATCATGGTCAAGCAGATCATGGAGCGCTTTGGCGGGGAGGTCAGTCTCAGTAGCCAGGAGCAGGCGGGGACCAGTGTTTGTCTGTGCTTCAAGGTTGCGAGCTGAGACCTTGCGGTTAAACCTTGGTTTCGGCAGATCAATGCGAGCCCGCACTTGGCGGGCTCGCTTGTAATTGAAGCCAGGGGTTGGCACAGCAGCGCTAGTAACCCGACCCTCCGTAGCCCCCCATGTTGCTGGGCGCTTCCCTGGACTTCTGTTGGGCGCGGCTCCATTCTGCGCAGGTCATGAAACTTGTGTGGTCCACTTTTCCCGCGCCATCGAAGCTGACATGGTAAGGCTGCTTTTTGCCGGCTTGGGTGAGCATATAGTCGAAACAGGTACCGGGCACCACGGTACGCTGGGTTTCTGATAATGGCTTGCCGCCAATATTCTGGACCTGTTCTTTGTCCATGCCTGTCTCGACCTTTGCAACCAGTGGCTGGTCACGATAGACATAGGCGTCAGTAGCGCAGCCACTTGCTGCCGATAGCATGGCGACCAGCGCGAAGATAGCTTTGTTCATGGCAGTGCTCCCGGAAGTGAGCGTCATAAAGAAACGCCTGGGCACATCAGTTAAAGTAAAGCCGAGTGCCGCAAGGCGCGCCAAATTTGCGGGCGAGAGATTCAAATGCACGGAGCAGGGATGGTGGGGGACCTGTTGGTCCTGGGCTTTTACATGAGCGGTGCGGTGATCTGGATGTACTTCTGGTTGCTGTGCTTTGCTCATCGAATTGCATTGTTCGGGCCGATGACCGGTATTAAATGGCTGGCGTTGATTGCTGCATGCAGCTGTATTACGGCAGTTGGCCTGTATCTGGCGGCCGTTGAAACATTCAGTCGAGACAATGCCGATTGGTGGCTGGTGATTGGCGCTGCGGCGATCCCGTTGATTGGCATTCAGAGCATTCGCCGCAAGCTTAAATAGGCTAGAGACCCGCACCAGCCGATGCGCTATCAACCACTTGCTATGCTTCTCCAGGCAACGATAAGCGTGCGGGTCTGAGGTTTTGACAGCGCCGGGATGGGCCACATGGAACCTATACAGGATTATGTGGTGTACGTCGTAACGGCCCAGGAAGGCTGGTTGTCCGAGGTGTCAACGCTGTTGACGGCCTTGGCGGCGTTTGCTTCGGTGTTCGTCGCCTGTATCGCCGTACGCTTCAGTGCCAGGCAGATAAAGATGCATGAGCGGCACAATCGACGGATGGCAACACCCCACCTGTCTGCCTGGAACAGCACCGACGTCAAGGCCAGGTCCTACTGTTTCACCCTGGAAAACAATGGGCTGGGGCCGGCCATCATTCGTGAAGTGTCCCTCTGGGTCGACGGCACGCAACTGCAGGGCGAGGGGCCGGATTTGCTCGAGGCGGCCAGTAGCATGTTGCTCGGGGATATTCCCTATGAACAACATGCCGAATTGTTCATCGTCGGCGAGTTCATTCCACCCGGTAAAAAATTCAACACCACCACAGTGATGCTGGAAGACCATGAGCCTGCGGCGGTCATGGCCATTGCCAAGGGGCGATTACGCTTGCTGATTCGCTACGACAGTATCCTTGGCGACTCTTATGTCTACGATTCGGATCGCTGGCGGGATCGTCAGTGACCGTGAGGGAAGTCCGATGACAAGTCCAAGTGCGATCGTGTTGGCCGGATTCATTGCGTGGGCGTTGGCGCTACTCGTTCTGATGGAGCTGCTGCGAGGTTATCTCGTGCTGTTCAAAGGTGTGCCGGCCAATCAATTCACCCCGGACAACGCCACGCTCTCTCCCTTCATGCAGCGCCTGGCGCGGGCGCACGCGAACTGTGTGGAAGGGCTGCCGATTTTTGCTGGCCTGCTGGTACTGGCCTTGCTCACCGGGCAAACAGCGATCACCGATCCACTGGCCTACACGTTTCTTGTCGCGCGACTGATTCAGTCGTGCATTCATCTGGCTTCGCAAAGTGTTGCGGCGGTTTTCTGCCGGTTTGCCGCGTTCGCTGTACAGCTGGCGATTGGCGTTTATTGGGTCGTCCGGCTCTTGGCCCTGGCCAGCGGCTAACCGGGCAATCAGTGAACGTGAGCGGTGTCATGGCTGGCCTGTGCGTCGGCCGGCAGAACCGTGACCAGCACTTCAATCGTGCCTGCCTTTTCGAATTCCAGCGTCAGCGGGAACTGCTCACCGGCTTTCAGTGGTTGTTCCATTCCCGACAACATCACATGGTTGGCACCGGGTTGGAAGGTCACCTCGGTATGCGCAGGAATGTCCATGCCGGCAACATGCTGCATGTTCATCATGCCGTCATTGCTGGATTGGGTATGCAGTCTGGATGTTTGCGCACGCGGGCTGCTGACCGCGATCAGGCGATCCGTTTCGCTCCCTTGATTGTGCACGGTGAAATAAGCCGAGCCGCCAGGAAGGTCGACGGGCAGCTCACGCGACCACGGTTGAGAAATCTGCAACTCGCCGACCTGGTATTCATGCGCGAAACACAGTGTGCTACCGGCGAGCAGTGTGCAAAGCAGCAATAAACGCGTGACCATGGCTGAACTCCTTTGTTAGTTACTTGCTTGCGAAGTACTGACAGGCGCCTGCGGCTGCAGGCGTTCGGTCTCTTCTTCCAGGTACGTCAGCAAGGCAGAGATCTCGACATCGCCCAAACGCAGGTTGGGCATCGCCAGGCGGTTGTATTGCTCATACAACAACATGGCCAGCGGATCCTTCTCTGCCAGCATCACATCTGGTTCTTTGATCCAGCGGGTAAGCCAGGCCGGGTCGCGCTGGCGGGTGACGCCGAGCAGATCCGGGCCGATGCTGCGCATGCCGGCGTGCTCGGTATCGCCGAGCGTGTGGCAGGAAGAGCAGCGCGTCCGATAGATCTGTTCGCCGACACTGGGCTGGCGCACGCTGGGGGCTTCGGCGTAATCGTTGGTATTAGCGCTGGCCAGCTTCCAGTTGTGCAGGCTTTTGCCCAGGCGGTCGGCCAGTACATAGGGGTTCTCCATCGCAGAAGCCTTCATCCAGCGCCCGGTGCTTTGATTGCCAATGATCAGGCTGAGGTTATGGTCCTTGGTCTGTCCGTCATCGACACCCTTGATGAACAGGCCGAGCTTTTGCCGCAACAGGGTGATGTCGTCTTTGTTACCGGTCAGAAACTGCCAGCCGGGGCCAATCTTGAATTTCTCGGCATAGTGTTTGAGCACTTCCGGGGTATCGGTTTCTGGATCGATACTGATCGAGTAGAAGAACACATCGCGACCCACGCGTTCGCCGAGCAGTTTCTGCACTTGTCGCAGGCGCGCGGTTTCCAACGGGCACGAGTCGGTACAGGTGGTGAAGATGAAGTTGATGGCCACCACCTTGTCTTTGATCAGGTCATCAAAAAACCGAACCGGTTGGCCGTCCTGGTTAATCAGCGGGGTGTTGGGAAAGTAGTCCCGGCCCCATTGCTGGGCCGGGGCACTTTCACTGACGGCCGCGAATGACCATTGCGCGCTGCACAGCGTAAGGAGCAGCAAGCGGCTGAGTATTTTCGAAGTTTTCCAGCCCATGCCTGTTACCTCCTGAAGGTGTGAAGGATCAGCGACGGTTATCAACGCACCGTGAGTGGAACGGTGATGGCTTTGCCGTTAAGCGGTTTGATCGTTACCGTCGGGTTCGGCGAAGGCCCGCTGCCAGTGGTGCTGGCGGACAGCCGCCAATTGCCGCCGGACAACACCGTCGCAGTCCCCAGGCTCAAGGGTCCGTTGTTGGTCGATGCAGTCACCGCGAGGGTTTCGCCAATCTTCATCGCGCTGGTTCCGACCAGCTCCCAGGCGTACCGGCTGTTACTGCGAACGGTGACGCTGGCGCTGGTTACCTTGAGGTTCTGATCAACCTCTACCGCCGCCGGAGTGACGGCAACACTGACGTTGGCCGCCAGTTTCGACACACCGTCCCGCGCATCCTTGACCTTGTATTCGAAGACCGCGCTGTAGGCTTCGTTTACCGTCGTCGGTGGGGTAAAGGTCACTTGGGTGCCGTTGGTGCTGACGCTGCCCTGACCTGAGTCCGGTTGCCCCAGGCTGACGACGGTCAGCGGTACGTCACCATCGGGGTCACTGTCGTTGGCCAGCACATTGAGGGTGATCGGTACACCGGCTTTGGTGGCGCCGCTGTCGTCCCTGGCCACCGGCAGTTGATTGTCGTCTTCACCTTCACCCGGTCCTTCGTCGTCCTCATCACGGAAGCCAGGCAGGGCGGCGGAACTGATGAATTCCACACCGTCCCAGGTCGGCATCGGCGAAGGCATCAGCTCGATCTGACCCGGGTGCTCAAGGTCAAAGCGCAGCAGCATGGAGTTGTCTTCGTGCTGAGTGTTATGGCAATGCTCCATGAAGGTGCCGGCGAACTCGCGGAAGCGGATCGCCATCTCGACTTCCTCGGAGCTGTCTACTTCCGGTCCTACACGATAGACGTCTTTGCGCGCCCATTTTTCCCACTCCGGTGGCGCCTTGCCGTCGCGGTTGAGAATGACCCCTTCCTCGAAGTGCACATGCACCGGGTGACTCCAGCCATTGCCGCCATTCTTGATCTTCCACACTTCCAGGGTGCCGTCGCCTGAGTAGCCTGCGTCGGTGGGGCCTGAGGCCAGCTGCGGGGCGGCAGTGATGCGTCGCGGGTCCATGGCGTAGCCAAAACCGCCGTCGGTCTTGATCGTCCAGGGCTGGGTGTCGGTGCCGTCGGAGCGCCCGAATTCAAAGCTGCGGTGGCGCGCCTGCTTGAGCTTGGCCTGCATGGTCGGGTCGTTACGGTCGATGGTCAGCGGGATCATTTTCTTGCCGGCGGCTTTGCCCGGTTTGGCCGGTTCATAGGCCACAGGGTCCATGCTCAGGTCGTTGCCGCTGTAAGGCTTGACGTTGAGCTGGAGGAACTTGCCGACCACCGGGTCGCCGTCGCGCCACCTCGGGCCTTTGCTGGTCTGGTCGATGACCGCTTTGTATTTCTCGGACAGGACATCGGCCAGCGACACCGCGTCCTCGCTCGGGCCTTTGCCGGTGTCGTGCTCCATGAGGTTGACGAAGAAGATCTTGTCGCCGGGCAGAATCCCGTGTTTAGCGAAGTTGATGATGATGTCGTAGCGCTCGGCGATGGCCATGGTCGGCATGATGCCGTTGTCGTCCTTGAGGTCGCCGTTACCGTTGAGGTCCATGCTGCCGTCGAACGGTATGGCGTGCTCCATGATGTTGCCGTCGTTGGCGATCATGTGGAACGGCACCCGGTTGTAGGACACCCCGGAGCCTTGCGGGCCACGAAATTCACCGCCATTGCCGCGCACTTCGCGGACCACGGCGATCTTCATGTAGCGCGACACCGAGCCATTGAGGATGCGCAGGCGATAGCTGCGTGCACGCACGTCAAAGTAGGGTTTGTACAGCCAGTTGACCATCATCTGGTCGCCGATGAAGCCGTCGATGTTGAACGGGTTGAACCACAGTTGGCCGCTCTGGTCCCAGGCCTTGTCGGCAAAGGTCAGGTTGACGTCATAGTCACGGTTGCCCCAAGGCAATGCCGAACCGCTGGGCAGGCGCAGGTTGACGCCGTCTTCCAGGGCCTCGTTGCCGCGGTCCAGGGCACTGTAGTAGTTCATCATCGCCGCGTTGCCCTTGTAGACGTTGTGGGCGGTGAAATCGAGCATGTGATCGTGGAACCAGTGGGTGCTCATGGTTTCGCGCCAGTCACCGCGGACCTTGATGCTGCCGTTCTGGCAGGTCTTGAGCCCGGGCTGGCTATCGTTGACCCAGAGTGTTTCCCCCTCGGCGCAGGGGAACGCGGCCCTGGGGTCTTGCGCGGTGGTGTTGATGGAGTCGTAGCCGGCCAGTTGCACCGGCCAGCGGTAGTCGTAGTACTGACCGGGGAAGAAGAACGCGTTGGTATAACCGTCGCTTTCGGCCGGGTTATGGCCGTTGTGTTCATGGGTGCTGAGGGTATGCAGGCCGAAGCCGCCGTTGGCTGCCGGGTCGATTGGCAAGGCGTTGTAGTGACGCATCAGTATCGGTTGGCCGTAGCGGGCCATCAGCAGCTTGGGCGGCAACGTGCCGTCGAAGGTCCACAGGGAGTTGTGGTTCTGGATCGGCATGTTCGGGTGAAAGCGGATACCGATGCCTTTGGCCGTCCCCTCGGTAGCCGGTACACCGGCGGTGTTGTGATAAAGCCCGCCGGGACCGAACTCGCCTTTGGCATAGCCGTGCATTTGCCGGTTGTCGCGCAAGCCCTGGTTGACCCGCGCGCCGGCTTGCGCGGTCTTGATCGCCGCCTGCGGGTAGAACTCGTTCCAGCGTTGATGCGACCAGCCTTTTCCTGGTGGCCGGCCCTCGGCCGGCGAGCCGACTGGGTGGCGGTTGAGGAAGGCTTCGATCTGCGCCTTCCAGGGATTGCGGTCGAGGACGTTGGCGTATTGCGTCGGGAACGGCAATAGCCCTGGTTGGCGAAGAAAGGTTTCCAGTGCCGCGCCGGTGGGGCCGCTGCGAGCGACACTGTTGGGATCTTGCTCCGGGGCTGGCCCGGTTGTGGGGATGGGGAAGGGAAGGGTGCCGGCTTCGACCGTCGGGTCGAGTTTCTCCGGGCCGAATTCCTCATACAGCAGCATCTGCTGGGTAAAGGGTTGCGCCCCGAACAGCGGGCTGGCCAGGCCATTGGTGGGGTAATTGAAGGATGTCTGCTTGGCCGGCGGCAGAACGTTTTCAGTTCGTGGCGTGGTTCGGTCGCCGTACGCGCCGTTGGGCAGGGCAAGCG
>RCUS01001811.1_pt1 | contig 10366 bp, 9 predicted proteins | sample 2166221 | NCBI WGS metagenome assembly RCUS01 (sample SAMN09932758, study PRJNA488358) | compost metagenome | isolation source: compost soil in cyclohexanecarboxylic | place: Germany: Experimental Botanical Garden | reverse complement strand
TCGGCGTGGCGCTGAACGAAGTGTTCGTGCCGATCCTGCAGAAGCAGTTCCCGGAAATCACCGACTTCTACCTGCCGCCTGAAGGCTGTTCCTACCGCATGGCGGTGGTGACCATGAAGAAGCAGTATCCGGGGCACGCCAAGCGCGTCATGCTCGGGGTCTGGTCGTTTTTGCGACAGTTCATGTACACCAAGTTCGTTATTGTCACCGACGACGACATCAATGCCCGGGACTGGAATGATGTGATCTGGGCGATTACCACGCGCATGGACCCCAAGCGCGATACGGTGATGATCGACAACACCCCGATCGACTACCTGGACTTCGCTTCGCCGATTTCCGGCCTGGGTTCGAAGATGGGCCTGGATGCGACGAACAAGTGGCCGGGAGAAACCAGCCGTGAATGGGGACGGGTCATCGTCAAGGATGAAGCGGTCACCCGGCGGATCGATGAGCTGTGGAACCAGTTGGGAATAGACTAAATGCAGGTAACCTTGCAGCCGTCCGGGGCGGTGTTGGCGCTCAACCCCGGAGAACGGATTCTGGATGGGGCGCGGCGTCTTGGCTACGACTGCCCGCAGAGCTGCCGCAATGGCAACTGCCATGTCTGCGCTGCGTTGCTGGTGGAAGGACGCGTGCGTCAGGACGGGCAGGAGCGTGACCATGGCGAACTGTTCACCTGCATCGCCGAACCGCTGGAGGACTGTGTCTTGTTATGGGATGGCGTGCTCGCGTTAGGCGAGTTGCCGGTACGGACACTGGCCTGTCAGTTGAGTGAGTGCGTTGAGGTCGGTGGCGACGTCTGGCGGGTGCGCCTGCGGGCGCCGGCGGGCAAACCGCCGCGTTACCACGCCGGGCAGTACCTGATGATCGAGCGCGAAGCGGGCGACAAGGCCGCCTTCTCCCTGGCATCGGCCCCCCATAGCGGACGCGAACTTGAGCTGCATGTGCTGGCCCGCGAAAACAGTGCGGTGGCATTGATTGCACAGTTGCAGCGCAACGGTATGGCGCGGCTCGAGATGCCGTTTGGCGATGCTCACCTGGCTGAGCTGCCCGATGGTCCGCTGGTACTGATCGCCGCAGGCACCGGCATGGCGCAAATGCACAGCCTGATCGAGCATTGCCGGGCCCAGGGCTTCAAGCATCCGGTTCACCTGTACTGGGGCGTGCGCCTGCCAGAGGACTTCTACCAGATCGAGCATTGGGCCGAATGGGAGCAGTTGCCGAACCTGTTCCTGCACAAGGTGGTGAGCGATCTGTGTGGCTGGGAAGGGCGTTGCGGCCTGCTGCACGAGGCCATTTGTGAAGACATGCAGGATCTGGCTGGTATCCATGTTTACGCCAGCGGCTCGCCGAACATGGTCTATGCCACCCTCGATGCGCTGGTCGAAGCGGGTATGGATGCTCATCAGATGCGTGCTGATGTATTCGCTTATGCCCCTCGCGGTTGAATGACGGAATAAGGCACGCTGCAATAGCGTGCCGGTTTAATAACCAGCTTTGTTTGTAGCGGGCATAAGGCAATTATTATTGCCGGCAGCGTAAATAACTTTCGCTACACTTGGAATAACACCCGGCGGTTTGCTCAAAGCCTTGCTACAGGGCACTTCCGGGGCGAGGTGAGGCTTGTGTTCAATACACAATCTGCCGTACGGTAAGTACGCGGATAAGGTATTCGTTTACAGTGACTCACTTCTGTAGTTCACGGGGAATTCTGGCGGCAGCTATGTCGGCGATTGAAACTGCATCTTTGCCTGTGGCTTATCCTCCGTTGCTCGACTTCGGACAACAACTGTCTCGCGAGCAACTTAAACTTTCGGTTCAGCACACCATGTCCCGCCATCAGGGTGGTCCGGTCTGGCTGTTTGCCTACGGCTCGCTGATCTGGCGCCCGGAATGCAACGCCGCCGAGCGTCGGCGCGCCAGGGTGCATGGTTACCATCGCGGGCTATACCTGTGGTCGCACGAGCACCGGGGGACTCCGGAGTGCCCGGGGCTGGTCTTCGGCCTTGACCGTGGCGGCTCCTGCAGCGGCTTTGCCTACCGCCTGCCAGACGAATGCCTGGAAGACTCCCTGTTGGCTCTGTGGCAGCGCGAGATGCCTTACCCGGCTTACCGGCCGCATTGGCTGACCTGCCGCCTGGACGATGGCAGCAAGGTTCAGGCCCTGGGTTTTGTGCTCGAGCGGCACTTGCCGTGCTACGCCGGTAACCTGCCCGACGATCTGCTCAGTCAGATTTTCGCCAACGCCAAGGGGCGTTATGGCAGTACCCGTGACTACGTCGAGCAGACCCTCAACGCCTTGCGCATTCATGCCATGCCGGACCGTAACCTGGAGGCCCGGTTCCGGCGCTGCCATAAAGACCGGATGCATACCCTGTAGGAGCTGGCGGTAGCCTGCGATCGACCGCGAAGCGGTCGTAATACGGGCAGTGCTGAACGTGCAGTCCTTATTGGCCGTATCGCGGGACAAGCCCGCACACACACTTGGTTCCGCAGCGCTGGCAGGATTGGCTCAGCGCAGGGTCACCACCAGCTTGCCCAGCGCTTTACGCTGACCGAGCCGGTCGATGGCCGCTCCAGCCTCGGCCAGCGGGAAGGTTTGCGACACCAGCGGCTTGAGCTTGCCCTCGGCGAACCAGGCAAACAGCTGCTTGAAGTTCGCCGCGTTGTCAGCTGGCTGGCGCTGAGCGAAAGCACCCCAGAACACGCCAAGCACTGCTGCCCCCTTGAGCAGCGCCAGGTTTACCGGTAGCTGCGGGATGCGCCCGCTGGCAAAGCCTACCACCAGCAGCCGGCCGTTCCAGGCAATGCCGCGCACGGCCTGGTCGAACAGGTCGCCGCCGACCGGGTCGTAGATCACATCGACACCGTTGCCAGCGGTCAGGCGTTTGATCTCGTCCTTGAGGCTGTGCTCGCTGTAGTTGATCAGCTCATCGGCACCGGCGGCCTTGGCCACGGCGAGCTTCTCGGCGCTGCTGGCCGCGGCGATGACCCGTGCGCCCATGGCCTTGCCGATTTCCACCGCCGCCAGCCCGACACCGCCCGAGGCGCCGAGCACCAACAGGGTCTCGCCGGCCTTGAGCTGACCGCGTTGCTGCAGGGCATGCATCGAGGTGCCGTAGGTCATGCCAAAGGCGGCGGCGTGGGTGAAGTCCATTTGCTCAGGGATCGGCAGCACGTTATAGCCCGGCACCGCCACCTGCTCGGCAAAGCTGCCCCAGCCGGTCAGGGCCATGACCCGGTCGCCGACCTTGAGGTCAGTGACTTTCTCGCCCACCGCGCTGATGACCCCCGCAGCCTCGCCTCCGGGCGAGAAGGGCAGGGGCGGCTGGAACTGGTACTTGCCCTCGATGATCAGGGTGTCGGGAAAGTTGACCCCGGCCGCATGCACATCGAGGAGAATCTCGTTCTTTTTTGCTACGGGGCTGGCGACCTCTTCCAGGACCAAGCCCTGAGCCGGGCCCAGGGTTTTGCACAACACTGCTTTCATCGGGACTATTCCTTTGCGCGTAGTGGCCGATAAGTGTAGGTGGGTCAGGTGCCGGGTCAACGAGCATGGCCCGTCCTGATAGGCCGGCATAAGCCCGGGCTTGGGTTTGACCGGTGCGCTGGGTATGCTGGCGCCAACTGTTTGAGGAGCGAATTCGTGAAAGCGTGGATCTTGATGGTACTGGCGCTGATGCTGCCGATGGCGGCCATGGCCGAAGAAGCCAAGGAAGGGGAACCGAAGGTCTCCTACATTTCCCTGAGCCCACCCTTCGTTGGCAACTATGCCCTGGATGGCGGCCCGAAGCTGCGCGTGTACAAAGCCGACGTTGCCCTGCGGGTAAACAGCGATGCGGCGGCGACTGCGGTCAAGCACCATGAACCGCTGATCCGCAATCAACTGGTGGCGCTGTTCACCCAGCAGAACCTGGAAAGCATGAGTAATGTCGAGGCCAAGGAAAAGCTGCGTCAGGAAGCCCTGAAGCAGGTCCAACAAGTGTTGGAGAACGAAGAAGGCAAGCCGCTGGTTGATGACCTGCTGTTCAACAACCTGATTGTGCAGTAATCAGGATGTCAGGCTGCTGCGGAAACGTCTCAAGGCAATAGCAAAGAACGCCAGGCCAATGGCGGTCAGCGCCAGAAGATCCGGCCAGACTACCGTCAGGCCGGCGTCGCGGAACAGGATCGCAGCGCTGAGGCTGACAAAGTGGGTCGAAGGCGATAGCTGCATGACCCACTGTAGCCATTGCGGCATGCTGTCTAGCGGTGTACTGCCCCCGGACAGCAAGAGCATGGGGATGATCACCGGAATCGCCAGCAGGCCGAATTGCGGGGTCGAGCGCGCCAGGGTGGCGAGAAAAATTCCCAGTGCAGTACTGGCAAACAGGTACAGCGCGGTAACCGCCAGGAACAAGCTCAGCGAGCCTGCTAGCGGGACGCCCAGGGCGCCTTTGACCACCACCTCCAGCGATATCCAAGTGCACAGCACCACCACTAGGGCATTGCTGCCGATTTTTGCCAGCATGATCTCCAGCGCTGTCAGTGGCAGCACCAGCAGGTGATCGAGGGTGCCATGTTCACGTTCGCGCAATAGAGCGGTGCCGGTGAGAACAATCGCCAGGATGGTGATGTTGTTGACGATCTGGATTACCGCCAGAAACCAGCCGCCTTCCAGGTTCGGGTTGAAGAGTGCCCTTGGGCTGATCAGCGCCGGGATGTTGGCTGCGGCAGAACCCTGGTTGGCATAGTCGAGCAACTCGCGTTCGAAGATTCGTCCAATGTAGCCGGCGCCCATGAACGCCTGGCTCATGGCCGTGGCGTCGACATTGACCTGCAGTTCCGGCGAACGTCCGGCCAGCAAGTCGCTTTGAAAATTCACCGGTATATTGATCACGAATGTGTACAGGCCGCTGTCCATGGCCTGGTCCAGCTGATCGTAGGCGAGCGGCACTGCAGGCTGGAACTCGGGTGGCTGCAGGGCTTCGGCGAGCTTGCGCGAAACCATGCTGTGGTCTTCGTCGATTACTGCCACGCTGGCATTGTGCACGCCGATGATCGATCCCGCTGCCGGCATGTAGATCGCCACGCTGAAGGCATACAGCAGAAACAGCAGCAGTACGCTGTCGTGGCGCAGGCTGGTCAGCTCTTTGAGGCCCAGGCGCAGGGTGTGTGCCAAGCGATGCATCAGACCTCCTGCTTCTTCAGCATGGCCAGGCTCAGGCCGGTGAAACCGAGGAAGAAACCCAGCAGCGCCAGGCACTGCGGCCATAGCTCACGCAGACTCAGCGCCTTGGTGAAGGTGCCGACGGCGATATCGAGAAAGTAGCCAGCCGGGAACAGTTGCCCCATCAGCGCAGCCGAGCCATCGAGTGAGGAGCGCGGTACGATCAGCCCGGAGAATTGGATGGTCGGCAGGCTGGTGATGATCATGGTGCCGAGGATCGCGGCAATTTGCGTGCGGGTGAAGGCGGAGATCAGCAGGCCCAGGCTGGTGGTTGCCAGCAGGTACAACAGCCCACCACAGGCCAGTGCCACGGCGCTACCTTTGAACGGCACACCAAACAGCCAGCGGTTCATTGCCACCAGCAAGGCCAGATTGACCAGGCTGATGGCCAGGTACGGCGCCTGCTTGCCGAGCAGGAACTCCAGGCGGGTCAGTGGCGTAGCATAAAAGTTGGTGATCGAGCCCAGTTCTTTCTCGCGAACGATACCCAAGGCCGTGAGCATGGCGGGAATGAAGGCGAGGATCAGCGCCATCACCCCCGGGCCGATAGCATTGACGCTGACCACATCTTGGTTGTAGCGAAAGCGGGTCTCCAGGCGTACCGGTGTTTGTCCGGGGAGTGCCTGGCTGCTCAGCGCCGCCAATTGCTCAAGGTTGGCCTGATGCACGGCTTCGACGTAGTTGCGGCTGGTCTCGGCGCGAAACGGCATGCCGCCGTCGAGCCAGGCGGCCACCACTGGCTGGCGTCCGGCGTGCAGGTCGCGAGCAAACCCGGGTGGGATCTCCAGGGCCAATTTGATTTCTGAACGCTGCAGACGCTTATGCAACTGTGCCGAATCGCGAATGGGTGGTTGTTCGGCGAAATAGCGTGAGCCGCGGAAGGCTTCAAGGTAAGCCCTGCTTTGTGGGGTCTGATCCTGGTCGTAGACGGCGAACGCGAGGTTTTCCACATCCAGCGAAATGCCGTAGCCGAAGATCACCATCATGAACAAGGCGCCGAGCAGGGCGAAGGCCAAGCGAACTTTGTCACGCAGCAACTCTTTGCCTTCGCGGGTAGCCACGGCGAACAGGCGTCTGATGCTGAAACCCTGGGACATCAACAGTGGCGCTGTCGCGGCGGGTGCATCCAGTTGCTTTGTAGCGGCAGACGTTTCGCTCGTGCCTTGGGCTTGTTCAAGGCAGGTGACAAACGCGTCTTCCAGGGTGGCGCCGGCGAACTGCTGCTGGAGTGCGGCAGGTGTGTCGCAAGCCAATACCTTACCGGCGTGCATCAGGCTGATGCGGTCACAACGCAGCGCCTCGTTCATGAAGTGGGTGGAGAGGAAGATAGTCACCCCTTGATCCCGTGACAGTTCGATCAGCAAGCGCCAAAAGTCATCACGGGCAGCCGGGTCGACCCCCGAAGTCGGTTCGTCGAGGATCAGCACTTCAGGCCGGTGCAGGACTGCCACCGCCAATGACAGGCGTTGGCGCAGGCCCAACGGCAAGGCCCCGGATTGCTGGTCGGCGATTGCGCCGAGGTCAAAGCGCTCGATCAGCTCGGCGATACGCGGTGCGCTGTCAGCCTTGGGCAGATCGAACAGTCGGGCGTGCAGTTCCAGGTTCTGGCGCACGCTCAGCTCGCCATACAGCGAAAAACTCTGCGACATGAAACCGACCCGCTTGCGCGTGGCCAGGTCTTTGGCGTCCACGGGTCGACCCAGCAGGGTGGCGCTGCCTTCGCTGGCCGGCATCAATCCGGTGAGCACTTTCATGGTAGTGGTCTTGCCGCAGCCGTTGGAGCCGAGAAAGCCGAAGATTTCACCGCGACCGATGGCGAAGCTGACCTTGTTCACCGCAGTGAAATCCCCGAAGCGCAGGGTCAGTTCATGCGCTTCGATCGCAATCGTCGTGTCGCCGTCAGGGCGCGGAGGAATCTGCAGGGGTTGCGCGGCGTGTGCACTGTCGCCTTGGTAATGAGTGAAGGCGTCATCCAGCTTGCCGCTGGCGGTGACGCCGGCAAGTTCGGCGCTAAGCCCTGAGGCAATTAATTTGCCGCGATCGAGCATCAGGCAGTGTTCAAACTGCTCGGCCTCCTCCATGTACGCCGTGGCTACCAACAGGGTCAACTGCGGTCGCTCCTTGCGGACCTGCTCCACGAGTTCCCAAAAACGTCGGCGTGACAATGGGTCTACACCTGTTGTTGGCTCGTCGAGGATCAACAAGTCCGGTTCGTGGATCAGGGCACAGCACAATCCGAGCTTCTGCTTCATGCCACCGGACAACTTGCCGGCAGGTCGCTCGGCAAAGCGTTCGAGGTCGGTGGCTAGCAGCAGGTTGTGCATGCGCTGCTCGCATTCCACCGTGCTGAGACCGAACAGGGTAGCGAAGAAACGGATGTTTTCGCGGATCGACAACTCGGGGTAGAGGTTGTTGCCCAGCCCCTGAGGCATAAAGGCGATACGAGGGTACAGGCTATTGCGGTGGCGGCGCTTGCGGATTGAGCCGCCGAGCACTGAGAGCTCACCGCTTTGCAGTTTTTTCACCCCGGCAATCAGACCGAGCAGGCTGGATTTGCCGGCTCCATCCGGGCCGATCAGGCCGCAGCGAGTGCCCGCAGGCAGATTGAAGGTGATGTCCTGCAGGGCGCCCAGCTTGCCATAACGATGGCTGATACCCTCGGCCTGCAGCGCCAGTGCGTTCATTGCAGGTTGGCCGGCCAGTCCACTTCAGCGGTGCGCACGTAGCCTGCGCCTGGCATGCCAGGCTTGGCTTGCGGCACGGCGCTGGGTTCGGTTAGGCGCAGCTTGACCCGAAACACCAGCTTTTGCCGTTCGTCGCGGGTTTCCACTTGTTTTGGCGTGAACTGAGCTTTGGCAGCCACAAAGGCAATCTTCGCTGGCAGAGCCTTTTCCGGCAGGGCATCGAGCACTACTCGGGCCTGATCGCCGACGGTCAGCCGACCGCTGGTCGACGCTGGCAGGTAAAGGTTCATGTACTGGTCATTGGGGTCGATCAGCATCAATACCCGCCCACCCGCGCCAAGGACTTCACCGGGCTCGGCCAGGCGCAACTGAATGATGCCGTTGATCGGCGCACGTAGGCTGCTGTCGTCGATTTCACTGGTGAGTTGGGCGACTTGAGCCTGGGCGGCACCGATGGCGGCCTTGATGGCTGCCAGTTGAGCACGTGCGGCGACGACTGCAGAGTTGGCCGTGTCATAACGTGCTTGCTGCTGGTCGAGCAATTGTTGGCTGGCGTATTTGCGCAGGAAAATTTCCCGTACGCGCTTGAGTTCCTGGCTGGCCAGTAGCAGTTCGCTTTGGCGCAGTTGCACGTTGGCCTGGGCGGCAGAGTAGTTTTCCTGGGCGCGCAGTACTTCCGCCTCAGCCTGGTTACGCTGGGCCTCGAGGGTGCGGGTGTCGATACGGGCTAAAAGTTGGCCCTGAGTAACCTTGTCACCTTCATCGGCCAGTACTTCGGCCAGGCGTCCAGGAATCTTGGTGGCGATCTGCACTTCAGTGGCTTCGAGCCGGCCGTTGCCCATGCTCAGGCCGTCGGGCAAGCGATCGTGCAGGGATTTCCAGTAGCCCAGGCCGCCCGCAGCCAGAAGCAGGGCGATCAAGGCGCCAGCGAACAGTTTTGGGGTATGTTGGCTCATCAGTCTGCATCCTGCTGCATTCACGTCAGAGTGTGACGTGGCACCGATCCTGGCGCGTTGATATTGGTCAATCAGTCCGCAATCCTACGCTGTTTAGCGTAAGGCGAGTACCGCAGCCCATTGTTCGGGAGTCACCGGCATCACTGACAGGCGACTGCCTTTCTGTACCAGGGGTAGTTCGGCCAGGGCGGTCTGTTGCTTGAGGTATCCCAGGCCCAAGATCTTGCTGAAAGTCTCTACGTGAGCAACGTCGACGGCGCTCCAAGGGTTTTTGTCTTCATTGGCTTTGGCGTCGAAATAGTGGCTTTGCGGGTCCAGGGCTGTCGGGTCGGGGTAGGCGGCGGCACTGATCTTGGCGATACCGGCAATGCCGGGCTCGGGGCAGCTGGAATGGTAGAAGAAAAATTGATCACCCACTGCCATGGTGCGCAGGAAATTGCGTGCCTGATAGTTACGAACACCGTCCCAGCGCGCCTGTTTCAAGCGTGCCAGATCCTTGATCGAGAGTTCATCGGGCTCGGATTTCATCAGCCAATAGGCCATGGGTGCTGCTCCTGACAAAATTTGAAATAACCTGTTGCATGAAACCGACAGTCGGTTGGCGTCAAGGTTTGCGTGTCGTCTCAGGTTGTCGGAGAATGCGCCACTTTCAAGCTTGACGCTGCCGCAACCATTAAAAAACGTTGCTGACAACGTGATCAGTTTGCCTGAGGGGGGCAATCGATGAATCGCAAACCGGACTTGCTCTGGATTTTGGTATTTTTGTTCGGTTTGGGTGTGGTCACTACCGGTTATGCGCAAAGCCTATGGGAGCGCAAGCTCGACGCTCCTTATGAGATGCCGGTCAATTCGCAACAGCGTTGATCGCTGTGCTTGCGCCTCTTAGCCAGGCGCCAGGTACCAGCCACGGTCCGAGACCGTTCCTTGTAGTGGTACATCCCAACTGGCTTGGGCCAGTCGTTCGACCTTTTGGCATTCATGTGCCAGCCCCAGCAGCAAAGGCTTTTTCCACGCCTTTCGGCGGGCCTGATAGGCCAGGCTTCGATCGTAGAAGCCACCGCCCATGCCCAGTCGGCCACCCACCTCGTCGAATCCCACCAATGGCAGCAGGATCAGGTCCAGTGCCCAGATTGGTCGTTGCCGCGCCAAGCTGATGTGTGGCTCGGGGATGCGAAAGCGGTTGGGGCGCAATTTTTCGCCGTGTTCGATGCGTTGAAAGACCATTTTGCTTCTTGGCCAAGCCTGCAGCACCGGTAAGTAGGTGCGCTTGCCGCGCCGCTGAGCTTCGCGCAACAACAGGCGGGGGTCGATCTCGCAATCATTGGGCAAATACAGGGCGATGTGCCTGGCGCGGCGAAACAGTGGATGCTGGGCCAGTTGCCGGTACAGTCCACGCGCAGCCTGGCGTTGCTCGGCTGGGCTCAGGGCGCGACGGGCATCTCGTAACAGGCGGCGAAGTTGGGGGCGGGTGAGCGGCGCGGTGTCGGTCATGGCACGGGCGTTCCCAGAGAGGG
>RCUS01001809.1_pt1 | contig 10372 bp, 8 predicted proteins | sample 2166221 | NCBI WGS metagenome assembly RCUS01 (sample SAMN09932758, study PRJNA488358) | compost metagenome | isolation source: compost soil in cyclohexanecarboxylic | place: Germany: Experimental Botanical Garden | reverse complement strand
TATCATTCATCTTATGAATTAGCGTCAATAATTCTTCATTCAAAGGATTCTCCTCCTCTCTTTTTCTAAATTATTGACATCTTATATAAATTTAAATACAGTTTTTATAATAAATATTTTTTTGGCTATCGAACTATTTTCTTCTCTTATCTAAATGATTCATAGCCAACTTAGAGCATGCTTGTACTTAAGGTTATTCGTTTCTCTTATCAACACTTTATTCCAACAATCTTATATGCATTTAATAAACATATACCCACCTCTACAAGTAAATCTCCCTACATACTCTCTTCGGTATAAAATTATAAGGACCTCCTCATAAATATTATTTATAAGAAAGTCCTTATCTACATTTTTATTTCATTGATTCTATAATATTGTCTGCTAGTGAATCCATAGAATTTATGTCTTCTTTTTTCATTGCAGAAGTTAAAGTCATTTTATTTTCTAATATAGTCATGTCTTTCATTCCTTGTAAAAATTCAGTCATTAATTTTCCAGATTGAATAGCCCATGAACCATTTTCTATGATTCCTACAGTACGTTTTTGAAGGTTTAAGGCCTTCATATCATGCAAGTAATTAAGCATTGGCGGATAAATATTTAAGTTATAAGTTACGCAAGCTAGTACCACATGGCTATATTTAAATGTCTCTGATATCAAATAGGAAACATGAGTTTTTGAAACATCATACATAACAACATTTGTCATGCCTTTTTTTACTAATGTTGTTGCTAATTCATTAGCAGCAGCTTCTGTATTTCCATACATTGTTCCGTAAACTATAAGTACACCTTTTTCTTCTGGCTCATACTTACTCCACTTATCATGCTTGTCTATAAAATATTCTAAATTGCTACGCCATACTGGACCGTGAAGTGGGCATATCATTTTTATATCTAAAGAATTTGTTTTCTTAAGAAGATTTTGAACGTTTTGTCCATATTTCCCTACAATATTTGTGTAGTATCTTCTTGCATCTTCAAGCCAATCTCTATCAAAATTAACTTCATCATTAAACATTTTTCCATCTAAAGCCCCAAATGTTCCAAAGGCATCAGCTGAAAATAATACTCCATTGCTTGTATCATATGTAACCATAACTTCTGGCCAATGCACCATCGGTGCAGTTATGAACATTAAAGTATGTTTTCCAAAAGACATTGTGTCTTTATCTTTAACTTCTATCACCTTACCATCTACATGGAATCCAAATTGACGCATAAATGTAACAGCTTTTCCTGTACATATAATCTTAACTTCAGGATGACGAAGAAGTATTTCTTCAATGGAAGCTGCATGATCTGGTTCCACATGATTTATTACTAAGTAATCTAAAGTTCTATCTCCTAAAACACCATCAATGTTATCAAGGAATTGTCTGCAAATCGACCAATCAACAGTGTCAAAAAGTACAGTCTTTTCATCTAAAAGTAAGTAAGAATTGTAGGAAACCCCTCTTGGAATTGGATGAATATTTTCAAATAAAGCAAGTCTACGATCATTTCCTCCAACCCAATAAATATCTTCAGTTATTTCTCTAACACAATACACTAATTGTTCCTCCTTTTTTTCAGTTAACAAACATTCTCACATCTTATTATAATATAAATAAACTTGTATGAGGATATTTTTTATTCTTTATAGTAGTATTTATCTAATTTTTATATTTTTCAAACTCCCAATATTATAATGTTTATTTGAAATAATTTCAACAATAACATTAAGCATTTATAGTATTAAGGAATTGCTATAATCAATTAATGAAATAGCAATTCCTCTAAATTATTATATATAGTTTTATCATTTACCTAGGTGAAAAAATTTTATTTACCTCTGCTTGAGTTTCTGAATTAGCTAAAGCTAGTATAGAATCTCCTGCATTTATAACAGTATCTCCACCTGGAAGTATAACTTCCTCTCCTCTATAGATTGTGATAAGTTTTGAGTTAGAGGGTATATTTAGTGCCTTTACCTCTTTATGAACAGCTTTAGAAGCTTCATCAACTTTTATTTGAACTATAGAGTATCCACCTAAAGATAGTTTCATAAGTGTAAACATATTTTTTAAATCCATTTCCTCTATAACAATATGAGCCATTAAATCGGCCTGATTAACAGCAACATCTACCCCCATGCCTATATTATATAACCAAGAATTTTTAGGATTATTTACACGAGCAACAACCCGTGAAACCCCGAACTCAAACTTAGCTATAGTTGAAGCTACTAAATTCACCTCATCAGCTCCAGTTACTGAAACCACAACATCCGCTGAGTTTATATCTGCAGCTTCCAAAATATTAGGATCTGTACCATTTCCTAATATTACTGTCTCTGAAGGAAGTTCCTTTTTTAGCTTATCTACTATGTGTTCTCTATTATCTATTACTTTTACAGAGTAGTCATTATTTAAAAGTAAACTTGCAATATGCTCACCTACTTGACCTCCACCTATAATAACAACTTTCATATATTTTTCCTCCATTTTTGATCTAGACCAAGCAATGTTTTTAATCTGCTTGCAGAACTTGCCACAACCGATATAAATATTACATCATGTTTCTCAAATACTGTTCCCCAAGTTGGCAAAAAAGTTTTATTTGCACGACTTATAGCAACAACTTGGAACTCTCCTATTGAAGTTACCTCGCTAACAGTTCTACCAACCAAAAGTGCTGGAGTCTCAATTCTTACTAATTCAACACTTGAATTACCTATTGTTAATACGCTATCTAATTGATTGTAACTTAATAAATCAGTTGCTCTTTGTATTCCCCATGCTGCAGATGATATAGTTTGAATACCAAGAGTACGATATATTTCTGCCTTTCTAGGATCATGCAACCTTGCTATAACACGAGGTACTTTATAAATATTTTTAGATATTCTTCCTATAAGTGCATTAGCCTCATCACTATTGCTACAGGCAATGACTGCATCTACAAATGAAATACCTGCTTCAGTTAATACATCTTTGTCAAATCCTATTCCCACAATCATTTTTCCTTTAAAGTTTTCACCAAGTAGTTTAAATGAATCTGGGTTATTGTCAATGATTGTTACACTATGACCCTTTTTTATTAGGTTTTGAGCTAATCCTGAGCCCATAACCCCACAACCTATTATAATATCTTTCATATCACTAACCTCTTATCATTAACTTTTTTAACTCTACTAAGTTTTCTTGAAATTGCCTTTCTACCTTCTTCTAGTAGTAATATAGGGAAAGGTAATACAATCAAATATATCCACTCTTTGAAGCCTATCGCTACTGTATTAAATATATTCTGCAAGAATGGTATATAAATTATTGCTGAAATCAATAAGACTTCAAAAATAATACCAGTTACTATTTTTTTATTAGCAAATATTCCGATCTTAAATACCGACTCATTTTCCGTTCTACAATTCAATACTGCACCAATTTGACAAAATACTATAGATGCTAAAGTCATGGTAGTAGCTTGTTTATAAACTACACCAGAACTAGCTAATGGAACATTTGGCCATCCATTTAGTATATTTACAAAGAAATATGCACCCATAGCTACAACTGATTCTAATAACCCATACCATAAAAATGCCTTAATAACTGTTTTCTTATTCATTAATATTTCTGTTCTTGAACGTGGAGGCTTTTCCATAACACCCTTCTCAGGTAGTTCTGCGCCTAGTCCAAGGGCCGGTAACATGTCTGTCCCTAAATCAATAGCTAGTATCTGCATTACAGTAAGCGGAAGCGGAATGTTTCCCTTAGATAGCAAAAAGGCTGCTGATGGTACTGCTTCAGGTGTATTGCTGTTAAGAATATAGAGTAAAAACTTTCTTATATTACTATAAACTGCTCTACCTTCTTCTATAGCTTTTACAATAGATGCAAAATTATCATCGGTTAATATCATATCTGCCGCTTCTTTTGCAACATCTGTACCAGATATCCCCATAGCTACACCAATATCAGCTTTTTTTAGAGCTGGCGAGTCATTAACTCCATCTCCTGTCACAGCTACTATATGACCTAGTTCTTGTAAATTACATACTATTCTATATTTTTGTTCTGGTGCTACCCTAGCAAAAATAACTTCATCTTTTAAAACTTTTTTAAGATCATCGTCACTCATCTTTTCAAGATCAACTCCAGATACAATCCTAGGATGGTTACTCTCTACAATACCAATCCTCTTTGCTATGCTCTCTGCTGTCAATCCATAGTCCCCTGTTATCATAATAATTCTTATTTTAGCTCTATGACATAACTCTACAGCATCTTTAACCTCTGGTCTTGGAGGATCTGCCATAACAACTAGTCCAACAAACGTCATGTCTTGTTCAATAAGTTCTGGTGTATAAGAACTTAAAGATTTTGGGAGATTACATTCTTTAGTTAAATGTCTATATGCAACTGCTAAAACTCTCAATCCATTTCGTGCATATTTATCATTTGCTTCCATAATTTCATTACGTTGCGAATCGCTTAGCTCTTGTTTGTCACCATTTTTATTTATACTTGTACAAAGTTCCAACACTTCTTTTGGAGCTCCTTTGATATATGCTATTCTTTCATATCCTCCTATCGGAGTACTAAAATTATGAATAGTACTCATTCTTTTTCTTCTTGAATCAAAAGGTAACTCTCTGATTCTTGGCATAAAATTAATCTGGTTAATTGTATCTATTCCAGCCTTTTGTGCAACTACTCCCAAACATGCTTCTGTTGGATCTCCTAGCACAGTATATCTATCTGATTCATCATTTGGAGGTACTATACGTGCATTACTGCATAGTGAAGCTGCAGTTAAAAGTATTTTTAAATCTTCGTCATTCTCAGCATAAAGTTCTTTATTTTCATAAAGAATCTTACCTACCGGAGCATAACCTAATCCTGTAACCTTCAATTCTTTTCCTGGGAGCCATAAATTATTAACTGTCATTTCATTTTGAGTCAAAGTTCCAGTTTTATCAGAACAAATAACAGTAGTGCATCCTAAAGTTTCAACTGCCGACAATCTCTTTACTAAAGCATTTTCTTTTGCCATCCTCTGTACCGCCATTGCTAAAGACAAAGTAACCGTAGGAAGTAATCCTTCTGGAATAAATGCTACCACCATTCCTAACGAGAATATAAATGCTTCTGCTATAGGTTCTTTTACAAAAAATATAGCCGTTATAAAAAATACTACCCCCATGCTTAACGCAATCATTGAGATTTGTTTAGTCAATAAATTCAACTCTTTTTGAAGTGGACTCAGTTCTTCTTTCATAGTTTGAGTTAGATTAGCAATTTTCCCAAATTCAGTTTCCATACCAATTGAAACAACTACAGCTTTTGCTGTTCCACTTGCTACACTAGAACCTGTAAAAATAAGATTTGGTGTTTCTGACTTCGATAGTCCATCTCTCATTATTGGATCATGTGTTTTTCTTACTGGATTAGATTCTCCTGTTAAAGTTGATTGGTTTACTTGAAGATCGCTACTTTCAATTACACGAGCATCGGCTGATATTTTATCCCCTTCTTCTACTAACATAATATCTCCAGGAACTAAATCCTCTGCTAATATCTGCTGTTCTTTATTATCCCTAATAACCCTAGCGTAAGAAGGAAGCATCTTTTTTAAAGCTTCAGTAGCTTTGCCTGCTCTATGCTCCTGCCAAAAACTAAAAACTCCATTTATAATATTAACCAAAAATATAGCAACCCCAAGTTCAACCATATCTGCAATTATGGCAATAATACCTCCAGCCCATAATAGAAGAGCCATTAAACTAACAAAATTGGACATTAAAACTAGTATGGCAGGTTTACCCTTCTTTTCAGTAATAGCATTTTTTCCATACTTCTCTCGATTTGCTTGTACTTCTTGTATTGTTAACCCTTCTTCTCTAGTGTTAAGTTTTTTGTAAACATCTTTTGTCGTCAATTTAAATATCTTTTCATCCATGTTCTCTTTGGCAATCTGTACTTTCTCTTCCATTTCAATTTTACCCCATCAATAATTATAGTATTAAAATAATATTATGATATTACTCCTCAAAGGCTTAATTTACAATTATTGGCTGTGGTATCTTTTAGGAATATCCATTAGATATTTGAAGATTTAACCATATAGTTTCATTTTATTTATCTATAGTATGTTAGATATGCTTATAATACGGTATATTTATATCTTGCAAAAATAGAAATATTGTAGGGATATAAATAATAAAAATAAGCCACAGATTTCTAAAAATCCATAGCTTATTTTTATTATTTATTCTTGTATTCCAGGAACTTTAGGTAGTTCAGAAAATCCTTTTTCTAAATCTTCATCTGTTGGAATATAATCTGTCATTGTTCCCTTCAAATAGGATTCATATGCCATCATATCAAAATAACCCGTTCCTGTTAATCCAAATAAAATTGTTTTTTCTTCTCCAGATTCCTTACATTTAAGAGCCTCTTCAATAGCTCCATATATAGCATGTGCTGATTCTGGTGCTGGAAGTATGGTTTCATGTTTTGCAAATAAAGTTGCTGCTTCAAAAACCTTTGTTTGTTCCACTGATATAGCTTCCATATATCCATCATGATAAAGCTTTGATACTATAGGAGACATACCATGATATCTAAGCCCTCCAGCGTGGTTTGCTGATGGTACAAAACTTGAACCAAGGGTGTACATCCTTGCTAATGGAGTAATCTTTCCAACATCACAGAAGTCATAAGCATAACGACCTCTTGTTAATGATGGACATGAAGCTGGCTCTACAGCTATTACCCTTGGATTAGCTTTCCCTGTTAGTTTATCTTGCATAAAAGGAGCAATTAACCCGCCAAGATTTGATCCTCCTCCTGCACATCCTATTACTATATCAGGATATTCATCAATACTTTCCATGGCAATCTTAGATTCTAAGCCTATAATTGATTGATGCAGAAGTACCTGATTTAGTACCGAACCAAGTACATATTTGCACCCTTCTGTTGTAACTGCTTTTTCTACTGCCTCTGAAATAGCGCATCCAAGACTTCCAGTAGTATCTGGGTCTTTCTCTAAGATAGCTCTACCAGCATTAGTTGTGGTGCTTGGACTTGGGATTATGTTTCCATCAAAAGTTTCTATGATTGCTTTACGAAATGGTTTTTGTTCATATGAGCATTTAACCATATAAACTGTAAGTGGAATATTATAATAACTACATGCTTCAGCTAGTGCAGTTCCCCATTGACCAGCTCCAGTTTCAGTAGTTAAACTCTTCAGTCCCTGCTCTTTAGCATAATAAGCTTGCGCAACAGCTGAATTTAATTTGTGACTTCCAGATGTGTTGTTTCCCTCAAATTTATAATAGATTTTTGCAGGAGTTCCCAAAGCTTTTTCAAGGTTATAAGCTCTTATTAAAGGAGATGGTCTAAACATTTTATAAAATTCCTGTATCTCTTCTGGAATATCTATATACCTAGTTGAGTCATCCATTTCTTGTTTAGCTAACTCTTCACAAAATACTGGATATAGTTCCTCTGCAGTCGCAGGTTTAAAGGTTTGTGGATTCAGCATTGGATCTGGAATTCCCTTCATATCTGCTCTTAAGTTATACCATTGTTTTGGCATTTGATCTTCAGTTAAATAAATTCTATGTGGTATTTTTTTCATTTTAATAGCCCCCTTTGATTTATATTAATATTTTATTTTATAAAATATTTAAAACTTATGCCCCTATATAAATGTATTTTAGAAAAATAAAAAAGACCTCCATGTTTAAAAATTCACTTTTACGGTAAGTCTATTTATGGAGGTGTTAATATGCGAAATAAAGAAAAAGAACTAAATAGAGAACTTGGTATACATGAACAACATGATCAAGTATCTAATATGATAGATGCCATGTTAGCTTTAGGACCTGTAAATTTAGGTTTAAATAACCCTAAAATAGAACGCTATGCTGAACAAAGAATAAAAGAAGATATAACAAAGTAGACTGCAAATTTACTCTATAAATTAAAGAATGCTTGGAATATAAAATATTCCAAGCATTCTTATTTTTGGGCTTTATTCTGCTCTTTCAAAATCATATAATTCATCTTCTAATCTTTCTAGTTCTATTTCAATAATCCCATTATCTCTGCAAGTAAAATAATCCTTTGTCCCAACCGCTTGTCTTCTAAGTGCATTACATTTTGGATGAAGATCAGCTAATGTTGCATAGCAGTATTTTTTCAGTGGATTTACTCCCATATCTAAACAATGCTTCTTTATGAGAATTTCATCCCCTTCACTAAAAATTGGACAATATGCGTTCTTTTTAACAACTGTCATTTTTATAACTGTTTGGTGTTTAATATCCATACTCTACCTCACTTTTCTCAATCACTAATTTATCATTTATAAGATACCACATGAATATTCATTTTTATATGCCTTTTGTCCTAAAAATATCATTTAAAGCAAAATTTTATAAGGTTGCTATTAGTTTCTACTAATAACAGCCCTAGAATTTATATAACCCAATCAAAAATAAATTCTTGTTTTAATTCTTCTGGTTTACTATTTTTAAAACTAAGTTCAGGATTTTTAACACTTACTCTAGTGTCAGCTGGAACTGACTGAGTAATAAATGCATTACCTCCTATAACTGAGTTTTTACCTATTACAGTATCTCCACCTAATATAGATGCACCAGAATAAATAGTTACATTATCTTCAATTGTAGGATGTCTTCTTACGCCTTTAAGCCCTTGCCCTCCTCTTGTTGATAATGCCCCTAAGGTTACTCCTTGATAAATCTTTACATATTCACCTATAACACAAGTTTGTCCTATAACAACTCCTGTACCATGGTCTATAAAAAAGTATTTTCCAATCTCCGCTCCAGCATTTATATCAATCCCAGTTAAACTATGAGCATATTCAGTCATAATTCTTGGGATATATGGTACATTTAAAATATCTAATTCATGCGCTATTCTATAAATGCTTACCGCAAATACTCCTGGATATGAGAAAATTACTTGCTCTACATCACCAGCAGCTGGATCTCCGTCGTAGGCTGCTTGTACATCTGTCGAAACATATTCTTGTATTTTAGGTAATGTTTTTAAGAAAGTTCTGCATGTCTTGCAGGTTTTTTCTTCTATTATTTGAATATCACTTATTTGATGTTTATATTTAAGTGCTAATTTTATTTGTCTATGAAGTTTTTCTTGTATACTCATTAAAAGATCGCCTATATAATATTCCATTACACTATTTGATAACTTTTTGGTTTGAAAATACCCTGGAAAAATAAGTTGTCTTAACTCTTGCAATATTTCTATAACTTCATACTTGTCTGGCAAATTAGAAGATTCATATACTGAAAAAACAGAGTTTTGTTTATAATTATTTGCTATTTCTGAAACTAGTTGAACTATATTTTCTTCACATTCCCTATTCATTATCTTCATCCCTTTTCTATATACTTAATTAGCTGTTTTTTATATTATACGTGATGTTTTTAATCTAAACAAGTAATTGCAATATAATTTATTCAACATAGCCAACTTGGTTTCTACCACCAGTTTTCACCTTATAAAGCTGTTCATCTGCTTTTTGTATTATTTCATTTCCAGTAATACTACTATTATAATCGTTAGAGAAAATTCCCATACTTACTGTAATTTTTATTACTCTATTATCAAAAAAGAAATTATAATCTTCTATTTTTTTTCTTATTCTCTCACATAGATGAAAAGCATCATGTTTATTAGTTCCAACTAAAACTATACCAAATTCTTCTCCACCATATCTTCCTACAATATCTCCTTTACGTAGAGAACTCATCAAGATATTTGAAAGCTCCTTCAATATCATATCCCCAGACATATGTCCATATGTATCATTTATCCTTTTAAAATAATCTATATCTAACATTATGAAGGATATATGTCCCTTATTTCTCTTCTGTTTAGATAATTCCTTTTCAAGTAATTCTATGAGTACAGCATGGTTATATAGACCTGTTAAACTATCTTTCATAGCCAGTTCTTTAAGTTTGTCTTGAACATCTTTAAGCCTTAGTGCAGATTGAATTCTAGCTATTACTTCAACCTCATCAATAGGCTTTTTAATATAGTCGAAGGCTCCCATCTCTAACGCCTTTTTCAAGTCATTTCCCTGAGTTCTTGCTGTCACCATAATCACCGGGATATCTTTTACATCATGATTACTCTTTAATATACTGCAAACTTCAAATCCATCCATTCCTGGCATCATTATATCAAGCAAAATAACATCTGGCCTTATGCTTCTAGCCATATCCAATACCGGGAATCCATTATCCACAGAAAACACTTTATAATTTTCAGCTTCTAATATATCTGTTAAAATTCTTACATTAAGCAGAGTATCATCT
>RCUS01001808.1_pt1 | contig 10381 bp, 7 predicted proteins | sample 2166221 | NCBI WGS metagenome assembly RCUS01 (sample SAMN09932758, study PRJNA488358) | compost metagenome | isolation source: compost soil in cyclohexanecarboxylic | place: Germany: Experimental Botanical Garden | reverse complement strand
TGAGGTACACCAAGGTGTAGCCCAGCGTCAGCCCGAAGCCGGGTATGACGGGGGAAATGCGACGTGACATAAATATCCCTGGTTGAATGCACTTGGCCCGGGAGCGATCCCGGGCCGGTGCTAGCTTCTGAAATCCTGGGGCTGCTGCGCAGCCCATCGCGACACAAGGCCGCTCCTACAAGTAGAACGCGTATCCCCTGTAGGAGCGGCCTTGTGTCGCGATAGGGCCGCAGAGCGGCCCCGCTTTTCCTTGGCCCTTACTGTGCCTGATAGATCTGGTCGAACACACCGCCATCATTGAAGAATTTAGGTTGTGCAGTCTTCCAGCCACCAAAGTCCTTGTCGATGGTCACCAGGTCCAGTTTCGGGAACTGCTTGCCGAACTCGGCAGCGACCTTCTCGTCACGCGGGCGGTAGAAGTTCTCGGCGGCAATCTTCTGCCCGGCCGGGCTGTACAGGTGCTTGAGGTATTCGGTGGCAATCTCGGTATTGCCCTTCTTCTCGGCGTTCTTGTCGACCACGGCCACTGGCGGCTCGGCCAGGATCGACAGCGACGGCACGACGATGTCGAACTTGTCGGCACCCCCGTCTTCCTTCAGGGCCAGGAAGGCCTCGTTTTCCCAGGCCAGCAACACGTCGCCCTGGCCATTGTTGACGAAGGTGATGGTCGAACCACGGGCGCCGGTATCCAACACCGGTACATGCTTGAACAGCTCCTGCACATAGGCCTTGGCCTTCTCTTCGCTACCGCCGGCCTTCAGGCCGTACGCCCACGCTGCGAGGAAGTTCCAGCGCGCACCGCCGGAGGTTTTCGGGTTCGGGGTGATGACCGACACGTCCTTCTTGATCAGGTCGCCCCAGTCCTTGATGCCTTTCGGGTTGCCCTTGCGCACCAGGAACACGATGGTCGAGGTGTACGGGGTGCTGGCGTCCGGCAGGCGGGTCTGCCAGTTGTCCGGCAGGGTCTTGCCGAGCTTGGCCACTTCGTCGATGTCGCCGGCCAGGGCCAGGGTCACCACGTCGGCGCGCAGGCCGTCGATCACCGCACGGGCCTGCTTGCCCGACCCCCCATGGGATTGCTGGATTTTCACCTTGTCACCCGGATGGGCCTGTTGCCAGTGTTTGATGAACTCAGCGTTGTACTGCTGGTACAGCTCACGGGTCGGGTCGTAGGACACGTTGAGCAGTTCGTAGTCCTTGGCGATGGCGGAACCGGCAAAAACAGCACTGGCCAGAGCGGCGAGCGCATAACGGCGGATGGACATGGTGAAGCTCCCGATTGGCATTTTTCTAGTTTTGGATGTTGTGGCGCCGATCAGCCGGGCTTGTTGCCGGGCTGTTGCAGGCGGAACTTCTCCTTGCGCTCGATCTGTACGACCTGAGCGTTGTGCACGGTAATCTCCACCGCACCGAAACGCAGGTCGCGCAAGGCGCTCTGGATTTCACGCAGAATGGTGGCTTCGTCCTGACCGTCGATGCTACGCAGAGATGCACTCATGCTCGTTCTCCTTGGAGTGAGGGTGCCGGGCAGAGGTTTGAAGGGGATTTGCGCCTGGCTTGAGGGCAATAGTAGTGAGGCGGGATTATTCTTAAAAATACTGTTTAAGAATTTTTATATAACCATTTAAAAGCACACGCCCCTTGTAGGAGCGGGTTTACCCGCGAATACGGTGGTCGATGCACCATCGCATTCGCGGGTAAACCCGCTCCTACAAGGGGCCATATGGGCCTTCAGGCGTGTTTCTGCGGCTCGCGGATCTTGTACCAGGCCACGTACAGCGCCGGCAGGAACAGCAGCGTCAGCAAGGTCGCCACGATGATCCCGCCAATCATGGCGTAGGCCATGGGGCCCCAGAACACCTCGCGTGCAATCGGGATCATGCCCAGGCTCGCCGCCGCCGCGGTCAGCAGGATCGGCCGGCGCCGATGGTTGGTGGCCTCCACCACCGCATCCCACGGCGACAGGCCCTGGGCTTCGAACTCGTCGATCTGGGTCACCAGGATCACCGAGTTACGAATGATGATGCCCGCCAGCGCGAGGATGCCGAGAATCGCCACGAAGCCCATCGGCGTACCTGTGGGCACCAGCGCCAGCACCACGCCAATCAGCCCCAGCGGCGCCACGCTGACCACCAGGAACAGCTTCTGCACGCTGTGCAACTGGATCATCAGGAAGGTCGCCATGAGGAACAGCATCAGTGGGATGACCTTGGCGATCGGCCCCTGGGCCTTGCTGCTTTCTTCAACCGTACCCCCCGTGGCCACTTCGTAACCGACCGGCAGCTTGCTGGCGAACTCGTCAATTTTTGGCTTCAGCTGGGCCACCAGGTCAGTGGGCTGGATCTCGCCATTGACTGAGGCCTTGATGGTGATGGTCGGCTTGCGGTCGCGGCGCCACACCAGCGGCTGTTCCAGTTCGTAGCGCACGGTGGCGAACGACAGCAGCGGGATCGACGTGCCGTTAGGGGTGAGAATTTGCAGGTTCTGCAGGGTATCAGGCGAGCCACGCTCGCTGTCTTCGGCGCGCGCGACCACATCGACCAGGTAGATGTTGTCGTTGACCTGGGTGATCTGCACGCCACTGACGATGCTGTTCATCACATTGGCCACGTCTTCCGACGACAGCCCCAGCTGGCGTGCCTTGTCCTGGGCGATTTCCACGCGCAGCACCTTACCCGGCTCGTTCCAGTCGTAGATCATCTCGCCGATGTGCTCGTTCTGGTCGAGCAAGGTGGCCAGCTCGATGGCGTGTTTGCGCACCTGGTCGATGTCGGCACCGCTGACCCGGTACTGGATCGGCCGGCCTACCGGCGGCCCCATCTCCAGCGATTGCACGTTGGTGCCGACGCCGACGAACTCTTCGTGCAGGATCTTCTGCAGGCGGTCCATCATGGCCTCACGCTCTTCGAAGCCCTTGCTGACAATCACCAGCTGCGCGTAGTAAGGGTTCTGCAACTGCTGATCGAGGGGCAGGTAGAAGCGGATCGCGCCCTGGCCGATGTAGGTACTCCAATGCACCAGGTCCGGGTCGTCCTTGATCCGTGCCTCGAAGCGGTCGACCACCTTGCGCGTCTCCTCGATCGAGGCGTTCTGCGGCAGGTTGAGGTCGACGAGAATTTCCGGGCGGTCCGAGGACGGGAAAAACTGGTTCTGCACAAAACGCATGCAGAAGATCGCCAGGGCAAACAGCACCACGGTGCCGATGATGGTCAACCAGCGGTTGCGCATGCACCACAGCAACCCGCCTTCAAATGCCCGCCCGACCCGGCCAGGCTCAGCCTCGTGAGCCTTGAGCTTGTCGCCTTTGAGAATATGCACGCCAAGCACCGGCGCGAAGAACACAGCCACCACCCACGACACGATCAGGGCCACGGCAATCACCGCGAACAGGGTGAAGGTGTATTCACCCGCAGAGCTGGCGTTGAGGCCGATAGGCACGAACCCGGCCACGGTCACCAAGGTGCCGGTAAGCATGGGGAAGGCTGTGGAGGTGTAGGCGAACGTCGCCGCCTGCTCCTTGCTTTCACCCATTTCCAGCCGCGTGACCATCACCTCCACGGTAATCATCGCATCGTCCACCAGCAGGCCAAGCGCAATGATCAGCGCCCCCAGCGAAATACGCTGCATGGTGATGCCGCTGTACTCCATGAACACGAACACCATGGCCAGCACCAGCGGGATCGAGCAGGCCACCACCAGCCCGGCGCGCACGCCAAGACTGACAAAGCTCACGGCCAGCACGATCACCACCGCCTCGAACAGCGCGCTGGTGAAACCGCCGACCGCCTGCTTGACCACCACGGCCTGGTCAGAAACGGTGTGTACACCGACACCCACCGGCAGGTCCTGGACCACCTGGTCCATGCGCTTTTTCAACGCCGCACCGAACACCTGGATGTTGCCGCCGGCCTTCATGCCGATGGCCAGGCCAAGGGCTGTCTGGCCGTTGTAACGGAACATTGGCGAGGGTGGGTCGACATAGCCGCGCTCGATGTCGGCGATATCAGCCAGGCGGAAGAAGCGGTCGTTGATCCTCAAGTTGACGGATTGCAGGTCTTTTTCCGAGGCAAACTGCCCGGACGTGCGCACCGAGATGCGCTCCGGGCCGGCCTCGATCATGCCGGCCGGCGTCACCGCATTCTGCGCTTGAAGTGCCTGCATTACCTGGCGCTGGTCAATGCCCAGGGCAGCCAGCTTGCGGGTGGAGAAGTTCAGGTACAGCACTTCGTCCTGAGTGCCGACCAGCTCGATCTTGCCGATGTTGGGTACATCGCGGACCTCGGCCCGTGCCTGTTCCACGTAGTCCCGCAGTTGGCGCAGGGTCAGGCCGTCAGCGGTAAAGGCATAGATCGAACCGAATACATCACCGAATTCGTCGTTGAAGCCCGGCCCCTGGATACCGGCGGGAAATTCGCCACGAATGTCCTGGATTTTCTTGCGCACCTGGTACCAGATTTCCGGGATGTCCTTGGCCTTGGTGGTGTCGCGCAGGTACACGTAGACCGTGGATTCGCCAGGGCGGGTGTAGCTTTTGGTGTAGTCGAGGGAGTCGAGCTCCTCGAGCTTCTTCTCGATACGGTCGGTGACCTGGTACAGGGTTTCGTCCTGGGTCGCGCCGGGCCAGCGGGTCTGGATGACCATGGTCTTGATGGTGAACGACGGGTCTTCCTCACGGCCCAGGTTGAAGTAGGAGAAAATCCCCATCAGCAGGCCAACGAACATCAGGTACCAGACGAACGATTGATGCTTGAGTGCCCAGTCGGACAGGTTGAAGCTTCCTTTCATTGCGCATCCTCGTCGAAGGTGACCTTCTGGCCAGGCTTGAGGCTGTTGACGCCGGCAGTGACCACACGCTCACCGGGCTGCACGCCGGCGCTCAGTACGATGCTGTCATCGGTGCGGTCGATCAGCGCCACGTCACGGGTGGCCACGGTCTTGTGCTGCGTATCGATCACCCACACCTGGGTCTTGCCGTCGCGCTCGAGCAAGGCACTCAAGGGCAGTTCGCTGCGCGGCGACACCTCCGAAGTCAGGGTCACGCTGATCGCGGTACCCAGGTGGAAGGCCGCCGGGGTGCTGGCCAAGGTCAGGCGCGCGCGACGGGTGCGAGTGGTGGCGTCGGCCTGGGGTTCCAGTTCCCGCAGGCTGGCGGTGGTGTTGATGGTCGGGTCCAGCTGCGAAGCAACGGTGAAGGTCAGGCCTTTGCTCAACTGCTCGGCCAGGCCGATCGGCAGGTCGATTACCGCTTCCTTCACGTCCGGCCGGGCCAGGGTCACCACGGCTTGCCCGGCGGTAACGGTTTGCCCGGCTTCGGCCTGCCACGCGGTAATCACGGCAGCGTGGTCGGTACGCAGGGTGCTGTAGTCGAGCTGGTCGCGGGCCTGGCTGACGGCGGAGCGCGCCTGCTCCAACGCCGCGCTGGTGGTTTTCAGGTTGGTCTGGGCAATATCCAGCTGTGCCTGGGCGCCTACCCCACGGTCATACAGCTGCTGCTGGCGACGGGCATCGGCCTGGGCGTTGATCCACTGTGCCTGCACCTTGGCCAGATCGCCTTCGGCGGCGCGCAGCTGGTTCTGCTGGTCGGTGGGGTCCAGGGTGGCCAAGGTGTCACCCGGTTTCACCTGGGCGCCCACGTCCAGCCAGCGCCGGGCAATGCGCCCGGAAACCCGGAAGCCCAAGGTGCTTTCGAAGCGCGCCTGGATACTGCCGGCGAAGCGGCCCAGCTGCGACTGCACCTGGGGTTCGACCTTGACCGACAGCACTGGCCGGATCGCCTCTGGTGCCTCTTCTTCGCTACTGCAACCGACCAGCAGCACCCCGGCCGACAGCATCAGCAGCAGACGCTTCATAGCTCACCCCCTGGGCCCTTGGCGTCGACCTTCTGTACCTGCATGCCGGGGTGCAGCAACTGGCCGCCATTGACCACTACGGTCTCGCCGGCTTTCAGGCCGCTGGCGACCACGATCTTGCCGGTGAGGTAACGGCGGATTTTGACTTTGCGCAGTTCCACCTTGTCGCCCTCGCCCACCACCCACACGGCAGGCTCATGCAAGGCCTTGGTCAGCGCGGACCACGGCAGCTCGATGCTGGGCCGGCCCTGGGCATTGGTGGTGGCAGTAACCGGTGCCCCCAATTGCATCCCGGGCGGCACGTCCTTGAGCCCCACCTTGACCTGCACGGTGCCGCTTTGCGCCGACACGGTGGGGGTTATTTCGCGCACGAAGCCACGGGCCTGGACCTTGGGATCGTCCAGCAGGCTCACGACTACCCCGGCATCGCTGGGCGGCGCCACCAGCAGCGACTCGTAGACGTTGAACACCGCATCGCGGTCGCCATCGACGGCCAGGCTGAAGATCGGCATGGTCGCCTGCACCACCTGGCCGACTTCGGCCTGGCGCTCGGTGATCACCCCGGCGGCCTCGGAGACCAGTGCGGTGTAGCTGAGTTGCTCGTTGGCATTGGCCAGTTGCGCCTGGGCGGCCTTGAGTGCGCTCTGATTGCTGCGCAGCGCGGCCTCGGCAGCATCGTACTCGCTCTGGCTGGTGTAGCCCTTGGGCAGCAGTTTTTGCTGGCGCACGAAGGCCGCACTGGTCTGGGTGACCCGCGCCTGCGCGGCGAATACCTCGGCCTTGGCCGAGTCGACATTGTTCTGCAGGTCTTTCGGGTCAAGCCGGGCGAGCACCTGGTTGGCCTTGACGTGATCGCCCACGTCGACGCTACGCGAAATGATCTTGCCGCCGACGCGGAATGACAAATCGGTCTGCACCCGCGCCTGCACGTCACCGGTCAAAGTGACCCTGGCAGCGAAATCGGTGGGTTGTACCTGCTGCACACCCACCCGAGGCAGCGTCTTGGGGACCTCTTCCTTGCTACAGCCGGTGAGCATGTACAACAACCCCAGACAGATGACCGACAGCGGACGCATCAACGCCATGCTGGCTCCTTGCTTGCGCACAAATGATTTGTGGGATGCGACTGTGAGCGTAGTTCAGGGTTCGATAAACATCACTGGCGGGGGCCATGCTGGCATTTTAGTTGCCGGCCCCGGCGGTTTCATGGCGAAAGGGCCGAGCCGAGCCGAAGCAGCCGCCTCGGAAAGGAAAAATCCGGGGCCTGCAATAGGGCTCGGATTCAGCAAGATGGCTTACTGATGACCTGACATTTCTACCAGTAGCCGGGCACTCCCCGCCACTGCACACTGTGTTCAAACTGATGTTTTCACCTGTGCGAGCAATAACCAGACAGCGCTCGGCTCAATGTCGAATCCCAGGAGGCCCCGTGGCCGCTGCAAAAAAAACACTGCGCTTTTATCAGAACAGCCGTATTGCTACCGAAGTCAAAGACGCTCTGACACATTCGGTCTTCCGGCATGCGGGTGGTCTTTTAGCGCAACGCGCCTCAGTTGCTGACGAAGGTCACTTACTTATGGGCGTTAGCAATACTGACACCGTCATGACCGAGTTAGGGCATGCCGCGCTGAAGGCGTATCCCTACAGCCCTTATGGCCACTGCAACGCCCGTAGCGAATCGAATACCCTCTTGGCATTCAACGGCGAGCCGCTGGACTCAGCAACAGGCTGCTATGCGCTCGGTAATGGGTATCGTATGTATAATCCCACGCTCGAGAGGTTCTGCAGCCCAGATAATATTAGCCCATTCGGGAAAGGTGGATTGAACGCTTATATGTATTGTGCGGGTGACCCGGTAAATCGCGTTGATCCCACAGGGCACTTAAGTTACGGCGTCATTTTGTCGGGGCTTCAATTAACCGGACTCGCTGCCATGGTTGCTGGAGTCGGGATGACGATCACTGGGGCAGCGATAAAAGACAAAAAACTAATGTGGGCTGGAGGAGCAGTTTTCGGATTAGGCCTAACGATGATGGGTGCTGGGGATTCTATATTGCACAGAATCCTCCCCCATTACTCTGCCAGGCCAACGCAGCCCCCTCGCCGCAGCTTTAATTCTATGCCTAGGTCGACAAACGATCAGCGAGTTCCAGCCTTCGCCCCCCCACGAGTTTTCACTGATAGTATGCCGGCACGTCAACCGGCTAATGCGCAAACGTCTCGACGACATCCTGAAATTTTACCTCTACCGACTTTCCACCAGGTAGTGCAGGAACCTCCGCCAACTTACCAACAAGTAATTGACGAACCTCCACCGACGTACCAAGAAGTGGTGCAAGCCGCTCATTCAACTTCATCTATGCGCGACACCGTAAGGACCTCCGGCCAAGTTAAATAATCAAAGAATCCACTGACGATACCCGCGAAAGCGGCCGGTGCAGGTCGAAGGAGCCGCCTGGCAGATAAAACAATCCCAAGGCATGCGATACGCGGCAGGCTCAGCATGCTTGATGACCTGACATTTCTACCAGTTGCCGGGCATTCAACCCCACCGCACACTGTGCTCAACCTGATGTTTCCACCTATGCGAGCAATAGCCAGGTAGCGCTATGCTCAACTTCGACGCCCTGGAGGTTTCGTGGCCGCTCCAACACAAACACTGCGCTTCTATCAGAACAGCCGTGTTTCTACCGAAGTCAAAGGCTCTCTGACACATTCGGTCTTCCGGCATGCGGGTGGTCTTTTAGCGCAACGCGCCTCAGTTGCTGACGAAGGTCACTTACTTATGGGCGTTAGCAATACTGACACCGTCATGACCGAGTTAGGGCATGCCGCGCTGAAGGCGTATCCCTACAGCCCTTATGGCCACTGCAACGCCCGTAGCGAATCGAATACCCTCTTGGCATTCAACGGCGAGCCGCTGGACTCAGCAACAGGCTGCTATGCGCTCGGTAATGGGTATCGTATGTATAATCCCACGCTCGAGAGGTTCTGCAGCCCAGATAATATTAGCCCATTCGGGAAAGGTGGATTGAACGCTTATATGTATTGTGCGGGTGACCCGGTAAATCGCGTTGATCCCACAGGGCACTTAAGTTTCGGTATCATTGGGGCGGGGCTTCATTATACTGCACTCGCCACCGGGCTTGTGGGAAGCGGGCTGGCGATCGCTGGAATGATTACAAAGTCCAAAAAACTAGAAATGGCTGGAGGATTTCTTTCCTTAGTAACCCTACTGATTATAGGTGCCGGGCAACTTGCCATGCTAAAAATGCGCACCATTAACGCTGCTCGGTCGGCCCCTCTCCCTGAAAATTTACCACCTTCTCACAGTCAAGCTATAAATCGCGCAAGGCCTAGTGTCCCTACAGAGCCCCCACCACCTTCTTACAGTGAAGCTACAGCAGCCTTGGAAGCGGCTCATGCAGCGGCTGCTCGAGCCCTTAACCCTAATGCAGGTACGTCCAGCGGGCCTGTTAACAACAACGGCAGTACAAGCGCATTTGCCACCCAGATCAGCATGGGCAATCTACGCCAATAATCATGATATGCCGACTGAGCTAAGAAAATCTGGTGAATATCAGCCAGGCAATTTCGGAGCTTGTACGAGCCTGTTCGCGGCACTGGCTCGCCGCGAACAGGCTCTATATCAGGCTGAAGCCGTGAGCTGGCTCGGGCGCTTGACCTGCGGCTGCGAAGCGTTGGCTGCAGCACCCTCTTCGATCGCCTGCTGAATCGCCTTGCGACGACGCTCTTCGGCCTGGCGGCTGAAGTACCAGACGAAGAAGGTCACCAGCGATACCGACAGCAAGATCAGGCTGGCCACGGCGTTGATCTCCGGTTTCACACCCAGACGCACCGCCGAGAACACTTCCATCGGCAAGGTGGTCGAGCCAGGCCCAGAGACGAAGCTGGCCAATACCAGGTCGTCCAGCGACAGGGCGAACGACATCATGCCGCCCGCCGCCAGCGATGGCGCGATCATCGGGATGGTGATCAGGAAGAACACCTTCCACGGCTTGGCACCCAGGTCCATCGCCGCTTCCTCGATCGACAGGTCCAGCTCACGCAGGCGTGCCGACACCACCACCGCCACATACGCCGCACAGAACGTGGTGTGGGCGATCCAGATGGTGACGATGCCGCGCTCCTGCGGCCAGCCGATCATCTGCGCCATGGCCACGAACAGCAGCAACAGCGACAGACCGGTAATCACTTCGGGCATTACCAGCGGCGCAGTGACCAGGCCACCGAACAGCGTGCGGCCCTTGAAGCGGGTGACGCGGGTCAGCACGAAGGCCGCCAGGGTACCCAGCGCCACTGCCGCCACCGCCGTGTAGCAGGCGATTTCCAGCGAGCGCATCACCGAACCCATCAGCTGGGTGTTGTCGAGCAGGCCGACGTACCATTTGATCGACCAGCCGCCCCACACCGTCACCAGCTTGGAGGCGTTGAACGAGTAGATCACCAGGATCAGCATCGGCAGGTAGATGAACAGCAAGCCGAGCACCAGCATCAGCTTGGAGAAACTG